>Ga0105242_10004702_pt1 | contig 10570 bp, 9 predicted proteins | sample KBSM24metaG_FD_81521 | JGI IMG/M metagenome (GOLD analysis project Ga0105242, IMG submission 81521) | Miscanthus rhizosphere microbial communities from Kellogg Biological Station, Michigan, USA - KBS M2-4 metaG | ecosystem: Host-associated > Plants > Roots > Rhizosphere > Soil | place: Michigan... | reverse complement strand
TTCTCCTACTGTCGTACCAAGTAACAACCAGAAAGTAGCACAGCCAATATACCATAAGATAAGTTTAGACAATTGCGGATCAATATATGGACGCTTTACTGCTTTCTTTTTTATAGCTACAAAAGTTAGGCCGCTGGCTGTGCCCGCATGGTTGATGATTCCTTTTTCATCCGCTGCAGGAATAGCACCTGATAGTTCGGAATTTGAAAGTTGATAGTCCAGGGCAGCTTTACGCTTTTTCATAGCTGCTATTAATTTCTCGTCGGTGAGACCAGATATATAGCCTACAAGTTTGTCAGCTTCTTCCAGGTTTTGCTTATTGCGCAGTTTTTTTACAACACTTCTAATTTTAAAAAGCATCAAAACAATCCCGGCAAAAATTGGTATAAGGATTAATATAATAGTTATTATTATACCCGGTCCGCTGAGCACAGAACTGGTTTTTTCAGCGCCTGCCTGTGCATTCAATGCCAGGCTGCCGAATAAAGCACCGATTAAAAAAAGCGAATTCCTCAGTTTGGAAGTATCAATTTTATCGCTACTATACAACGTTTTTTTCTTCTTTAAGAAGGTCTCAATCTCGTCGCCATCCAAATTGTTCAAATATTCCGTAAACTTCTTCTCTTTATCTACTAGTTTTCTTTTTCTATTCTTACTGATCATGTCTTTGATCGTTACAGACATAAATATCACAGCCATCAAAATGATTAATAAAAAGATGATCAGGAAAATAAAAGGAACAGAGTCAGAAGTTGTCCCTGTTTTCACTTGTGCGCTTGAAGACAAAGCATATAATAATAACCCCAAAGGAATAAGAAAATGAAGTATTGGTATATATTTTCTCTGACGCATTATATTATTAAATCGTTTTACGCTTTTAAATGGAACTCAATAACTCATTTTCAATTCCTCTAATTGCACTCTTTCTACGTTCAATTGATTAGTATGCCGCCAACCGATTATTATGATCAGGTTCAATTGACAATACTCTCAATTTGGAAGACGTTGTGAGTGCGTCATTAATATGTTTGCCTGTGAGACTTGAAATTTTAGTTTCGGTTCCAGGATTAACTAATATCAAATCAGCTCCAACACACTCGGCGTATTCCAGAATGGCTTTTGGAAGGTTGTGACCTTTCATTATATGGTGTTCTATAGGACTTGTAAGGGAATTTTTTAAAATCCTGAATGTTTCGAGAAAGGAACTTCCTTTTGATGCATCGATAACAATCTTATCTGGGATTGTGACAAGATGAATTGCGGCTCTATACTTTTTTGCAAACTCAGTTACCAGGTCGATCTTACGGTTTGGAATAAAAGACCCTACAGGAACAACAATGATCTTGATCTTTGTATGAAGTGTATTCTTCATAACCGTCATAACGGGATACCCTGTTGATTTTGCAAGTTTATTGGGACAAACTGATTTTAAAAATGAAAAATGTTTGTCAGTATTGTTATTGCCAATAATTATGAGTTGCGGTTTTATTTCATTTGCTGCATCCCGAATCTTAACACAAACATTCCCTTCCTTTACATAAGTCTTAACCTTGCAATCCGAAACAGATTCTTCTATTGCATACTTCCATTCCTGTAATTTGCTCTTTACTTTCTTGGGATAATAATATTTATTCGGTGAGGACCTGAATAGATTGATAATGCGGATTACCCTCCAGAGAGCTTTGGGTTTGGTCACATGAACCAAATGAATAGTTGATCCATTCGCACAAGCCAACTCAGTTGCCTGCTTAACAGCTACTTCAGTGTTGCTGCTAAAATCAACAGGAACCAGAATGTTTTTGAATATATCTGACATTGCAATATTCTAATAATTTGAATGCTGTTACCGATTTTGGAAACAAATCTATCGCAGCATTGTTAGGCTGGCATTAAAGAGATATTAGAATGTGATTAGAATGATAGTTTTTGCCCTGGTGCCAGAATTTAAGGAGTAAATTGCTTCAAATAAAAAACAGTTTACATTTTTATGGAGGAAAGAAAAATCTTAATTGTTGAAGACGAGAGAAAAATTGCCGATACCATTAAGTTTGGACTTAGTGAGTTTGGCTTCCAAGTCGAAGTAGCATACGACGGTACATTAGGCTATCATTTATTTAATGCCCAGGATTTTAATCTTGTTATTCTTGATATAAATCTTCCGGGAATGAATGGATATGACCTATGCAAAGCAATTCGCTTGAAGGATCAGCATATCCCTATAATCATGCTGACCTCAATGATTGCTTTAAAAGACAAAATAGAAGGGTATGATTCAGGAGCGGATGATTATATGGTTAAGCCATTTGAATTTAAAGAACTGCTCTTAAAAATAAGAGCGTTGCTGAAACGTACAATGAATCAAAGTTTACCAGTTGGAAATATCTTGAGGGCCTCTGATCTGGAAATGAACCTCGATAGTAAAGAGGTAAAAAGAGATGATAAAATAATCAATCTCACTACCAAAGAATTTCAACTACTGGAATACCTGCTCCGTAATAAAAATAAAGTTGTATCAAGAGTGGATATAGCAATTAGCGTATGGGATGTGGATTTTGAAACTAATACCAATGTGATTGACGTTTATATAAGTTATTTACGAAATAAAGTAGATAAAGATTTTAAACACAAATTGATTCAGACCCATGTGGGAATGGGATATATTTTAAAGGAACATTAATGGCTGTAAGATTAAAAATAACTTTATTGTTCACCATAATAATGTTTCTTATACTTTCATTATTGTGTGGATTTATTTATTATTTTTCTTATGCCCGCAGGTTAGAGAATATTAAAACGCATTTAACGAGTCGTGCATTGACCACTGCCAGTATGCTTGGTCAACCTAAGGTGTTCGATCGGAATCTTATAAATATAATAGATACCACGATCGTAAAATCAATGAGAAATAAATCAATTCAAGCATATAATTACAATAACGACAGAATATATATTTATAGCGATGTCCCTGACGATACTTTAGCAGTTGACAATGATATGCTTGACGCGGTCAGGATCAAAAAAAATATTTTTTTTGAGATTGGCAGAAAAGAGGCTATTGCTTACTATGATAACGCTAATAATGATAGAAGAGTTATCCTTGTTGCAGCTTTCGATGAGGAGGGTAAAAAGAATCTTCAGCGTCTTAAACTTATTTTGTCGTTAGGCTTCATCGGCGGTATATTGATTGCTTTTACATCGGGTTATTTTTTTTCCAAAATACTTCTACGCCCTATCAGAAAAATTGCAGATGAGGTAAATATTATTTCTGCACAAAGTTTGGCACACAGGATAAAATCAGGAAGTGGGAATGATGAGTGGCATTATTTAACCGACACATTAAATGATCTTTTAAACCGCTTACAGGAAAGTTTTGAAATACAGAGGCGGTTTATCTCTTCTGCTTCACATGAATTATCTACCCCATTGACTTCTATTTCGAGCCAGTTAGAGGTATCTCTTCAAAGGAGCAGAGCTGCCGAAGAATATCGCCAGGTGATGCAGTCAGTTTACCAGGATGTCCGGCATCTAAGTAAACTCACCCAAACATTATTGGAATTTGCGACAGTATCAGGTACCTCTGGAGGCATCGATATTAAATTAATCAGGATTGATGAGGTATTAATGCGGCTTCCAGGGGAGATGATAAAAATGGATAAAGGATATTCTGTAAAGCTTGAATTTGAACAATTACCTGCAGATGAAGAAAAATTACTGGTATTCGGGAATGCCGAATTATTATTTACGGCCATAAAAAATATTGTTTCCAATGCCTGTAAATATTCCACTAATAAACTTGCAAAAGTAAATTTGTCGGTCGAGCAAACTGAAATTGTTATTGCAGTCGAAGACAATGGAAAAGGCATCTCTGAAAATGAATTGAAAAATATTTTTCAGCCATTTTACAGAACCGAAGATAGCCGAGCCATAGCCGGTTTTGGCGTAGGCCTACCATTAGTTAATAGAATTATGAAATTGCATAAGGGCCAAATTAAGGTTATCTCTACTGTTGGAAAAGGAACTACTTTCTTTGTACACTTACCTATTGCTGGAAAGACTAGAAAGACATGATTTTCTAATTGCTTTCTAATTTACTCTTAATCTCCTCCTAATATCAGCATTGTACTTTGTGCAGAATCTATTGCAGAAATACATATTTCATAAAATAAAAGCAATGAAAAATAGTAGCATAATAAATATTCTTGTTCCGCTGGATTTCAGCGAAAGCTCACTAAATGCTTTGGAAACAGCCATTGCTATAGCAAAACAACAAAAGGCAAAGATTACGTTACTAAATGTGGTTGATTCTAGCTTCATGTTTGGATTCAAAGGTGTTTACTATATTTCTGAAAAAACAATAGATAGTATAGTTGATGTTTCTGAACGCATGCTCAATCCCATATTGAAAACATTAAAAGAAGAGCACAAGGTGTGCTCAACTATGGAAGTAAAAGTAGGATTGGTGCCACAGTGTATCGTTAAAGCGGCTTCTAAAAATGATGTTGATTTAATTATAATGGGCACTCATGGAGCATCTGGCGTTAGGAAATTTTTTATTGGGTCTATAGCACAAAAAGTTATAAAGATCTCATCTTGTCCTGTGTTAACTATTCCTTCAAGTCAGAAATGGCTAAATTTTAATAAGATTCTATTTCCTATCAGACCGATAAAGGGCGCAATAGAGAAATATGATTTTTTGCAGAAATTAATTGCCCATACCTCAGCATCCATTGACATTTTAATATTAGCATCAACTTTCGATGAAAAAGAAAAAGAATTATTGAAAAGTCTTGTAAAGCAGCTTAAGGTAAAGGCAGCGAGAGACAAGATCAAAATCTCCGGATCTTTAACTGTTGGTAAAAAAATGTCACATTCTGTACTAAAGGTGTCAAAATCTATTGAGGCAGACATGATAGTTGTCACCTCAAACATTAGTTCAGATTTTAAACAATTCTTTATTGGACCTTTTGAACAACATATCGTTAATCATGCCAGGATGCCGGTATTGAGTATAAAAGCCAAATTGACAAACCCCGATTCACAGGTTGTCATACAGCAAATACACGAATCATTTCCCAGTCAAATACCCGCATTTGGATGATGGTGTTCATGAAGAATATTTCTTTACCCAAAATTAATATAGTATGGAAATCATAATCAATTCAGTAAATTTTAAAACAGATACAGCGCTAGAAATATTTGTAAAAGAAAAAGTAAGTAAGTTGTTTAATCAATGTGATAATATTATTAGAGCCAATGTAATTCTCCGGGAAACAGAAAAAGGGAACCCGGAAAATAAATTATGTGAAATAAGATTGATGATACCAGGCAATGATCATATAGTAAAAAAATGTACAGCCGTATACGAAAAATCTATCTTACAAGCAGTTGAAGTGTTACAGAAAATTATAAGAAGGAAAAAAGCCAAAGTAATTAGGAAAACGCACCCTTATTAATTATGGTTTCGTATTATACATTCGCAGATGATTAAAAATTTATCCCATATAAATCTTTTTAATTCTTTAGGCTTCATTAATAATTCTAAGAGTTCTTGTTGTTTCGATTCACGACTTTATTTATGCCTCAACTTTAAAGACTTTAATACGCATTTCCAGGCCTGATTCCTCAGTGACCTGGCTAATGGCTTCACTTTGTCATGTAATTATTTGAATTTAAATGGTTGAGTATGTGGAAAAATAATAAGATAATTTGGTCAATAGGCAGCATAATAGTACTTGGTGTATTGGTAAATGCAATCATAATTACAGCAGCTTATGTTTATATCCCAAACTTATTTTGGGTATTGTTAATAACCATGCCATTGTTAATTGTCGGAATTTATCATGCGAAGCAAACATATCACCTACTTGATAAGTATCGTATTATTAGCCTGCGAACGTCTGAAAAACAAAATAAATACGAAAGGCTATCTCATTCAATCTATCCAAATACGATTGAGGAAACTGATTTGAAAGTCCTGATCGGGAATGACCAATGCAGTCAACCTTATAATGCTTGCATTTTTAATATTCATTCAATGAAGAACACTCATCCTAAAAAGTCCCTTGTTCAAGCCGGAATTGATAAAAAATTTGATTATTCCAAAAATCTATCCCAAGAAAGGTTGCGCACCTACTACATGGCAGGAGAAGATCTTGTTTGGCAAATAGGGCCAAATTTTATTGGTTGTCAGGATGAGAATGGAAACTTCAATAGCAAAGTATTCAAAGAAAATGCTTGCCAGCCTGAAGTGAAAATGATAGAATTGATATTATCTAATGCAATAAAACCCATATATAATGCTAATTCATCTTTGAATATTGGAGATGCACTTAATATCCAAACAAATACTAAGAATTTTCCAGGCTCATCGTATTCTACATTCAGTGAAGCAGAAGGGATGATTCATTTTCTGGACTTCTTCCGTGAACTGTCAGGAAGAAAACCAATAGGTATAAGACTTTGTATTAGTGATCAGAAAGAATTTCATGAGATCTGTCATGCCATCCGAAAAACACAACTTGTTCCTGATTTTATTGTTGTTGAAGGTTCATTTGAGAGCCATAACAATGCTCATGTAGCTAAAAGAATTCATACAGTAATGCCTTTATACGAAGCGCTATTGTTTGTTTCACAAACTCTCAAGTTTTATGCATTGGAAAAGAAAATTAAGATAATTGCTTATGGAAAAATTAGATCCTGTTTTGACATTCTGAAAGTACTTGCATTGGGAGCTAATGCCGTGTGCACTGAATTGCCCAGTTACAGTACAATTTACAGAAAAACATCTTCACCATACACAGGCAAGAATGTAAACGATTTTTATAATAGCCTTATGAAAGCGACAGCTCAGGCCATGGAACTCTGTGGATTCAGGAATGGTGGTGATATTACTTTATCGAAACTTTTCCGACGGTTGGATATATTACATTCGAAGGGTTTCGAAAACTTTAATGGCCCTATCTTATATCCAGGCACTGTGAAAAAAATATATAATTCAAAAATAAAATCTTATCATCTGCGAGAGGAAAGAAAAAAGGAGACTATTGTATAGAACATTATGATATTAAACAATTGGAAGACGGGCGATTTTTTTAATCAAATAACCTGGCAAAGTGATTCGCGAAATGGTTGCGCATACCGTTTCTGAATTGTTTAGGTTCACCATTTTCTAAAATTTCAACGACTTCGTTGTGAGAGACAAATGTTTTAAGTAAAGAATGATAGCGGCATAATGATTTCTGTAAACACAAAACCGGATTCTATTTATTACGAATGGCACCCTTTTAGCAATGTTTAACCTTGTAAACTCAGAGAACCTTCCTCCCACACTGCAGGTTTATCCAGATTCAATCTTTCCTAACTACTATCATCAGCAGTGGACATTATTTAAATCATTGCCTCAAACAAGAAATAATATAATATTTATCGGCGATAGCATTACCGATGGTGGAGAGTGGAGTGAATTGTTTAATGATATACATATCAAAAACCGGGGGATCAGTGGCGATATTTCAGCGGGTGTAGCGATTCCTGTGGCAGTTGGTTGTATGTACTTTAAGATAAAGCGCTTTATATCTTTAAGGTATAAAATTCCCTCGCATGTTTCAGCTCAGTTTAGAATATCTCAAGCATAAAAACACTCCATACAACTAAGTATGAAGTGCTTTTCCATTAACCATTCCTATTATTACTCACTCCAGCTATGAATCAGAAAGCGTATCTTTTTTTGCGATCGTTTCTTTTAAAATCTGAACATATTTTTTTGCCTGCTCGTTATCGGGGTCGAGTTTAAGTAATTTTTCAAAATATTCAATTGCCTTGCCATAATTTTTATTTTGATTTGTTTCATAACCTGCCAGGTACCCATAAGATTCAATTAACTGTCGTTTTGAGCTACCAGTGGAATCCAATTCGCCTATCTCAATCACTTTTAAATAATGAGGTATTGCCAAGCTTTGTTCCATTGTAGTATCAATAGCAGCATTGCTTCTTGCTCGCCAGTAATAGCCAAAAAGCTGCGTTGGATATTTGTCAACATACATTGCAAAAACTGAGTCAGATTTTTCATAATTACCAGCTTGGAACCAAGCAAGACCCCAATTGAACAGATCAACATTTGTTGACTTTTTGTTTTTCATATAGTATTTTCCTAACCATATTGCCCTCACTGTATAATCTTTTTGTTGTTTAGCAAGATCGGCTAACGTCTTATAATATTTAACAATTGAATTGCTATCTGTTTCAAGTTCTACCCCAACCTTATAAAAAAACATTGCGGAATCAATTTTATGCCTTTCTGCATAAAGGTCTGCGACAAGTATAAAATCTTTTGCGATCAGTATACTATCAGGAGCTGCACCAAAATATCGGCGCAAGTAATCAAAAGCGTTTGAATGATCATCACTTTCATGGTAGCTATAGGCTATCAATTTATAAATACGAGCTGGCGTTTTCTCTTTATCAGTTTCAATAAGTTTTTTAGCCAGTTCGATTGCCTGCTTATAATTTTTTGTTAGATATAAGATATCTGTATAGTCGTAATCGTTCTCGATCTTGTGATCGGATAGCGCAACGTATTTCTCAAGGTATTCCTTCGCAGTGTTTACATTACGAAAATAATAATGATAATACAATTGGTAATATGCAGGAGCATATTTTACATCGGCCTTGATAGCCTTATTAAAATATTCCAAATACAGATCTGAATTGTTTTGTGTTCTGAATATCATTCCCGTCAAATAATATGCCTCCGCAAAATTATTATCAACTTCGATTGCTTGTCTGAAAGCCTTGAAAGCTTCTGTTCCGTTGTTTAGCTTTCTATAAGCTTTTCCTAACTCTGTATAAAGCGCCGGATTATGTTTATCCTTTTTAATTGCTTTATTAAGAAGCTCAATTGCATAGTTCGCATCTCCATTTTCTGATACAATTTGCGCCTTTGCGACAGCCGATATAATCTCGGGTTTTTTATACTTTGTTTTTTCTAATGCTTGTTCAAAATATTTTTGGGCTTCCTCTTTTTTAGTTTCTTCCAAAAGCATTTTTCCCGTGACAATAAGAAAATACGGATCGTCCTTAATATTAGCTGGTGCGTTTTGCAACGCATTTCTTAAATCAAGTTCACTCCCCGAATCCTGTAATTCAGAAAAAAGATACCAAGCCTCTGCATTATCAGGATTATTTTTTATTAGTTGATTCAACAAATTTTCGGCACTCTCATACTTCTTATAATACAAAAGATCTTCCACATGATTAATATCCTGAGCAAATGCAGAAAAGACCAAAAGTAAAAGAGGTATGGTAACAATTTTTTTCATAAAATTTTTTAGGTTTACGATTGTATGGCAAGTATTTGCAATTTCGAGTTAGGTTTTAATTCATCAATTATATGCTTCGTTGGCTACCACTTTCCGGTAATTCTCTTCTATCGATCTCTTCCATTGAATAAGCTTAGACGCGGTTTGATTTTCAGCATTAACTTGAAAAATATCCTTTCCCCAACTTGAGCTCCATGACATCGCTCTAAACATAATACGTTATTCAGTATGTAAAATACTATTGAAAGCTTAAGCCTGAATTAAACTCACATTAAAATCTCATTAAAGTCCCTGGAAGACGCTTTAAACATCCTTATGCATTGAAGAAAAAAGTTATGATCAGCATAAACCCGATGCACATAGCATTCGCGAAATAGATAATATACGCAGGGGGTTGCTTCCGCAAGAAAAGGTAGATTGACAAAAGATATGACTTGGAATGTAATGCCTTTAAAAAGATACAGGACTAGCTGGCAAAAAAGAGATCTGTCAGAATTGAAAGGTGATATAAAATCCAAACTGTTTGACCCAAAAAAGCCAGTAAATTCTGCACTGCCTGTTCGGTAAGGGGTAGAACTATTTAAATTTAATTATCTTTAGTCCAGATTTGCGTTACACAGGCGAGCAGGAAAGAAATGAGTAATTCATGAGTCAGTAAGATCAAGCTTCTTCACAATATTGATTTCCAAGAAATTTTGAGATAGGTTCGAATCCCTCTCTCTCCGCTAAGTTTGTAACTATGTGATTTACAGTTTATTATAAAGGTTTTTTGAAACGTCAAAATCTCCCGAACCTAGCCACTCAAATCGCTCCAAATATGTCAAACTTAATGCATAGACATATTTAATTTATAGGGTGTCCCAAAAGAATTACACAAAAAAGTTCGTCATTAGGTGCGTCAAAAACTTTTTCTATTTACGAACCGAATAACAAAAAAATCATTACCGAATATCTTAGGAGGTGATCATTCTTACTCACTTTATCTCCAAAAAATGATAAAGGCATTTCACCACATCTTCTTTCTTAAGAAACCAAAGGACTATGATAAAGGTCCTATTCCAATCTATTTACGCCTAACTGTCGCTGGTAAAAGAGCTGAAATTTCGATTAAAAGAAAAGTTGACCCTACAAAATGGATCTCTGATGCCGGGAGAATGAAAGGCAGTACTGAAATAGTTAAAAAATTCAATGCTTATCTTATTTTACTGGAATCTAAATTGTATGATACACATTATACATTAATTCGAGAAAAT
>Ga0105242_10004701_pt1 | contig 10570 bp, 9 predicted proteins | sample KBSM24metaG_FD_81521 | JGI IMG/M metagenome (GOLD analysis project Ga0105242, IMG submission 81521) | Miscanthus rhizosphere microbial communities from Kellogg Biological Station, Michigan, USA - KBS M2-4 metaG | ecosystem: Host-associated > Plants > Roots > Rhizosphere > Soil | place: Michigan... | reverse complement strand
CGTTCCGGCGGCCACGGCGCCGGAGCTGATCGAGCTGCTGCGGCGCAATCCGGGAAAATATTTCTATGGCTCCTCCGGCGCCGGCACCACGCCGCACCTGTCGGGCGAGCTGTTCAAGCTGCTGGCGAACGTGGATCTGGTGCACGTGCCTTACAAGGGAACCGCGCCGGCGATGATCGACCTGCTCGGCGGCCAGGTGCACCTGGTGTTCGACAACATTCCGGGCGCGCTGGCGCAGTTCCGTCCCGGCAAGGTCAAGGGGTATGGCGTGACCAGCGCCGCACGCAGCCCGGTGGTGCCGGAGATCCCGTCGCTCTCGGAATTCCTGCCCGGCTATGACATCAGTTCATGGACCGCGCTGGTCGGACCGGCGCGCATTCCGCCCGCGGTGGTGGAGCGCATTTCGTTTTTCTCGAAACAGGCGCTGGAAGGCGCGGACCTGAAGAAGAAGTTCTTCGACCGCGGCGCCACCGCCTGGTGGACCAGCCCGGCGGAATTGTCCGCCTACCGCGCGAGCGAGGAAAAGCGCCTCGGCGATCTCATCCGCAGGGCAAAGATATCCATAGACTGATCTTGGCGCGCGTTCCCTATTTCGATATGGCACAGGCGCCGCCGGAGTTCGCGGCGCTGATGTCCGCGCGCCGTCCGCTGAACATTTACCGCATGTTGCCGCACGCCGGTCCGGCGGCGCAGGGCTTCCTCAAGCTCGGCGGGGCCCTGCTGCGCGAGAACGCGCTAGCCGCTTCATTGCGCGAGGTGGCGATCCTGCGCGTGGGTTTCCTCAGCAAGGCCGGCTACGAAGTGCACCAGCACAAGCGCATCGCGCGCAAGGTGGGCCTCTCCGACGCGAAAATCGCGGCGCTTGAAGTCGATGCGGACACTTCGGCGTTGAGCGAACTCGAATTGAAGGTCCTGCGCTTTACCGACCAGCTCGTGCATCACGTCAAGGCGCCGGATCGAATGTGGAACGACATGCAAACGCACCTGGACCACCGCCAATTGGCCGAACTGGTGCTCACTGTCGGCTTCTACATGATGGTGTGCCGTTTCCTCGAGAACTTCGAGGTCGAGATCGAGCCATGACGGATCCCGGAGCGCTGCCGCTGAAAGGCATCCGCGTCATCGAGATCGCGCAGAATCTCGCGGGGCCCTACTGCGCGCAGATCCTCGCGCAGCTGGGCGCCGACGTGATCAAGGTCGAGCGGCGCGAAGGCGGCGACGACACGCGCGGCTGGGGACCCCCGTTCCTCGATGGCGCCGGCACTTCCTTCCACGCCGTGAACCTCGGCAAGCGCTCGGTCGCGGTCGATCTCAAGAACGCGGCGCAGGTGGCACGCCTGCTGCCGCTCATCGACCAGGCCGACGTGCTGGTGCAAAACCTGCGTCCTGGGTCCATGGACGCGCTCGGCCTGGACGCCGCCACGCTCACCGCGCGCAATCCGAAACTCATCTACTGCTCGCTCGGGGCGCTGGGCAGCGTCGGCCCGCTCAAGGACCGGCCGGGCTTCGATCCGATGGTCCAAGCCTTCTCGGGCATGATGATGATGAGCGGGCAGGAAGGCGGCCCGCCGGTCCGCATGGGCACGCAGGTGCTGGATCACGGCACCGCGATGTGGGCCGCGATGGGCGTGCTGGCGGCCCTGGTGCGCCGCTCGGTTACCGGGCGCGGCGGCGCGGTCGATACGTCGCTCTTTGAGACGGCGCTCGGCTGGTGGACCATTTTCTACGCCGGCTACGCGGTGTCGGGCGAGGTGGCGCGCCGCCACCCCACCGGCAGCGAAAAGCTGATCGTGTTCCAGGGATTCGAGGCGCGCAACGGCCCGATCGTGATCGCCGCCGGCAACGACCGCCTGTTCGCCAAGCTCGCGGTCGCGCTCGGGCGCGAAGACTGGGCGAAGGATCCGCGCTTCGCGCGCAATGCCGGGCGCTACGAGCATCGCGCCGAGATCCTCGCGGAGGTGGCGCGCATCGTGGCGACGCGCAGCAAGGGAGAATGGATCGATATCCTGGAAGCGGCGGGCGTGCCCTGCGCGCCGGTCAACACGCTGCCCGAGGTGCTCGCCGAGCCGCAGACCGAAGCCGTGGGCATGCTGCAGCAGGTCCCGGGGCTCGACCTGCGCCTGATGGGCCTGCCGATCATGCTCGACGGCGCGCGCCCGCCGATCAGCCGCCGCGCGCCACAGCTGGGCGAACATACGCGCGAAGTGCTCGGCGATCCGTGAGAATATTTGCGCTCCATGAGTGAAACACGGGAACTGCTGCGCGAGGCGGCGGAGCGCCTCTTCGAGAAGCATTGCAATGCGGAGACGATGCGTCGCGCCGATGCGGGCGAGTTTCCGCAAGCGCTGTGGCGCGCGCTCACCGAAGCGGGCTACACCGCCGCGCTGATCCCGGAGAGCGCGGGCGGCGCCGGGTTCGAGATGTCCGATGCCTTGTCGCTCCTCTTCAGCGCCGGACGGCACGCGCTGCCGGCGCCGCTGGCCGAAACGATGCTCGCGGGCTGGCTGCTGTCCTCGGCCGGCATCGCGTTGCCGGATGGGCCGCTCACCGTGGCCCCGGTTCGCGGCGAAAACCTGGCCGCGAAGCGCGACGGCGCCGGCTGGCGCATCGAGGGGACGGCGAGCCGGGTGCCCTGGGCGCGCCAGTGCGCTGCGATCGCGGTGCTCGCCCAGGACGGCGCGAAAAGCATCGTTGCGCTGGTCGCCGCCGCCGATTGCACCGTCAAGAACGGGCACAACGTCGCGGGAGAGCCGCGCGATGATCTGGTTTTCTCCGGCGCCAGGGCGCAAGAGGCGGGCGCCTCGCCGATCCCGGCCGGCGCGATGCGCGCCCTGGGCGCGGTAATGCGCAGCGCGCAAATGGCGGGGGCGCTGCAGACCGTCCTCGCAACGAGCGTGCAGTATGCCTGCGAGCGCGTGCAGTTCGGCCGGCCGATCGGCCGCTTCCAGGCGGTGCAGCAGAACCTCGCGGTGCTCGCCGGCCAGGCAGCCGCGGCGACCGCGGCCGCGGAGGCGGCGATCGAAGCGGCCTCCGCCGATCTGGATTCGATGGCGGTGGCGGCAGCGAAGATTCGCGCGGGAGAGGCCGCCGGCATCGGCGCCTCCATCGCCCACCAGGTGCATGGCGCCATCGGGTTTACGCAGGAGCACCGGCTGCACTACTCGACGCGGCGGCTGTGGTCGTGGCGCGACGAATTCGGCAACGAGGCGTACTGGGCGCACAAGCTCGGCGGCGAAATCGCGGCGGCCGGCGCGGAGCGGCTCTGGCAAAGCATCACCGCGGCCGGCTAGCGATCGTGGCGAGCAGCGACAGCCTGCGTTTCGAGCCGCCGCCCGTCCACCGGGCGGCGGAAGTGCTGCGCGGCGAAGTGCGCGCGTTCCTCGCCGAACACCTGCCCAGGCGCGCCATTACCATGGGTGTCGGCTCCTGGGGCGGGTCGGACCGGGATTTCAGCCGCAAGATGGGCGCGCGCGGCTGGATCGGCATGACCTGGCCCAAGCGCTACGGCGGGCATGAGCGCAGCGCGCTCGAGCGCTACGTGGTGCTGGAAGAAATGCTCGCGGCGGGCGCGCCGGTGTCCGGCCATTGGGTGGCCGACCGCCAGAGCGGGCCGCTGCTGCTGCGCGTCGGCACCGAGCAGCAGAAGCAAGCCATCCTGCCGCGCATCGCCGCGGGCGAATGCTCGTTCTGCATCGGCATGAGCGAGCCCGATTCCGGATCGGACCTCGCCTCGGTGCGCACGCGCGCGGTCGCTGCAGGCGGCGGCTTTCGCGTCAACGGCACGAAGCTGTGGACCTCCAACGCGCACCGCTCCGAGTACATGATCCTGCTATGCCGCACCGGCGAGGCCGGCGAGCAGCGCCACGGCGGTCTGACGCAGTTCCTCGTCGACCTGAAGGCGACGCCCGGAATCTCGATCCGCCCGGTGCACAACCTCGCCGGCGAGCACCATTTCAACGAGGTCGTGTTCCAGGACGTGCTGCTGCCCGAGGCCAGCGTGCTGGGCGAAGTGGGCAGCGGCTGGCAGCAGGTGACCAGCGAGCTCGCCTTCGAGCGCTCCGGGCCGGAACGCTTTCTGTCGGCGTTCACGCTGCTGGTCGAACTGGCGCGCGCGCTGGGGCCCGAGCCGTCGGAGCGCGCGCGCATCGCGCTCGGCCGCATCGTCGCGCACATCGCCACGCTCCGCCGGCTGTCGCGCTCGGTCGCCGGCATGCTGCAGGCGGGCGCCAATCCCGCCCAGCAGTCGGCGCTGGTGAAGGACCTCGGCACCACGCTGGAGCAGGAGATTTCCGAAATCGCGCGCCTGCTGGTCGATGCCGAGCCGGACCGCGATTCGACGCGCGACTTCGTCGCGGTGCTGGCGCGCACCATGATGAATGCGCCGTCGTTCTCGATCCGCGGCGGCACGCGCGAGATCCTGCGCGGCATGATCGCGCGCGGCCTCGGCCTGCGCTGATTCAAACCCGGGAGAGCCATGGACGCACCTTTCGATTACGCGCAGGACGGCCCGATCGTCACGCTCACGCTGAATGCGCCGGACATCCGCAACGCCATCTCCGGCAACGACATGATCGATGCGCTGGTGCAGGCCTGCGAGCGCATGAACGCGGACATGAGCGTGCGCGTCGCCATCCTGACCGGCGCCGGCACCGCATTTTCTTCGGGCGGCAACGTGAAGAAGATGGCGGACGGCGGCGGCCTGGGCGGCGGGCTGCCGGCGCAGACGCGGCGCAACTACAAGCTCGGCATCCAGCGCATCCCGCTCGCCTTCGACAGGCTCGAGGTGCCCATCATCGCCGCGGTCAACGGGCCTGCGATCGGCGCGGGCTGCGACCTCGCCTGCATGTGCGACGTGCGCATCGCCGCCGAGAGCGCGAAATTCGCCGAGAGCTTCGTCAAGCTGGGCATCATTCCGGGCGACGGCGGGGCGTGGCTCCTGCCGCGCGTGGTGGGTTACTCGAAGGCCTGCGAGATGGCGTTCACCGGCGACACGCTGAGCGCGGCAGAAGCGCTTGCCTGCGGCCTGGTGTCCAAGGTCGTGCCTGACGCGGGACTTCTCGCGGAGGCACGCAAGCTGGCCGAGCGCATCGCTGCCAACCCGCCGCACGCGGTAAGGATGACCAAGCGGCTGATCCGGGAGGGCCAGCACGTCCAGCTTGCCACCCTGCTCGAACTTTCGGCGGCCATGCAGTCGCTGGCGCACGCCACGGCCGACCACAAGGAAGCGGTGGCGGCCTTTCTGGAAAAAAGGAAGCCTGAGTTCGGCGGCGCGTAGAATTCGCCTGGGAGACCCAATGAACGGAGGAGAGCTTTTCATGAAACACGCGTTTTTGAAGTTCGCGGCGCTCGTTGCGGCGTTGTTCACCGGCCTGGCAGCGGCGCAGTACCCGACCAAACCGATCACCCTGGTGGTGCCCTATGCGCCCGGCCCGACCGACACGGTCGCGCGCATCATGGCGCAGGCGATGACCAAGCCGATCGGCACCACCTTCGTCGTCGAGAACCGGCCGAGCGCTGGCGGCATTCTCGGCCCCGAGGTCGTCGCCAAGGCCGCGCCCGACGGCTACACGATCCTGATCCACCACATCGGCATGGCGACGATCCCGACGCTGTACCGGCAGCTGCGCTTCAATCCGCTCACGGACTTCGAGTACATCGGCCTCATCAACGAGGTGCCGATGACGCTGATCGGCCGCGACAACCTGCCGCCGAATACGCTCAAGGACCTGCTCGCCTACATCAAGGCGAACAAGGCGAAGATGAGCCTCGCCAACGCGGGCATCGGCGCGGCTTCACACCTGTGCGGCATGCTCTTCCAGAGCGCGATCGACACGGACCTGCTGACGGTTCCCTACAAGGGCACCGGGCCGGCGATGAACGACCTGCTCGGCCATCAGGTGGACTTCATGTGCGACCAGACCACCAGCACCACCAACCAGATCAAGGCGGGCAAGGTGAAGGTCTACGGCGTGACGACGCTCACGCGCGTGCCGTCGCTGCCGAACGTGCCGACGCTCGATGAGCAGGGCCTGAAGGGCTTCAACATCTCCGTCTGGCACGGTTTCTATGCGCCGAAAGGCACGCCCAAGCCGGTGATCGACAAGCTCTCCGCGGCGCTGCAGGAAGGCCTCAAGGATCCGTTCGTGAAGCAGCGCTTCAACGACCTCGGAACCGACCCCGTGGACCCGAAACGCGGCACGCCGGAGGCGTTGCGCACGCACCTGAAATCCGAGATCGACAAGTGGGCGCCGATCATCAAGAAGGCAGGGGTGTACGCCGACTGACCGGAAGGGCCTGAAAGAAGAAGGGGAGCCTTCGCTCCCCTTTTTTAATTACGCAACGCCATTTTTCCTGAACCACGCCAGCATCCTCTTCCAGCCGTCCTCGGCCTCCGCCTTGCGGTAGGTCGGCCGGTAGTCCGCATGGAAGCCGTGCGGCACGTTCGGATAGACGTGGATCGGCGACTTCTTGTCCTTGCCGAACGCGTGCAGGCCCGCGCGCAGGCGATCGACGTGTTCCTGGGGAATGCCCTGGTCGGCGCCGGCATACAGGCCGAGCACGGGAGCGTGGATCTTGTCGGTGACATCGAGCGGCCCCTGCGGCATCGCCGGCGGGATCGGCATCAGCGAGCCGTACCAGGAAACCGCGGCATCGACTTTCTTCTGGTGCGCGGTGTACATCCACACCATCCGTCCGCCGCGGCACATGCCGGTGACGCCCAGCTTGCCCGTGTTGGCGCGCTTTTGCTTGCCGGCCCACGCGAGCACCGTGTCGAGGTCGGCGAAGGCCTGCTCGTCCGTCAGCTTGTTCGCGCCGGCAATCACTTCCTTGATGTCGGTCACCTTGGACAGGTCGCCGATGCGGAAGAAAGGATCGTTCGCGACCGCGAAATAGCCCGCCTTCGCCAGCCGCCGGCACATGTCCTTCTGGTACTCGTGCAGGCCGAAGACCTCCGCGATGACCATGATCACCGGGCGCTTGCCGCTGCCCTTCTTCACGGCGTAGTAGGCCGGGATGTCGCCGATCTTGATGTCGCCGCCCTCCAGGCCGTCCATGGAGGTCTTGATGGCCTGGGCGAGCACCGGCTCGGCAGCAACCGCGAAGCCGGCGGCGATTGCCGCGGCGATGAAGCCGCGCCGGTCGATCGGCGTCTTGGGCACCAGGCTGTTGAGGTGGTCATTGGCCTCGTTCGTCCAAAGGCCCTGCGGCGTCTCTTTTTCCATGGTCGTTGCTCCTCTTGGTTGTCCCGACATTAACGTATCCGGACGGCCCTCTATTCCTTGACCGCCGTCAATTCCGGCGGCAGTTTGCCCTTGGGCCTGAGCGCAGCGCGTTCGGCGAGCAAGGTCTTCGCCAGCGCGCCATTGCCGGTCTTAATCGCCCCATCGAGCAGGATCAGCACGAAAAGGTCGCGCTGCGCGTGGCTGCCACCCAGTTTGCGGAAGTCCGCGCGCACGGGCGCCAGCAACCTGACTGCGCGCGCGTAGTCCTTGCCGCGCCAGGCAACGACGCCCTCGCAGACCGCGCGCCCGATAGCCGAGTGCACACGGGCAGTCGTGCCGTGATCCTCCAGTGGCGGCACCGAGCCCAGCGCCAGCGCGTAGTGCGCGTCGACGAATGCCATGACGGAGCCGCCCGCCTGCTCTCGCACCACTTTGGCCGCCGCGTCCCAGCGCCCGCCGACATCGACGCCCGCCAGCTCCAGGCGCGCCAGCAGCGAGATGTCGTTGCACAGGGAAAGGTTCTCGCTGGAGCCATCGGCCCAGACGTTCGCGTCGTAGAGGCGCAACGCTTCCCCGGGCCGGCCGGCCCCCCAATGCATCAGCGCGAGGTGCCACCAGAGATGGAAGCGGAAGAAGTTCGCCGTGTCCCAGTGCGGCGCGAGCGATTCGATCCAGGTCGCGCCCTCGGCCGCGCGCTCCTGCATCTCCATCACGTGCGCCACGGCGTGGACCGCCCAGGGATCCGCGGGATTGATCTCGGTGGCGCGCCGCCCGGCGCGTTCCGCCGCGGCGTAGTCGCCCGATTCCTCCAGGCCGAAGGCGTGCAGCGCGAGCAGGTGGCCGTACCCCGGCGTGCCCTCGTCCCAGTGGGGCAGGGCGCGCGCCGGGCCGTCGCGCACGTTGGCCGCGTCTCCCATGTAGAAGTAAAGGTAGTTCGCGAGCTTGAGCGCGAGGAAGTCGCGCGGGTGGTCCTTCAGGATGCCATCGAGGATCTCGCAGCTGCGCTCGAGCTCGCCCTCGCACCAGGCGCCGAGCGCGGCAATGTGTTTTTGTTCCCTTGAATTGCCGGCCTTGTTTTTCAGGAGCGATGCATGAATGCCCCTGGCCTTCGCGGCAAGAACCGGCAATCCCATGAGGTGGAAAAAGTAGCCTTGCAGGCAGAGCGCCATCGGCATCGCGGGATCGGCCTGCAGGGCGCGCTTCAATGGAATGCCCGGCTCGCGCGAGAAGCCGACGTAAGCCCAGACCGTGTCGTCGAACGCGCGCGCTGCCTCACCGCTGGCGGCGGTGAGTTCCAGCCCTAGGCGATCGCGATGGACGGCCGCCGGCGCCATGTTTGCGTCCGCTGTTCAAACGCGTGCGCGAGCTGCAGCACGCCGAAATCGTCACGGTAGCGGCCGACGATCTGCAAGCCCACCGGCAGGGGCATCGGGTCGCCTGTGAAGCCCGCAGGCACCGAGATCGCAGGGTGGCTGGTGATGGTGACGTAGTAGCAGCTCTTCATCCAGTCGAGGTAATTCCCCATCAGTTCACCCGCGATCTGCGTCGGATACTCGATCTCGGCCAGGAAGGGCGGCAGCTGGTTCACCGGGCAAAGGAGGAACTCGTAGCGCTCCAGGAACGCGCGCATGCGATGGTAGAGCGCGCTGCGCAGGCCTTCGGCGCGCGCGATCTTCCCGGGCGTGAGATTCAATCCCTGCTCGACGTTCCAGGCGATCGAGTCCTTGACCTCGCGCCGGCGCGTCTTCACCAGCTCGCCGTAGTTCTGCAGGAAGGCGAGGGCGCGCATCGCCTCGAAGGCCTCGGTCGCGCCGGCGAAGTCCGGGCAGGCCTCCTCCACGATGCAGCCAAGGTCCTTGAAGATCTGTTTTTGTTTCTCCAGCACTGCCGTGACGCGCGGGTCCATGGGCAGGCCGCCCAGGTCCCGGCTCCAGGCCACGCGCACGCCCTTGAACTTCCTCCTGAGGGATCTCGCGAAAACCGACCCGGGTTCGGAAATCGACAGCGGCGCGCGACGGTCGGGGCCGGCCATCGCCGACAACAGGAACGCCGTGTCATCCACGGTGCGCGCGATCGGCCCCAGCACGCCCATCATGTTCCAGGCATTCGGCGCGGGCCACGAAGGAACGCGCCCCGGGGAAGGCCGGAAGCCCACGACATTGCAGTAATTGCCGGGATTGCGCAGCGACGCGGCGAGGTCGCCGCCGTCGGCAAACGGCAGCATGCCGCAGGCGACCGCGGCCGCCGCGCCGCCCGAGGAGCCCCCGGCACTCTTCGTCGTGTCGTAGGGATTCAGCGTCGCGCCGAACACGAGGTTGAAGGTGTGGCTGCCGGCCGCGAACTCCGGCAGGTTGGTCTTGCCGAGCGTAATCGCGCCCGCCGCCGTCAGGCGCTCGACGATGAGGTGATCCTCCTTCGGCACGTTGTCCTTGTAGATCGGGGAACCCGACGTGGTGCGGATTCCCTTGGTGGGGACATTGTCCTTGTAGGCGATCGGCAGTCCGGCGAGGGGGCCGACAGGCTTCTTTTTTCTGTCCAGTTCCCTTGCTTTTTTCAATGCCAATTCAGGAATGAAAGTCACGATTGCGTTGACTTTCGGATTGACGCGCTCGATCTGCGCGATGAACGCCTTCATCACCTCGGTGACGGAGAGCTTTCGGCCGCGGACCAGCGCTGCCAGTTTCCTGGCGGGCGTAAAGCAGAGGTCAGTCATAGCAGCACAATATCGTATTGTTCCTGCACATAGCTGGTTTCGACCTGAACCGAGACCGGCTTGCCGATGAAATCCGAGAGCATCGCCAGCGCGCCGGATTCCTCCTCGTGGAACAGGTCGCAGACCGCCTGCGAGGCGAGTACCCGGAATTCGCGCGCATTGAAGGCGCGCGCTTCGCGCAGGATCTCGCGCAGCACCTCGTAGCACACGGTGCGCGCGGTTTTCACCTGGCCGCGGCCGCTGCAGGCCTGGCAGGGCTCGCACAGCACGTGCGCGAGCGATTCACGAGTCCGCTTGCGCGTCATCTCCACGAGCCCCAGCGCGGTGAAGCCGCTCACCGTCATGCGCGTGCGGTCGCGCGCGAGCGCGCGCCGGAACTCCTCCAGCACCGCGGCGCGGTGCTCCTCTGAGTCCATGTCGATGAAATCGACGATGATGATGCCGCCCAGGTTGCGCAGGCGCAGCTGGCGCGCGATCGCCTGCGCCGCCTCGAGGTTGGTCTTGAACACCGTATCGTCGAAATTGCGCTGGCCGACGAAGCCGCCCGTATTGACGTCCACCGTGGTCATGGCCTCGGTCTGGTCGATCACCAGCGTGCCGCCCGACTTCAGATCGACGCGGCGCGCGAGCGCCT
>Ga0105242_10004699_pt1 | contig 10573 bp, 6 predicted proteins | sample KBSM24metaG_FD_81521 | JGI IMG/M metagenome (GOLD analysis project Ga0105242, IMG submission 81521) | Miscanthus rhizosphere microbial communities from Kellogg Biological Station, Michigan, USA - KBS M2-4 metaG | ecosystem: Host-associated > Plants > Roots > Rhizosphere > Soil | place: Michigan... | reverse complement strand
GCACATCACCAAGGCCTTCGCGCTGAAGGATCGCGTGAGCGAGCCCGAACGCCTCTACATCACCGCGCGCTACTACACCACCGCCGAGCTCGCGCCGCAGAAGGCGATGGAGACCTACCAGATCTGGAACCAGACCTACCCGAACGACTACGTGTCGCACGCGAATCTGGGCAGCGTCTATCAGAGCCTTCGCGAGTACGACAAGGCCGTCGTCGAGTTCAAGGCGGCGATTGCGTTGGCGCCCGACGAGCCGCTGCCGCGCGGCAACCTGTCCAGCGCCTATATCAATCTCGGCAACATCGACCAGGCGCGGCAGACGCTCGAGGACACGGTCTCGCACGGACTCGATTCGATCGGCGTCCGCTCGCAGCTCTACCTAATGGCGTTTCTCAAGCACGACGAGGCCGGGATGGCGAAGCAGCTCGAGGCGTCGAAGCGCTTTGCCGATTCTTACCGGATGCTCAGCCCCCAGATCGGCGCGGCCTCCTATCAGGGCAAGCTCGCTCGGGCGACCGAGCTGACGGAGCGTTTCGAGTCCGAGGCGATTGCGAAGACCGGCCTGAAGGGCGCGGCGGCCAACCAATGGTGCCAGCTCGCCCAGGTCGCCGCCGCGATGGGCGACGCCGCGGCCACGCGCGCCGCCGTCCGCAAGGGGCTGGCGCTCGACCGCAGCGGCCAGACTCTGCTCAACGCCGCGTTCGCGCTCATCGTGCTCCGCGACACCGGTGAGGCGCAAGCGCTCGCCGCCGAGGCACGGCGTTCGCCCCTGGCGTCGAGCGAGGACGGGCGCAACGGGCTCGCGGTGATTGACGCGGTGGCGGCCGCGCAGCGGCGCGACCGCACCGCGCTGACATTGCTGCCGACGCCGAAGGACGATGGGGATACCAGTCTGTTGTTCGCGATCGGCGCCGTCAACCTGGCGCTCGACAACAACGAGATCGCCGCGCGCGAGTTCGCGAAGATCATCGATCGTCCCGTGCCCAATCTGTCGACGTTGGCGGTAGAAGCGTACCTCTATCGGGGCCGCGCGCTGGCGAAGATGGGAAAGACGGACGAGAGCCGCAAGTCGTACGAGCGGTTTTTCGACCTGTGGAAGGACGCCGACCCGGGCCTGCCGATCTTGGCCACCGCGAAGAAAGAATACGCGGCGCTAGGCAAGTAGCCAGGCCCGGCCACGACTCGGAAAAAACCGCCGAGACCGCCAAGATCGCTAAGCCAACTATTCTCTGCGGTCTTTGCGGACTCGGCGGTTTCTTCTGGCCGTCTATTGCGAATGGCCGCGCGCGAGGATCGGCCACACGGCCTCGACCCGGTCCTTGCGAATCGCGTACATCTGATCGTATTCGTTGACGACCGGATCGCAGTGCGGCGCAATCAATTCGAGCTTGTCGCCGACCTTGTACGACTTCTCGGCCTTTTCGTACTTGATCACCCCGAACTCGTCGGAGCCGGCGTTGTACACAAAGCCCTTCTCGCCGATGACCCACGGCCCCGGCTTGTTCAAGGTCAGCGCTTTCGCGCCGGCGTCGGTCGTGATGGACTTCTCGAAATACGTGTTGAGCACGGTCGTCAGCACCGTGAGCGACGACGCGAAGTCGGTGTAGAGCTCGTCGTTCGACTCACCGCCGATCTCGAGATACTGGCAGTCCATGAACACATAGCTGCCCACCTGCACGTCGGTCACGTGCGACGAGGCCTTCGGCAGGATGTTGTAGGTGCCGGTGCCCCCGCCGCTGAAGATTTCCGTGGAGAGGCCGGCGCGCGTGAAGCGCTCGTGCGTGCCGAGTGACGGCTCGAATCGCTTGAGGGTCTGATCCAGTCGATTCTTGAAGCCCTTGATGTGCTGTGCGCTGCCGTCGTAGCTGATGATGCCGCGTAGCTTGAGGTTCGGCAGCGAGTCCACGAGCTGGCCGACCGCGAGCGCCTGATCGCCGGCCGGGACGCCGCTGCGCGTGCCGATCGCCACGTCGACGACCACGTCGGCGACGATGCCCGCCTCTTTGGCGGCGTCGTTGAGATCGCGCGCGTTCTGGGGGTGATCGACGGCCTGAATGAACTGGTTGTTCGCCTTCCGGATTGCCATCGCCCGCCGGATCTTGTTCGGCGTCACGTTGGACGTCGTCATCAGGATCGGACCGATGCCGTTGGCGGAGAAGACCTCCGCCTCACTGATCTTCGCGGCGCAGATGCCGATCGATCCGCCTGCGAGCTGGAGCTTGGCGATGGCCGGGCATTTGTGCGACTTGCCGTGCGGGCGGCTGGCGACATGCATCGCCGCCAGTTTGGTCCGCATGGTCGCGATGTTCTGCTCGAACGCGTCGAGATCCACGCACAGAGCGGGAGTGTCGAGCTCCCATTTCGAGACGCCGCCGAGCGTCCCGTCCTCGGCCTTGGCTCGCATCTCCGCGGCCGAGTAACCGCGTCCAGCGCTCGCCCAGACCGCCGCTCCGCCCGTGGTCATGAGGAAACTCCTGCGCGAGATGTCGGATTGGGACCGCATGGCGTGCCCTCCATCAGTCCGCGCAGTATAGGCCTTTTTCGTTCGGACGCCGCCAATGGGCGATAATGCGCCGCATGAACGCTATCAGCCGTCGCCGTTTGCTGTTGTCACTTCCCGGACTCGCTCTCGCACCGCGTGCGATCCCGCATCTGCTGGCGCAGACCGGCGCGGCTCCGCTGCGCATCCGGGGCATCAACCACATCGGCCTCGGCGTCTCCGATGCGAAGCGTTCTGTCGAGTTCTACCAGGGACTGTTCGGCATGCCCGTGCGCGGCCGTCAGGGAGCGATGACGCTGCTTCAGATGGGCGAGGGTCCGCAGTTCCTGGCCATCGCGCCGGTCGCCAATGGCGCGGCGCCGAGCATCACGCACTTCTGCCTGGGCGTCGAAGGATTCAACGTCGATCGGGCGCTGACGGCGCTCGCTGCGCACGGCGTGACGAAGGCGACCGCCATCGGACCGATGAAAGCGCTGATCGAGTCGCGGGGTCCCGACATGAACGGCGCGAAAGAGGGGACCACCGAATTGAGCTTCGGCGATCCGGACGGCATCGTCTGCCAGCTGCAGGACGCGGGATATTGCGGCGGCGCCGGCGCCATGGGCAACGTATGCAGCGCCCCGGAGCGCGCGCCGAAAGGACTGATGGCGCTGCGCGACTACAGTCACCTCACGATCTTTTCGACCGACTCGCAGCGATCGAACAAGTTCTATCAGGACCTGTTCGGCTTCTCGATCCGTTCGTACCAGGGTCCGACGGCGCCGACGCTCGCCGTCGGTCCGACGGTGGAGTTTCTGATGTTCACGGGCGGCGGAGCACCGGCCCGCGGCGGAGCGCCCGCCGCGCCGCCGCGCCCGGCGACGATCAACCATGCGTGCATGAACCTGGACGGGTTCAAGCCCGACGAGATTCTCAAGACGCTGGAGACGGTGGGCATCAAGCCGCGCGAAGGCGCGCAGGGACCGGTTGGCCCCATGCGTCACTATGTCTCGATGCGGATGGAGAATCGCGGCGGCGCCCCGGAAGGGACGCCTGAACTCTACTTCACCGACCCGGACGGCCTGCTGATGCAGCTGCAGGACACGAAGTACTGCGGCGGCGGCGGCTATCTCGGCGACGTCTGCAAGTAGCCGGGTTCTTCCGCACGTAGCGCGGAGGCTCGCCTGAAAGGCTCGCCCTCCATTTCCGCAACGAAGCGCTCGCTTTCTAATTCCGCAAGGGAGCGCTCGCTTTCCATTTTCCGAAAAGGAGCGCGAGGCTTTCAGCCGAGCGTCGGGGATCGCGATTCGATTACTTCGTGCCGACGACCAGCGTTTCTGCGCCCGGCGTGGGATGACCGGTCGCCGTCGAGAATCCGGCGGCCTTGAGCATCGCGCTCAGCTCGCTGAACGTGTACGCGTCGCCCTGCGGCGTGTCGCCGAGCATCTGCATTGCAAAAGTCGCCGGCCCTGGAGGGCTGATTCGATCCTCGTTCGGCACGAACTCGAGGATCGCGATGCGCCCGCCAGGCTTCAGCGACGCGGCGACCTTCTTGAGCAGGCCCGTGCAGATCTCCGCGCTGAAATGATGCAGGAAGTTCGTCATCAGTGCGATGTCGTAACCCGATCCCCAATCGACTTTGAACGCATCGCCGGCCAGCACCGTGTGACGCGCGGCGACGCCCATCTTCACGGCGTTCTCGGTCGCGACCGTGAGCACGCCGGCCCAGTCGACCGCCACGACCTCCGCCTGCGGGTTGCGCTGGGCGATCGCGATGCCGAAGATGCCGTGGCCGGCGGCGATGTCGAGCACCTTGATCGGTCCTGCGCCGGCGACGCCAAGCGTCTCGGCAATCGACTGCGCCGGCATCATCATCATCGGCATCATCACGCGGGCGAATGTCTGCCACAGCGGGTTCTCGTCCGAGACCGTGCTCGCCTCCTGCGGAACGGATCCGCGCCGGATGGTGGCCGAGAGGTTCTGGAAATGACCCATGATCTCGGGCGAGGCGAGAAACGCGACGGCGTCGCCGAAGTACGCGGGCGAGCCTTTCGTGAGGAAGACGGCGGTGTCCGGGGTCAACGCGTAGCGGTCGCCGGCCTTGGTCAGGAAGCCGATCACCGTGAGGTAATCGCAGAGGATCCGCGTCCCGCGCTCCGAGGCGCTGCAGGCGGCAGCGATCGCCGATACCGTGGCGGCGCCGCCGCCGATCGCGGTGAACAGGTCGAGGTCGACGGCGGCTCGCAGCGCGGCGGTCCGCTGGTAGGCCTGAACCGTGTTGAAGAAATGTTCGGGTGACGGCGCTGCGGTGGTCGTGGACATGTGCGTGGATTATAGTCGGGCCGAGGAGTCAGCCATGAAAGTAATGATTGCGGGTCTCGTCGTGAGCGCGTGCCTCTGTGTGCCGGCGCTCGCGCAGCAACAGGACTTCAGCCAGGTCCAGATCAAGACGACGAAGCTGGCCGGCAACTTCTACATGCTCGAAGGGTCGGGCGGGACGATTGGCGTGCTGCCGGGGCCGGAGGGCGTGTTCATGGTGGATACGCAATTCGCGCCGCTCGGCGACAAGATCGTCGCGGCGATCAAGCAGATCTCCGACGGGCGGATCCGCTGGCTCGTGAACACGCACGTGCACCCGGATCACACCGGCGGCAACGAGAACATCGGCAAGCTCGGGGCGACCATCTTCGCGCGCGAGAACCTGCGGATGCGGATGCTGAAGCCGGCCGCGCAGGCCAACGGCCAGCCCGGTGTGCCGGCGCCCGCGATTGCCGTTCCGACCGTCACTTACGACGCGCCGCTGACGTTCCACGTCAACGGCGAGGACGTCCGGCTGATTCCGGTGCCCGTGGCGCACACCGACGGCGACACGATGGTCTACTTCCCGAACGCGAACGTGATCATGACCGGCGACTTCTATCGTTCGACCGGCTATCCGAACATCGATCGCGCCAACGGCGGAACGATGAACGGCATGCTCGCCGGCTTCGACGCCATCGTCGCGCTGGCTCGTCCCGACACGAAAATCGTCCCGGGCCACGGCGCGGTGGTCGACAAGACCGCTGTCGCCGCTCACAAGGCGATGATGGTGGCCGTGCGCGACAAGGTGGCGGCGCTGGTGAAGCAAGGCAAGACGCAGGAAGAAGTCGTCGCGGCCAAGGTGACCAACGAGTTCGATGCGAAAGTCACCGGCGCGACGCCGCAGACCGCCGACCGGTTCGTCGGCCAGCTGTACCAGGAATTGAAAAAGTAAGCACATTGTCTCTCGTTGTAACTCCTTTCAAAGGCGGCGATTAGGGGGCGGCTTCAGGTGTAAACTTCGCCCGATGACGAGGGAGACGCTCGCCTTCCTGGCCGGTGCGGCGGTATGCCTGGCTGCGGCAGGAACCGCTGTTCGCGCGCAGGCGCCGGCCAGTCCCGCGGCGCCGCGACCCGCGGCGCGTCAGGCCGCGAGCACAAAGCCGGCGGCGATCAAGCCGGTTGCCTCTCATGCCCCGGATCTCAACCCGGTGGTGAAGCGTTACTGCGCCGGCTGCCACAGCGAGAAGGGCAAGGCCGGCGGACTGTCGCTCGCCGCGTTCGACGTCACGCAGGCGGCGCAGAATCCGGAGATCGCCGAGAAGGTCATTCGCAAACTGCAGGCGGGCTTCATGCCTCCGCCGCTGGCGCCGCGTCCCGACGCCGCGACCTACGCGACGTTGATCTCGACGCTCGAATCGGAAGTCGATGCGGCGTCCGCCGCGAAACCGAATCCCGGCGTCCGCACCTTTCAGCGGCTGAACCGTCCCGAGTACTCGCGCGCCGTGCACGATCTGCTCGCGCTCGACGTCGACGCGGGCAACTGGCTGCCGCTCGACACCAAGAGCGCGAACTTCGACAACATTGCCGACGCGCAGGCGCTGTCGCCGACGCTGCTGGAGGCGTACCTGAACGCGGCGAGCGCGATCAGCCGGATGGCGATCGGCGATCGCAATGCGCCGACTGTCGATTCGACCTACAGCAGCCCGGGATACGTCTCGCAGCATCCGTGGGATCACGTCGAGGGCGCGCCCTACGGCACGCGCGGCGGGTCGGTCGTCCAGCACGTGTTCCCGGCCGATGCGGAGTACGTGTTCGAAGTCGATCTCGTCTCCGGATCGAACGCACGCTACGAGGACATCGACGTTTCAATCGACGGCGAGCGTGTGGCGCTCATCGAATACGAGACCGGTCCGGCCGGCGGCGCCGACGGCCGAGGCGCGGTGCCGATGCGCACCGAACCGATCCTGGTCAAGGCCGGCCAGCATCTCGTGGCCGCGGCGTTCGTGCGCAAGATCGAAGGGCCGTACGAGGATCTCATTCGGCCGCATGACTGGTCCTACGCCGGGGGCGGATCGGGCGGTCCCGGCATCACGACGCTGCCGCACGTTCGCGATTTGATCATCAAGGGGCCGTACCGCGCGACGGGGATCTCTGAGACGCCGAGCCGGGAGAAGGTGTTCAGCTGCCGGCCGACGACCGCGTCTGAAGAGCGTCCGTGCGCCCGCCAGATTTTGACGCGCCTCGCCGGCGACGCCTACCGGCGTCCTGTAACCGCCGCCGAACTCGATCGCCTGATGCCGTTGTACGAGAAGGGGGCGTCGGGAGGGGCAGGACAGGCGGGAGGGGCAGGAAAGGCAGGAGGGGCGGGAGGGTTCGAGGCCGGTGTTCGCAACGCGCTCGAGGCGATCCTCGCGAGCCCGTACTTCATCTTCCGGATGGAGAAGGAGCCCGAGGCGGCAAAGCCTGGCGGCTCATTCCGTGTCGCGGATCTCGATCTGGCGTCGCGTCTTTCGTTCTTCCTGTGGGGCACGCCGCCGGATCAGGAACTGCTGACGCTTGCCGGCAAGGGTGCGCTCTCGGTGCCGGCGACCCTCGAGAAGCAGACACGGCGCATGCTGGCCGATCCGCGCGCGGAGGCGCTCGGCTCGCGATTCGCCGGACAGTGGCTGCGCCTGCAGGACATCGACAAAGTTCATCCCGATCCGAACAACTACCCGAACTTCGACGACAACCTCGCCGCGGCGATGCGACGGGAGACCGAGCTCTTCTTCAACAGCCTTGTCCGCGAGGATCGGAGCGTCCTGGATCTCTATCGCGCCAACTACACCTACGTGAACGGACGGCTGGCGCGGCACTACGGCTTCCCCAGTGTGTCGGGCGAGGAGTTCCGTCGCGTCGAGTATCCGGACGACACGCGCCGTGGTCTCCTCGGTCAGGGCAGCGTGCTGGTGCAGACCTCGCTCGCCAACCGGACGTCGGCGGTCCTGCGCGGCAAGTGGGTGATGGAGGTGCTGATGGGCACGCCGCCGCCGCCGCCGCCGCCCGACGTCCCCGCCTTCGACGAAACGGCCGAAGCCAAGAACGGCAAGATGCTGACGACGCGGGAACGGATGGAGATGCACCGGGCGAACCCGGCCTGCTCGTCCTGCCACCGCTTCATGGATCCGATCGGCCTGGCGCTGGACAACTTCGACGTCACCGCGAAGTGGCGCGAACGCGAGAACGGCATGCCGCTCGACACGCGCGGCGACTTCTACGACGGTACGCCCGTGAAGACGCCGGCCGAGCTCAACGCGGCGCTGCTCAAACGCCCGGTGCCGCTCGTGCGCACGTTCACCGAGAACCTGATGGCGTACGCGCTCGGGCGCCGCGTCGAGTACTTCGACCAGCCCACGATTCGCGCGATCATGAAAGCGGCCGAAGGCAACCAGAACAAGATGTCGTCGTTCATCCTGGGCGTGATCAAGAGCGATGCGTTCCAGATGAAGCGGTCAGAGGCGACGGGCACTCAGTAGAAAGTTAGAAGTTAGAGGGTAGAAGTTAGAAGTGGAAATCTGAAATCTGAACTCTGCAATCTGAATTTCGAAGAGGAGCGACCGTGACCTACCTCACTCAGAAACAGTTTCCGCGCCGCGCGTTTCTTCGCGGCGTCGGCGCGACGATGGCGCTGCCGTTTCTCGACGCGATGGTGCCGGCCGGGCGTAGTCGCGCGATGGCCGCGGCGACAGACAAGACGCGCCTCATCTGCGTCGAGGAAGTGCACGGTCTTGCGGGGTGCAACAACTGGGGCGCCTCGAAGTTTCTGTTCGCGCCGGAAAAGACCGGCCGCGATTTCACGCTGGTGCCGGACAACCCCTTCAGCACGCTCGAAGCGTTCCGCGATCAGATGACGCTCGTCAGCAACACGGACGCGCGCAACGCCGAGGCGTTCGCGCTGCCGGAAATTGGCGGCGATCATTTCCGCTCGAGCGCGGTGTTCCTGACCCAGTCGCATCCGAAGCAGACCCAGGGCTCGGATCTCTTCGCCGGCACGTCGCTCGATCAGATGTACGCCAAGCGCGCCGGGCAGACCACGCCGCTGCCGTCGATGCAGTTCTGCATCGAGAACCTGGATCAGGCAGGCGGCTGCACGTACAACTACTCGTGCGCCTACACCGACTCCATCAGCTGGGCATCGCCGAGCGAACCGCTCCCGATGATTCGCGATCCGCGCATCGCGTTCGACATGTTGTTCGGATCGGGCAACACGCCGGAAGAGCGCGCGGCGCGTCGTGAGACGCGCAGCAGCATCCTCGACTGGATCGGCGGAGAGGTCGAGCGTGTCCGCCGGTCGCTCGGCAACGGCGATCGCCAGCGCCTCGACCAGTACATGGACAACGTCCGCGAGATCGAGCGCCGTATCCAGGCCGTCGAGGCGCACAACCGCAGCGGCGAAGCGCGGGCGCTGCCCGACGCGCCGGCCGGCGTGCCCGATTCGTTCTCGGAGCACATGAAGCTTCTGTTCGACCTGCAGGTGCTCGCGCTCCAGACCGACATGACGCGCGTCATCTCGTTCAAGATCGGGCGCGACGCGCAGAACCGCGTCTTCCCGGAGAGCGGATCGAATCAGCCGTTCCATCCGGCCTCGCACCACGGCAACCGCGAGGATCGGATCATGGAGTTCAACAAGATCTGCAAGTACCGCGTCAGCCAGATGGCGCACCTGCTCGAGAAGCTGAAGACCACGACGGACGGCGATGCCAGCCTGCTCGACAAGTCGATGGTCATCTGGGGTTCGCCGATGGCCGATCCCAACATCCACAACCATCGCCGCTGCCCGCTCGCGCTTTTCGGTCACGCCAACGGGGCGCTGAAGGGCGGCATCCACGTGAAGGCCGAGGACGGCACGCCGATGGCCAACGTCATGCTGACGCTGATGAACAAGCTGGGCATGGAGGACATCAAGACCTTCGGCGACAGCACGGGAGCGTTCGCGCTGTAAGACGGATGGCGCTTCCAGGTAGTGTCCGGCTTTAGCCGGACCTCCGCGGGTCCGCCTGAAGGCGGACACTACCGAGATCGAATATGAGGATCAAGCTATGAAACGTCTGCTGGGAATCTCCGCGTGCGGCGCGCTGCTGATGACCGCATGGCTCGGCGCCGCGCCGTCCTCGTCACCGGTGGCCGACGCCGCCTCGAAGGGCGATCGCGACGCGGTGCGGACGCTGCTGAAGCAGGGCGCGGACGTCAGCGCCGCGAAGGGCGACGGCATGACGGCGCTCCACTTCGCCGCCGATCGCGGTGACGTCGCCATGACCGAGATGCTCGTGTACGCCGGCGCAAACGTCGCCGCCGTGACGCGCATCGGTCATTACACGCCGCTTCATCTTGCGAGCCGCGCGGGCAACGCCGCTGTCGCGCAGGCGCTGGTCAAGGCGGGCGCGGACGTCTCGGCGCGCACGACGACCAGCGGCGTGACGCCGCTGCATCTCGCGGCCCTGTCGGGCAATCGCGAGGTCGTCACCCTGCTCCTCGACAAGGGGGGCGACGCCAACGCGAAGGAATCCGAGTGGGGGCAGACGCCGTTGATGTTTGCCGCCGCCGAAAACCGCGCGGAGGCAATCCGCGTGCTGCTCGCGCGCGGCGCCGACGCGACGATCAAGACGAAGACGATCGATATCGCGCATCAGTCCGCACTCGACCGCGCCGCGGCCGACCGGCAGAAGAAGGTGCTCGAGGCGTCCGTCGCGAAAGGCCAGCAGCCCACGCCGAGCCAGGTGCAGGCCGCCATCGAAGCGTCGCGCGAGCTGTTCGCTT
>Ga0105242_10004698_pt1 | contig 10573 bp, 7 predicted proteins | sample KBSM24metaG_FD_81521 | JGI IMG/M metagenome (GOLD analysis project Ga0105242, IMG submission 81521) | Miscanthus rhizosphere microbial communities from Kellogg Biological Station, Michigan, USA - KBS M2-4 metaG | ecosystem: Host-associated > Plants > Roots > Rhizosphere > Soil | place: Michigan... | reverse complement strand
GCCTCGACGATCTGGGAGCGTTCGACCGCGCGTCGTGACAGCAGCAGGTCCGCAAGCGCTCGCGCCCGGCCCTGCTCCGCGGCGGCGAGCGCGTCTTCCGCGCGATGCTGGCGGCCCAGGATGTCCACAGCCACCGCGTAGTCGTCGTGGACGTCGGCGAATCCGCGCTTCAGCACATCCGACGGCGCCAGATCGCGGCGCATCGCTTCCAGGCGCTCCAGGCAATCCGTGATCGAGCGCCGCGCCTCTGCTTCGCGGCCGAGATCCTGCAGGACTTCGGCGCGCTGCGCGAGCGCCTGCGTCTCGCCGTCGGGCTCCGCGCGCTCGTGCGCGGCGGCGACCGCGCGGTCGGCCTGCCGGAGCGCTTCGTCCAGCTGACCGAGCTGTCGACGGCACTCCGACAGTCGTACGGTCGGGTAGACGGGGGAATCACCGAGCGGCCGTGCGAGAGCCTCCTCGTACAGCCGCGCGGCCGCGGCCCAGCGGTGGTTTGCGAACTCGCCGCGCGCCACCGAGGCCGTCAGGCTGTGAACGAGCGCCGGCATGCCCGACTGGCGCGCGACCGCCAGGCCCTGCCGCATCGCCTCGGCCATCTCGCGCATGCGGAACATCCCGTCGAGGCTGTCGCCGGCACCCACCCAGTTCCATGCGGCCGATTCGAGATCGCCGTACGCCATGGCTTCGCGAACCGCTTCGCGGTTCAGCGCAAGCGCGGCAGAGAAGTCGCCGTGCGCCCGCAGCGCCCACGCGTGGAATCCCAGCGCATGTGAGATGAGCCAGCCGCCCTGCTGCGGCCGGCTGCGGGCGAGGCGCTCGGCGTGTTCGGCCTCGGCAAGCGCGGGTCCGAATCGTCCTGCGGCAAGCAGCGCCGACGCCCAGTGATTGCGCACGCGCGACTCGAGCACCGGGTCGTCGAGGTCGCTGGCGATCTTCAGTTGGCGCTCCATCAGCGTGCGCTGATTCACGTGCGAGAACGTCGTCAACAGCTGGAGCGCGCTGAACTCGCCCCGTTCGTCGTGCTCGGCCACGAGGGCGTCGTAGGCCTGTCCCGTGAGCTCCCGAGCCGCACGGACGTCGCCGAGAGCGACCAGCGTCTGCGCGAGCCACACGCGCGAGCGGGCCGCCAGGACTGCGGCGCCGGCGCCGTCGGCGTCGCGAACAGCGGCCGTAAGGGTAGTCCTCGCGGCGTCGAGGTCGTACGTCAGCAGGGAGAATCGGCCGCGCGCAGCTTCGAGCGCCAGCGCGCTCGACGAGTCGAGTGATTGCGTCGCCAGCGATGCCAGCGCCGTTCGGGATCCCGGAATGTCGTGCGCGTCGAGCCGCGCATGCAGTGCCGCCAACGCCGGCGGGAAGACCGCGTCCGACCCGCGCGCCGGCATGACGCTCGCGAGCACGAGCGTGGCAGCCAGGCAGGCGAGCGGCCGGGAACGCATGGTCGACCCATTCTGGCCCCGATCCAGCCGATCTCAACCGCCCTGTATGATCGCGTCGTGAAGGATCACGAGCACTTCATGAGGCTCGCGCTCGACCAGGCGCGCCGCGCCGACGCGGCCGGCGAGGTCCCCGTCGGCGCAGTGGTCGTCTTCGACGGACAGGTCGTCGGCCGCGGGTTCAATCAGCCGATTGGCGCGGTCGATCCCACCGCCCACGCTGAGATCGTGGCGCTCCGGGACGCCGCGCGGGGTGTCGGCAACTACCGGCTCACTAATGCGGTGATGTACGTGACGATCGAGCCCTGCCTGATGTGCGTCGGCGCCCTCGTGCACGCGCGCATCGGCACGCTCGTTTTCGGCGCGGCCGAGCCGAAGGCCGGCGCGGTCGTCTCTACGGTTCGCGCCCTCGAGATCCCGACGCTGAATCACAAGGTGGAAGCCATCGGCGGCGTGCTGGAAGACGACTGCCGCGACATGGTGCAGGCCTTCTTCAAAACGCGTCGTACGTAGGGCGCGGCTTCAGCCGCGCCGTGCCGCGCGGCCGAACTGAAGTTCGGCCCTACGTTTGGTCGGCTCCGTGCGATGCGCGGTTTCCGTTGGCCGGCCCCTCATCGGCCGATTAACATGTCTTGTTACGTGTGCAATTTCCCGTTCCATTTTTCGCTGAGGTCCCGATGAAGAAGCTTGCGCTTGCGGTCGTTGCCGTCGCCCTGACCGCCGTCACTGTTCTGGCCGCCGATGTGGCCGGCACCTGGAATGTCGACGGCGACGTCGTCGGCAACGCCATCAAGTTCACGACCGTGTTGAAGCAGGACGGCGAGACGCTGTCGGGCACGGCGACCGTTGAAGGCAAGGACACCCCGGTCACCGGCACGGTGAAGGACAAGACCATCACGTTCGAGTTCGACAACGACCACGAGGGCACGACGTACCACCTCGTGTTCACGGGCACGCTCGGCGACGACGGCGGGCTGAAGGGGTCGATCGCGGTCGCCGGTGTCGAGGGGACGTTCACGGCGAAGAAGCAATAGGCGACAGCGCTCAGGGACGGCCGCGCACCAGGAACTCGTACTCGCCCGATCCGAATTCCAGGCGAACGTGGCCGTCCTCGCTTTTCCCGACGCCGACGCCAGGCGCGTCCGCCAGCGCGACGTTGCCGTCACCGGCCCCGTGCAGAACGCGCACCAGCATCGGATCCGACGCCGGCAGATCGATCCGTCCGCGCGAGGTGGGTGGGACCGTCACGCGGAAGTGGATGCCGTCCGCGCTCTTCGTCCATTCCGATCGAATCGGCCCGCGGACGCTGTCGTACCGCGCCGCCACGTGGTCGAGCCCCCCGGTCGGCACGTGCGGCGTGAAGCCGACGCGCGCGAAGCCCGGCTCGACCGGCGTCAACCCCGCAAGGTCCTCGTAGAACCACTGCACGATCGCGCCGAAGAAATGGTGGTTCCGCGATCGCGTATCCGCCGGCCAGCTCTCACCGAGCGCCGTGAACTTCAGCGTGTCGGTCCAGTAGCCCCAGCTCGGCTCGTCCGTCCGGGTCGCCACGGTGAACGCGACGTCGTGGTGCCCCGTCGCCGTCAGCACCGGCAGGACGTACGCGGCGCCGATGACGCCGACGTACGCGTGTCCCGCGCGCCGGCTCGTGATGTCGTCCGCCAGGCGCTGGGCCACTGCCGCGCGCTGGGCCTCAGGCACGAGGTGAAACGCGAGCGGCAGGATCTGCGCCGTCTGGACGAACCCGTCCTCGGCCTTCTCACGGTAGATGCCCTCGGGTGACAGGAATCGCGCGTTGAAGTCGCTCCGGACCCGATCGAAGAGCTGGTCGTACTTCGCGGCGCCCGGCGCGTCGTGGAGCGCCCGCGCAGTGCCGGCCGCAATCTCGGCCATCCGCGCCAGGAATGCGGTCGAGACGAGCGCGTTGATCGTCGGCACGCCCTTCGGCGGCAGCCAGTCTCCGAGGCCTGACGTGAGCGTGTAGGCGTACGCGTCTCCATCCTTCCCGGTCCACCGGGGGATCCAGTCGTCGAGGTACTTCTTCATCAGCGGATACGTGCGCTCGAGCGCGCGGATGTCCCCGTACCGCTGGTAGCTCTCCCACGGAAGCACGAACCAGAACGCGTCCCACGCCGGCGTCGCGCCGCAGCAGTCCGCAGGCTTGAACGCGGGCTTGCCGACGTAGCCGTAGTTGCGGTTGCTTGGGCTGAGCAGCGGCACTTCGCCGTCGGCCGTCTGCGCGTCGGCCATGTCCTGGAACATCTTCCGGTAGAGCCGCTGGGTATCGAACAGCAACGACGCCGTTGAGGCCATCAGCTGCGCGTCGCCCGTCCATCCGTTCTTCTCGTACACCGGCGTGTCGGTGATGATCCCGTGAAGGTTGCTCTGCACCGCCCACTGCGTGTTGTGGTGGATGCGCGCGAGCGTCGGCTGCGAGACGTCCAGCTCGCCCGTGGACGCGACGCTGGACCGCACCTGCCGCACGCTGGCCACAGACACGGTGACACCGGCCGGAAGGGGCGTGTGGTTCGGCCCCGACAGCTGGACGTACTGGAATCCCTTGTAGCTGAATCGCGGCATCCAGGACTCGCGGCCGCCGCCGCGCGCCACGTAGTAGTCCGTCTGCAGCTGGCCGTACACCAGATCGTTTCCCGCCGCGCTGACGGTGCCGTCGGCGGCCAGTTTCTCGCTGTAGAAGATCTCGATCGCGGTGCCGCGCGGCGCGTCGACCGCCAGCTCCGCCCAGCCCGTCAGGTTCTGCCCGATGTCGTAGACGACGATGCCGGGCGTCGGCTCGTGGCGGGTGCCGGGGCTCCGGGACGAGACTTCCTCGATCGGCTCATGCGTCTCGGCACGCAGCACTCCCGTCGGGCCTTCCACGCTTCGAGCGGGTCTCCAGGCGTGGTCGTCGAAGCCAGCCTCTCTCCATCCGGGCAGGTCCCGACGAGCGTCGAAGGTCTCGCCCAGGTAGTAGCTGTCGAAGCGGGTGGGCCCGTCGCCGACCCTCCACGTCGGATCGGAGGCGACGATCTCATCGGTGCCGTCGGCGTATGCCACGCGCAGATCGAGCCGCAGCCTGGGCGTCGCGCGCCACTCCGCTTCTTCCCAGCCCCAGTCCCACGTGCGCGCGGCGTCGTCGAAGTGACCTGACCCGAGCACGACTGAAACGATGTTTTCGCCTTGTCTCAGCAGGCTCGTCACGTCGTCGGCCGTGTAGAACACCGTCTTCGCGTAGTTGGTGAACGCGGGTTCGAGGACACGGCTCGACGTCGCACGGCCGTTGATCGCCACGTCCTGGTATGCGAGGCCGGCTGCGTAGAGGCGAGCCCCGACGACCGGTTTCGACACGCGGAAGGTCTTGCGGAACATCGGGGCCGGCCGTATCTCGCGGCACTCGCCCTGGTTGTTCTTTTTCAAGGCGGCCGACCAGCTCGTCGTGAGCCAGCTGACGAGACGGCAGAATTCGTCGGCGGCGCGAACCTGCGCGTCGTCTGCCACGCCCTCGGCCTCGGTGAGCGGACCCCGGCGCTCAGGCCCGGCAATCCACTGGCCCTTCCAATCGCTCGCGGAGAGGAGCCCAGTCTCGAACCACGACGGCTCCGCCCATCCGTCGGACACGTTCGTGACCACGCGCACGGTCCAGAAATACCGAGTGTGCGCACGGAGCGCTGGGCCCGAATAGAGGCACGCCGGATCGGACGATTTCACCTCGCCCGAGTCCCACACGTCGGCGGCGCCAGCACGCAGTCGATCGGGATGCGACGCGACCAGCACCCGCAGCGTGACTTGCCGAATGTCGCCCGGCCCCGTCAGCCGCCAGGTGAAACGCGGCGCCGCGTCGTCGATGCCGAGCGGGGTGACTGCGGCATCGGTCTCGAGTGAAGCCGTGGCGATACGTCCAGCCGTCGCGACTGCCTGTCGTCGGGACCTGGAATCGGCGGCAGTCCACGCGACGCTGCACGCGATGAGCAGCGCCGCCGTCGCAAGTCGGCGCAGGGAACCGGCCGTCGTGAGCATACCGGCGCATTCTAGCGGGTAGGCGGCTGGACTTCCTCTTCGAAGGGGCGCATCTCGCACTCGCCCTCGAACGTCGGCCAGTGTTTCAGGTGGAGCTCCATGAAGCGGCGCGCCAGCGCGAGTGCTTCATCGCGCGACTTCGCGTCGATGATCGCGTAGCCGCCGACGATCTCCTTGGACTCGGTGAACGGCCCGTCGACCACCGTGATCTTGCCGTCCTTGAGCCGCACACGCGTCCCAGCCGATGTCGGCTGCAAGCCCGCGCCACCGACGAAGTTGCCGCTCTTCGTGGTCTCTTCGATGAACTTGCCCATGTCTTCATACAGCCCCGCCGGGGGCTGGACTTTGCCGTAATCCTGAGTGTGCTTGATGAACATCATGTAGCGCATGTCTCGTGAGCTCCTGGGCTTCGGAGGGCCCGAACCAACTCGCCTGCGGCCCCCGTTCTATCTTGACGTCGAACGAGGGCCGGCGAAATCGACAAGCGGCGCTGGCTTCTCTTACGAAACCAGAGGCAGGGAGAAGTCCGGACTCTGCACGTGACGAATGAACCCCTCTGCCTGTGCCGTCCCGCGCTCGATGCCCCGGATGCGCGTGACGGCTTCCTGCAGTTGGTAGAAGCGATCCGGCGTCTGGCTCGCGTGCGCATAGCACGCGGACCGCTTGCGGTCGGCGACAGCGGAGATGTCCACATAGTGCGTCGGGGTGAACTGCACGGTGTCTTCCCCGTTCGAGACCTCGTAGTAGTAGAGCGCGAAGCTCCTCTTCATGCGGACCCACGCGTCGTACACGAGCATCGAGATGGCCCGGTGGTCGGCGTGGTTGTCGATGGGCCAGTGCGTGAAGACGACGTCGGGCCGCTCCGCCTCGAGCAGTGCGTGAAACTGATCGGAGCGTTCGCGGTCGACGATGGCGTTCCCGTCAATCTGGCCGGCGTACAGCGGCCTCGCGTTCAGGATCGCGCAGGCTTTCGCCGCCTCAGCCACGCGATCGGGGGCATTGCCGGCCTGGGCAGCTTCGAGAGTCAGTCCCTTGTTCAGGTAGAGAATCGCGACGTCGTGTCCGAGCTCCGCGTACCGCGCGATAGTGCCGCCGCATCCGTACTCCGGGTCGCCAGGATGTCCGCCGGTGACGACGACCCTGAGCCGCGCAGGCGCGGAACTGGCGGTCGCGGCGGCGGACGCCGTGCCCGGGAGTCCCAGTGCGACAGACGCGCCGAGCGCTCGCTCCAGGAGCGATCGTCGAGACACGAGATCTGGAGGGTCCTGAGTCATACGCCGCGACTCTAGTCTCGAAACCGGGCGATGTGCCAGCCCTATGGCAGAATGATTCGCGGAACCAAAACACATGCCTAACATTGCTGGCAGCTTCATCTGGTACGAGCTCATGACGCCCGACCCCGATGCCATCGCGCCGTTCTACGCGGCCGTCGTCGGATGGAACATCGGCCAACCAGAACCGCAACAGCCTGGCGGTATGGACTACCGCATGATCAATCGTTCCGACGGCAAATTTGCCGGCGGCGTCCTTGGCCTCTCGGCCGACATGCTGCAGCACGGCGCCAAGCCTGGCTGGATCGGCTACCTGTCCACGGCGGATGTGGACGGGCAGCTCGCGGCCATCGTCGCCGACGGAGGAACGGTTCGGATGCCGGCGACGAACATTCCGACCGTCGGCCGGATCGCGATGGTCACCGATCCTCAGGGCGTGCCCTTCTACCTGATGACGCCGACCCCGCCGCCTGGCGCGGCCGAGACGACGAGCGACGTGTTCGACCGTCACGCCCAGCAGCGCGTGAACTGGAACGAGCTGGCCAGCCCGGATCTTGCAGCAGCGAAAGCGTTCTACGCCCGCCACTTCGGCTTCGAGTTCAACGAGTCGATGAACATGGGGCCGATGGGCGACTACTGCTTCATCGACCACGGTGGGCAGCGCCTCGGCGCCATCATGCAGCGCCAGGACGAGCGGCAGCCCCTCGCGTGGCTGTTCTACATCGGCGTGCCGTCGATCGCAGCGGCCGCTCGGGCGATCGCAGCCAATGGGGGCCGCGTGCTCATGGGGCCTCACGAAGTGCCGACCGGCGAGTGGATCGTCATCGCCGCCGATCCGGCCGGCGCGGGATTCGGGCTGACCGGGCCCAAGGGCGACTGAAAATCAGCGGTGTGAAAACGCGTCCTGGACGCCGTAGAACGCCGGCTTCGGCGCGTACAGCGCGTCGAAGAGGAGCGGCGCGTCGCCGCCTGCCGGCGAGTTGAGCCACGAGTGCGCGTCCGTGAATCCCCAGAACGTGACGGCCTCGCAGCGCGATTCGGCGACGCACGCGGCCACGATGGAGTGGTAGACGGATTTCTGGACGTCGAGCCGCACGGCTGGCGCGAGGTCGCGCACCTGGACGTCCATCTCGCTGATGTTCACGCGAAGCCCGAGCGACACCAGCCGCCGCATGTTCGAGGCAACGGCCGCGGCGTCGGGCGGATTCGAGGCGCTGATGTGCATCTGCAGCCCCACGCCGTCGATCGGCACGCCCTGCTGCACCAGGCCGCGCACGAGATCGTAGATGCGATCTGACTTCGCGTTCAGGTCTTCGCCGCCGTAGTCGTTGTAGAAGAGCAGCGCCTGCGGATCGACCTGGTGGGCGAGCCGAAAGGCATCGGCGATGTAGCCGTCGCCGAGCTTCTGCCGGAACACGGAGTCCCGAAGCCCTGGCCCGTCGTCCGCGATCGCCTCGTTGACGACGTCCCAGGCGTAGACCTGGCCGCGGTAGTGATCGGCGACCGTGCGGATGTGACGCTCGACGGAGGCGCGGAAGTCGGCGTTCGAGAGGCCGTTCGCCCAGCCCGGAACGGCGCCGTGCCAGACGAGCGCGTGTCCCTTGAGCTTCATGCCCATGCCGGCGGCGTACGAGGCGATCGCGTCGCCGCCGAGAAAGTCCTCTGCCCCGCGGACGCGCTCGATGGGGTCCCACTTCATCTCGTATTCCGCCGTCACGTAGTTGAAGTGGCGATCGAAGACTTCGGAATAGCGCGGATCGTTCAGGAAGGACGACTGCACCGCCGCGCCTACGAGCTTGCCTGCCGCGGCGGCGGCATCGCGCAAGGGATCCGGCGGGGTCGTGGGAAGGGGAGTGGGCGTCGGCGCTGGCGAAGGCGCCGTCGGCGATTTCCCTCCGCAGGCGAGGCACGACACGACGAGCACGAGAATGCTCGCCGTGCCAAGGCCACTCCTCCGCTGACGGATGTCCTCTTCCCTCAGGTTAGAACCGCACGCGGAGCCCGAAGCGAATGGCACGCCCCGGGCTGAATCCCTCGACGTTCCCGACCGTGTCCGCGCCCAGCACGCTCGTCGTGCCGTTGTCGGGCGTGTCGTTGATCAGCAGATCCGTGAGGTCGGCAAAGCCGCCCGTGCCAAGGTCTGGCACGTAGAACTGCGGGTGGTTGAAGGCGTTGTCCATCAGCGCCGTGAACTCCACCGTGTAACCCGACGCCTTGATGATGTCCTTGTAGAAGGCGAAGTTCACCACCCAGGTGCCCGGGCCCAGCAGGCTGCCTTTCTTCGCGTTGCCGAGGGTTCCCGGCGCCGGAATCGAGTACACCGCCGGGTTGAAGAACTGCTCGCGGCTGCCACCGACGTTGGGATCGCCGTTGACGTCGGGTCGCCACGCCTCGCCGAACTGACCCACTCCGTCGAGCGCCCGGCCCGTGTTCGCCGGGAAGATCGGATCGGTGCCGTAGGTGAAAAACGGCGTCAGGTACTGACCCGAGCGCGCCTGCATGATCGTCGCGATCGTCCAGCCGCCGACGACCGCATCGGCCCAGCGCGGCATGTCCGCCCCATGGGCCTGACCGCGACCGAACGGGAGCTGCCAGGTGGAGTTGAAGACGAACCGGTGCCTGACGACGTTGGGATCGGGACCGCGATCCAGCTCGATGTTGTACGGGTCGTACTGCACGACGCCGATCGTGCTGTTTCCGCTGTCTGGCGCGTTGCTGTCGGACGAAGCCAGCGTGTAAGCCGCGTCCATCGCGAAGCCGTGGCGGAAGCGTCGGGTGACCTCGAGCTGCAGCGCGTTGAACTGTCCCGAGCCCGCATTCGACGTGATGTCCATGAACGGTTGGTAGATGGGGAACGGCAGCCGCGCTATCGCCTCAGGGTCTTCGCTGACATCGCCCAGCGGCACGGCGCTGGCCTTCACCGTGTTCGCGTCCCGGCTCACCAGCAGTTTCCTCATCGTCGAGCCGATGTAGCTCACGCGCAGGCCCAGGTCGCCGGGCAGCTCGCGCTCGAGGGTGATGTTGTACTGGTAGATGTCGGGGCTCTCCAGGTTCAGATCGAGGCCTTGGTTGCCGAAGCCCTGATTCGTGCTGACGCTGCCTGTCGTAAACCCGTGCTCGAGCGTCGGCTTGTTGTGCGTAATCGAGTAGCGGAACGGGTTGCGCGACATGATGTCGCGGGCGCCCTGCGCCGCGCCCGTGGGATGAAAGATCCCGAAGCCCCCGCGCACGACCGTCTTGTTGCTTTGATCCAGGCGGTACGCGAAGCCGAGGCGCGGACTGAAGTTGTTGCGATCCGTGTGCATCAGGGCAGGCCCGACACCAACCTGATCAGCGGTCAGCGTGCGATCCAGCGAGACGGCGCCCGGCGGCAGCAACTCCGCAATGCTGGCATTCGGGACGACGTGATGCCCGCCGTCGTCGGTGACGAAATTCGCGTAGATGTTGTTCTTGTCGACGAACAGTCCCGTGACCTCGTAGCGGAGGCCCAGGAACAGCGTGAGGCGCGAGTTGACCTTCCAGTCGTCCTGCCCGAACAGGGCCCAGTCGTTCGAGTAGGTATCCATGGGCTGGTCGCCGCGCGTATTCCGCTGTTCGGCGGAACGGAACGGCAGCCCGAGCAGCATGTCGCCGAGCGCGTTGCCCGTCGCGAACCCGCTGAATGTGTATCGGCCCTTGGATTCGTTCGCGCCCGTCGAGTAGCCGTCCTTCGCCAGATTGTGGCTGTAGAGGCCGCCAAGTTTCAGCGAGTGCTGGCCTTTGAGCCAGGTCAGGTTGTTGCTGATCGAGATCGCCGACTGGTCCACGTCGCGGAACGAGTTCTGGCGCTGGTCGCGGATATCAGAAGGCCGGTTT
>Ga0105242_10004697_pt1 | contig 10574 bp, 11 predicted proteins | sample KBSM24metaG_FD_81521 | JGI IMG/M metagenome (GOLD analysis project Ga0105242, IMG submission 81521) | Miscanthus rhizosphere microbial communities from Kellogg Biological Station, Michigan, USA - KBS M2-4 metaG | ecosystem: Host-associated > Plants > Roots > Rhizosphere > Soil | place... | reverse complement strand
TACAGCGATCTCATGGTGCGGCAGGCGGAGTACCGCTCGAGCTGCGCGACCGTCCTGATGCTCGACTGCTCGCACTCGATGATCCTGTACGGCGAGGACCGGTTCACGCCGGCGAAGAAGGTCGCGCTCGCCCTCACGCATCTCATCCGCACCCAGTTTCCGGGGGACTCGCTCAAGGTCATCCTCTTCCACGACAGTGCGGAGGAGATCCCGCTCGCCACGCTGGCGGGGGCGCAGGTGGGACCGTACCACACGAACACGGCGGAAGGGCTCAAGCTCGCCCGCCGGCTCCTGCTGGCGCAGAAGAAAGACATGCGCCAGATCATCATGATCACCGACGGCAAGCCGAGCGCCCTGACGATGCCGGATGGGCAGATTTACAAGAACTCGTTCGGCCTCGACGTCACCGTGATCGAGAAGACGCTTCAGGAGGTCGCGTCGTGCCGGAAGTCGGGGATCATGATCAACACCTTCATGCTCGCGCGGGACCGTGCGCTGGTGGACTTCGTGAAGCGGGTGAGCGAGATCAGCCGCGGTAAGGCATATTTCACCACGACGATGACGCTGGGCCAGTTCATCCTGATGGATTTCCTCAAGCGGAAGACTCGCACGGTCAGCTAGTGAAAACGTTCTGGGCAATCGCCTTGGGGGCCGCCGTGGGTGGGGTATCGCGCTACTACCTCTCCGCGGCGGTTCAGCATCGCATGGGGAGCGCGTTCCCGTGGGGAACGTTGCTCATCAACGTGACGGGCAGCATCATCCTCGGCTTCATCATGCACTACGCGCTCTCGACGCCCGGCGTGAGCGTAGAGCTGCGCGTGCTGCTGACCACCGGATTCTGCGGCGGCTACACGACCTTCTCCACGTACAGCTACGAGACGGCGACGCTGATGGAGGACGGTCAGTTCGCCCGCGCCGGCACCTACGCGCTGGCGAGCGTGCTGCTGGCGCTCGCCGGTACGTTCGGCGGGTTTGCGCTGGCGCGCGAGGTGATCGCGCTGCGGGAACGCGTATGAGCACCGGGGTCGCGCTGTCGAGCGATGTGGAGGTCGTATGCACGGGCTGAAAGGCGAGCGCGTGCTGATGCGCGTGCACATCGGCGAGCGGGACAAGTTCCACGGCAAGCCGCTCTACGCGGCGATCGTGGAGCTCCTGAGATCGAAGCACTACGCCGGCGCGACGGTCTATCGTGGGATCATGGGCTTCGGCGCCAGCTCGACGGTGCACACGGACCGCATCGAGGTGCTCTCGCTGGATCTGCCGATCGTCGTCGAGTGCATCGAGACGCAGGAGCGCATCGACGCCATCCTGCCGGAGCTCGATGGCATGATCGGCGGCGGGTTGATCACGCTCGAGCGCGCGAACGTCATCATGTACCGGCCGCACTCCGGCGACGAGGCGCGCGAGCGGCCGTCGTGACGTCACCTCAACCAAGTACACGATTCCTGTGCTGACCGCACTGGTTTCCGTGCTGGTGCTGGGCTTCGTGCTCGGCATGCGGCACGCGACGGACCCCGACCACGTCGTCGCGGTGACGACGATCGTCGCGCAGCAGCGATCGCTCGCGCGCGCTGCGCGCACCGGCGTGCTCTGGGGAATCGGCCACACGGCGACGATCCTTCTCGTCGGCGGAGCGATCGTACTCCTCAAGGTGCAGCTCTCGGGGATCCCGGTCCGGCTTGGGCTGTCGCTGGAGCTGGCGGTGGCGGTGATGCTGATCGTGCTTGGTCTTCTCACGCTCGCGGGGAACGACCGCCGCGTGAGCGAGAGCACCGCTCGCCCGGTGACGATCGGCTTCGTGCACGGCCTGGCCGGATCGGCGGCGGTGGCGACGCTGCCGCAGGTGGCGTTGATTCCCGATCCACTGTGGGCGGTGGGCTATCTCGCGGTGTTCGGCGCGGGGACGATCGCCGGGATGATGCTGATCACCGTCTCGATCGCCGCGCCGTCGCTGATCGCGCTGCGTCAGTTCGGCTCGATGAACCGCGTGCTGCGGGTCGCGTCGGGAGTGGCGAGCATCGGTTTCGGCCTGTTCCTGGTCCACCGCATCGGCTTCGTCGACGGATTGTTCACGGCCACCGCGACGTGGACGCCGCAGTGACGGCATGCGCCGTTCGCGGCGCAGAGGCGCCGCCGGTCGAGCCGGCACGCGCTCAACGGTTCGGCCGACTCCTGCGGCGCTGGTTCAAGGCGAACGGTCGCGATCTCCCCTGGCGCAGGACGCGCGATCCGTATCGCATCCTCGTCTCGGAGCTGATGCTGCAGCAGACGCAGGTGTCTCGCGTGGTGACGTACTACGACGAGTTCCTCACGACCTTTCCGACGCTGCACGACGTGGCGCGCGCGCGGCCGAAGCGCGTGATGGAGGCGTGGGCCGGACTGGGCTACTACGCGCGGGCGCGGAACCTCCACGCGCTCGCGCGCCACGTCACCGACCGCGGACGCGACGCTGACGCGACGCTCCCCGCCGAGCCCGAGGCGCTGCGCGCCCTTCCAGGGATCGGGGCGTACACGGCGGGCGCGGTGAGCTCGTTCGCCTACGAGCGCCGCGCCGAGCTGGTGGACACCAACGTCGCGCGCGTGCTGAAGCGCGCGTTCGCCCCGCGCGTCGACATCAAGTCGGGGCGCGGGCAGAAGGAGATCTGGCGCATCGCACGCGAGCTGCTGCCGCGAACCGGCTCGGCGACGTGGACGCACAACCAGGCGCTGATGGAGCTGGGCGCGCTGGTCTGCACAGCGCGCGTGGCGCGATGCACGGCGTGTCCGGTGCGCTCCGTGTGCGCGAGCCAGCAATTGGAGGGTGCGAGCTCGCGGGTACGCCGCCGCCGCGCGCAGCCGACGATCTAGAGGATCGTCGCTACCTCGTGAAGACGAGGATCTTGCCCTGCTGCGAGAAGCTGAGCGTGTTGTTCGTGATCGTGACGGGCACCGTGGAGTAGCTGCCGCCCGTATCCTTGCCGCCACTCAGGTCGTTCGGCTTCAGGGTCACGCCGGTGGTCGCGGTCCCTGTGTAGGACCCGATCTCGTTGTAATCCTGCTGCGTGACCGTCGAGCCCAGCGTGTTCACGATCTTGATGCCAAGTGCGTACGTCGCTTTCCCGTCGAAGCTGATCGTTCCGGCATCGACCCGGTTGACGGAGCCGTCCCCATTCGGTGAACCGGTGAACGGCAACTGCCGGCCATTGTACGTCTGAAGGGTCCAGGTCCCGGTAACGGAGTCGCTGGTCCGCGCGGTGGACGAGTCTCCCCCGCAAGCGGCCAGCGCCACCAGCGCGAGACCTGCGACGAGCGCTCTCATCGCCGGACGGCGTCCTTCTTCGCGACGCGGTGGCCGTAGTCGAGCGACGACTCGTAGGGGCGCTCGCCGTAGCCGGTGTAGATCTGGCGCGGACGCGCGATCTTCTGCTCCGGATCCATCAGCATCTCCTCCCACTGCGCGAGCCAGCCCGCGGTGCGGGCGACGGCGAAGAGCACGGTGAAGAAGTCCGTGGGGAACGCCATCGAGCGGTAGATCAGCCCCGTGTAGAAATCCACGTTGGGGTAGAGCTTCCGCGAGACGAAGTAGTCATCGGACAGTGCGATCCGCTCGAGCTCGAGCGCGATCTCGAGATCCCTGTCCATGCCGATCTGCGCGAAGACGTCATCGGCGAGCTTCTTCACGATGCGGGCACGCGGATCGTAGCTCTTGTACACGCGGTGACCGAAGCCCATGAGCTTCTGCCCCTTGCCGCTCTTCACCCCCTCGATGAACGCGGGGATGTTCTTCTTGTGGCCGATCTGATTGATCATGTGCAGCACCTGCTCGTTGGCGCCGCCATGCAGCGGACCATAGAGCGCGGCGATGCCGGCCGCGATGGCCGAGAAGGGATCGACCTGCGAGCTGCCGACGGCGCGGACGGCGCTCGTCGAGCAGTTCTGCTCGTGATCGGCGTGGAGGATGAAGAGCACCTCGAGCGCTTTCACGAACACTGGATTGCCCTCGTACTTCGGCTCCGACATCCGCGCGACCATCGAGAGGAAGTTCTCGACGTATCCGAGCTCGTTGTCCGGATAGATGAAGGGGAGACCCTTCACGTGCCGGAAGCAGAACGCGGCGATGGTCGGGACCTTGGCGAGGAGGCGCACGATACTGATGTGCCGCTCGGCCGGATCGTGGATGTTCTTGGCGTCGGGATAGAAGCTCGACAGGGCCGCGACCGCGCTGCACAGCATCGACATCGGGTGCGCGTCGTAGCGGAAGCCCTGCAGGAAGGTCTTGATGTTCTCGTGGACGTACGTGTGGTACGTGATCTGGTGCACCCAGTCGTCGTACTCCGACTGGAGCGGGAGCTCGCCATTGCGGAGCAGCCAGGCCACCTCGAGGAAGCTGGCGCTGCCCGCGAGCTGCTCGATCGGGTAGCCGCGGTAGCGAAGGATCCCCTTGTCACCGTCGATGTAGGTGATCGCGCTCTTGCACGACGCCGTGTTCATGAACGCGGGATCGTACGTCATGAGCCCGAACTCATCGGGCTGCTGCTTGATCTTGCGCAGATCGGCCGCGCGAATCGCCGTGTCGCCCTCGGTGCCCTTCTCGAGGATCGGTACCGTGTAGCCGGTCCCGGTCCGCGTGTCCTTGATATCGAGTGCCGCCGCCGTCGTGCCCGGCGCGGTCGCGGTCGCCACGTTCGATTCGGTCTTGCTCATATCCACGTTCTCCCTGGAGATGCATCTCGTCGGCGAGCGCGCGCCGGCCAAGCCGGAAATGTATGCGGATGACAGGCCAATCGGGATTCCCAGCGGTCGCATCCGATGGGCCACCCCGTTTATAGTTCCCCCGGGCGCCGCGCGCCTCCGCTCGGCCGCTCGGCTCTAGTGATTGCTCCTGCCAGCGGCGCTTCCGTCTAGGGCGGGACTCCGCGTGTCCGTATGATCGCTCCTTCCTGCGGCGCTTCGCACCTCCGGTCGGAGTGCCGCAGGTCCGCCATTGTGATCGCTCCTTCCTGCGGCGCTTCGCGCCTCCGGTCGGAGTGCCGCAGGTCTATGGTCTCCTCCACTTCCATACCGGCCGCACAGCTCCTCGTCGGCGCGGGTGCGGCGCTGCTGGCCGGGATCGTCAATTCGATCGCCGGCGGCGGCACCCTGCTCACCTTCCCCGCCCTCATCGCGGCGGGGCTGACGCCGATCGTCGCGAATGCGACCAGCACGGTCGCGCTGCTGCCCGCGGCGCTCAGCAGCATGATCGGCTATCGCGGAGAGCTGACCGGCGCGCAGCGATGGGCGAGCCTCTTCGCCGTGCCGAGCCTCGTGGGGGGAGCGATCGGCGCGGCGCTGCTGCTGCACACGTCGAACGCGGCGTTCAACCGCATCGTGCCATGGCTCGTCTTCGGAGCGACGGCGCTGTTTCTCTCGCAGCGGGCGCTCCTGCGGTTCGTCCGCGGCGCGGCCCACGTCCCGGCAGACGACGAGGCACTCGTGGCGCGCCCACCGTCGCTCGCCCTGCTGACCGGGCAACTGCTCGTGGGGATCTACGGGGGCTACTTCGGGGCCGGCATCGGGATCCTGATGCTCGCGTCGCTCGGCCTGATGGGCTTCACGAACATCCACCGGATGAACGGCCTGAAGAACTGGGGCGGCTTCTGCATGAATCTCGTCGCCGCGCTGACCTTCGCCGCGAGCGGGATCGTGCAGTGGCCCGTGGCGCTGGGAATGGCGGTCGGCTCGATCGCGGGCGGATACGTGGGCGCGCGAGCAGCCCTGCGCGTGCCACAGGAGTTCGTGCGCGGCGCGGTCGCCGTGGTCGGAGTGCTCAGCGGGATCTGGCTCCTCGCGCGCCTCTGACGCCGCCGGGCGTCGGTGCGCCGGGCGTCGGTGAGCCGGGCGTCGGTGCGACCTACGGTCGCGGGCATTCCTTTCGTCGTCGCGACGCGCTTACACGCTGCGAGCCTCGCGCCAACAGCCGCGCGAGTCTCTTGCTACGCGCGATGCTCCTCCTGCAGGAACGCCCGCTCCCTGCCTTCGCACGATGACGGGACGGGGTGCGCCAGCGGTGCGGCTCGCGCTCGCGCGTCGACGATCGCGAGGTCGGTCCGTGGGGCGCCACGCGACCGGGCCGTCAGCGGACGCCGCGAGCGCGAGCCGACAAGTCGCCAGCGCGAGCGAGCGAGACGCGCGCGCGGCGTGAAATTCGAGCAAGCGTGGGGAGGGAGCGAGAGGGTGTGGAGGCGGCGCCCTCGGGCGGAGCAAGAGACTCGCGCGCTGTTTGCGCGAGGCTCGCAGCGTGTAAGCCCGGAGGCGCCGCCGGAATACCCTCTCGCGACCGACCGGCGCGACTGACAGGCGCGACCGACCGGCGCGACTGACAGGCGCGACCGACCGGCGCGACAAATCCCGTGGCTATTTCGTGGCGACGCCGCCGAGGCGGCAGATGATCTCCCATTCGCCCGACGTCACGGGCTGCACGCTGAGCCGGCTCCCCTTCTGGAGCAGGACCATCTTCTCCAGCCCCTTCACGCCGCGAAGATCCGTGAGGGTGACCGGCTCGCGAAATCGGTCGCGAGCTCGCAGATCGACCATGAACCAGGTGGGCTCGTCCTTCTTGCTCTTCGGGTCGTAGTGCGAGTCCTTCGGGTCGAACGCCGAGTGATCGGGGTAACCGTCGCGCGCGACTTCGGCGGTGCCGACGATGGCGGTCGGATCCGCACTCGAGTGATAGAAGAAGACGAGATCTCCCTTCTTCATCTCGTCGCGCATGAAGTTGCGCGCCTGGTAGTTCCGCACGCCGTCCCAGTGGGTCGTGCGATCGGGGCGGGCCAGCAGGTCGTCGAACGAGAAGGTGTCGGGCTCGGACTTCACGAGCCAGTAGCGACGGGCGCGCGATGCGGGTGTCATGCGTGCAATGTGGGTAGAGGGAGTCCGGCGCCGAACAATGTAGCAACGAAGTGACGCCCTTGAAGCGGCGCGAGCGCACCGGCAGCTTTGGCCAATGCTTCAGGCGCTCAACGCTCTCGCGGCGCTCACCGCGTTCCTGCGCACCGCATTTCTCGCCGGCGGAGTCGCACTCGCTGCCGTCGCGACCGCCGACTGGGCGGCGCGCACGCGCCGTCTCAATCCCTTCGGGGGCGTCGCCCGCTTCATGCGTGCGCGCGTCGACCCTCGACTCATCGGCGTGGAGCGGCAGGTGCTGCGCATGGGCGGTCGCACCGCGACCACGCCGTGGTGGGCGCTCGTGCTGTACGTCGTCGTCGCGATGCTCGTGCTCGCGGCGCTCGACATGATTGCAGCGCTGGTGAACCAGGCGGTCGTGGCGTCGTCTTCCGGCGGCATGGGCGTGCTCTACCTCGCGGTGCACTGGACGTTCGGCTTCCTGATCTTCGCGCTGCTGGTGCGCGTCCTGGCCTCGTGGCTGCCGCGCCTGAGTGCGAGTCGCTGGATTCGCTGGTCGTACGGCGCGACGGAGTGGATGCTGCGTCCGCTTCGAAACGTGATCCCATCGATCGGCGGAGTGATCGACATCACTCCGATCGTGGCATACTTCGCGCTCCAGCTCGTCCAAGCGCTCGTCGAGCGTATATTGTTCCGCGGCATGTGAGGCAGTCGTGCTGCGCGTGGAGGTGAGGGGAAGCGCAGTACGTGTCAGCGTTCACGTACAACCCCGCGCGACGCGCAGCGAGATCGTCGGTCTGCACGGCGCGGCCCTGAAAGTGCGGCTGCAAGCGCCTCCGGTGGATGGCGCAGCGAACGAGGCACTCGTGACATTGCTGGCCGAGCGGCTCGGCGTGGCACGACGCGCGGTGAGAGTGGTCGCCGGTGCGGCATCCCGCGCGAAGACAGTGGAAGTGGACGGAACCACGGAGGACGCGGTGCGCGCGCTCGCCGCCCCGCAATGAACGTCACGAGGGAGTGGAGCTCATGACGCAAGTTCTGCTGGTCGGAAGAGAGGTCGCCCTGCTCGAAGGACTCGCGCAGTCGCTCGCGGCACTCGGGCACGAGCCCGCCGTCGCGATGACTCTCGCCGAGGCCCGAGATCTGGCAGTCCTCGAGCCTCCGCTCGTCCTCGTCGTCAGTCGGTCGCTCGCGAGCAGTGCGGGAGCCGACCTGCTGGCGATCCCTCTCGCCGCCGGCGGCGCACGCCTGCTCTACCGCGCCGCGGCGGTACCGCTGGCTCCTCTGCTGCCGGCGCTCCAGCGCTCCGTCCTCGCCGACCTCACGCTGCCGCTCGAACGGCATCGGCTCGCGGCGCTGGTGCAATCGCTTGGCGAGCGCGCACGCGTGACGGGACGAAGCCTCCGCCATACGCCGCCCGACACGCGCGTCTAGGCGAGGGCGGGATTCGCCACTAAAGGAAGGGGGAGAGCGGGCCACTGGTTCCTTGCCCCGCTCGGGCCCGCGCACTATCTATCGATAGCAGGTCAACTGTCCCTCGTGGCGATTTCCAGCAAATTGCGGCCACGTTAATCCTCTGCTAAAGCGCGAGCCCTCACGCCGATCGCGTTTGGGCTCGTTTTCGTTGGTACGAACTGCATGTCCCACTCCGCCACAACCGCCGCCACGCACCCCTACCTGCGCGCGCTCGCCGAGCGAGTGCTCGTATACGATGGGGCGATGGGGACGAACATCCAGCGCCACAATCCCACCGCGGAGGACTTCGGCGGGAAGGCGCTCGAGGGATGTAACGACAACCTCGTCCTCACGCGCCCGGACATCATCCAGTCCATCCACGAGTCGTTCCTCGCCGTGGGCTGCGACGTGGTGGAGACGTGCACCTTCCAGAGCACCCCGCACCGGCTGCGTGAGTGGGGGCTCGAAGAGAAGACGCGCGACCTGAACGTGCAGGCGGCGCGGCTGGCGCGCGCGGCGTGCGACAAGTTCGCCACACCGGAGCGGCCGCGGTTCGTCGCCGGCTCGATCGGTCCGACCGGGATGCTGCCGTCGAGCAGTGATCCGACGCTGTCGAACATCCGCTTCGAGGAGCTGGCGGAGACGTACTACCTGCAGGCGAAGTACCTCGTCGAGGGCGGCGTGGACGTGCTGCTCGTGGAGACGGCGCAGGACATCCTCGAGGTGAAGGCCGCGCTCACGGGATTCGAGCGGTTGTTCGCCGAGCTGGGTCGCCGCGTGCCCGTGCAGGCACAGGTCACGCTCGACACGAGCGGGCGCATGCTCCTCGGTACCGACATCGCGAGCTCGCTCACGACGCTGCAGGCGATGCGCGTGGACGTCATCGGCCTGAACTGCTCCACCGGGCCGGAGCACATGCGCGAGCCGGTGCGCTTCCTGACGGAGCACGGGACCGTTCCCATCTCGGTCATCCCGAACGCGGGCCTGCCCCTCAACACGGGGACGGGCGAAGCGGTCTATCCGCTCGAGCCGGCGCCGATGGCGGAGATGCTGCGCGAGTTCGTCACCGAGTTCGGCGTGCGCATCGTCGGCGGCTGCTGCGGGACGACGCCGGAGCATCTCGCCTCGATCGTCGAAGCGGTGCGGACGTCGAGGCCGGCCGCACTGAGCCGGCACGGGCGCGAAGCGACCGTGTCGTCCGCAATGCGCGCGACGTCGCTGCGCCAGGAGCCCGCGCCGCTGCTGGTCGGCGAGCGGGTGAACGCGCAGGGCTCGCGGAAGGTGAAGCGGCTGCTGCTGGCCGACGACTACGAGGGGATCCTCGAGGTCGCGCGCGAGCAGCAGGACTCCGGCGCGCACGTGCTCGACGTCTGCGTCGCGCTCACCGAGCGCGGCGACGAAGCGGATCAGATGTCGAAGCTCGTCAAGCTGATCTCGATGAGCGTCGAGACGCCGATCATGGTGGACTCCACCGAGGCCGGCGTCATCGAGGCGGCGCTGGAGCACATCCCCGGCCGCGCGATCATCAACTCCATCAACATGGAGAATGGTCGCAAGCGCATCGATTCCGTGGTGCCGCTCGCGAAGAAGCACGGCGCGGCGCTCGTCGCGCTGACGATCGATCCCGTGGGGATGGCGAAGACGCGCGAGCGGAAGCTCGAGGTGGCGCGCGCCATCTACGACATCGTCGTCGGCGAGTACGGGATGGCGGCGGAGGATCTGATCTACGACGCGCTGACGTTCACGCTCGCCACCGGCGACGCGGAGTGGATCGACAGCGCGCACGAGACGATCGAGGGGATCCGGCTCATCAAGCGCGAGCTGCCGGGGGTGTTCACCATCCTCGGCGTGTCGAACGTGAGCTTCGGGCTCGATCCGGCCGCGCGCTACGTCCTCAACTCGGTGTTCCTGCACCACTGCGTGAGTGCGGGGCTCGACGCGGCGATCGTCAATCCGGCGCACATCACGCCGTACGCCGAGATTTCCACCGAGGAGCGGAAGCTCGCCGACGATCTCGTCTTCAACCGCTCGCCAGAGGCGCTGCAGCACTTCATCGGCTACTTCGACAAGGCGGGCGACAAGGGCGACTCCGCCGGTGCCGTCGCCAAGGAAGATCCCACGCTCGGTATGTCGCCCGCGGAACGCGTGCACTGGATGGTGGTGCATCGCAAGAAGGAGGGCATCGAAGCGGCGCTCGACGAGGCCGGCGTGCGGGAGCAGCCGGTGCGGGTGCTGAATGAGGTGCTCCTGCCGGCGAT
>Ga0105242_10004694_pt1 | contig 10579 bp, 10 predicted proteins | sample KBSM24metaG_FD_81521 | JGI IMG/M metagenome (GOLD analysis project Ga0105242, IMG submission 81521) | Miscanthus rhizosphere microbial communities from Kellogg Biological Station, Michigan, USA - KBS M2-4 metaG | ecosystem: Host-associated > Plants > Roots > Rhizosphere > Soil | place... | reverse complement strand
CACTGACAACGGCTACCGTCTTTGGTGACAACCCTAATTCCGACCTAACACAGCTGTTTCCCGAGCGTGTCGGTTCATATCGACGCGTGGCTCCGCCACAACCGCCGCAGCAGGGTGAGCAGAACGGCGTTGTGAACCCCGTGGATTCGTCTTCTGTGATAGCCGGAATAGGCCAATACTCGGGTGGCATCGCGAAAGGTTTTCGGGTTGAGATTGTTAGATTCCACCAGGATGCGGATGCATACAATGCCCTGACGATATATGCGGCAATGGCGCGCGCGAGAAATTCGAAAGTCGAACTAAGCAGTGACTACGGCACGGCAAGTTTCACTGACGGCAATGAGGTCATGTTTTTCAAAGGCCTCGAATTCGTCCGGATCATTGGTGCGATCAGGAAAGACGGCTCACCCGATTTTCAAGAGTTTGCCCACCAGCTGAGCGACACCATCGACAAAGGGGAAGGCGAGATTCCAGCCTTAGTCAAGCACCTGCCAAATCCCGAAGTTGCTCAGAAGCGAGCGCTCTTTCTAAATCGGTTTTTAAACCTTCAATTATTGGCTCCGACCCAGTCCGTTCTCGGCGTTCTGCAAACGAATGGAGACGCTGACGCTGCTTTTGTTGATTCCGGCTCCGGCAAAGTCTTGATTGTGGAATATCACACGCCTCAACTCGCCAAGGAAAACGACGAGCGACTAGTTGCGAAGATCCACGAACTCTGGAAGCTAGGTCAGCCCGCACCGACTGGTTACCGGAGAGTCGGGAACTATTCAGTCTTCATCTTTGACGCGGCTGATGACGCGGCTGCGAAACAGATGATTGACCAGGTAAAGTATGAGCAAGTTGTCCAGTGGCTAGGTCAGAATCCATATCTCTTCAAGGAGGCGGAGAAGCGATATGTGGAGACTACCCTGGGTGTTTTCGTTGCGGTAGTTAAGGCTTCTGGGTATGCGTTCATCGGATGCTTAGGTCTGGGTGGATTGATTGGGGCGTTGTTGTTTACCAAGCGGCGAGCGCAACAGAGAAGTCAGGAAGCATTCTCAGATGCGGGTGGAATGCTGCGCCTGAATATTGATGAGTTAACTCCGCAAACAGATCCGGCGAGGCTATTGGGACCGGGACGGTGATGTCCGATATGCTTTAGCTTGTCGTTGCTGAAAGATTTGGGCCGCAGATTTACGCAGGTAAACTCTGGAAAGGGATCGTTTCTTATTCTGATCTGAGTTCATCCGCCTAAAATCTGCGGCCGAACTGTTTCGTGGCAACGACAAGCTAAGCTCTTCGCAGATCCTGAATGCTCGATTTTCGTTCGGCCGTACACCTCCATTTGTACAGAAGCAATACGCTCGTCATTCCGCTCGCCGCTCCAGAATCCCCAGGAGCAAAGCCAACGGCGAAAACTCCTAGGAAAATCTACTGCAAATTCTTACGCGTTCAGAGAGCACAAATGGCACGGTCATTGCCAAATAGATGAGCAGAACAAGGAAGGGTAGATAAGGGTAAATCGGGTCAAGCTCAGAAACTGCGGTGAGTGGAGGCTTTGGGGGAGGCATCCTCTCACACGATGTAAAGCAGGTGTTGGCTCTTTTGGGGGAACAGAGTAACGCTTGTAACGCAGTTGAAGAGCAACAATAGCGGTGCTGCTGGTTAATGTCTTGACGGGGCTTGGGGGAGCCCCCCAAGAGCAATCAGCAGCCCGCCGTTTTTTTGGTTCCGATTAATTTAAAAGCGCGGTTGGACAGCAATGTCCTCCGCGCTATTTTTTTTCCCAAGTGCTTTCAGCCTATGGCAACGCTTCGAGCAGCGCATCGATTTCCCCAGGGGTGTTGTAAAGATGAGGGGCGATACGTAACCGATCTCCCCGCGGGGCTGTAACGATGTTTCGGGCTTTCAGATGACCATACAGTTTCATCGCAGAAAGACTGCCCCGATTACGAATACATACGATTTGAGACTTTTCGCCAGGTGCCCTGCTACTGACGACTTCGTAGTCGAGTGACTTCAGTCTTTCACAGAGGTAGTCAGTTAGGTTTTCCAGGTGTTGAGCGATGGACACTGTGCCCGCATTTGTAAGAATTTCAAGGCTCGCTTTCAGTCCATGAATCAAAGACATGGGGCACGTTCCTGTTTCCCAGGCGAGAGAGCCACGGTTCCAATCCTGGTCGAAATTGTTGTAATCCTCCGGGTCTGAAACGCTGATCCAGCCAACCAGTGTGGGTTGAATCCTTTCTCGTGCTCGATCTGAAAGATACAGATAGCCAACTCCTTCCGGTGCCATCAGCCACTTATGACACGCACCAGCGGCAGCATCAACAAGTTCCGACTCGACACTGATCGGCAACACACCAAGTGATTGAATTACATCGACGACCAGCAATGCATCATGTTCGCGAGCCAACCGGCCTAACCGTTCCAGGTCAGAACGAAATCCTGAGGCGTACTGCACGTGGCTGATAGTTATCAAACGTGTCGATCGATCAACCAGCTCAGCTAGTTCTTCAAAGACAATTCGACCTTCACGTTCTTCACACATTCGCACTTCAACGCCAAGCTCATTTCGTAGCCGTAACCACGGATAAATGTTTGATGGAAACTCGCGTGAGAAGGTGACGATGTTGTCGCCATGCTTCCACTTCAGACCGTTTGCAATTGTCGAAAGTCCATCGGAAGTATTTCGCATGAACGCTACTTGCTCGGGCTTTGCGCCAAGCAGATTCGCTAGAAGTTTGCGGGCCTGTTCCTTGACCGCAATCCAGTCCTGATAGTTCAGCGAGCCGTTCTCCCTGACATCCTGGAGTTGAGCTTGGACTGCTTCAATTGTAGGAGTCGGAAGCGGCGAGACAGCGGCGTGATTCAGATAATTCGCTCGTTGAGTAATCTGAAAGAGAGCGCGTAGTTCTGGGGTCATCGTAAATTTAGGGTGCGTAAGGTTGACCGTAGAATTCTTTGTAAAGCCACCCGAGCACACGAGCCTCGGCGGTGCACAGGGTCTCAATCCAGCAATTAAGTAGAAACTCGTTTCGGCCGCGCTGGTAAGGGATTTTGTCCGCTTGTTTCAAAATTGAACCACCGCTTTGCAAATCCAGCTTGTACGACTCTGAGATGGACTCGTTCGCCTTCGAAGCCGTTTCCAGCGCGTTTAGTAATTGTCCAATCCAGGAGTGCAACTCGCGCTCGCCAGGATTGTCAGCGAGCGCCTGGATTATTCCAATTGCCAATCGATCCTCGGCTTGTTTGAAAGCAAAAACATCTTCACCTTGTGCTTGAGAGTATTGCTGCTTCCATTGAAAGACTTCTTCCACAGACGGATGTTTGATGATTGCAACGCGCTGATCGAATTTGAGAAACCATTCGATCACGTCGGGAACAGAGTCGACGTCAACGCGTCCTCGAGAATCGCGCCGAAGTTGTGGTGTGTTTTGTTCTTGAGTCAATGTTTAGTTTTAGTTCGGACGGTCTTGGCCGCAGATTTTCGCAGATAAACGCTCGCGAAAATAAATCTAAGAAATTCCTCTTCTGATCTGAGTAACATCTGCGGAATCAGCGGCTAACTTTCTTCAATCAACGACAAGCTAAAGCTTATCGGACAATGGCTCTCTTAAAGCGAAGGATGCTCTAATCTCGCCAACAATATCGCCGCGTCGATTCTTAACCGGAAAGAATGCGTATCGCGCCACCGCCTCAAGCGATTCGTCATGTAGCACACCAAGTTGTCGCAACGCTTCGATAACGACAGTCGGTCGGGCTCGATGGTCGTCGCCGTCTTCAATCTTGAGCGCGAGTCCAAGTCCGCGCGGCCATTTTTCGGAGGGCACAATGCCGGCTGTGTAGACACCTTCGGCGCCAACCTTGGAAACAATCCGACCTGGAGCTGCTCGCATTATCTCAGTGTCGAGTCGATCGCTCGTTCCGCCAATCAGCTCGGGATAGTTAGTCATCACTTTTACAATCCGAGCGCAGGCTTCGCGTGTAACGTTGTCGAAGTCATGGGGAGGTGAAACGAGTCGCGCAAATGCTAACGCCATCGCTTTCACAGTTATCCCAAACACAGGGACGCCACAACCGTCGATTCCTACCGAAAGATCTTCAAGCGCTACACCTGAAAACTGTGCGACAACGCGGCCGATCGCTAACTGCACAGGGTTCTCTGCAATGTCGTAAGTTTCGATTGGTGCACTTAGATGTTTTGCAACTGCGAGCATGCCGGCGTGTTTGCCGGAGCAGTTGTTGTGCAAGACGTTTGCCGATTCACCCCTGGCTCGCAAATCAGCCGCGGCCTGCTGGCTATATGGTTCGTGCACTCCACACTTCAATGCGTCCGGACCGAGGCCTATTTTCTCCAACATCCCGGCAACGATTTTGGTGTGAATGGCCTCGCCGTTATGAGAAGCACAGGCAAGTGCGATCTCCTCGTCAGTAAACCCGAAGTGATCCGCGGCGCCGGAAACGAGTAAAGGCAAAGCTTGAAACGGTTTTGCGGACGAACGTAGGAACGTCACGTTCTCAGGCGCGCCTGCATAGCACACCACGCGCTCGTCAGGTTCGACTACGGCGATGTGTCCGCGGTGACGTGATTCCGTGATTGCGCCTCGTCGCACTTCGACAAGCGGTTCGGCGATGGGAATTTGTCGATTGCGTTCGGTGGCAGCCTGATGCGAAGACATTGAGAGCCCACAACCTCGATTAAGAGATTAATAAATGCGGTAAAGGAATCTTAACATGTAACCATTGGAAAGCTGGTTCTCTAGCAGATCGGAATTGAGAATGGCTACAAATGAAAATACCACGTGAACTCTTGGGGTTCCGTGGTATTTATCTCTAACCTGGTTTTCGTGTGAATCTACTTCGTTGTCTTCGATGCCTTACGTTTTCCTCCGTAGCTCAACACTGTCAACTTAATAACTCGTTTTCCAAACTTCATTGCTTCACGCGCGCTGGGAGTCCAGATGTCGATGTGACGCCCACGAACTGCGCCGCCGGTATCGGCCACTAGATACTCACCAGTGTAGTTTCCTGCTTCCAGTTTCACTCGCGAACCGAGCGGCAGAATACGTGGATCAGCAGCTATCAATCCGACGCTAACTGGACGACCGCTTGCTGTGCGTCCTCTCAAGCTGTAGGCAGTCGCAACGTACGAAGTCGGTGGCGCTTCAAAGGTAGGTTCTGAGATTACCGAAGCCGCAGCCTCTCCAGCACTACCCTTTGGGTCGGAACTGTCATTCGAAACCACCGTAGGCGTTTCGACATTCGATTTGATCTGTTGTTGAGTTTGGAGAGTAAGGGGCTCCGCCGATGACGTACTGGCAGAAAATATTAAAGAGCTACTCAGAAGTGCTATACACAAAACCGCACTTCCACGAAAAATAGAGGTAACTTTCAATTCGGGTCTCCTGTCCGATGTTTCTATCTACCTTTCAGCGTCCTGCGCGAGTCCGTTCTTTCCTATGACTCGTCCCCTGGCTCTAAGGAGTCTCTATGACGTCAGCCGAGGTTGGGGGCTTGCATCCTTGATGCGGTGCGCTGAAAAGATCTGGATTGGGCTAAAGCAAAAAAGCGAGCATGAGGCTCGCGATTTCACAGGCACCCTACCATAGAGATTCGAGGGGTGTCCAACGTAGAAAAGGTCGAATTTTGTGAGGAAAAGTGGAGGTTTAGGCGTAATTTGTGAAATACGAGAACTTAGGAAAAAGCAGTACAGTCACATCGACAGAACCGTTCAAAGTGGGCAAATTGACCTAATTATAAGTGCAGGAAATTCTCAACTATCTGCTGGCCTTGAGGATGGTCGGCGTCAAAGAGTTCAGGGTGAAACTGGATGCCAAACAGGCGTCGTCCCTTCTGTTGCATCGCTTGAATCTGGCAATTCTCGTTTGAGGCCGTGGCACGGAAACCGTCTGGGAGTTCCTTCACTTCGTCACAGTGGTTATGCCAAACCGTAATCTCCGGGGGCAGCCCCTTGAAGAGTCCCTCGCCAGTATTCTTAACTGGCAAATAACCGCGTTCCCGTTTTGCACCGCTGTAGCCCTCGCCCGGTTCAAGTCGTTCCATCAATCCAACCTTTGCCCCGTAAGCTAAAGCGATTTGTTGATGCCCACCACACAGACCAAGAATGGGTTGGCTCGCTTGCTTGATCACGGCATACACGCCGGCCAGCGATTCAGGGGTATACATCTCCCAGGGATGACTTTGTCCGCTGAGAATTATGTGAGAAGGACGAAGACTGCGAACTCTCTCGAGCGAAACCTGATGGAATGGCTCGATAAGAATTTCGAGTTCAGGGATCAAACGACCAAGCACCGCGCGCACTTCTCGAGGGCTTGCTCCTTGACCATCTATCGTGTTGTCGACGAGATAGACTAACAACTTATTTCAAGCAATAGAGGTTGCCGTTGAAGGCACCTATGTAAATGTGGCCGTTCAAAACAGCCGGGGTAGCGTTGATATTATCACCTATCTTTAACTCGCTGATCGACCGTCCGTCATCCGCCGACACGATGTGTATCCAACCAGCTTTGTCGCCAAAGACCAGTCGACCATCAACTAAAGGTGCAGTTCCCCAAATCGGGCCACGAGCTCTGTACTTCCAAACTACTTCGCCTTTGTCCGCAGTCAAGCAATACAAAAAGTGATCGCTTGATCCGATGTGCACTCTTCCGTTCGCGACAATTGGACTCGCCCATATGCCATTGCTCGGGCCTTCAGTTCGGAACTTCCAAACGAGTTCGCCGTTGGATTGACGAAAGCAGTAGACAAATCCATTCTCGGCGGCTGTGTAAACAAAACCATCGGCGACAGCGGGAGTTGAATCTGAGTCAGCTCCGATCCGAGCTTTCCAAATCGTCGCACCGTCTGCCATGTTCAAACAAAAGAGATCGCCTTGTTCGGTTCCAATATAGATTCGTCCGTCAACTGCGGAGAAGCTTCCTTCCATCGAACCCAATCGCTCAGTCTTGTAGACCACTGAGCCGTCTTCAAGATTCAGACAGTAGAAAAATCCGTCTTCTCCGCCGAAGTAAACTTTACCGTCAATCACGGCCGAACCGCAGTCGACCTCGAAACCAGTTTTGTATTTCCAAAGAAGCGTTCCGTCTTTGCGATTGATGCAGTAGATGTAGTGATCGAGTCCGCTGGCGATAATGCGGTTCCCGGCAATTACAGGCGTGGCTTTGAAACTATCTTCGGCCTTGAATTTCCACACCAGGCTGCCGTCGCGAACGTTAAGACAGTAAACGTTTCCATCGGCTGAAGGATAAAAGACGTTGTGCTCGTCGACAGATGGTTGACCTGGCCAGCTCGTGCCACCCCAAGGATCTTTGTGCAGACGTCCTGAGATCGAACTGGTCTTGAATTCCCAGAATACCTGAAGGGGTTCATCCGTCCAGGGACCGGTTCCATAGAAGCTTCGCGAAGGGCTACCCAGCCACATTTGAACTGATGGTGGAGGTTTTGGCGGATCTACCGGTGTCGCTTTCGTTTCGCTTACTACCTTTGCGCCACAGGACGTCAATGTGGACACAGAGACAATGATAAGGATTAGACAAAGTCGGGAAGAGTTCATCGGGGGACGAAACCTTTATGTCATATGTACCTTACTCGGGCCACTGGCCCGCATAGACTAGCTCAGCCGTCCCAGTGATCACAACCTCATTACCGGCTTCCCACTTAACCTTGACCTCGCCGCCTTCCGTTACCACGCGTACCTCATGATCAGTTTTCTCGTTAATCATCGACGCGAGTGCTCCGCCACACGAGCAACTGCCGGAAGCAGTTGTTTCACCAACGCCACGTTCCCAGATGCGCAGCTCGATCTTCTGTCGATCATCTACGCGTACAAAAACTATGTTCGCACGCTCCGGAAAGAGTGGGTGATATTCAAGTGCTTTGCCGATACGTCGCCAATCGAGTTCGTCGAAGTCGTTAACGAAGATGCAGGCAACTGGATTACCGACTTGAACGGCAGTAACTGAGAACGTCTCGCTGCCAAGCTGAAGCGGATAGCCGATAACCTTTGAAAGAGATGGATCAACATCCATCGGAATCGAAGCTGGTGTGAAGCCTGGAACGCCCAGGTCCGACTCAAACAGAAACTTGCCGCCTTCTCTGTTCAGCAGTGAATAGCGTTTCAGTCCTGAGCGGGTACTAAGGACCAGGGTGTCTTTGTTCCAGAGACTTTGATAGTAGAGATAAGCCACTGCGCAACGTGTGCCATTGCCGGACAGGTTTGCTTCGCTACCGTCTGGATTGAAGATGCGCACGTTGAAATCTGCTTCGCTTTGCGCTGGTTCGCCGACAATAGCGATGCCGTCCGATCCCGCGCCGTAGTGTCGATTACAGATTCGTTTTGCGAAGTCACCGAGATCGGAAATCCCTGCGAGTTGATCTGATTCTATGACGATGTAGTCGTTGCCGAGTCCGTGAAATTTTATGAAGTTAATTGGCATTGGATGTTGTTGGTGTCCGATATGCTTTAGCTTGTCGTTGTGATCAGCGTCGGATGCCCTTTGCTGATTCACGACAAGCTAAAGCATATCGGACATTGAGTTATTGATCGGATTTTCCGGTGAACGAAGCCAGCAACACTGCAATCGGATCGATGCAAATCTGTCGTGGCTCGACGCCGTTTTCGTAGTTGTTCACCATGATAGAGAACGCGAGCTTCTCACCAGCAAGAGTCGTCACATAACCACTCAAGCTCGCAGCTGAACTAAGTGATCCAGTCTTCGCGCGCAGATTGTTTTCAGCAGGTGTGTTCTTTAATCGCGAGCGTAATGTTCCATCGACGCCAGCAATTGGTAGTGCATCGCGAAAGACGTTGGCATAACGATGTCGACTCATGAAGGTCAACAACTGCACAGAAGCTTCAGCCGTGATCATGTCGTTTCTCGAGAGTCCCGACCCATCACTTAGCACCAGCGATTCCGGTCGGATACCGGCGGTTTTGAGAAATGCTTTAACCGCTTCGAGACCGAGATCTTCGGTGGTCTGTCCGACGGTTGACGCACTTGGCGTAGTCAACAGAGGTGGCGCAGCTTTGCCAAGGGTCCTCAGAATCAGCTCCGTGTAAAGGTTCTGGCTGGGCTTTAAAGTTTGCGCAGCTATCAGACTGAAGGGCGGCGATTGATAAGTGGCGATCTCAACGGCGGGCTGTTTCAGATGTGAATTCATTCCGGCTACAGGAGGCTGACTATTCGCTACGACGCTTATCTCGGTATTGAGATTCAGCGTTCGAGAGCGCCCTTTGATGGTGACTCCACGTTCGGCTAATGATGAACGCAGCAAGTAGACAAACAACATCGCAGGATGTGAAACGCCAATGCCGCCGGTGTAGCCACGATCATCCAAACCAATACTGCCAGATATCGTGATGACGTCTTCGCCAAGGTCTCGCGAGATGGATATCTCTCGTCGAGTGCCTTTTGGCGCCGTAGTCACGTTGTTCACGATCTTGAGTAAAGGGTCCGGTGGACCCGTTGTGATCAAAGCCGGCTTGCCAACGCCAGGGCCTGGTTTGATGAACAGGTCGAGTGCATTGTCGTTCACCGTCAGCGGTGTGACTTCAGCGCCGTAGTACCACGTTAGATCTTCCCACTCCCATCCAGATCCGTAATGCGGGCCGACGAAGTAGCTTTCGTCGCCAATCAAATCGCCATCGACGCGCTTCACACCTGAAGCGACGATTCGTGAGGCAAGATCGTCGATAGCTTTGAAGTAGTCGCCATTGTTGAAGCGAGCGGCCAGTGAAGGATCTCCGCGTCCAAAGATTGTTAAGTCACCTTTTATGACGCCGGAATTGTCAGGCCGGCTGAGCGCGTAAACCGACGTGGTGAAGCGAAACTCTGGTGAAAGGCGATCGAGAGCAGTTGCAACCGTGTAGATCTTCATGTTTGAAGCGGGCCGCAACAACTTGTTCGCGTTATTTTCGAACAAAACTTTTCCGGTATCGAGAGAAGTCACCTTGACACCGACCATTGCTGAAGACAGCTCGGGCTTTGCCAAAATCTCAGAGATGCGACTCTGTAACTCACCGAGGGTCTTACTCGGGTTCGACGTTCTTGTCGGAACCGCAATGGCGACGGGGCTTGCGGTTGGAGATGGACTCGGTTGAGCAGTTTGAGTTTGAGGTTGGGTGACAGTTGCCTGACGCTCACGTTGGGCGTTGGCTACCGGCACCAGTGAAAATAGAACTGAAACCAGAAGCACCCAAACCATGCTCACTCGCTGTTTTTGCTTAGTCATGTTTTCTCTTTGGTCTTGCCCTTTAGTAACCCCATAGAACTCCAGCGATCGCTCTTCTGGGACCGCAGGCGTCCTCGCCTGCTGGTAACGGAAGAAAGTCCGATGAACTCTAGAATTCATGAAGCGAAGGTTAGCAGGCGAGGACGCCTGCGGTCCCAGAAGAGCCATCGCCGGAGTTCTATGGGCGTCACTAAAGGGTAACGTTATTCATCCTCGGTGCCAGCTGGCTTCACCACACCCAGCTTACCCATCAACTCAACGAATCGCGGATCATCTCGCAGGCTGTTCCAGTTTGGATCGCGCTCGAAACATCGTCGATTCTCGTTTCCAAGTGCAATCGATCGTT
>Ga0105242_10004688_pt1 | contig 10584 bp, 8 predicted proteins | sample KBSM24metaG_FD_81521 | JGI IMG/M metagenome (GOLD analysis project Ga0105242, IMG submission 81521) | Miscanthus rhizosphere microbial communities from Kellogg Biological Station, Michigan, USA - KBS M2-4 metaG | ecosystem: Host-associated > Plants > Roots > Rhizosphere > Soil | place: Michigan... | reverse complement strand
TGCAGGCGTCCGCGATCTTTGAGCCTCAGCGTCGCCGCCGGGAACGACGTCAGCTTGCGGATCGCCTCTTCCATCGGAATGACGTGCTCGTCGCGGACATACTTCCCGAGCAGGCGCGCGAAGTTGCCGTACGCGCGCGGGTGGGTGCTGGTCTTGATGAAGACGCCGTCGGGCGACATCGATGACGCATCGGACCCGAAGCTGACCCATGGCAGCGCGATCTGCCGCTTCACGTTGTCTTCCGACATCAGGAAATACACCACCTGGACGCGGCTGCCGTCTTCGACGACGAGATCCATGGCAGTGTCCTGGATCGATTTGCGGCGAAGCCTCGCGACTTCAGCCAGCGTCTTCCCCGCGTAGATGCGCAGCGCCTCGTTCTTGAAGCCGACGAGCAGCGTCCCTTCGCCGCCTGCCGCCAGCAGCAGGTTCTCCCACACATCCTGCGGCGTCGTCATTTCGCCGCGAACGCGCTCGCGGATCGTTCGATCCTGCAGGCGCTTCGACCAGGCGGCGTAGCCGCCCTCCTGCACCCACGGCGGCATCGCGGCGTCGAGGCCGGTCGAGCCTGCGGTGTAGTTGTACATGTCCGCGGTGATCTCGAGACCTTCCTTGCGTGCCGCCTCGACTTTCGAGATGGCGGCGTCCAGCTTCTTCCAGTTCGACTCGCCGCTCGCCTTCAAGTGGTAGATCTCGGCGCGAATCTTTGCCTCGCGCGCGATCGTCAGCGTCTCGTCGATCGCTTCGAGCAGGCGGTTGCCTTCGCTGCGCATGTGCGAGATGTACATCCCGCCGGAGGCCGACGCGACCTTCGCCAGTTCGACCAGCTCGTCGGTCTTCGAGAACACGCCGGGGATGTAGATGAGCGCCGTCGTGAGGCCCATGGCGCCTTCGTCCATCGCGACCTTCACGAGCTCCCGCATGCGATCGAGTTCAGCAGGCGTCGGCGGGCGGTTGTCGAGACCGACTTCGTTGGCGCGCACCGTCGCCGCGCTGACAAACGACGCGACGTTGGTCGAGACTCCACGTGCGACGAGATGATCGAGGTACTCGCCGAGCGTGTTCCACGAAATGTTGAACTTGATGTCGCCCTGCCGCTCCGTCTGGTCCTGCTTCATCTGCTCGGTGAGCGGCCCCATGGAGCTCTCGCCGAAAACCTCCAGCGTCACGCCCTGACGGAGCGTGCCCTGCGCACGGCCATCGGCGATCAGCGACGTTTCCGAGTGGCTGAGCATGTTGATGAAGCCGGGCGCGACGGCCAGCCCGGTGGCATCGATCTCATCACGGCCGCGCTCGGCGCCGAGGTCGCCGATTGCGGCGATGCGATCGTCGAGAATGGCGAGATCGGCGGCTCTGCCGGCCGCACCGGTGCCGTCGTAGATCGTTCCGTGCCGGATCACGACGTCATAGGCCGGCGGTCGCGCGCAGCCCGCGAAAAACGGCAGCCCGAGCGCGATCGACAAAGCAGAAACGTGAAGAATTAGTCTGGGCACTGAACGGCCTCCGGGTGTATATACGATGCGAACCTTAGCACTCGAGGAGATCGGCATGGTCAAAATCCGTCGGTCTGGCGCTCCGGGGCTGTTCGGTCTGCTGCTCGCGGCGTCGGCAACAGCCGGCGTCACGATCCTCGCCCAGGCGCCCGCCACACCATCCCCCGACGTGACGTTCACCAAGAATATCGCGCCCATCCTTCAACGAAGCTGTCAGGAGTGCCATCACGCGGACGGCGTCGCGCCCATGGCGCTCGTGACGTACGAGGACGTGAGGCCGTGGGCGAAGTCGATCAAGGTGCGAACCGCTTTGCGCAGCCAGCGTGGCGCGATGCCGCCGTTCTTCGTGGAAAAGAACATCGGCATCCAGAAGTTCAAGCACGATCCGTCGCTGAGCGACGCGGAGATCGACACGATCGCGCACTGGGTCGACTCGGGCGCGCCGCGGGGCAACCCGGCTGACATGCCGAAGGCGCTGGAATTCGAAGGCACCGACAAGTGGACGATCGGCGAACCGGATCTCATCCTGCGATCGAAAGACGTGACGGTGCCCGCGATCGGACCGGACAAGTGGGGCGACTTCGGATTGATTCCGACGGGGCTCACCGAAGATCGCTACGTGTCGGCCGTCGAAGTGCGCGAGATCAATGACATCCCCCACGAAAAGTCGGCCACGACGGTCGGCGGACGCTACGTCTTCCACCACATGACGTACGAGAGCGTCGTCGAAGGCGAGCGCGCGAGCAGCGGCGCGAACGAAGGCGGCGGCAGCTGGCCGATTCACGAAGTCGGGCGCAACGCGGACATCTTCCCGCCGGAAGCGGGACGGCTGCTCGCGGCGCACTCTTCCCTCTCGTTGAACGCGGGCCATCTCCACTCGAACGGCCGCGAGACGAAGGGGCATCTCGAGTTCGCGTTCAAGTTCTTCCCGAAGGGCTACAAGCCGATCTACAAGCGGTCAAACGTCCGCCTTGGCAACGGCATCGACATCGACGTTCGCCCGAACGAAGCGGGACAGGAACTGCACGCCTACGCCGTTCTCCAGGAGCACACGAAGTACATCACCTTCGAGCCGCACCTGCACGCGCCCGGCGTGCGCATGTGCCTCGAGGCGGTCTGGGGCCACAACATCCAGACGCTGAACTGCGTCGGCTACGACCACAACTGGGTGAAGCAGTACGTCTACGAGGACGACGCGGCGCCGCTGCTGCCAAAGGGAACGGTCGTGCACTTGATCGGCTTCCTCGACACGACCGCGGCGAACAAGAACCCGGTCGACCCGAGAAACTGGGCAGGCGGCGGCCGGCGGTCGGTCGCGAACATGTTCATCGACCTCGGGTACTCGGTCAATCTCACGGAAGAGCAGTTCCAGGCGGAGATGGCGAAGCGGCGCGCAAAGATGAAGAGCCGCAACGACTACGACATCGGCTGCCCGCTCTGCTGGGCGCCGCCCACCGCGGCGGCGCCGACGCAGACCGCGACGCCGCCAGGACAGGGAAAGTAGTGCAGGCCTTTAGGCCTGCGATAAGGGCTAGGGCTAGGGCTAAGGGCTGAGGGCTGAGGGCTAGGGGCTGACGATGAGGCGACTGTTGCTCTCTGCGCTGTTCGCGACTGCCTTGTTCGCGGGCGTGAGCGCGCAGACGCGGTTCACGTATTCGAGCGGCCAGGTGGTATCGCCCGCATACGAGGGCTGGCGGACGGAAGACGATGGATCGATCACGATGGTGTTCGGGTACATGAATCAGAACTGGGAGGAGCAGTTCGACATCCCGATTGGCCCGGACAACAACATCGAACCCGGCGGCCCCGATCGCGGCCAGCCGACCCACTTCTATCCGCGCCGCAACCCGTTCCTGTTCACGATCAAGGTCCCGAAGGATCTCGGCGACAAGGAAATCATCTGGACGCTGAAGACGCACGGCAAGGTCGAGAAGGCCTACGCGTCGCTGAAGAACGACTACCTGATCGACAACCAGGTGATCTCGACCGAAGTCGGAGGGGACTTCGGCAGCCTGCGCGACGAACTGCGCACCAACATCCCGCCTGAGCTCAAGGTGGACGGCACGAAACAGCGCAGCGTGAAAGTGGGTGCGCCGCTCACGTTGACGGCGTTCGCGAAGGATCCCGACAACATCCCGCCGCGCCGCGGACGCGGTGCGTCGCCGACGCCGACCGTGACTCCCGCCGCGCTCTACCGCGCGCCATCGTCGCTCGTGCCGGCCAGCGGACCCGGAATCCGGCTGTCGTGGATCGTGTACCGCGGTGCCGCGGCGGATGTGACGTTCAGCCCCGAGCAGATGAAGACCTGGACCGACACGCGCGCGTACGCCAACTCGCCGTGGTCGCCGCCCTACTTCATCCCCGAGGCGCCGCCCGACAACAAGTGGATCGTGCAGGCGACGTTCAAGGAGCCCGGCACCTACGTGCTCCGCGCGGTCGCCAGCGACGGCGCGATCTTCACCTACGACAACGTGACCGTCACGGTGACGCGCTGATCTGTGACGCGCGGACCCGTAGCGCGAAGGCTTCAGCCGAGCGGGAGACAACGATGACGCGTGTGAAACTGTTGACGATCCTCTTCGCTGTGGCCGCGCCCGTCTGGATCGTGGGCCAGACGAGCAACTTCATGGGTGGCACGCCGAGCGCGGCCGACGCCACCAAGGTGCGGACGACGAGGCTGAAGTTTCCGAAGGGGAGCCGCTCGAACTGGCACAGCCACACCTGGGGCCAGCTGCTGATGATCGAAGAAGGCAAAGGCCGCACGCAGGTTCGTGGCGGCCCGGTGATCGAAACGGTTCCCGGCCAGCCCTGGTGGACCGCGGCCGGCGTCGAACACTGGCACGGCGCCGCGCCGGACACCGACGCGCTGCAGCTGACGATCTACGAGGGCGACGTCAAGTGGCTCGAGCCGGTGCAGGATAAGGAGTACCTGACCGCGCCGCGCAAGTGACGATGATCGCTCGCCTGAAAGGCTCGCGCTCCCGAGTCGCTCGTACGATCGTGACCGCGGTTCCCGGACGGCGATCCTTTCAGGCGAGCGTCGCCGCCGCGGTTCCCGGAGCGCGAGCCTTTCAGGCGAGCGTCGCCGCGTGCGCGATCGGCCTGGCCGTCTCGGCCGCTCCGCAGTCGCGCGACGACGTCCTTCCAGCGTCTCAGGGCGCCGCGATCTTCGCTCGCGATTGTGCGACCTGCCACGACGGCGCCACCGGATCGCGCGCGCCGAGCCCAGACGTCCTGAAAAAGCGATCGCCCGAAGCGATCCTCGCGGCGCTGACGGCCGGCGGCATGCGGCCGCAGGGCGGACGCCTCAGCGGCGCCGAGCGCCGCGCTGTGGCCGAGTACCTGAGCGGCCGACCGCTCGGGAGCGACATCACTGGCGCCCGCATCGGCCGCTGCACCTCGTCGCCGCCGATCACGGACGGCGCCGGCTCGCCCGCATGGCGCGGCTGGTCGCCGTCCGTCACCAACACGCGGTTTCAGTCCGCACAGCAGGCTGGGCTGAGCGCGGAACAGGTCCCGAAGCTGTCGTTGAAATGGGCGTTCGGCTTCCCGGACGCGACGTCCGCGTGGTCGCAGCCGACCATCGCCGGCGGACGCCTCTTCGTCGGCAGCCAGAACGGCACCGTCTACGCGCTCGATGCAAAGAGCGGCTGCATCTACTGGACCTTCACCGCAAAGAGCGGTGTGCGCACGGCGCTGTCGTTCGGCCCGCGAGCCGAGGGTGGATATACCGTGTACTTCGGCGACACCGGGGCCAACGTCTACGCGCTGAATGCAGCGACAGGCAAGGAGCTCTGGTCGCGGAGGCTCGACGATCATCTCTACGCGCGGATCACCGGATCGCCGACGCTGTATCAGGATCGGCTGTTCGTTCCCGTCTCGTCGATGGAGGAAACCGCCGCAAGCCAGCAGGGGTACGAGTGCTGCACGTTTCGCGGCAGCCTGACCGCCCTCGACGTGAAGACCGGCGCGATCGTGTGGAAGACGTTCATGGCGCCACCCGCCCAGCCGGCCGGGACGAACGCGGCGGGTCTCGCGCTGTGGGGACCGTCGGGCGTCGGCATCTGGTCGGCGCCGACGATCGACGCCAAGCGCGCGCTCGTCTATGCCGGGACCGGCAATACCTACAGCGCGCCGGCGCAGCCGACCGCCGATGCCATCGTCGCCTTCGATCTGAAGGACGGCGCCATCAAGTGGATCCATCAGCTGACCGCCGGCGACGTCTTCGGCTGCCGCGCCGGCAGCGCGAACTGCGGCGAGAAAGCCGGGCCTGATTTCGATCTCGGCACTCCGCCGATGCTGATGACGCTTCCCTCCGGACGCGACGTGATCGTCGCCGCGCAGAAATCAGGGAACGCCTTCGCGATCGATCCCGACAAGGAGGGTGCGCCGCTCTGGCAGTATCACGCGGGTGAGGGATCGATCTGGGGCGGCATCCAGTGGGGCGCGGCCGTCGATGGCGAGCGCGCCTACTTCCCTGTCTCCGACATCCGCACGCCGAAGCCGGGCGGGCTCCACGCGGTCTTGCTCGAGACCGGCGAGCGCGCGTGGTACGTACCGCCGCCGCCGCTGAAATGCGCGACGGGCACCGGCTGCAGCGCGGCGCTCATCTCGGCGCCGACGCTCATCCCCGGCGTGCTGTTCTCCGGATCGAACGACGGCGCGCTGCGCGCGCATTCGACGAAGGACGGCTCGGTGATCTGGGAATTCGATACGAACCGCGAATTCGAGACGCTGAACGGCGTCAAGGCCGGCGGCGGCGCGATCCAGGGCCCAGGACCTGCAATCGCCGGCGGCATGCTGTATCTCAATTCAGGCTACGGCGATCACCTCGGCCGTCCGGGCAACGTCCTGCTCGCCTTCGAGGTCCAGTAACGTCGAGACGAAACGGACGACCAGAAGGAACCGCGGAGAGCGCAAAGACCGCAGAGACATAATTTTCTCAGCGGTCTCGGCGAGCTTTGCGGTTTCTTCTGGATCGTTCCTTCTTACTTCGCCACCTTGCGCGCGTACACGAGCTCCGGACGATCCGGGGCGGCGTCGGCACAGATCGTGACGATCTGTTTGTAGTATCCCTTCGCCTTGGCGGGTTGTTTCGCGGCCTCGGCCGCTTTTCCGGCGCCGTAGAGAGCGAGGAACCGGTTCGGCTCTTTCTTCGTGACCGCCTCGAATGCGGCGAGCGCGTCTTTCGATCGTCCCGCCTCGAGCAGCATGAATCCGTACAGCTCGCGGGCCGGCGCGAGCGGTCCTGGAGTGACCGCTGACTTGTCGGTCAGGTCCTCCGCGTCGGCCGCGGCCGAGAGCATGGCGAGGCCTTCGTCTTTGCGATCGCTCGCAAACGCCACCCACGCCTCTGCGACGCGCCGCTGAATGTCGACCTGCTCGGCCCAGTACGCGTCCTTCATTTCAATCTCGCGATCGTGGATCTCCTTGAGCCGCGCGATGTCGGCCGCCGCATCGGCCGGCTTGCCCGATCGGGCCGCGCCGACCGCGCGCGCGAAGCGCGTCATCGCTTCGGTGTAGGGAGTGTTCGGAGCCGGCTGCGGCGTGAGCGCCATCGCATCCGTCCATTGCAGGCGCTCCATCGCATAGCGCGCGGGGATGGCCGCGAGCGCAAAGGTATTCGCGCCGCCGGTCGGGCCCGGACTGTTCGGTGCCGCGGCATTCACCGCGACCGCGTGATCGAGCACCGTTTTCGCCTGTTTGTCCTGCGCCATCTGAAGGTAGGCGTAGATCTGATAGTCGAGGGCGTGCAGCGCCTCGCCGGTGCCGCCGGTCTTCTCCGCTTCAGCCGCTGACTTGATGTTGGTCGCCACCGACTCCTTCCACAAGCCGACGCGCGTGAACGTGTGAGACGGCATGTGGAGCGCGTGCGGGACCGCGGGCGCGATGTCCGCATACGCCCGCGCGGCGGGCAGCGCCTTGTCGGCGAGCGCGGGCACGTCGTAGGTGTGAATGATGTAATGCGCCAGCCCCGGATGGTTCGGCATCTTCTTGTAGAGCGGCTCGAGAATCTCCGCCGCCCGCAGGTTCTGCGCGAACGACTTGTCGGTGGGCAGCGCGGTCTGATCGATGGCGAGCGCCCAGAAAATTCTGGCCTCGGTGTCGTTGGGATTCTGCTCGGCCACCGCGGCGGTCGCCTTCTCGTACGCGAGCACGCGAGCGCGCTGCGTGCCGGGATCCGCGCTCGAGAACAGTCCGGCCACCGCGTCGATGTAACCCTTCTCGCGCGGTGTCGGCGACCCGGTCGCCTGTCCTTTGTCGATGGCGGCCTTGCCGGCCGCAATCGCCTGTGCGGATCTCAGGCCGGCAAACGGATTGCCCCACTGCGTGAGCGCGATGCCCCAGTACGCCATCGCGCACGACGGATCCGTCTGGAGCACTTTCTCGAACCCGGCTCGCGCCTCGGGGAACCAGAACGAGTGCAGTTCCGCAACGGCGAAGTTGAACGACTCTTTCACCGCCGGCGCGCACGAAGTCTCGAACGACACGGTTCCCACACGGCCGGTGGCGGCGCCGTGGTGCGAATGATCCTCGGTCTGGGCGAGGCCTACGCCTGGCACGAGCGGAAGCGACGAGAGCAACAACACGAGCGGCAGCCGTTTCATGGCAACTCCTGGCGCTTTAGAATTGATGATCGGAGTATAGCGCCGGGCGGGCGCATCGGATGAACGAGACCGTCGAGCAGGTACGCCGCTGGGTGAGCACGTCCACGCGCATCGTCGCGCTGACGGGCGCCGGCATCTCAACCGAGTCGGGCATTCCGGACTTCCGCGGTCCGCAGGGGCTGTGGACGAAGAACCCCAAGGCCGAGCGGCTGTCCAACATCCACCACTACATGTCCGATCCGGAGGTGCGCCGCCTCGCCTGGCAGAGCCGTCTCGAACATCCCGCCTGGACGGCGTCGCCGAACGCGGGGCACCTGGCGCTGGTGGAGCTCGAGCGGCGCGGCACGCTGCACGCGCTGGTGACGCAGAACATCGACGGGTTGCACCAGCTCGCGGGCCACGCGCCGGAGACGGTCATCGAAGTGCACGGGACGCTGCGCGTTGTCCGATGTATGGCGTGTGACTGGCGCGGGCCGATGGGGCCGGTGCTGGATCGCGTGCGCGCCGGCGAGGACGACCCCCCGTGCGCCGGATGCGGCGGGATTCTGAAGAGCGCGACGATCTCGTTCGGACAGTCGCTCGAGCCCGACGTGATCGCGCGCGCGATGCGGGCCGCGGAGCGCGCCGACCTGCTGCTCGCAATCGGGACGAGCCTTCAGGTCTATCCGGTCGCCGGGGCCGTCCCCCTCGCGAAATCGTCCGGCGCCCGCATGGTGATCGTCAACGCCGAGCCGACGCCGTTCGACGACATCGCCGATGCGGTAATCCGGGAACCGATCGGCGAGGTCCTGCCGCAGATCTGCCGGAGCTAATTCGTCGCCGATGCTCGAATCGCCACGAAAAACACGAAACACACGAAACACACGAAACCATTTGCTGTCTCGTTTTCGAGATTTCGTGTTTTCGTGACCGACCTGGCCTTGGTTCGATCGGAGGTACTACCAAGTCCGTGCATGCTTGGTGGGTACGGTCTTCACGGACCGCGTGTAGGATCGCCACCATGAAGACTACACACTGGTTCACATTCGCCGTCGTACTCCTCTGCCTCGCTGGCATCGGCGTAATCAGTGACGTGCACGGCCAGGGCCGAGGACGGGGCGCCGCGCTCACGCTTCCCGACGGCCCCGGCAAGGACGCCTTGCAGGCGCAGTGCACGAAGTGCCACGCGCTCGGTCTGATCGCGAACTCCGGCGGCTTCAACCAGCAGGGGTGGGACGAGCTCATCGGCACGATGGTGTCGCTGCCCGCCGCGCAGAAGTCCGAGATCACCGCGTACCTGGCGAAGAACTTTCCCGAGCAGCCGCGGCCAAAGCCCGTCGTCCTCCCGGGCGACGTCAAGGTGAACATCCGTGAGTGGAACGCGCCGTCGCTCGGATCGCGGCCGCACGATCCGGAACCGGGTCCCGACGGATCCATCTGGTGGACCGGGATGTTCGCCAACGTGATCGGCCGCGTGAATCCGAAGACCGGCGAGATCAAAGAGTTTCCACTGAAGACGCCAGGGTCGGGTCCGCACGGGCTCGAGCTCGACAAGGACGGCAACGTCTGGTTCACCGCGAACCAGGCTGCCTACATCGGCAAGCTCGATCCGAAGACGGGCGACGTGGTCGAGTACAAGATGCCGGAAGGCGTCCGCGATCCGCACACGCCGCTCTTCGCACGCGACGGCATGCTCTTCTTCACCGCGCAGAACTCGAACACCGTCGGCCGGATCAACCCGAAGACCGGCGAGATCAAGGTGCAGCGAACGCCGACCGAGCGCGCGAACCCGTACGGCATGGTGTTCACCACCAAAGGCGTGCCGTTCGTGTGCGACTTCGGAACGAACAAGATCATCGAGATCAATCCCGACACGCTGGCGATCAAGGAGTACCCGCTCCCGAACGCCGACAGCCGCCCCCGCCGGATCGCCATCAGCCCGGACGACATCATCTGGTACGCGGACTACTCCCGCGGCTATCTTGGCCGCCTCGATCCGAAGACAGGCCAGGTGACCGAGTGGCCATCGCCGAGCGGACCGAAGTCGCAGCCGTACGGCATCACGTATCTCAACGGCGCAATCTGGTACGTCGAGTCGGCGATCAAGCCAAACGTGCTCGTGCGCTTTGACATGAAAACGCAGAAATTTCAGAGCTGGATCATCCCCGGCGGCGGTGGCGTCGTCCGCAACATCAAGGCAACCGACGACGGCAAGAACATCGTGATGGCGGAGAGCGGTGTCAACAAGCTCGCTCTCGTCGAGATCAACCGTCATGGTGTCCCGTGGATCCGATGAACGTGATCGTCCGCCGCCGCTGCGCCGCTGGAATCTTCGCGAAGTATTCCGCGATGCCGAGCAGTGTCGCGACGCCGGTGCCGTTGTCGTTGGCGCCTTCGCGGATTCTAGCCCGTCCCCGTGTATATTGCGCCTAACCGATCGACCTCGGCTTCGAAGGAGGGACCATGACACGCAGGTTCGGGTCTGTGGGACTGCTCGCGGCGCT
>Ga0105242_10004685_pt1 | contig 10585 bp, 9 predicted proteins | sample KBSM24metaG_FD_81521 | JGI IMG/M metagenome (GOLD analysis project Ga0105242, IMG submission 81521) | Miscanthus rhizosphere microbial communities from Kellogg Biological Station, Michigan, USA - KBS M2-4 metaG | ecosystem: Host-associated > Plants > Roots > Rhizosphere > Soil | place: Michigan... | reverse complement strand
CTGATGGTGTGGCTAGCACCGTTTGCGTCGGGGTCGGCGAGATTGGCACTGAATACGCGGCGGAGGGAATTGCCGATCGTGCTTCGGCTGCCGAGCCACTGCCGACCCCGGTGATGATCAACGGCAGAGCGATCACGAGTACGACCGTTGCGCCGGTAACGAACGCGCGCCTAGCCCAGTAGGTCCCCGTGGCCTCGGGGCCGACCGGGTGGAGCAAGCCGATCATGGCGCCGAGCCTAGGCAGCCTGACATGGACAGGACTGGAGGCGCGCCGCCTCACCCATGAAGCACGGGTAGCCTCAGCCACGTGGTGGATGCCACCAGAAGCCCGGTGCTGCAGGTCGGCCAAGCCCGGACCGTGGTGCGGCGAATCTTGAGCTGGTACGACGATCATGCTCGCGATCTACCTTGGCGACGCCCCGACGCGACACCGTGGGCGATCATGGTCAGCGAGTTCATGTTGCAGCAGACACCCGTGGAGCGGGTGCGCGGCCCCTGGCAGGCCTGGTTGGAACGCTGGCCAACGCCGGCGTCGCTGGCAGCCGCGTCGCCGGGCGAGGCGGTACGCGCTTGGGGTCGTCTTGGTTATCCGCGCCGGGCGCTCCGGCTGCACCAGGCGGCGCGCATGATCACCGATGACTTCAATGGGCAGGTGCCCAAGGATCGCGACTCGCTGCTCAGACTGCCCGGTGTCGGTTCCTACACCGCGGCGGCAATCGGAAGCTTCGCCTACGGGCGTCGGGAGATCGTTCTGGATACCAATGTTCGCCGGGTAGTCGCCAGAGTGGCCTTGGGCGCCGCGTTTCCGTCTGCCACGCCAACAACCCTGGAACGAGCCTTCGCCGAGCAGCTCGCACCGCGTACGCCGCATCGCGCCGCACGCTGGGCCGTTGCCTCGATGGAGCTCGGCGCTCTGGTATGCCGCGCTCGCAGTCCCCGCTGCGATGCCTGCCCCGTAGCCGATCTGTGTGCCTGGCGGCAGGCCGGTCATCCGACCTGGATGGGAGCGCCGCGACGCGGTCAGGCCTACATGGGGACAGATCGGCAGTGCCGAGGTGCCCTACTCGCTGTGCTCAGGGCCAGCGACGACCCGATTGATGATCATCAGCTCGCGGCGGCGTGGCCAGATGCGGCGCAGCGCAGCCGCGCGCTGGCCTCGCTGGTCCAGGACGGGTTGGTGGTGGCCGTGGGCAGCACATGGTCGTTGCCAAGCTAGAGTGCGAACTCGATCAGAAGGGATTCGATGATGTCAACGGTGGCTCCAACCCTCCCGCTTCGCAATGGTGCTGACATTCCCGTGCTCGGTCTGGGCACGTCTCCGCTGGTCGGCGGAGAATCCGTACGCCAGGTCCGGACGGCCCTTGAGGCCGGCTATCGGCTGATCGATACCGCAGAGAACTACCGGAATGAGGATGCGGTCGGGCAGGCCATCCGGGAGTCAGGGATCGACCGCTCCGAGATCTTCATTACGACGAAGTTCAATCGCCGCTGGCACAGCATCGACGGCGTTCGCGAGGCGTACGGGGCAAGCTTGCAGCGGCTGGGCGTCGACTACATCGACCTCATGCTGGTGCACTGGCCGAATCCTGACCAAGATCGTTACGTCGACGCCGTGCAAGGCCTTGGGGCGATCCTGGAGGACGGTGGACTTCGTGCCATTGGCACCTCGAACTTCAAACCAGCTCATCTGCAGCGGGTGCAGGAGGAAACCGGAATCAGCCCTGATGTTAATCAGATCCAGCTCAGCCCGTACTCGACCAGGAGCGATGCTCGCGAATACCACTCCGAACACGACATCGTCACGGAGTCGTGGAGTCCGCTCGGCGCTTCGAGCGACGCGCTGCGGAACGACCCGTTGATCACCGGCATTGCCAATGATCATGGCAAGTCCCCCACCCAGGTCGTGTTGCGGTGGCACGTGCAGCTTGGCTTGGTCGTCATTCCACGCTCGTCAAATCCAGGCCGGATGGCCGAGAACATCGACATCTTCGACTTCGACTTGACTGAGGAAGAGATGAGCAAGATCAGCTCGCTGGATCGCGGCGAGTCGGTGGTCACTGACTCCGATCAGTTTGGCCACTAGCTACTTGCTAATTCCGCGACTTAATCTGGCGCCGGCAGGTCCAGGGTCGTTGACGTACGGGTTGCACCGATACTGGCGACGACCACACACGCCATGGCTAGCCATTGGATCAGGGTGAGGAATTCTCCGAGCACGATCATCGCGGCAACTGCCGCGGCAGCCGGCTCGAGACTCATCAGAATGCTGAACACCCGTGCCGGAATGCGACGCAACGCCATCAACTCGAAGCTGTAAGGAATGACCGAGCTCAGCAGGCCTACCGCGACTCCTAGGGCAAGCACGGCCGGGCTGAGTAGCCGACTGCCAGCCTCGAGGATCGCAGGCGGAGCCAGCGCAATGGCCCCCACCATGCTGGCTAGTGCTAGTCCGGTGAGGCCGGGCCAACGCCGGCCGGTCTGCGCGCTGAGCAGGATGTAGCAGGCCCACGCAAGGCCCGCGAGCAATGCAAAAGCGATCCCGGCAAGGCTCAACGAGGCCTTGGAAACGCCCAGCAAGGCAACCCCTGCCCCAGCGAGCAGAACCCAGATCAGATCCCTGAGGCGACGTGAGCTTATGACCGCGACAGCGAGTGGCCCAAGGAACTCGATGGTCACCGCGATACCCAGCGGGATTCGGGCGAACGACTGATAGATGGCCCAATTCATCGTCATCAAGCTCACGCCGAAGCCAAGAACGATCAGCCAGTCCCGACGTACCTGCCCTCTCAGCCGGGGACGCGCCATGATCAACAAGATGACGGCCGATGTGATGAGCCGCAGCCAGACCATCGCCGTCGGCGGTATCAGCTGGAACAAGTCCTTGGCGATCGCCGCCCCGAACTGAACCGAGATGATCCCCGAGATAACCAGCCAGACAGCCGGAATCCGGTTCTGCAGCTGCACTGCGCCACTCTCCCAGACGCCCTCGCGCGCTCTCACAGCAAGGCAGCTCTGACTGCTGCGGCGGTCCCCCACCGGTGCAGGAGCGAACGTGCACGCGCACTCCTGTCACGTCACATACGTTGCAGCCTGTGCAGCGCGACAGGAACGAACGTGCACGTGCGTTCCTGTCGTGATGCAGGCGGGGAATGAGAGGAAGCGAAACCGGCCGCGCCCCCTGGATGGGGATGCGGCCGGTTTGGCGTTAGTTACTCGTACGGCGTTATTCGTTGACGGTAGCGTCGCCCTCGTTGAAGCCCTCAACGATGCCGCCGAATTCAACCGGCGGAACATCCGGAGCTGCCGAACGCGGAGTGCCGGTGAAGGTGAAGGGGTGCTCCGAGCCCGGGTCAGCGACGTCGACCACGACGATCTCGCCCGGCTTCAGCTCCATGAACAAGATCTTCTCTGCGAGCAGGTCCTCGACGTCGCGCTGGATCGCGCGACGCAGCGGACGAGCGCCCAGCACTGGGTCGAAGCCACGCTTGGCGATCAGTGTCTTTGCCGCGGGCGTGAGCTCGATGCCCATGTCCTTGTCCTTCAGCCGGATCTCGATCTGAGCGACCATGAGGTCCACGATCCGCTCGATGTCTTCCTGGCTGAGCTGGCGGAACACCACGATCTCGTCCACCCGGTTCAGGAACTCCGGCCGGAAGTGCTGCTTCAGCTCGTCGGTGACCTTGGCCTTCATCTTGTCGTAGCCGCCCTCGGTTCCGGTGGCTCCGCTGAAGCCCAGCGACACGCTCTTGGCGATGTCGCGAGTACCGAGGTTAGTGGTCATGACGATCACCGTGTTCTTGAAGTCGACTACCCGCCCCTGTGCGTCGGTCAGCCGGCCCTCATCAAGAATCTGCAGCAGCGAGTTGAAGATGTCCGGGTGGGCCTTCTCCACCTCATCGAAGAGCACGACGCTGAACGGCTTGCGGCGCACCTTCTCGGTGAGCTGGCCACCTTCTTCGTAGCCGACATATCCAGGAGGCGAGCCAAAGAGCCGTGACGCGGTGTGCTTCTCGGAATACTCGCTCATGTCGAGCTGGATCAGCGCGTCCTCGTCGCCGAACAAGAATTCGGTCAGCGCCTTGGTCAGCTCGGTCTTACCGACACCGGACGGACCAGCGAAGATGAACGAGCCACTCGGGCGCTTGGGGTCCTTCAGGCCAGCGCGGGTACGCCGGATCGAGCGAGAAAGCGCCTTGACCGCATCGTGCTGGCCGATGTAGCGCTTGCCGATCTCCTCCTCCATCCGGAGCAGCCGGGCCGACTCTTCCTCGGTCAGCTTGAACACCGGAATGCCGGTGGCAGTCGACAGCACCTCGGCGATGATCTCCTCGTCCACCTCGGCGACGACATCAAGATCACCAGACTTCCACTGCGCCTCACGTTCGGCGCGCGCGGTCAACAACTTCTTCTCGTCATCTCGAAGACCCGCAGCACGCTCGAAGTCTTGGGCGTCGATAGCGGCTTCCTTCTCCAGGCGTACGGCGGCGACCTTCTCATCGAATTCCCGCAGGTCGGGCGGAGCTGTCATCCTGCGAATCCGCAGCCGAGCGCCCGCCTCGTCGATCAGATCGATCGCTTTGTCAGGCAGGAACCGATCAGAGATGTACCGGTCGGCCATCTGGGCAGCGGCTACCAGGGCCTCGTCGGTGATCGTGATCCGGTGGTGAGCCTCGTACCGATCGCGCAGCCCGCGCAAGATGTCGATGGTGTGCGCTATCGACGGTTCGGCGACTTGAATGGGCTGGAAGCGCCGCTCCAGAGCAGCATCCTTCTCCACGTACTTGCGGTACTCGTCCAAGGTGGTAGCACCAATGGTCTGCAGTTCACCGCGGGCCAGCATCGGCTTCAGGATGCTCGCGGCATCGATCGCACCTTCGGCTGCGCCCGCGCCGACCAGAGTGTGGATCTCGTCGATGAAGAGCACCACATCACCGCGGGTCTTGATCTCCTTCAAGACCTTCTTCAGTCGCTCCTCGAAATCACCGCGGTAACGGCTACCGGCAACCAGCGCACCGAGATCAAGAGTGTAAATCTGCTTATCCCGCAGCGTCTCAGGAACATCCCCACGGACAATGGCCTGAGAAAGACCTTCAACAACGGCGGTCTTCCCGACACCAGGCTCGCCAATCAGTACCGGATTGTTTTTCGTACGCCGGGAGAGCACAGTCATCACGCGCTCGATCTCAGTCTCGCGACCGATAACCGGGTCAAGCTTGTTCTCCCGTGCGGCCTGGGTGAGATTACGGCCGAACTGATCAAGCACCATCGATGATGATGGGGTGCTGCCCTGCTCCGGAGCACCGGAAGTAGCCGCTTCCTTGCCTTGGAACCCGCTGAGCAATTGCAAGACCTGATTTCGCACCCGGTTGAGGTCCGCGCCGAGCTTCACCAAAACCTGCGCCGCGACTCCTTCACCTTCTCGAATCAAGCCGAGCAGGATGTGTTCGGTGCCGATGTAGGAATGATTGATCTGCAATGCTTCACGCAAGCTGAGTTCGAGAACCTTTTTCGCTCGAGGCGTGAATGGGATGTGTCCGCTCGGGGATTGCTGGCCGTGTCCGATGATCTCTTCAACCTTTTGCCGGACGGCCTCTAAGGAAATACCAAGGGACTCCAAAGCTTTGGCGGCAACGCCCTCACCCTCATGAATGAGTCCCAACAAGATGTGCTCAGTACCGATGTAGTTGTGATTCAGCATGCGAGCCTCTTCTTGCGCCAACACCACGACGCGTCGGGCTCGGTCCGTAAACCGCTCGAACATGATGATTGCTCCCTCGTTCTCGGCGCCGCACTCGCCCTACTGGCTCGGCCTCACCGACGTCTCTCACTCTAGTCGGCAACGCACTCGGTTGGCCTGTTGCTTCTTCGCGGCAGACCCAGCTGTCGGTTGCCCCACCCAGCTGCACTGAGCTTGAGGGACCGAGTGTGATGTGGGGTTACAACCCTCACCAAGCCGTCAGATATTCCCCCTTGCCTTCCCCAGTTCGCGCCACGTCGCACGATCTGAGGATGCGGCTGGACAAGGGCCGACAGATGCCATGTCACGGCAATCAAATATGAACCGAACATGAATCGCCCTGGGCGAAGCTGTTCGCCCAGGGCGCAATGACGACGATCGTGTACTGCTGGTAGAACTAGTCGCAAAACCCGAGGAGAGCCATGGGGGCAGCCAAGGACAACCTCAGATCAGGCGTGAGCTTTTTCGTACGCCTCTCGCACGTCTGCCGAGACTCGACCGCGGCTGCTGACATCAAGTCCGTTGGCCTGGGCCCACGCCCGTATGTCGCTGGTGCTCGATAGGCCCGATGCTTTGGTCGACCGCTTACGCCGGCCGCCTGTCTTGCGAGCATGTGCCAACCATGGCGCCAACGCGTCCCTGAGTCCTGCCGCATTCTTGGACGAGAGGTCGATTTCATACTCCGCCCCGTCCAGTGCAAAACTCACTGTCTCTTCGGCGGTTCCCCCGTCATAATCGTCTTCGAGAATGATCTGCACACGCTGCGCCATACGTTCCTCCAGTGAAAAGTGAGACTTACCTGACAGCTGCGAGATTACTCGCACTCCTCAGTTTTCAGAAGCAAGGTCGAACGCAATATCTAAAATGGCCGCGGAATGGGTGATCGCTCCTACCGCAACGAAATTTACGCCGGTCTCGGCAATCTCGGTTGCTTTCTGTATTGTCAAGCCGCCACTCGCCTCGAAAGTGGCTCGGCCTGCCAACTCCCCGACGATACCGGCCATCGCAACGGTGCTCATATTGTCGAGCAAGATCTCGGTAGCGCCCGCCGCAACCACTTCACGCGCCTGCTCAGCCGAGGTCACTTCAACCTCAATCGGTATGCCGGGAAAAGACTCTCGGACCGCACGATATGCAGCAACTACACCCCCAGCTGCGATCACATGGTTGTCTTTGATCAACGCGGCATCAGCCAATGACATCCGATGATTGAGACCGCCGCCAATACGGACGGCGTACTTTTGCAGCATCCGCAGGCCAGGAATCGTCTTCCGCGAGTCCCGAACTCTCGTTGTCGTCCCCGCAAGCGCATCGGCCCAAGCCCGAGTGGCCGTAGCGACGCCGGACATCATGGTGATCAAATTCAGCGAAACCCGTTCCGCCGCGAGCAACGCACGGGTATTGCCGGTGACCGAGATCAACACGTCGCCGCGCCCGACGCGATCGCCGTCGACCGCGTGCACCGTGAGCTCGAAGTCCCCGGCCGTCGACAAGACCGATGCGACGGTGTAGGCGGCTACCGGGATGCCAGCGACGGTCCCAGGCTGCCGAACGACGAACGCGCCATGCGCGGCAGCGCCGACCGGAATCGTTGCGTACGACGTGACGTCGAGCCCGGCACCCGCGCCCGGCGGTAGCACACCGCGGCCGCCAAGATCTTCATCCAGCGCCTCAGTAACGATCAAGGACAATGCATCCACGTCAAGTCCCGCAGCCGCTACCACCTCTGCTATGTCCGCAAGCTTGGTGTAGATCATCAACGGTTTGCTTGTCCATCTACCTGGATCGGCAGGGCCGGAGCGAAATCGTGCCGGAGGCCACGGACATCGTTTTCGACGATGAGATGGCCATGCCACGGCTCCCGACGACCTTCGAAGTCGTCGCGCCAATGCGCTCCACGGGACTCCTCACGGAGTCGGGCAGACGCGACGATCGCCGTCGCGACCGTCATCAGGTTGGTCGCCTCCCAGGACTCCAGACCTGACTCGGCGCCCGACCGTCCTCCCAACCCGACCAATTCGCGGGCACAGCGGTCGAGTCCGGCAGCATCACGCAACCCCCCAGCGTCGCGGCTCATGGCCTGCTGCATCGCGGGAACGACCGACCGATCGATGAGCCCCGGCTCCCGATGATCTTGCGCAGGACGGCGTCGAATTTGCTGCCTGCGTTGCAGATCCACGGCGATTCTGCGAGCAAAGACCAGGCCCTCCAGCAGGGAATTCGAGGCGAGCCGGTTGGCGCCGTGCACCCCGGATGATGCGACTTCTCCGCAGGCATACAGCCCGGCCAGGTTGGTGGCACCGTCGAGGTCGGTTTGCACGCCTCCGCAGAAGTAGTGGCAGGCCGGCGCAACCGGGATCAGATCGGTGGCAGGGTTGATGCCCGCTCGCCGGCAGCTATGCCAGATGGTGGGAAACCGCACCCGCCAGGTCTCCTCAGCAAGCATCCGGCCATCGACGTAGACATGATCAACGCCATCCGCTGCCATCTCCTTCATGATCTGCTTGGCGACCACATCGCGCGGCGCCAGCTCGGCGAGTTGATGCTTGCCGACCATGAAGCGCTCGCCGCGGGAGTTGACCAGCAGGCCGCCCTCGCCGCGTACGGCTTCGCTGACCAACGGCAGCTGCCCCCGGGCACCGGCCCCTAGGTAGAGCACCGTCGGGTGGAACTGGATGAATTCGATGTCTCGCAACCGGGCCCCAGCGCGGAGTGCGGCCGCTACTCCGTCACCTGTGGACACCGGGGGATTCGTCGTCACCGCATAGATCTGACCAATACCGCCGGTGGCTAGCACGACCGCACGGGCGTGCACAGCGCCGACGCCGCCTCGGGTGCCTTCCCCGAGTACGTGCAACGTCACCCCAGCGACGGCTGGCTGGTCGCCCGGGCCAACCTCGGCCGGAATGAGATCAAGGACCAGCGCATGCTCGACGATCTCGATGCCGCGATCGGCGGTAACCGCGGCGATCAGCGCGCGTTCGATCTCGGCACCGGTGGCGTCCCCTCCCGCATGAGCGATCCGATTACGCATGTGGCCGCCCTCGCGGGTCAGCTCCAGCCGGCCAGCAAGATCACGATCGAACTCTGCGCCTCTGTTGATCAGCTTGGCCACCTCGTCGGGGCCTTCAGTGACGAGCACGCGTACGGCATCCTCGATGCACAGGCCAGCGCCGGCCACCAACGTGTCGTCAATGTGCTGCTGGACCGTGTCACCCTCGGCCTGCACCCAGGCGATGCCGCCCTGAGCCCAGTGAGTAGAGCCGGCCGATACCTCGTCTTTGGTGACGACCATGATCGTGCCGAGATCCCGGCACTCCAGGGCTGCGGTAAGGCCAGCGATGCCCGAGCCGATCACGACGATGTCGACCTCGCGGATCCAGCCGGGCCGTTCGGCCGCCAGCCGCTGGGGCAGCACCGGCAGGGGTGGTAGCGGAGGGAAGGAAGGTTGGGGGCTTGCCTGGACCGGGCTGGTCGTCGTTGACGCACCATCAGGCACCATAGGCCCATGCTCCCGCATTCGTTCGAGGGTGGTTCGACCCCCCCTGCGCGGAGATCACGATCGTGGTTCGACGCATGGGTCGAGTCGGCATACGGGGCAGACGGATTCTGGCGGATGCACAGCCCAGAGGCACATTTTCGTACGGCGGCAGCAAGCGGCCCGATGGTCGCTCAGATGCTTGCGACGCTGGTAGCCGGCCAGGAGGGGGTCAAGACTGTCGTGGATGTCGGGGCCGGCAGCGGACGACTGCTGGTTGAGCTTGCGGCGATCCGACCTGATCTACGGCTCGTGGGAATTGATCTACGAACAAGGCCGACCGATCTCCCCGAACACGTCGAATGGGCGCAGGACTTGTGGGACGTCCGCTACGGATGCTGGACCAGCGGCGAGGCCGGCACCGTACTCGATCAAGACGAACCGGTGATGATCATCTGCTGTGAATGGCTGGATGACCTGCCCTGTCCCGTAGTGGCCCGACAGGCCGACGGCTGGCGGGAGGTGATCATCAGCGATGACGGCATGGAGCAACCGGGGCCGCGGCTGGAAAGCGAGGAACTCGCTTGGGCCGACCGGTGGTGGCCCGGTGGTGAGCGCGCCGAGATCGGTCTCACCCGGGATCGGGCCTGGGCGGATCTGGTCAAGCTGATCAAGAAGCGCGGCGGCTGTGCACTAATGATCGACTACGGCCACCTGAGACGGCGCCGCCCGATCACTGGCTCACTCGCGGCATATCGCGATGGCCGGGCGTTGGAGCCGGTGGCCGTGGCTGGCCTCAACCTCACGGCGCACGTTGCGGTGGATGCCGTACGCGCTGCAGGCGAGGCGTTCGGAGCGACTACCACCTTCTGCGGTCTGCAGAGTGAGGTGGTGCCGGAGCTGCTTCAGGTCGAGACGTATCCCGATCCGCTGGTCGATCTTGGTCGGCGGAGCCGGCTTGCCGCGCTCAGCTCGCAATACGTCTGGGGCTCGCACTGGTGGCTGCTGCAGTGTTGAATTGCTGGTTTGGATGTGCCCGGAGCTCGTTTGCAGGTTCCGTGAGCTCGTTTGAATGTGACCTGCGCTCGTTGAAAGGTACGAGCCGCGCGCTTCGACAGGCTCAGCCCACATTTGTCATCACCGGTCCCGGTTGCTGATGACTCATCAGCAGTTGCGGGTCCTGGTCGGTTCGCTGGCGCCCGGCGTCCTTCCGTCGACTCAGCCAGCCAGATTGCCAGCCGGCATGATCATGCTTGACCTCGGCCCGGAGCATCCCAGTAACGCTGGGCTGATCGAGCTACGGCTGTGGACCGAGAACGACGTGATCACCACGGCCAGCATCGTGGTAGGCGCTATGCATCGAGGCGCCG
>Ga0105242_10004684_pt1 | contig 10587 bp, 12 predicted proteins | sample KBSM24metaG_FD_81521 | JGI IMG/M metagenome (GOLD analysis project Ga0105242, IMG submission 81521) | Miscanthus rhizosphere microbial communities from Kellogg Biological Station, Michigan, USA - KBS M2-4 metaG | ecosystem: Host-associated > Plants > Roots > Rhizosphere > Soil | place... | reverse complement strand
TTATTAGAGTTCGGATCGCCTAACTTTACCAATTTGCGCTGTCCAGCAGTGCGGTGCATCGGTTTAATGGGGATATTGTTGGCGAATAGGATAATCCCCAGGTTCACGTCGTGGAGGCCGTAGGCGACCTTTGTAAGCTTTCTAGGCCAGAATACGAGTGTATCTCCTTTAATCATTGTGTCCCACGCGGTGTCAGTCCTGAATATTGGCTTAGGCAGTGCTTCAAGTATTGCTTTAGCGATTAGGATAAAGCCCGTACCAGAGTAGATAGCGTTACCGGCCGGGTCATGGAGCATTGTGGAGTCGCCATCGTTCTTGAATGGGTAGTCGAGCGCTACTACAGGGTAACTACGGGCAAACATGCGTTTTAGAATGCCTTTAGGGAGGATCATGTCGTCTTCCACTATAAGCACCGCATAAATTTCCGGGTCGGCCAGAGCTTTTTCAACTGGTTCCTCAAAACACTCTGGCAACGGTCGTGAGTGCGCCCAAAAGAACTTGTGGTCAAACCCCTCTAACTCGCGTAGCAAGTCCTCCAGGGTCTCACTAAACATAAGACCCCTGGAGGGCACTACAACCGCCAACTTACTCGGAGACGATTGATTCGAGTTCAGCGATGAGTTCATTTAGTACTTTGATGGCCCTTACAAACTGTTCGATACCACTAGTGTGAGACATTACATTCTTAGCTGACTCTATTTGTACAATTTGGTCTTTAGATTCAGCTTGCCTCCGGGCGATTATGAGTTCCACACGTTCGCGCCAGAGCATTTTACGATACTCGTCACGCTGCGCTCGGCAAAAACCTAGCTTTTCTACATCTTCATTATCAACTTCTGGGGTAATATCAAAAGTCTTTTTTGTCTCTGCATCAATCTTTAGTGGATTGTTCATCAGTGCTCCTTATGGTTACTGTAAACAATCTAACATACTATTTTGGTATTTATACTGTAGAACTTACAACGGCTAGTATTTGGCTAAGAATTCTTTGACACGGCGTTCGAACTCATCTGATCCCTTCAAAAGATAGGGATAATATTGCGTTACATCTATAACCGCCATTTCTTCAATGGAAAGACTTGGAGTAGGGGTACCCTTACCATATACCCCCGTAAGGGTACCACCTTCCGTTGGCTTCCACCGACCATCATCTTCTGTCGGAGCGAACGTCTCTACCTCTTTAGTAAGATTAAGCCTTTTTCCATCTCTTTTGTCAGTTTTCATAGTGCTAGTCTATCACGTTAAGGTAGGCAAACTCACCAAAGATTTGTTCCGCGAACTGGTTGTATACGTGCGCCGCTTCCGCTTCTGTCTCATAGTACCCATTGTAGTACATTTTGTAATCAACTCTTATGTATGACAGCCACGGCTTCTTTAGGTTTGGGCGGTTTAACTTGGAAACGCCCTTGTATTTGGAGTGTCCTGATTGCCGGGGTGAGTTCGCCATATTCTGTGACCGCGTAGCGAGCCGTAGGTTGGACTTTTGGTTGTTAAACGCGCTTATGTCTCTGTGGTCTACGTCCATTCCTTTGGGGGCGTTCATAATGCGCCGATGTAGGTATTCTAGCGTTGATTTGCCATTACTCCACACTGACCGTACCACATAACCTTTGCCCGGAAGCAAACGCCACGCAAATAAACGTAGCTCTGCATAATCTTCATCGTCCACTAGAATTGGGATTGGTGAATTTGTTAGTTTTAATATACGCATAAAGACTCCTTACTTTAGTTTGGGTATGCTAGAGTAGGAAGTACACGTTCCAAGTGTATAGCCCCGTTTATTCGGGGCTTTTCCTACTCTGCTACCAGGATACCTACCTTAGATTAAAAAGTCAAACAAAAAAGGAGGCCTAAGCCTCCAATCTTGCTGGTTTTGGTAAGATTAACTCTTCACCAAGAAACCAAAGGACGGACGGAGCGTGGTTAAGCCGTACAAAATATCGACTGTAACCAACCAACCAAGATACTCCTGTTTGTATTGCGCCTGAGAACGTGCGTTCTTTTGGACTGCAATAGCCACAGAATCCTTGTGGAAGAATAGGTGGTTGTTTTGGTTCGGGCTAGATGTCACCTGCGTCAGGTTCTGAGACATGTAGACACGGACACCATAGATCTCACCAATCTGTCCATTACGGATGGAGTTCTGGTCCCCACCGACACCGATTGCGTCGTAACGGATGTACTTGTCAATCGCGAGCATTTCTTGCTTACCCTGTGGGGTCACAACGAAGCTACGGTCGGTCTGTGGGGCCTTAGCGTCGTCCAGGTAGCGGTTTACAAACAGGATCAGTGTGTCGTTCAGGGCTGTACCGAATGCACCGTAAGCGGTGAATGCGGCGGTCATGAGGACGGCGATGCTGTTATCAATCTTCGCAGCGATAGCGTAGGCGGCTGCCTGCGTATAGTCAGTGCGGAGGTCGTACTTAGACTGGACGTTTTCAATGTCTTCCAGCAGGAACGAACTTTCATAGTGCTGGTTGATGGTGATGGTCGTCTTTGTTTCCGTGTTGTAGTTCAGCGTCACCAGGGTGTTCTGAGCCTTCAAGTTAGCGGTGATGGTGCTAACGTTTGGAATTTCGACGGTTTGACCGTAGGCTTGAATCTCGCGGTCATAGTGACGAACTAGGGGTAGAAGTACGAGGTTTGCTTTCACAAACATCAGAACTTCGTTTGACCACACATTGGGTCGGAACACGTTACCGGCGGTTACACCGATATTTACGTTGCCAGAGCCATAGGCTCCAGTTACTGTTGCCATATCAAATTCTTTCTTGAGTTAAAGGTTTAACCCTCGAGCGCTGCATTGATGGCGGCAAGGTTCTTTTGGTACCATACCGGGTCACCCATGTGTTGTGCTACCACTGCATCTACATTGGCAGGAGTTATCTTACCTACTGTGGTAGTAGAGTGGGCACTGCTTCGGGGTTGAGCTGCTCGTCCAGCCTGTTCGGCAGATTCGCGTGCTTCTTTCTTCCCAGCGTTTCGTTCTACAAGTCGTGTGGCGGCATCGGTCATTGAGCGTCCACGGGCAATATCTAGTACTGCTTCGAGATCACTCGCTAAGTGCGGTTTCTCTTCCAAGATGTCAACCATAGTGCTTTCATACTGCTTCGCATCGGGATGATTGACGTAAAAGCTCAGGGCTTCTACCTCGTTCTTCAGCGCTTGGTAATCCTCCGTGTTGGATGATTCGTTGGCAGTACTTACAGCGTTCTTTAGTTGACCTTCTTTCTGGCCCTTTTTGCCCAATGCTTTCTCGCTTTCGCGGTACATCTTGGCAATCTTCAGGGGGTCATCCAGAGGAAGATTCTTTTTAGCCGCCCAATCCTTGAGTTCAGCGTCATCTGAGTTGTCCTCGTCGGACCCAGATTCGTCTGATTCGCTGGTTTGAGAGGTTTCTTCGTCCTCAGTGACCGCCTCCATGTTTACATCTGTAGTTTCAAGTTGTGCGTCGTCCGCGCCTGAAACTACAGAATCAGAAGTTGTGGTGTCTGATTCCATCAGTTACCCTTTCATTTAAGTTAAGCGAAGCTTATTGCTACGCAAAAGAAGTACATATGCTCTGCTGGGATAATAGGGCATACCTCTAGTGTTTGTCAAAGACTCTTAAGAACCAGCCTGAGCATTTGACTGGTTCTTAGCAGACTTCGACTGCACCTGAGCAACCTTCGGCCTCGCTAGATCATCTAACATCGTACGCACCAAGTATATCGCGTGCATTCGCTCCATCGCTAGACCCTTTTGTTCGACCGTGCTGGCTTTCATGCCTTCCATCATGTACTTGGCTTCGGTCATTTTCAGGCGTGCTACTAGATCTTGCCCGGCTGCACCCTGTAGGAATGAGCGGTAGGCACTATAAATGGCGTCGTCCACCTCGCTCATGCTGGGACTTTCGGAACGTTCGCTACACCGCTAGTGGGAGCACCTACGGGCGGGCTTCCGGCGGTTTGCATCCCTGCTTGTTCGTAAGCTTGCTGGGGCGCTGCGCCTGCTTTGGCGTGGAGCACGGCGGCATTAGCCTTCACTACAGCGGGGTCTTGAGGACTAGCGTTTATTCCGGTCTGTTCCTCTCTATATGGACTTGGTTGCACTCCCAACTCATTCAGTACCTCAGCCTGTTCATCAGGGTAAAGGTCTTCACCGAACTTAATAGTAGCAGCCAGTGCAGCAGCGGCCGTTGGAGGCGGTTGTGGAGGTGGTGGAGGCAAGATGAGGGCCTGAGCGCTTCTGGAGTTAATGTCAGGGAATATCTGAGGTGTGGCGGTTACGAATAGACCCTGCTGGTCCACAAATGGTTGTTTGCTGGCTAGTAGGTAAAACTGCATCATCTGCTGGCGCTGGGTTTCCTTGATAGTGTCGGCCGTTGCTCCAAGTTTTACTTGTACGTCCCAGTCACCTAGGTAGAGTCCGGGGTTATAAGTAGCCCAAGTGTTCCCTTGCGGCCCCATCACGCGGATAGGGATTTCTTTGTCGATAAAGATCTGCATAATCTTCCACATGTTAGTTGCAAGAATACGCATGGCTTCATTTTCAAGGTTCTTAATCTTTACCTGGAATCTTGCACCTAGTGCCACTAGTGTTTGGTTGATCTGGTAAGCAGATTGGCGTCCTGCGCTCTGGGTAGTGCTGTGGTAGGCCTCGTTTACCCCACTTGCACCCTGCATTTCAGCCTTTATACGGGCTATTTCTATGTCTGCATCCGGCCCAATTGGTTGCGTTTGGATCTGTTCGAGTGCACCGGGAGGAATCGTAAAGACCGCACCAGGTACAGACTGGATCTCATCCAATTTCTGTGCGAAGTTCGGGTCCAACGCCCACATACGGTTCTGCTGGAAGGTTAGGTTGTCAGTCTTTTGGGCCTGGGTGTCATTCAAACGCTCTTGACTCGGCCCGATTATCTCTACATCGCCTCTGGCATACCATAAGTTGGCATCTATGTGGTTTCTAAACGGAGCCACAGGGACAAATGGCTCAATTTCAGGCATATCAAAGCTAACGGGATTTCCAGCATCATCAGCACTCTGGATAGTTTTCTTCTCACGTTGAAACGGAGTCTTAATGTTCTCAATAACAACCGTACGGTTAGCCAGGGTTACCATTCGGTCCTCACCATCGATCTTGCCAAAATACACAATACACTCCACTTGGTCCGATTTATCGACTAGAACAGCGTCAGCCAGCATCTCTTCGCGCTCTTGCTTGGCAGTTTCGGTGTCATCCTGGGCATTCAACGTACCTACCTGATCTAAGTGTTGGTAGCGCCTTACAGTTTGGGTAGAGTTTTCATCGGCTTCGTCATATTGACCGTTTACTACTGTTTCATCTTCTAAAGCTTGTTTAGTGGTTATATAGCGATAGCCACCGTACCCCCAGTCACATAAATCCTGGTAGTTCTTAATCATAGGGTCAAAGAAACAATCGCGAGCACTCACCACGTGCTGGCACGGTAAACCATATTCGCCAGGGTAACTCCAGATGTAACAGTTACCATTAACTAGATACTCGGTAACACTCTGATCGATCTTCTGGTCCATATAATCTTTGTACCAGGCATAGTTAAACAAATCTTGGAGGGTACTGGCCGGAGCACTTTGACTTGGGTGTGTAGGGAGAAATTCCACCTCTAAGTTTCCATTTATAAGATGAGCCTTCATCTGCTGGATTTCAGTATAGGTCTCAGGAATAAAGGTATCGGCAAATCCATCGTAGCCAATATTTACCCGCTGGCCATTAAAAAGCTTCCAACTATCTTCCCAGGTTGCCCAAAAGCCACCTTCGGTATAATTCTTTGAGTTGTTAAAGCCTTTTAGGACTTTCTCAAGTACTGGGTCAGTTTCGTTTTCTATGGTCTGAGGAGGGGATTGATCCATGTCTGTACTATACTATATAACTAATGGTTTAAGACAGTTCTCTTTTTCATTAGAGCGCGGTTATTTCTACGAATGTTGGTGTATTTAGCCGGAAGTTTGGATTTAATCCGCAATCTTCCCTGGGTAATGGGACTCCACTCGAATAGCTGGAGAGCTATGGCGGTCGCAATCACCGTGTCGTCGTGCTGGCCCTCCTGGGCATTCGTGCGACCCCGATTATCCCTTATATAGGTCATACACTCTCTAATGAATATCTTGTCGTAGTCTATAATTTGGTTCGTACTAATGGCTTCGCTAAGGTTGTCGATCATGAGTGGTTTAGTCCTGACATCGGTGCGCCAGCCTAGTTTAGAGGTGTATTCCTCGTAGCGCTCGTCTATGCCCAGTTCTCGCCTGTATATATTATCGTAGCCTACATCACGCAGTCTCTGTACTGCTGTGAGTCCGTGGTTATTAATCTCAGGGCCTATTAGGGCATGATTATACCAGGTACCGAGGAGAGCTAGGTATTCCCCAAAGTCGGCGGGCTCCATATCACCCCTAAATCTCGCGACAGTCTGGTGCGTGCTTTTGTCCATCACGGTGGCGCAGCTAAAGTCCTCGTCGATTCCCTCGGCTACGTCCGCTCCAATCACATAATCATGCCCAGACTGAGGTTGGAGCCATACCTTTAACGGTGCGCCTTCCATTGGTTTAGCGTGGATTTCCTTGAGTTTTGCTTGGTTTGTGCGCTCTATTAGCTCAATCGTCTGCCCGTCGTAGCACTTCTGCTGCATTTCGTTGAGTTTCTTCACGTCAAACCTTGGCGTACCACTAGCTAGGAAAGCCTCACTGTCGGTTATGGGATACTCCTGGTAGAAACGTTTCTCATCGCCCACAAACTCCAGCATTTTCTTTCTGCGCCAGTAGATTTGTCCGAGTGTAAGGTTGTGCTCTTTCTTGAGCTTTTTCTCTTCTATATTTAACTTAAAGAACTTCGGCGGCGTGATGCTATACTCCGGGTCCATTGTCCACGGAAAGAATAGAGGTTCAAACGTACTCTCACCGCGCATAGCGGCCTCCCACGTTGTATGAAAGTAATCTCCTATTCCATTAGCCGTGCTCTCCAGAAAGACCGCAGTATTTGCCATCATGGGGACGGCCTGCATAAGTCCAGCGACAATCTCCTGTCCTTTGGGCCACAGTGCGACCTCACTCCCATGAAGCCACTGCACCGTCTGGCCTCTACCAGTTCCGTTGTTCTCAGCAGTGGCGGTGTCAATCTGACTCTTCAATCCCTTTTCAGGAGCTGCATCATTGTCAAAGGTAATATCTGTTCTAGTGTTGTACTTGGTAGTTGGTCTAAATTGAGGTAGAGAATTATCGTAAAACATACGGAACATGGCATACAAATACCCACTAGTCTCTGTGTTGTGGGCGATTATCTTACCCTGCTGGTATTTATGGGTAACGGTCCACCAATATATAAGGGCTTCTACTATAGTACTCACGCCCTGCTGCCGGGCCTTTAATATAATAAAACGCACCGGCTCACCGGCCTCTAGTTTTGCAATCGTACGCTCCACCAGTACATCCTGTACAGGCTTGAACGGCCACAGACTAATAATCCGCCCATCCTTCGTTCTAATTTTGAGGTTAAGCCTAGCGAACTCTCGGAAGTCTCTGGCTACCTCCCTAACGCGCTCTATCTGGGCCTTTTTGTCCACTTGCATCTACCTGTATAATACCACTCATATGGAAGAAACAACGCCCGACACGACCCCAGCCCCTACGGTGGACCCACCCTCCGACACCTGCCCTACCTGCGGACGTTACGTGGGGGGAACGCCTCACAAATGCACTGCCTGGTAGGTTATGTGGTTGGTTCTTTGATGCGTCCACTGATGGAGTTTACATACGCCTCTTTGTCATAGTTCCACTGCCAATGACGGCACGGTGTATTTTTACTGCAACAAAATTGTTCCGCGTTAGGTTGTATTTTTGCACCCACCTCGGCCCATTGTGATTCTACTTTTGGCGCAGCCTTTTCAACAATATCTTTAACGGGGTTGTGAGTCTGTGCATAGTGTCTGGCAAGCAACATGTTCACAAGTCCTGACTTATTGTCTTCATCAGCAAACTCTAGTTGGTTTATGTACAGTGTGTAGTTCTTTCCCATACATGTAAGTATACGTATACAGATACATAGAGTCAAGTACCAAGAATATAGCGCCTCTGGCTCTTATATACCCAAAGGAGGGGAACAACAGGTATATAATTATCATTGTTCCTGGTATTTAGCATCTGCTATACTGATACAGTCTTAAGCTAACGGCGTTTTTTTATATCTATGGAACGGTTGTACCTCTGAATGGGCACCGTACAAACACAGGGTACAACCTGCTGTTGGCTTAAGACACCTGTACGGTGTCCTTTTTTATTATCAAAGGAGCGTTTATTAATGTTTACAGTCTTCCTGGTATTACTTGGGATTATGACTTCAGTGCTATTTGCTGAGCTTGGTCCTGGACTCTCCAAATCTGATGGTTGGGCTATAGCTTGTTTAATAGGTATTGGATACGTCACGTGTGTTCTGGTCAGTAGTGCTAACCTTATTGCCATCTGTGTGTATATTTGTCTAGTAGCAATTGGGACAGTATGGAAAACAGATGAAGTTAAAAAATCCAGGTAGTGGTGGAGCAACGGAGAGTTGAACTCGCACCCAATAGACCTTTCTGCTATAGTAAGGACAGCACCTGTACAAGAGACCTTTCAAGGTCTCTTTACCTTTATAGAATTATTCCACCGAAGTGGCACCCGGGGCTGGATTCGAACCAGCGACCCTACAGTTAGCACCTGTACGCTCTATCCACTGAGCTACCCGAGCATAAGGGTAGACTACCATAATCGGTATAAAAAATGAACAGATTGCGAACATAGCAAATGCTTGCAGGGTGTATACTGGAAATATGCTTACACGTAAAAAGTTCTTCAAGCTTTTAGAACAGGTTGCGAAGCCCGTATCGCCAAAACCCAAAAAATAGAGGGATACTTACGGTGGCTATACCGATAAGCAAACTCCCACGCATATAGTTCTAGATAAGTATCACTGACGTGTCGGTAGACACCCTTTATCCCTCGTTTGAAGTGTGACCAGACATTCTCAATATTCTGGGTGTGACTATCCAGCGTGTAGTATTGTCCTTTACCGTGATCAGTCCAGCGGTGTTCATAACCTCTTTTAGGAAGTGTACGGTACGCTAAGTAGCCATCTGTGTGAATAAGGGTACCAGGTTTTACATGAGCCTGTATAAGCGGTTGTAAGATACGTACCCCAGCTGCTTTTACGTGCCACACTTTAGCCTCGCCACCACGCTCTACCATACCAAAGATAACTGATCCTGTTCTCCGAGCATCGTAGCCGTATTTTCTACCTGCGGTGGAGCGTTTATATGGGTTGGGGTGGACAAAGGTCTCATCAAGCTCTACTTCGCCTTGTAAGAGAGTGTCACTAGGGTGCATCTGCTGTCTAATCTGGTGAAGCATCCGCCAAGCAGTCTTATAGGTGACACCGAGTTCTCGCTGCAACTGGGTAGCTGCTACACCCGACTTACTTTCTCCCAAACGGTAGATAGCGTACATCCAGTAGGTTAAAGGAATACGGCTACGGTGAAAGATGGTACTAGCCATAGGGTGAAAATGGTTCCCACATTGCCCACAGGCGTATGACTTACGACTAGTTTCTTTGTAATGTTTAGTGACCTTCTGACAGACTGTACAGGTAATTCCTTCAGGCCAACGAGAAATGACGAGCCACTCTAAACAAGCCTCTTCAGTTGGGAAGTCTCTCTGCAGGTCCATCAGTGTATATTTCACAAGCTGTGGATTGTACCATGAATGGTGAGTTTGTCAAGATATGTGTGTTTTGGAGTCTGATGGCCAAGATCGGAAACTAAAAAAGCCCCTTTCGGGGCCTCGGAGTCTAAGCTCCTACGCTTGTTCCATTAAGTTTCGTCATAGTTTCCCTCCTTTAGAATAACTTGATTACTACAAGAATAATAACACCAAAGATAAGTGGATACAGTGATATATTGAACAGTTTTTGTTTATATTCGTAAGCACTTATGTTTATAGTATAGCACTCCATGTACTTGTCTCGCATGTATATAAGATAGTCCAACTTACTGGGGACTTTGTGGATCTTTAGTAAATCCTTATCCTCGATTGGAAACTCCCAGTGAAGAGGCTTTAATGATGTGACGAGAAACGTCAGAGCAGCGATAATAAAAGCCAAGGCGGCAAAGTAGAAAATTCGGCCATAGATTTGTGCAGGAATGAACAACTTGCCATCGGAATATAGGAACGTAAGTGCCGCCAAACCCCCTCCCAAAAGTGTAAGAATCTTGACCCGCACCTGCTCGTAGTTGCTACATATCCAATCGTATACACGCCTTTGTTCTTCAAGTGCAATTTCTAGTGTCTGTTCCTGGACAAGTTCGGGTGCATCGGGTAATCCCATAAAGTCTCATGCTACTACGGTAAATATTGTCTGGAGTGTATCAGGCAAACTATTAAACACAAATCGCTTATGCAGAAGATTTTCTAAAAGTTAATCAGAATTTAATAACAGAGGTTATTTCTTCTTTTGGATCTTCTTTTTAGGTGTCTGCACAGCCTTCTTAACCAACTTCAAGAACTGTTTTTATTAGTGTTTCCTTCCTTTAGGTATATGAGAGCC
>Ga0105242_10004682_pt1 | contig 10587 bp, 10 predicted proteins | sample KBSM24metaG_FD_81521 | JGI IMG/M metagenome (GOLD analysis project Ga0105242, IMG submission 81521) | Miscanthus rhizosphere microbial communities from Kellogg Biological Station, Michigan, USA - KBS M2-4 metaG | ecosystem: Host-associated > Plants > Roots > Rhizosphere > Soil | place... | reverse complement strand
GGCGTTGCAGTTGCAGTCCCAGGTCGAGGCGATGAGCAGGAAGATCCAGAACGATGAAACCATCATCGAACAGCTCACGTACGAAATCGCCCTGCTCAAACGCCACAAATTTGCCAAGCGCAGCGAGCAAATCAGCCCGGCACAAGGCAGCTTGCTGGATGACCTGCTCGATACAGACCTTGAAGCTATCGAGGCAGAGCTAAAACAGCTTCTTCCCGCTTCGTCACAGGCCGAGCCACGGCAATCGCCCAAGCGTGCGCCATTGCCGCCGCAGTTTCCGCGCACCGTGATTCGCCACGAGCCCGAAAACACTCAGTGCGCTTGTGGCTGCCAACTTCAGCGCATCGGCGAAGACGTCAGCGAGAAGCTGGATTACACACCGGGCGTGTTTACCGTCGAGCAACATGTACGTGGCAAATGGGCCTGCCGCCAGTGCGAAACACTGATCCAGGCGCCGGTGCCGGCGCAGGTTATCGACAAAGGTATCCCGACCGCAGGCTTGTTGGCCCACGTGATGGTGGCGAAGTTTGCCGATCACTTGCCGCTTTATCGACAGGAGAAAATCTTTGGTCGCGCCGGGCTGGCAATCGCTCGCTCGACCTTGGCTCAGTGGGTTGGACAAACCGGCGTGCGGCTCAAGCCGCTGGTCGATGCACTGCGTGAAGCGGTGCTGAACCAGGGCGTGATTCACGCCGATGAAACACCGGTACAAATGCTCGCGCCAGGCGAGAAGAAAACCCACCGGGCCTACGTCTGGGCCTACAGCAGCACACCGCTTTCAGCGCTCAAAGCAGTGGTGTATGACTTCAGTCCAAGCCGTGCCGGCGAACATGCACGCAACTTTTTGGGCGACTGGAACGGCAAGCTGGTCTGCGACGACTTCGCTGGCTACAAAGCCGGTTTTGAGCAAGGTATCTCTGAAATCGGCTGCATGGCCCACGCCCGGCGCAAGTTCTTCGATCTGCATGTGGCGAACAAAAGTCAGTTGGCCGAACAAGCGCTGCACTCCATCAGCGGTTTGTATGAAGTCGAACGCCAAGCACGGGACATGAGTGATGAAGACCGTTGGCGAATACGTCAGGAAATGGCGGTACCGATCATCAAAAAACTGCATGACTGGATGTTGGCCCAGCGCGACCTGGTGCCCAGCGGATCAGCAACGGCCAAGGCCCTCGATTACAGCCTGAAACGCTGGGTAGCGCTGACGCGCTACTTGGACGATGGGGCTGTGCCCATCGACAACAACCAGGTCGAGAACCAGATACGGCCGTGGGCACTCGGGCGCTCAAACTGGTTGTTTGCCGGGTCGCTGCGCAGCGGTAAAAGGGCGGCGGCCATCATGAGCCTGATCCAGTCGGCGCGTATGAATGGGCATGATCCGTATGCCTATCTCAAGGATGTGCTGACACGGCTGCCGACACAGCGGGCCAGTGAGATCGTGCAATTACTGCCGCATCAGTGGGTGTCCGTCTAACTCAGAATTCTTGCTATCAAGGATTGGCTAATGAAAGGCATAGAAGATTTGGTTGAAATTAATGACCCAGCCATGATCTACATACGGGAGATGCTGGAGCAGGCCGACCGCCCCTACGACTTGCTTCCCCCCTCACCTAAAAACACCAGTGTCCTCGTACAGCTACAGGTAACGACCAAGTCGACTTTGGGCGCTATAGCATTTGAGACTGGCGGGATACTGATTGATCATGGCTGGCTTCGTATTCTTGGTTCAGGTCATCAAAAACTCACAAGAACCCTGACGGGGTGGAGCGAGGGACGGGCGCAAGGGCATTTGCTGGTGGCAGATGACGCGGCAGGTGGATGCTTTTCCATCAACGGCGGCGGCTTGGGTGATGATGTGGGAGCGGTGTACTACTGGGCGCCCGACAATCTGCTTTGGGAGCCATTGGGCATCGGTTATACAGCCTTCTTGGAATGGGCTGTGAGCAATCGTACGGCGGCCTTCTATGAGGGCCTGCGTTGGGAATCCTGGCACGACGACATTCAGTGTGTGAGCGGTGATCAGTGCGAGTCTTTCTACCCATTCCTATGGACAAAAGAGGGCTCAGTGGCAATAAGCACGCGCAGGGTTGTCAGCATGGCTGAACAGTATGATTTGAACTGCACATTAGCCGGCCAGTTGTAGCCGCCCGGAGTCAACGTGTGCTGGTAGCGCACAGGCATTTCAAAGTTGATATGTGTAATTACCGAACGCTTACGTCGCTGGCGCTGACCAAACGTGAGAAATTGGCCAAAGGCAGTCGCTCGACGACTTGATGGCGAAATTCTACCCTCGGGCGAAACTCTCGTCTGCCTCCCTATTTCGGATGCTCTGTCGAACGGCGCTACAGCCTAATCATTCGAGTACGCAAAAGTGACTTACAACATTAAAAAATACTCTTCAAAACTGAAGAAAAAAATCCGCATCGGGAAAGACCCCAGGATTTTAGTAGCCGCAATTTCGGAGTTCGAGTTGGAGACTGACTCGATTACAAAAAATATCCTTTCAACGACAAAAACTAGAGTTGAGTGCAGAAGAGGATGCCACCATTGCTGCAACCTGAGAGTTGAAGTTCTACCTCCTGAGGCTTTTCTAATCGCGAATCACGTAAAATCACTACCCATTAAACAAAGAGAGCCGTTGGTAAGCAAGCTACGCGAACATGCCATATATGCTAAAGACAAAACCTTTCATGCATACAATAAGGCATGTGCTTTTTTATCAGAAAGTGGGGAATGCCAGATTTATTCTGTACGCCCACATAAATGCCGTTCAAACATATCGACTAACGTAAAGGCGTGCATTTCAACGCGCAACGCTGAGGAAGTCCAAGAAATAAAATACCTCCACAACGTAATTACTAATGAGACTGTTAATAAATACAAGTCTAAAGGGTGTGTCATGCACCCGACCGAATTAACGCAAGGCGTTTTGGCCGCCTTAGATAATGAGGACCTCCCTGAAAAATGGGCAAATGGCGCGCAGGTTTACGAGTTGTTACCGGAAAGAATAATGCTCTAACAACTGTTTAAAATTTCACATTACTTTTATCTAGCTAAAGCCTCAGCGTTAACCAGCCGTGAGGAGCCGCTATGGGCCGAAGCCTGCCAGTATCCACTTAGGTATCCACGGATTGACGCTGATCCAAGATGGATACCCGGGCGGTGTCCAGGCACGGTGACCACCAAAAGTAACGATTCCACCTGGTTACCATCCGTCAAAGAAATATTCGTCTGCTAGATACCTAGGCGACGCCGCTCATGAGCTGACAATGGGTTTTCTAGCGCTTCACGATATGCCGCTTCGCACTTTTCGAAGAAAGCCCGGTGAAACACTTGAAGAGCTACTCCGGCCAGCAGGCCAAACCTGAACCAAAATATATAGCGAACTGCACCTAGAGTGAGCGAACTTCGAAAGCTGGTAGGAAGCTGTGTTTTTGGATCTACAGGCACGATGAGCCCTCCGTGCGCCGCATATTTATGCTCTCCGAAACTTTCATGAAAGGTTTCATACGTTGGATCAGCATCGATATACAAACCTACGGCGTTAATACCCGTGCGACCCAATGAAAATTCGCTGACAGCTAATGGGCGCGGGCCACCCGACTCCGCAACGTGACAACATAGAAGTTTGGCGAAGTAGCGGAATACGTTGAGGTACGGCGTGGAGCACAGATCATATTGCGGCAGGCTGAATACTGTTTCTGGAGCCTTACCTTGCGAAAGCAGCTCAGATACCACGGCATGAAACCGGTCAAACTCGTGATCAGGAGCTTGGGTTTGAGTGCTATTACATATTGCACATATGCGAGCCGAGAAATGAAAGGCTTGGGACTTTGGACCTTGCGCGCTACGAGGAATGCTAGCGCCATCAAAACTGCCGATGACCATAGGTTCTTTCCCAAAGATCTTTCGTAAAGCAGAAGCTTTTACCTTGTGTTCTCCCGTGAGCGATGCAGAGGAGCCACACAGGCAGCAGAGGTCAGCTTGGTATGGTTCAAAAAAAAGTCCCACCGTGCGGCTCCTCGCGATCTTGAGAAACTTGGATTTGTCGACGAACCATGCCGCCCACTTGAAAGCGCAATGATAGCCGCAGCTGGAAGGTTTGAAATTTGCCTTACCACTTCGGCCATCCTCCCTAGTGACTCACTTCTGCTAACAGGCGGCAGGCTTTGCCATCAGCTCCAGGCCGATCTGACCTCAACATTTCTCAACATCGAGCCAGGCCCCGCACTCGATCCAATGTCAGGTTTTGTCAGGTTCTGGTGCGCGCTTGATGTCAAGTTTTGACAAGTTCTCGACCTGAAAAAAGGTTACGTTTTGTTAAGTCGCTGGCGCTGACCAGATCGCGCGGTATCCACTCTGGTATCCACGGGTTGGCATTGGTCCAACGCTCTACACAACCAGGTAGGCGCCAATGATCGAAGTGCAACTGATCTCGAATTCAAGCCGGTACTGACGCGGTCTAAGGCAACTGCATCTTGGTGCTGAAGTTAACGTAGGAACCACCTACACCTAGGGTTTTCACATATCGCCCTTTGAGATTCTCACCCTCATGACCAAAAACCGACTGAACGCTTTCCGGCTGAACTGCCGCCATCCCTGCACTCACCTCGATGGTGTAAAGGCCTAGAGGTAAGGCGGCGTCACCATCAGAGAATTTTCCGGCCGAAAACTTGCCGCCCTTAACGGTTGCCTCAGATTGCGCGAAGTACTTTCCACCAACCAGCTGGATGCCAACTATCAATTCAGTCTCATCAGGCAGGTTAGTTTGCCCGGAGATAGTTGGCTTTCCGTCACCGTCAGAACTCACACTCATCGCTACATTTAAGGCAGATGCGCTAAACGACAAAAGTGCTAAAACACAGCCCGCTAAGGCTACCTTCATTCTCATGACTGCTCCGTGCAAATTTTGCTCGTACGCAATGGCGATATGCCGTGCTGACCTGCTTCCAATTGAGCATATAACTGCACAGTACGCTACCAGTTGACGATGCGAGTTCTGGAGCAGATCGGTGCCCCATCAGAAAAGTCCCGAGCGCGGCAATTTGCAAAGCCTTCCTCGGAAGGCTTCAAACCGTATAGCCATGAATTGGGGCCGCTTGAAGGCCGGCGCTATGTAGATGATCTAACGCAAACCATCGCCTGTTACTTGGTTGGGCAGTAACTGCGCAAATTGCGCACAGCAAGTACGCAGACCGGTACGCACGGTTGGTACGCATTCTGGGTGCGCACCTGAGGCAGGTTCGCGCCGAGGTTCGCACTTCTGGTTCGCAACCTCTTACGCGAACCAGGCCGCCGGCCTGTTATCAAAATTCACGGCTGCCAGGCGCTGGTTTCCACTGAGGTTTCCACCAAACGCAGGCCTTTTGACTGGCAACCTAAGCGTCCGCCGGAATATTGTCTGGCTGTCTGGTGCAAGACGTTTACCCCAGCTGGGGAAACTCCCATGATTGAACATCGGAACCTTCAGAGAGAACAAAATGCCAAGTATCGTTTGGGGCCGACATCCCCAAGAGGCCTATGACAACCCGTATGAGCACGAAGCCCAACGGCAATTCCTCAGGGAATGCGGTGCCCTGCTTCGCGAAATCATCAAACGCCTCAGGCCGCACACACTGAAATACCATCGCGACGAGCAGTCGCTGCAAAAGGCGACTTGGCTGATCACCATGGACTTGCTGGCATCACTCCTAGACTGCGTGACCTTACTGAAGGAGACACGGCACCGCCCAGTTGCGCGAGTCTTCCGTGACGCAGTTGAAGCGATCGACGTGATGCGCTATTTGCACGCGGAATCCCCAAAGGCCGAATTGGCTTTGAAGAAGTGGTACGCGAACGACACGATTTCTCATGGCGAAATCCGGAAACTGATCGAAGCATTAGACGGAGTGGAAGCGGCTACTGAACGCAGAGTCTTCTATCAGGAACTGTCCAAATTCACCCATCGCACTTATCGGGCACTTCTCCACAGTGTTTCACTCGGCCGGGACGAACTCATGGTTCACGACAGCCATGGTTCCGGTCTTCTAGTTCTGCCACAAACCATCGCCGCCTACATGGCTGTGCTGGGGGACATAACGATCCAGGCGACTGGAAGCGTCAGCTCAACCGGACTGCTCTCCGCTGATGAGGTGGTGGAAGCATGGGGTGTGGCCTTGGAGATTCATACGGTCCCACGGCGCTTCGCAATGCGCGTAAAACCTGGCTCTCTACTTTGACTAAGCTTTGAGGGAATGCGAGACAGGCATCAGACCAAAACCACGACGGGTGGGCGTCTGAGGCTTATCGCGTGGCCAGTCCGTCAAACAAGCGCACCGTGGCCGCTGATACCCCTGACAGACCCCAGACGGACACGGCGCTTTCGGGCCGCCTACTTTTACCTGGCCTTTACCGAATCGCTGGCGAATGTGAGACAGGCATGAGACAAATTCGGCGAGCGTGGCGGTCTGAGAACGCGCCGCAGCCCATGCGGGCGGTGCTCACGCATTAGATGCGGGGAAATCCCGTATCACATCGCCAGAGTACTTTGCCGCCGGCAGACGCAAACCACCTAAAGGTGATTCCAGGCATTCACGGCGGCGGTGCTACGCTCTTTCGAAACAAGGAGAACCACCATGACGGAGACCAACCTGTTCGACCGCTTCAATCAGAACCATCTCGCCTTGGGCGCCGCGGTGGAGGAGCTTTCCAACTGGGTCGAGCAGCGCGGATCGGCAGACATTGCCAACAACGTGCGCGGCGCGCTGGAAACGCTAGACGAGAACCTGGTGTTCATTCGCCAGGGCATTGCTGAGCTGACCGTCGCCGGCAGCCTGGGCAGTCGTGACTCAGGCTAGGATTCTGGACAGGCTCTGGACGGCCGGAGTGGCCGCAGTTCATCCAACTCGGCCCAGAAGCCAAAACCAGTATGGGCTGGAGGCAGATCGCGTAGGCGGCCGGAATCTACCTCGTCCAGAAGCAGAGAGATGCCAACTCGAAGTTACGCCATGTCATGGTAGGGTTTGAGCTCTACTATTTTGGAGCTTCAGGAATGAATCTTTATGTCGTCCGGCATGGCGAAACATGGGCCAATATAGAAAGCCGCTATCTGGGCGCACTTGATCCCGAGTTGACTGAGAGGGGCCGCAAGCAGGCCCAAACGCTTGACGCACAGTTGCCTAGAGAATTATCGGTGCTGGCCGTCTCGCCGCTATTGAGGGCACAGCAGACCGCCGAGATACTTAATCACTCCCGAGCGCTTCAGGTTCAGACACTTCAAGGCCTGCGCGAGCGCAATGTCGGTGTCTTCGAGGGACTGACCCAGGCCGAAGCACGCGAGCGTCACCCGGACCTATGGAGTCTCAATGTTACTCGGCACTGGGCACTTGCACCTACCGGCGGGGAATCGATTTTCGAAGTAGTCAGCAGGGTTCACACAACCTTGCAGCAATTGCATGAAATGCATTCCGGGAAAAATGTAGCAATAGTCGCTCATGGTTTTATTGCCAAGACCATTAGGGCATTAGCCAGGCAGGACTTCTCTGATTTCTACCAGTGGCAACTCGCCAATGGCTCGGTGCTGGCATTGGAAAATTTTCAGCCTCCGAGCGCCTCGCCGCAATCGTGGGAATCAGAGATTCCAGATGAATGAGCGGGCCTGTGCTCCATTAATTCGGCCGCCCCCTGACCTTGTACGGCGATTCCTGGGGCTTATTCCATGATCAGGAGACACGTCCGAAACCCTTGACCATCCTTGACGGAGCCTTGACGAAATTCTTGACAGGTCTTGACGGATTTATCTGGCGCCACCAGCAGATGGATCGCTGAAAGCCATGCGGGTCAAGGCTTTGCGGGCTTTCTTGCAGCTTGGCCAGCACCGGCCTCGTCAAGAATTCTAGAAGTACCCGTCAAGGTAGCTGCTCGATCAATATCAAGGCCCACCCAGCCGGGATGGGGTGGTGAAATACCGGGCCAGACAAATCCTTAGCGCGCCAGGCAATACTAGACAGGCCCTAGACGGATTTTCGCCGACAGAACAAGAGTCAATTGCCCGCAGCCCAAGCAATGTGCCGCTTCCAGCATCAAAGGTGGCATGCTGGTGCTTGATGCTCGTCAAGTATTTTCCGGGGTTTCCAGCGACCTGACAGCAGGTCGGAGCAGGTGGTGAACGATTTGCTCCCCCTGGAGCGGAAGCCGGTCGACTTGCCAGCTTGGCCAACCCCCAGTTTCCTGGTAGTTGCTCACGTTCCGCTGGTAACATCTGCATGTCATCTGCTGGCCCCGCTTCATTCCGGCGCCAGCATCAACCGCGCACCGAGGATAGAGCCGTGTCCGTTATTGACTGTGATTATCTACCCGCCGACAAGGTGGTGTTTCCGCCGGAGCTGGCGCTACTGATTGTCAGGAAGGCCAGCGCAATGGCTGCGGCATTCGAGGAGCAAGCCCTCGATCAGCTCACCAAGGACGCCCGACGCGCACTTTCGCAGGGAATTGAGCCAAGGCGAGTCATCAGGGAAATGCTCTTGTAAGCGCAAAATGGAACTGCCGCGGCCGCGGTGGTTTTTCAAGTACCTGCCATACCGAAACGGGAGACCAGGTTAATTACGGAATATCCCGCCGCAGGTAACAGCGCCTTCATTTGCGAAAACCAACCCATAAATGAAATTCGACCGAAGCTGAATGATCGAATTTTGAGCAACGATATAGCGAAATAGCATTTGTTGCATTTGGCCATCACAGACATACTCGCGCCCGGGAAAAAAAACAGGGAGCGTTGAAATTTGACTATTAACATTGCCGTCGCTACTCGTGACGCGATAATTTTGGGCTGTGATAGCCTTTCTAGTGTTGTGGAAACTGCTGCTTTTCCACTGCGAAACGGCATGGGATTCGCGAAAGACGCTGATGGGAATGAGCTCAAAGATGGCGAAGGCCGGCGACTGGTCCCCGTCGGGCAGGTTCGTAGCGTCGTCACAAACGTATATGGTGGCGTAAGCAAAATGTTTTCCCTTTACGACAACAGCGGTTTTTCTGTCGCCGCTGTGACAGCGGGAAAGGCAACATTGGGTGGCTTAACAGTTGCGGAACTGGCTAAGAGATTCTGTTACCAAAACAGAGACGCTCAAGTTTCCTTTCCAACGGTCGAAGAAGTGGCAAATGCTTTCCTCACGTTCATACGAGCGCGATGGGAGGAGGACGTTGATTTCGCGAATACAGATCCGAGTTTGCGAAATTTCCTTCCGCCGCTACAGTTCATCGTAGCTGGCCACTGCTCAGCAGATCACGTTGGGAGAGTTTTCAAATTAGACGTTGCAGCACCTGCTTGTGTTGATACCTTCCCAAACGGAGATCATTGCGGCGCAACGTGGGCAGGACAATCAGACTTTGTGGAACGGCTTTTGCTTGGCGTTGACTATGGCGTCAGAAATTCAGTACAGAAGCAGTTTGACCGTACAGTTCAAGACGCAACGACCAAAGCTTTGACTGACATGGTGGAATCTTTGACGCAGAGCGGCGTCAATATTCCGGAAGGTTTTGAAATGGACGTATCCGGTACGCAAGCCGCCCCCTCTTGGGAGGTTGCTCAGACGGACATTCAGTTTCAAGACCTCTCCACGCAGTACGCTATCGAGTTCGTGGAACTCTTGGTCAACACTCAATCAGGCATGCAACGCTTCGGCAGTGGCATACCGACCGTCGGAGGAAGAACCCACATCGGTGTCCTTCGTCGTGGCGAAAGCTTCAAAATGTTAAACGAGCCAGAGCTCACTCATAACCATACAGGGTATTCCCATGATCTATGATGACTTGATGAACGCAGGCAGCCTGCCTAGTCATGCAGGTTCTCCCTCAGCCCCCCAGGATCATGAGCGAAGTGGACGGTTGGTTTCCCGATCGTCTTACGAATCTCCGCCTCGAGAAGAAAAAGCTCAGAATTACAAGATTGTGATTCGAGGTGGTGCTGTTACCTATGCAGCTGTCGCTTCCGCGTAGATCCTGCTGAAGAAAAAGCCCAGCTACCTGCTGGGTTTTTTTGTCCATTGATTGGCCGAAGAGAAGTCCTGCGCCGACTTACGACCACTACCCTGCTATGAGGTAGTGGTCGCTGGCGAGCCAATTACGAAGTGGTACCGGAAAGACGAAATACGAAAGCGGAATATCTCGACGTACTGGTGTTGCCTGCTGACGACTCCGCCTTTGCATCTGCGGTGGTTTTATCAAAATGGCAACCGTTCGTCGGGATGTATCTACGAGCCTCGGCGGCTATTTCAGCCAGTATAAATCGGGCAAAAACGCCCCAGCAGCCAGCGCCATGTATCCCCCCGTGTATCCCTTACAAACACAAAAACATGAATATCCAACAAAATCATCAACTTACAGTATAGGTTCAAATGTCTGTGTACCACCAAGTACCGATCCATAGATGTCTACAGCAGTCTATGAATCACCTCAAGAAGCCCGCCTAGTGCGGGCTTTCTTGTTTCTGGCTGTTCACCTCTATCCCCCTATCATCCCCCTCCGCCTATGCCCACGTGTATGTTTCACAAATAATTGAACTGAAGACATACAAGGATGAAACGCACCGATATCAGGCGACGCGCCCTCTCG
>Ga0105242_10004678_pt1 | contig 10590 bp, 6 predicted proteins | sample KBSM24metaG_FD_81521 | JGI IMG/M metagenome (GOLD analysis project Ga0105242, IMG submission 81521) | Miscanthus rhizosphere microbial communities from Kellogg Biological Station, Michigan, USA - KBS M2-4 metaG | ecosystem: Host-associated > Plants > Roots > Rhizosphere > Soil | place: Michigan... | reverse complement strand
CCCTGTGATTGTTGCGGGGCGCTCGGCGCGCACTCCACAGGGGATCGCTTTGCTGGTGGAACTGGCCGAGACTTTGCAGGCTCCGGTGCAGGATCGCCATTTCCGCATGAACTTTCCGTCGATGCATCCGCTGAACGGCGGCAATATCGCGACGGCCGACGTAGTGCTGGGGCTCGAAGTCCAGGATTTCTGGATGGCTACGCATTCCATGACCCCCATCAACCGCATGGGCATGGAATCGAAGCCCATCACGAAGCCGGGTGCGAAGCTGATCACGATCTACTCCGGCGATCTCTACGGCAAGAGCAATTATCAGGACTTCGGGCGCTACGCGGAAGTCGACTTGTCGATCGCGGCGGACGCCGAGGCCACGCTCCCAGCGTTGATCGAAGCCTGCAGGAAGTTGATCACACCGGATCGCAGGAGCGCCATGCAGGCGCGCGGCGCGAAACTGGCGGAAGCCTCGAAGGCGGCCCGCGAGCGGGATATCGAACTCGCGGCATACGGCTGGGATGCCAGCCCGATCAGTACGGCTCGGGTGAGCGCTGAGTTGTGGAACCAGATCAAGAATGAAGACTGGTCACTAGTGTCCGACGTCAATCCGTTCTTCAGCAGTTGGCCGCTGCGGCTGTGGGACTTCAAGAAACATTATCAATACCTGGGCGAGCACGGGGCGTATGGCATCGGCTACGGGGCGCCGGCGGCAGTTGGCGCGGCGCTGGCGAATCGCAAGCATGGCCGCTTGACGGTGAATATTCAGTGCGACGGCGATCTCAACTACGCTCCCGGCGTGCTGTGGACAGCGGCGCATCATCGCATTCCCCTGCTGACCATCATGCATAACAATCGTGCGTATCATCAGGAATCGATGTATCTCACGGACATGGCCGCGCGCGCCAATCGAGGCATTGAAAACTTCAGCGTCGGCACGGGAATCAACGATCCGAACATCGATTACGCGATGATGGCGAAAGCATACGGCATGTATGGCAAGGGACCGATTACGGATCCTAACGACCTGGCCGGCGCGATCAAGGAAGCGATCGCCGTGGTGAAGCGCGGCGAGCCGGCATTGATCGATGTGGTCACGCAGCCGCGTTAGAGGCAGCCTATGCGGAAAATTATCTTTGCCGCTCTCTTGTTCACGGCTCTGGTTCAGGCGCAGGATATTGCCGGTAACGCCGAAACCGGCAAGCGCATTTACATGAAGAATGGCTGCTATCAATGCCACGGGACGGTGGGGCAGGGAACCATAGCGGGCGCCCGCCTTGGTCCGCCGCCGCTGACCGTGCAAGGAATGATCCGCTACGTGCGGCACCCGGCGGGACAGATGCCAGCCTTCACGGAGAAGGTGATGTCCGACAAGGAACTCACCGACGTCTACGCATTTCTGAAGACCATTCCGCCGCCGAAGCCGTCCAAGGACATTCCCCTGCTGAACGACTTGCGCGGGAAATAAGGCGCAAGAGTACTAGCGGTACTCGGTATCGTGCCTCCCCTCAGGCGGGCACTGTACCCTCCACTTTTCGAAGTCCCTGTGGTAAAGTGATTCGTGTTGACACTGGGTGTTAGTGCGCCTAGGCGGAGGAGGTTAGTCAATGCTCAAAGACGGAACCGTGTTGATGGTCATTTGCGTCATCGCAGTGGGCGGAGTTGCTGCGTGGTGGATAAAAGCGCCGGTGCATCCTGTCGTTACGACTGGTACGCAGATGGAGCAAACGGCGGCCGTCGCTCCTGCTCCCACTCCAGCAGTCAAGCGCCTTCCGAAATTCAAAGCTGCCCCCGCGGAGATTACTGAACAGCCCGTCGACGTCGCGACTGATGCCCCGGTGACGGCTTCGGCGTCTTTTTCGGCTCCCGCAGTTAGGTTGCAGAAGCCGGTGCGGCCATTTCCTGCGGTGGAACAGATCGCAAGCGGAGCGCACGAAGACTCGATTACCGATAAGTATGGAGATCCGGCTCTATCCGCTGTGACATCCACCGGCGGACACATGGTCGAGACCTTTGTCTACTCCACGAATCGCGGCCGAAAGTCGACCGTCATTCGCCTTCAGGACGGTAAAGTCGCCACAGCGTATTCCCACGTGGAACCGTCCGTGCCACCGGGCTTATCCGCACCGCGGCGCTTCCGCGCCCAATAGCCGCGCGTCTCCGCGACTGGTCTGCCGCGAACAAAGACGAAGCCCGCTCAGGCAATCCTAAGTTTGCGGCGGTTAACTTGTGTAATGGGCTTCGCGAACTCCGCCGGTTACACAAAGGGATCGATTCGGTGAAGGCGTCCGTATTGCTTTTTCTGATTGTTTGGGGCCCGGCGTTATCGTTCGCTCAAAGCTCTACCCTACGTGGCGTGGTTACCGATGAAAGCGGGGCTGTTGTTCCCAATGCGACGGTCACGTTGTCTGGTCCCGGCGGAGCGCCAAGGTCCGCTACCACCGGTGGCGACGGCGCTTATGTCTTCGCGGGACTAACCACCGGCGATTATTCGGTTCAAGCTTCCGCACCGCAGCTAAGTTTGGCACAAGGACGGGCGGTGGCGATCCTTTCGGGAACGCAAACCCTCAACCTGCGGCTAACGGTGGCCTCTACGGTTCAGCAAATCGTTGTGGAGGAAAATCCCGGGCCTGCCGTGAGCACCGATGCTGGAAGCAACGCCACGGCCACCGTTCTGACTGGCGACGATCTTAATGCTTTATCCGACAGCCCCGAAGACTTGCAGGCGGATTTGGAAGCGCTGGCCGGACCCTCCGCAGGCCCGGGAGGCGGAGCCATTTTCATCGACGGATTCAGCAGCGGCGAACTGCCACCGAAAGAATCAATTCGCGAAATTCGGATCAACCAAAATCCGTTCTCACCGGAATTCGATCATCTGGGCTTGGGCCGCATCGAAATTCTCACCAAGCCGGGAAGCGACAAATATCACGGATCGCTCAACTACAATTTCGCCAATCAGTTTTGGAATTCACGGAACCGCTACTCGAATGTGAAGGCCCCGCTATCGCTCAACGAGTTCGAGAACAGTTTAAGCGGACCCATTAACCGGCGCACCTCGTTTGCGCTCGACCTCAGCCAAAACAATGTCGACAACGGCTCGATCGTGAACGCGGTGACGCTGGATCCCGATACACTCACCGCCACTTCCTTGTTGAACGTTTTCAGAACCATTCAGCGCCGCAGTCGCGTTGAGCCTCGCGTGGACTATCAAGTAAACGAAAACAACACCATCACGGCGCGCTACGGATTTTTTCGCGGCGATATCAAGGGCGCAGGCATCGGCGGCTTTAATCTGATACCCAGCGGATATCACAACCACTTCGTCATCCAGACGGCGCAGTTCATAGAAACTTCCATACACGGAGCAACCGTGAATGAAACCCGGTTCCAGCTGTATCGCAATGCGCAGGATTTGCAAGCCGATACGGCTGGCCCCAGCGTGCAGGTTTTGGGATCGTTCACCTCTGGAGGCTCGCCAGCGGGGCACAACATCGATCGGCAGACGTTCTACGAATTGCAAAACAACACCACCAGCGTGCGCGGTACCCATACGTTGAGGTTGGGATTACGGGCGCGCTTCGTCACGGACTACAATGTGTCGCCGCAGAATTTTAACGGCACGTTCACGTTCAGCGGCGGGCTGGCGCCGATTCTGGACGCCGTGGGGCAACCGCTGGCAGCGCAGGAGCAGATCGATTCCATCGAACGTTATCGGCGTACAATTGTGTTTCAGCAGTTGGGGCTGACGCCGGCCCAGATCCTAGCGCGAGGCGGCGGAGCGTCGCAATTCAGTATTGGCGCCGGGATTCCGGAAATTAACGCGAGCCGTTCCGACATCGCGCTCTTCGCTGGGGACGATTGGCGTCTGCGACCGGATGTCACGATCAACCTGGGGCTGCGCTACGAAATTCAACCTAACCTGTCAGATGCCCGGGATATCGCGCCTCGCGTGGGATTCGCCTGGGCTCCCGGTGGCCACGCCAACAGCCCACATCCTAAAACCGTAGTGCGCGGTGGCTTCGGAATCTTCTACGATCGCTTCCCGCTCACCTACTCCATCGCGGCTCAGCGTTACAACGGCATTGTTCAGCAGCAATATGTGGTGACCAATCCGGATTTCTTTCCGAATGTTCCGGCGCCTTCCTCGCTGGCGGCGTCACAAACGGCGCAGGCCATCCGGCAATTAAGCCCGTCGCTAAGCTCGCCATACGTTCTGCAAACAGCCGCGACGGTAGAGCGGCAGTTGCCGATGAGCACGACCATGGCGATTACCTACACCAATTCGCGAGGCTTTCGCGCGCTGCGCTCCGAAGATATCAACGCGCCGCTGCTGGGAACTTACAATCCAGCAGTTCCCGGAAGCGGTACTTTTCCGCTGGGACATTCCGGTCCCGTGTTCAGATCAGAGTCTTCCGGCATTTTCCGGCAGAATCAGTTGCTGGTAAATGTGAATTCGAAAGTGAGCCGGACGATTTCGCTATTTGGCACGTATGTTCTCAACCGGGCAATGAGCGATAGCGATGGCCTGGGAACATTCCCCGCGAATCCCTATAGCCTGGCGGGCGAATATGGTCCAGCGGCGTATGATGTTCGCCACCGATTGAACACCGGGGGAACCATCACTACGCGGTGGAACGTCCGCCTCAGCCCGCTTATCGCTCTACAATCCGGCGCACCATTCGATGTCACCACCGGGAGTGATCTTTATGGCACCAGCCTTTTCAACTCGCGCCCCGGCATCGCCACCGACTTGAGCAGGCCGGGGTTGGTCCAAACGCCGTACGGCCTGCTGGATCCCAATCCTGCAGGGTCAGGCGAGACGCTGGTTTCGCGTAATTTCGGGAGGGGTCCCGGGCTGATTTCTGTCAATCTGCGGGTCGCCAAAATTTTCACCTTTGGGGCGGAGCGCAAGCCCGCACAATCCGGAGGCGGCATCTTCGCAGCGCCCGCCGAACGTCACTATACCCTGAGCGTTTCGCTATCGATGCGCAATCTGTTGAACCACACCAACCAGGGTCCGATCATTGGGAACATCACGTCGCCGCTGTTTGGACAGGCCAACCAAATGGCCGGTAATCTGAATGGCGAAGGTTTTTCGGAGAACGCCAACAACCGGCGGCTGGAATTGCAGATGCGGCTGGGGTTTTAGCGGGGCAAGAGGCGAGTCACGATCCCGCCGTTTTCTTCCCAAGCCACAAGTGCGCCGCCATTCGGAAGACTAGTCACGGCGGAATACGCTCCGGCGTTGCTCAGAACCTGCGTCTTGCCATCGCTCCATGCCTCGATTTTCATGCCGTGGGTCCATGTGACATAGGGCCGATTTCCGCTCAGGGCCAGTGCTACGTCCTTGCCGGTTCCGATTTGCATTTCCGGCTTGCCGGGCTCCGCCAGAAACACATTCTCGCCGCGCCGCCAGGCTGTGATGGTCTTCGTCGCGGACACGGCAACGCCGCCGCCATCCATGGGGCATCCGTTTAAGTGCCAGGTCCCGTCGCCCATTTTTTGCGGCTGCGAAAAGGCAGCTCCGTCGCGCGATCTCGTGAGATACATGTCGCGCGAGCCGCCCAGCCAATTGCGCCACATGATCGCGATTTGTCCGGACGGGTCCAGCGCAGCGGAAGGATGGCAGCACTCGCAGATGTGACCGTCGGGCGATTGATAAATGAGAACATTTTTTGACCAGGTGGCACCGCTGTCCGTCGAGCGCGCTCCGTAGAGTTTGGTTCCGTTGCCGCCTCGGTTGTCGAGCCATGCGGCAAACAGATGGCCTCGCCCATCCGCAGCCAGTGAATGTAGGCCCTCGGTCGAAGCACCAGGAACGTCATTGATGACGGTTCCCTGGGACCACTTCTTGCCTCCGTCCAGAGAGCGCCAGACGAATAGATCTCCATCGGAAGGCAGCCCATGTGCGTGCTGTTCATGGCTTGGAGTTTTGCCCATCACGGCGCTGATGACGATGGCGTCACCGGAAATTGCAATGCGCGGTCCGCGGTGTCGCGTGAGTGGCACGACATCCGCTTCAGCCACCTTCACGGGATTTGAAAACGTACGGCCTGCGTCGTGAGACGAACTGAAGTAGATCGCATTGCCGGCGCCGAAGGTCATCGCCACCAAATTCCGGCTGGCCGTTATTTGCGGCTCATGCGCGGGATCGGGTCCGATCGGCCCCAGGCTCATTGCCAAAATCGAAGCAAAGAGAAGCGTTGTCATGCCTGCCTCCTAAAAGCTCACTCGCAGCGCCAGTTGAAATGCTCTGGAATCGCCCACCGCCGTAACCTGCCTGAATGTCGCCGACGGATTGTTGGGGTACGCCGCGGTGCCAAACACCCCATTCAAGGTTACTCCGTTTACATGATTCGTGAGATTGAAACCTTCGGCGATCGCTTCCAGACGCAGTCGCTCCGCGATTTGAAAGCCGCGACTGAGGCGGGCGCTCAAATTGAAGAAGTCGAATCCAGAACCAGCGTTGCGGTTGATAAAAACACCGTTGAGTGTTGGACGTGTGGCGGTTCCCTGAATAGTGTTCGCTCCGGTCGTAATATTGAACGGCAGCGGCGAATAATATTGCAGCATCGCGCTCAGTTGGAAGCCATGACTGAAGCGCGCCCAGGTTGTGCGTCCCTTGGTCATTGACGAGTGGATGGTGCCGTCGAATGCCAGGCGGTTGCGTTGGTCGTCGTCGGAGCGGCCGTAGTCCTGCCAGATATTGAAGTTGTTGATCGGCGCGCTGAAGAAAAACTCACCCACGTTGTCGAGCGCCTTCGAATACGTATAGGAGATACGATAGCTGCCCCAGCGCACTGGCCGCTGCACAAAAGACACGTGCAGCGCATCGTAGTGTGAATCGGCGAGCGGGGAATACTGGCTGTTATTGGCGAACGCTGGATTCGGGCGGCAGCCGTTATTGCTTCCAGAGGCGGTACAGGAGGGCACATTTTGATTGACGGAAATCAGGAGATGCAACCCGCGCACGTGCTGATAACCGGCGCTCAGCGTGGCGTGATTCCCTAAATCCTGCTCGATCTCAAAACTGCCCTGCTCTGAGTATGCGTTCTGCATTCTCGGGTTCATGGTGCTGAAGTTGAACAAGACTCCCGGCGGCAAGGTCAGGCTGCTGAGAATGTTTGGAAACACCGGCGCCCCCGCCTGCGTGGGCGAAAGACTGACGCTGATCTGGCTGAGGCTCCCGACGTTGGTGGTGTTGCCGGCCGATAACAGCGCGTTTGCGAGAGCACGCAGAGGAACACGGTCATAGTAAAGTCCATAGCTGCCGCGGACCACAGTATTGCGCGATGCGAACGGCGTCCACGCGAATCCGCCGCGCGGCGAGAGGTTGTTGGTGTCGGTGGCAATGGAGCGCAGGAATTGTAGATCGTAGCGCAGGCCCAGGTTTAGCGTCAGGTGCGAATTGAGCTTCCATTCATCCTGTGCGTAGAATCCAATATTCGGATTGGTCTGGGAGATCGTGCTGTTGGCAAAGGTCTGGGTGAAGCCCGAGTTGTTGTAGACGCCGTTTAGAAATGCCGCTAGCGAGGAAAAAGCGTAACTGCCTCGATTCGATCGCGGGTAAGTTATGGTGTCGTGGTTGAAGAGGAAATCCCCGCCGATGCGGATCGCATGGGAGCCGGCTTGGTAGGAGAGGTTATCCACCACCTCCCCCAAACGGTTCAGCCGCCGGGTCGGCGACGACGAGAGTGTGCCAAATGAAGCCACTCCTGAAATGCTCACCGCGGGGCCGATGGGATCCGAAGGCGGCGCCTGCAGATTACTGTTCGTGAACTGCGCGCGCGTCTCGTTGAACATTCGTGAGGAAAGCGTCTCGATATTGCTGATTGCGATGGTTTGGTCGGTATCGGACAGATTGGCGGATGCGGTGGGCGCGCTCAATCCTCCCGCGCCGCGCGAGTTGATGCTATTTACATCGTAAACACTGTAGCGCGCGCTGAATTGATCGCGCTGGCTGAACTGGTGCTCCGCTTTCGCGAAGAAATTCGTGTGGTGGACTGGATTGGAATAAATGCCGGTCGAGATCAGCGGGCCCGGGTACTTGACGGCCAGCAGCCGCGCATTGATCGCAGCCGCATTCGCCGGCGAAATCGTAGTGAGCCCGGATTGGTTCAATTCCCTCTGCTCGAAGTTCGCGAAATAAAAAGTGCGGTCGTGGATGACAGGTCCGCCGAGGCTCGCTCCGTACTGCGCTTGCGTCAGCGGAAGCGCGGTATGGGAAAGCGCGTTATCGGCGTTGAGGCGCTGGTTGCGAAAGTAACCATAGAAGTCGCCATGCAGCGCGTTGGTTCCACTCTTCGTAACCACATTGATGTATCCGCCCAACGCGCGTCCAAACTCGGCCTGCCCGCCGGACGTGACCACCTGAAATTCGTTCACGACATCCAGGCCGTAGAAAGACCCGGTGAGGCCCGCTGCGTCGTCGTTGTTCGAAAGTCCGTCGACGATAAAACTGTTGGAAAAATTGCGCTGGCTGCCGACGGAAATTCCTTGCCCGGGAACCGCAGAGGTCTCGGCGAAGAGCTGGTTGGAGGCGGTGTTGGTAGGGGAAACTCCGGGAATCAGCAGCGCGATATCGAGAAAGTTGCGGCCGTTGAGCGGGAGTGTGCGCACCTCGGCTTGCTGCACCGTACCGGCAATCTGCGTGCGTGCGGCCTCCAGCATGGCGGAGTCTTCTGTGACGGTGACGCTCGTCTCTGCGGAGGCTACCGTCAGCACGATCGGAACTTCAAAAGCCGAACCCACCGTCAGCAGCAGGGAACGCTTGGCATCGCTGAAACCCGCTTGATGGATGGTGATCTCGTAAGGTCCAAGCCGCAGGTAGGGAAATCGGAAACGGCCTTCGCGATTGGTCACAGCCGTGGCGGTGAGATTGGTCTCAACCTGCCGCGCGGTGACCTGCGCGTTTTCGACGATGGCGCCAGTGACATCCGCGACGCGTCCGCTAATGCTGCCATTGTTGATGGTCTCCTGCGCCGCCGCGCACACGGCAACACACAAGACGAGACTTAGACGAAACATGAATTCCTCTACCGCCTGACAGATCTGGCTTCCCAATCGGGAACGGATTTGTTTAGGAGATGGAGGTGGGTGGTCCGCGTTTTTGGCCCGCGCGGCTATAGGCGATCCGGCACAGCGCTTCTGCCTGCGGGCGCGAAGCTGGATGACTGACCAGTCCGCAAAAGATCGCTTGCGAAACGCCGGGTGAAGTTGCGGCTGGATTACCTGGGAGAGCGGCGGCAACGGGGAAAGCCGGGCATCTGCCGGTCTTGATAGCGGGACCTGCCGAGCGCGACTGTTGCGCCACGATCGAGCAATGGTGACTGCCATTGCGGCGGCAGCACGCCGGCAATTTTGAATCCGCATCGTACGCCAGCAAGGCCGGGCTGATCAGCGGGAAGCTGAGAAGAGCCAGCAGCACAATTGCGAAGATGCGGCGCACTACGGCCATTCTACACCCTCTCTTACGGCAAGGGCAGAGCTGGATCGTTGGCTGTACCAAGTACTTGAATAGCGTCGCAGGCTTCACGTTGGTGCGGTTCTCTGATATCCTCTACGTCGAAGATGTTGAGGAGAATACAGTCTGCGTTGGCGCTGGTCCTGGCTTCCACTTTGACCATTTCCGGCCAGGAACGCGTGGATCTGGGGATCGTTCATCAGATCAAAACGGAAGCTTTCCAGAACCCCAAAGTGATGGAAACTGTGTTCCAGCTCACCGATGTTTACGGGCCGCGGCTTACCAATTCCCCGCAGTTTCGGGCGGCCGGCGAGTGGGCCGTCAAGCAGCTCAAGGAGTACGGTCTCGACAACGTCAAACTTGAAAAATGGGGACCCTTTGGGCGTGGTTGGACCTACAGTTCTTATTCCGGCTACATCAATGAACCCGAGTACCAGCCACTCATCGGCTATCCCCTGGCGTGGACTCCGGGGACCGACGGGCCGCTGACCGCCGACGCGATTCTTGCGCCCATACGCACCGAAGCTGACCTCGAACAATATAAGGGCAAGCTCCGCGGCAAGATTGTCCTACGCGACTTTTCGCGCACGCTTGCATTGCCTACGGATCCTGCGGGACGGCGGTTCAACGACGCGCAACTCGCCGATCTCTCGGTGTTCCCAATTCCAGCGCCGCCCGGGCGCGGAGGCCGCGCGGGACAACCTCCGTTCAACCCGCAGCAGGCACGCCGCCTACGCGAGCGCCTCAATCGGTTTTGGAAAGACGAAGGCGTGCCGCTGGTGGTTCGAACGTCTAACGAAGGCGATGCCGGCACGGTCTACGGCTTGGGTGCGGACCGCGAGTCCAAGGAAAACGTCCCCACCATCGTGCTCTCCGCGGAGCACTATAACCGCATCGCACGGTTGCTGGATCACAAACTTCCCGTCAAACTCACTTTCGATGTAAAGGCCCAGTTCTATGACGACGATCCGGCATCGTTCAACGTCATCGCCGAAATTCCCGGCAACGGCAAGCGGAACGAAGTGGTGATGGTAGGCGCGCACTTCGACTCCTGGCACCTGGGCACCGGGGCAACCGACAACGCGGCGGGTTCCGCGGTGGTGATGGAAGTGATGCGCATTTTGAAAACACTCGAT
>Ga0105242_10004677_pt1 | contig 10591 bp, 10 predicted proteins | sample KBSM24metaG_FD_81521 | JGI IMG/M metagenome (GOLD analysis project Ga0105242, IMG submission 81521) | Miscanthus rhizosphere microbial communities from Kellogg Biological Station, Michigan, USA - KBS M2-4 metaG | ecosystem: Host-associated > Plants > Roots > Rhizosphere > Soil | place... | reverse complement strand
TTTTGTCTTTCGGATGTTCGCGCGGGGATGAGGTATTCACCCTGCGCACGTACTTTCCGCGCGCCGACATCACCGGGATTGAAATCGACCCGCGCAACGTCGCGCTCTGCCGCGCGCGCGCGCGGGCTGAGCAGCAGCTGCGCTTCGTGCGGGCGGCCACCACCGCCGGCGAACCCAGCGCCTGCTACGACGCGATCTTCTGCCTGGCGGTGCTGTGTCTCGGGGATCTGACCACGCGCGGCGCACAGCGCTGCGATCCTTACCTGCAGTTCGCTGACTTCGAGCGCCAGGTCACCGATTTTGCGCGCTGCCTGAGGCCCGGCGGCCTGCTGCTGCTGCACACGACCAATTTCCGCTTTGCCGACACCGCGGTCGCCGCGGACTTCGAGACGGTGCTCGAAGCGACGCCCGAGCAGCTCGCGCCTGATGTGCTGTTCGACCGCAACAACCGCCTGCTGCCCGCTGAGCGCTACTTCCCCGTGGGGTTCCGCAAGCGCACGCCGCCGCCACCGTGAACGCAGCCACGCTGGCGCGCGATGCGTGCCGCCCGCAACCGGAGCGGCTCCCGTGCCTCTGATAACGGTCGTGCTACCGACCTACGAGCGGCTGCAGTACCTGCCGCAGACGATCGACTCGGTCATGGCCCAGTCGTTTGCGGACTTCGAATTGCTCATCGCGGATGACGGCTCAGGCGCCGACACTCAGGCCTATCTGGACGGCCTCCTTCAGGCGCCCCGCATCCGCATCCTGCGCTTGCCGCACAGCGCCAACCCCGGCGCGGTGCGCAACCGCGCGGTACGCGAAGCCCGCGGGGACTTGCTCGCGTTCATCGATTCTGACGATGAATGGCTGCCGGGGAAGCTTGAGGCGCAACTGGCCGCGCTGCGCGCCAGTCCCGAATGCCACTGGAGCTATACCGAATTCGCCTGGGTTGACGCGGCCGGGCAGTCCATCGATTGGCGGCGCAATCCGGCCCGCACCCTCTTCGACGGCCAGGTGTTCGAGCCGCTGCTGCGACGGCGCGCCGGCATTGCGCTGCCCACCGTGATGGTGGAGCGCGGACTCTTCGAGCGCACCGGCGGCTTTGATGAACAGCTGGTGCTGCACGAGGACTACGATCTGTGGCTGCGCCTGGCGCTCCGGTCGCCGATCAAACTGGTGCATGGGCCGCTCACCCGGGTGCGCAGGCACGATCAGCATTTCAGCCGCAGCGGCATCCCGCTGTTGCTGAGCAGGGCGCGGGTGCTCGAGAAACTGCAGCCGCTGCTGAGCGACGCACGGCAGCTTCAGACCCTGCGCAGCGAGCGCGCGCGGCTCGCAGCCGACCTCGCCTGGGCCCATGGCGTCAGCGGCCGTCCGGGTGCCGTGCTCGGCACGCTGGCGCACAGCTGGCGCTACTCGTGGCGGTCGCGGGCGTGGTACGTGGGCGGATCCAAGTCGCTGCTGCGCTCGCTCATGCCCAACCCGCTCGTGAGTGCGCTGCGCTCCTGGCGCGCTGCGCGCCGCTGAGTCCGCGCGGCGGGTCAAGCTGCGGTCACGGCTGCCGGCGCGTCAGGGATCGCCCGCGCCCGAGGACTTGAACACCCGCAGGGTGTAACCGGAGAAGATCCCGGGTGCTATGAGCCGCATCACGACCCCCAGCACCGCGGGGAGCGAGCGGTACCTGAACGCGAGGCCCGCAACCGACACGCTCGACAGCTCGCGGTAACCGCGCTGAGTGAAGGGCAGCGCCGGCGCGTCACCGGGGATCATCTCGGCGCCCAGTTGCGAGATGATCCGCTTGATGGTGGCCCCGTAACGATCGAGGAAGGTACGGGTCATGAGATCGACGATCACCCGGTGCACGGGAAAGCGCGCCTGCAGGGTCGCGAGCGTCGCGCGCAGCGATTCGGCCGTCACGTACATGGTGACGCCTTCGATGACGAATACCGTGTCCCGGGCCTGTGGAATGGCTTCGAGTTTCCTGGCGAGCGGCTCGGCAGCGAAATCGATGCCTACCCTGAGTAACGGATTGGGCGCCTGCGCTGCGGGCAGCCGTTCGTTCTTGTAGGCGATGAGCTGGGGCTCGTCGAATTCATACCAGGAGCCGCCGCTGAGCCGAAAGGCGCGGCTGTCGAAACCGCAACCGAGCAGCACGATCTGCAGGTGCGGATCCTGCGCCAGATACGAGCGCAGCAGGTCATCGATGTAGCGGGCACGCGCGACGTTGCTCGCGTTGGGGCGCCTCTCCCCGCCAAAGCGCCGGAAGATCTCCAGCCCCCGCTCGTCCATGAACCGCGCCGCGTAGCGGTCGTCGCAGATCGGGTGGCCACTCTGCGCGTCCTGCATGCGGATCCCGCAGCAATAAAAGGCGGTCTGGGATATGGGGTTCATCGCAGGCTCAGGCGGCGGCGGCAGCCGCCCGCAGGCGGCCCGGCAGTATACCCCCGCCCCCCGGCCCGCCCGGGGAGGCACAGTCCCCGGCACCCCCTGCCGGGGCCCCCGCCCGGGGCTCTGCGAATGCGTGCGACGTGCCACGGAAAGGCGGCCGCGCGCGTGATGCGGCTCACGGTTGGCCGCACCAGCGCCCCACAGAATGGCGTCTTGGCAGCCGGTAGGCGCGCGCGGTACCCGTCATGAACCTGACTCAAGTTGTCCTTGGCACCACCATCGGTTTCTTTCTGGCGCAGGCCCTGCTGCATGTCGGCAGGCGCGTCCTCGTGCTGTGGCCGGGGGAGGCGCCGCATCGTCGGCTCGGCAGGCTGATCCCCTCCGCCTGGATCGGCGGCTTCACCCGCTATGCCGCCGTGGTCGGGGTGAGCGCCGCGGTCATCACACTCGGCGCCTGGGGTGTCGGGGATTACCTGGCGGCGAAGACCGCACGCGGTGCGGCCGCCTCGACCGCCCTCGACCTCGCGACGGCGCCGCCCGTGCCCAGCCCGGCGGACGAGCCGCCGGATCCCAACTACGCGAAAGCCAACGCGGAGCCGGCGCCCTCAGCCGCCGCCCACGATCCGGATCCGTACAAGGACCCGGACTACAAGGTACACCGCGCGGCCCGCGCCGCCGGCAGCCCGGTGAGCCTCAAGGAGAAGCTGCTGCAGCGCTCCGAGGCCAAGGCGGCCAACGAGCTGCTGAAGGACGTCCGCCAGCACGTGCAGCGCTCGCAGTACGATTGCGAGGCAGCCGACCGCGCCAGCCGCTATCTGAAGGCGGGACTCGACGTGTGGGGCTTTGACGCCTGGCAGGCGAAGTACTTCCCCGTGAGCAGCTACCGCGGTGCGACGCTGCCCGCGTGCATGGACATCAAGACCGTCGTTGATTCCTCCGATGCCGGGCTGGACCTGCGCTCCACCGTCGCCCAGGGCACGCACTCCTGAAGAGCGCAGCCGCGCGCAGAGCGCGGCCGGCTAATCAGGCGCTCAGTCGTTGCGGTCGCGGGACCTTGATCCCGAGGCTCTCCAGTCCTGCGCCGATCGCGGTTACCGCGCCCGGCACGCCGGCCGCGCCGAGCTGGCCCATGCACCCGACCCGGAAGGTTTCGACGGTCGTGAGCTTGCCCGGATACAGGATGAAACCGCGCTCCTTGACCGCCTGGTAGAAGCGCTTGAACTCATAGCGCGGATCCTGCGGCGCGTGCACGGTGACGATGATGGGCGCCTGGATGGCGGCCGGCAGGAAGGAGCGCAGGCCGAGTCCGCGCAGGCCCTCGAGCAGTTGGCTGCAGTTGGCCGCGTAGCGGGCGCCGCGGGCCTCGAGCCCGCCCTCCTCGAAGTACTGGGCCAGCGCCGCATCGAGCGCCGCGACGACGTGCGTCGGGGGGGTATAGCGCCACTGGGTCGTGCGGGTCATGTAGGTCCACTGGTCGAACAGGTCCATGGCGAGCGAATGGCTCACGCCTTCGCAGCGCTCGAGCACCGAACGGCGCACCAGCACGAAACCGATCCCGGGGACACCCTCGAGGCACTTGCCGGAGGCCGCGATGAGCGCATCGAACGGCGTCGTGCGCGCGTCGATCTGCAGCGCCGCGAAGGAACTCATCGCATCGACGATCAGGCCCCTGCCGTGGCGCGCCACGACCGCCGCGATCTCCGTCAGAGGATTGAGGATCCCAATGCTGGTCTCACAGTGCACCAGGGCGACGTGGGTGATCGAGGGGTCCTGCTTGAGCTGCGCCTCGATGTCGCTCGCGCGCACCGGCTGATCCTCGGCGTAGGCGATCGTCGTCAGGCGGCGGCCGAGGACCTGGCAGATGCGCGCGATGCGCTGGCAATAGGCCCCGTTCAGGGGCACCAGCACGTGGCCGCTGCGCGGCACCAGCGTGCCGATGGCGGCCTCCACCGAGAAGGTGCCGCTGCCCTGCAGCGGGACGCACTCGTGCGTGCCCTCGCCGTGAATGATGCGCAGCAGCGACTCGCGCACCCGCGCGGTGATGGCATTGAAGTCCCCGTCCCAGGACCCCCAGTCGTGCAGCATGCTTTGCTTGGTCCTGAGCGAAGTCGTGAGCGGACCGGGCGTGAGCAGGATCGGATCGGCGGTCATCGGCGTCTCCATCAGCGGCGGCGGGCAGGCCGGCGGGCTTCCAGGGGAGGGCGCGGGCACCCGTGGGCGACCCCCCAAGTATAGAATAACTGCTGATTGTCGACAATTGACAATCAGACTATGATGATCGCCCAAGCATTCCAGCGGAGCGAGCGATGCCGGCGGCCGCCAACCTGACCCCACTGCAACTGGTGCAATCAAGCTCCCTGCCGGCGCTGGTGCAGGCCGAGATCGAGCAGCTGATCCTCAGCGGCGAGCTGGCGGCCGGCCAACGGCTGAACGAAAGCGAACTTGCGATCCGCTTCGGCACCAGCCGCGGCCCGGTGCGCGAGGCGCTGCGGGCGCTCGAAGAATGCCGCCTGGTGCGCTCGGAGAAGAACCGCGGCGTGTTCGTGCGGGAAATCTCCATGGCGGAGGCCGACGAGATCTATGACATCCGTGAAGCCCTCGACGAGCTGATCGGCCAGCGGGTCGCGCGCAGCGTGAGCGACGAGCAGCTGCAGGCACTCAAGTCCAGCGTCGCGCAAATGGAGGCCGCGACCGAGAGTCAGGACCTGAAGCGCTATCACGCGCTCAACCTGAGCTTCCACGACATGCTGGTCGAATTTGCCGGCAATGCACGCCTGGCGGAGACCTACCGCCTGCTGACCAAGGAGCTGCTCCTGTTCCGCCTGCGCGGGCTGCAGGACGGCGGTGGCTTCGCGGTCTCCAGCGCCGAACACAAGGCCGTGGTCAAAGCCATTGCCGCGCGCGATCCCGAGCGCGCCGGCCGGCTGCTGCGACGGCATGCCGCCGAGAGCCGCGCCCGCATGCACAAGGCGGCGGCCGTGCGTCCCGCAAAACGCTGAGCCAATTCACCAGACACCGGAGCCAAGCCCCTTGCCCGCCAACATTGCCGTCAACAGCCGCACCTACCGCTGGATGGACCACCCGCTGGTGGTGGTGTGCCTCGATGGCTCCCAGTTCGAGTACATAAGTGCCGCAGTGGCGGCCGGCTGCGCGCCCTTCCTGGCGCGCATTCTCGCCGGCCAGGGCACCTGTCTGCTCGCCGACTGCGCCATGCCGAGCTTCACCAACCCCAACAATCTGTCGATCGTCACGGGGGTAGCGCCGGCAGTGCATGGCATCAGCGGCAACTACTTCTACGACCCGCAAACCGGCGAGGAAGTGATGATGAACGACCCGCGTTACCTGCGGGCGGGCACCATCCTCGCCGCCCTCGCCGAGGCCGGCGCCAAGGTCGCCGTGATTACCGCCAAGGACAAGTTACGCAAGCTCCTCGGCCACCAGCTGCGGGGTATTTGCTTTTCCTCCGAGAAGGCCGACGAGGTGACGCTGGAGGCGAATGGTCTCGAGGATATCGTCGAGCGTGTCGGCATGCCGGTGCCCTCGGTGTACAGCGCCGCGCTGTCGGAATTCGTGTTCGCGGCCGGGGTCAACCTCATGGAGCGGGAACGGCCGGACGTCATGTACCTCTCGACCACCGACTACGTGCAGCACAAGGCGGCGCCGGGCACGCCGGCCGCCAACGAGTTCTACGCCATGATCGACAGGTACCTGGCGCGGCTGGATGCGCTCGGGGCGACCATCGTGCTCACCGCCGACCACGGCATGAATGCCAAGCACGATGCGCACGGCGCCCCCAACGTCATCTACCTGCAGGACACGCTCGATGCGTGGCTTGGCGCGGGCACGGCGCGCGTCATCCTGCCGATCACCGATCCCTACGTGGTGCACCACGGGGCGCTTGGATCCTACGCGCTCGTCTATCTTCCCGAGAACGTCGATCAGCGCGCGCTGCGGCAGCGCATCGCGGCGCTTGCCGGCGTGGAAACGGTGCTGACGCGCGCCGAGGCGGCCAGCCAGCTCGAGCTGCCGGCGGACCGGATCGGCGACCTCGTCATCATCTCCCGACAGGACACGACGCTCGGCACGAATCGCAGCCGGCACGACCTGTCGGGCCTGGATGCGCCGCTGCGCTCGCACGGCGGCACCTCCGAGCAGAAGGTGCCCCTGCTCGCCAACCGCACCCTGAAGAATCCGCCGGGCACACGGCGCTGGCGCAACTTCGATGCGTTCGAGCTCGGCATGAACCTGGTCAACTGATCCGCCATGCCGCAAGTTCACCCGACCGCTGACGCCGGTGCCGCACGCGCGGGCGAGCCGATCCGCGAATCGCTGCGCATCGCCGGCGAGAAGGTTGCCTCCGAGCGGGTGATCGAGGTTCGTCACCCCTACACCCAAGCGCTGGCCGGCACGGTGCCGAAAGCCTCACGGGCGCACGTCCGGCGTGCACTGCAGATCGCCCGGGGCTACCACGCGACCCTCACCCGTCATGAGCGCTACCAGATCCTCATGCGCGCCGGTGCCACGGTCACCGCGCGGCAGGATTCGCTGGCACGCCTGATCACCCTTGAGTCCGGGCTGTGTCTTAAGGATTCCCGCCACGAGGTCGGCCGCGCCAGCGATGTACTGCTGTTCGCCGCCAACCAGGCCTTGGTGGATGATGGCAGCGTGTTCTCGTGCGACCTGACGGCGCACGGCAAGTCCCGCAAGGTCTACACGCTGCGTGAGCCGCTGCTCGGGGTCATCACGGCGATCACCCCGTTCAATCATCCCTTGGGCCAGGTGATCCACAAGGTGGCTCCCGCGATAGCGACCAACAACCGCCTGGTGCTCAAGCCGAGTGAGAAGACGCCGCTGACCGCCCTGGCGCTGGCCGACATCCTCTATGCGGCTGGCCTGCCGCCGCCGATGCTCTCGGTGGTGACCGGTGAGCCGGCGGAGCTTGCCGATGAGCTGCTGAGCAGCCCCGAGGTGGATCTCGTGACCTTCACCGGCGGCGTGGCCATCGGCAAGGCCATCGCGGCCAAGGCCGCGTACAAGCGCCAGGTGCTGGAACTGGGCGGCAATGATCCGCTCATCGTGCTGGAGGATGCGGACCTCGAGGAAGCGGCGCGGCTGGCCGTGAGCGGCTCCTACAAGAACTCCGGACAGCGCTGCACCGCCATCAAGCGCATCCTCGTGCAGGAGAGCATCGCCGAGCGCTTCGTAGAGCTGCTGGTGGAGAAGACCCGCGCCGTCAGATACGGCGATCCGTTCGATCCGGACATGGACATGGGCACGGTCATCGACGAGGCGGCGGCGCAGCGGTTCGAAGCCCTCGTGAATGAGGCCGTGGCGCGCGGCGCCCAACTGCTCATCGGCAACGTGCGCCGCGGAGCGCTGTACTCCCCGACGGTGCTCGATCGGGTCACGCCGGACATGACGGTGGTGCGCGAGGAAACCTTTGGGCCGGTCGCACCGGTGATCCGCTTCGCGAGCGTCGAGGATGCGATTCGCATCGCCAACGGCACCGCCTACGGATTGTCCTCCTCGTTATGCACGAACCGGCTCGACCTGATCACGCGCTTCGTGCGTGAGCTGCACGTCGGGAGCGTGAACGTGCGCGAGGTGCCAGGGTACCGGCTCGAGATGACCCCGTTCGGTGGCATCAAGGACTCGGGACTGGGCTACAAGGAAGGCGTGCTCGAGGCAATGAAGAGTTTCTGCAACACGAAGACGTATTCACTGCCCTGGTAGCGTCGCCCGGTGTGCCCGCGGCGGACGCTCCCCTACGGCTCGGGCTCGATATGGTCACGCAGAATCCACAGCAGCCCTTGGTACTTGTCACCGGGGTACGGGAAGCCCAGCAGCGGCGATTGCTGCAGCATCAGCTCACCATAAAAAGCCAGAACATCGGGTCCCCTGCGGAAACCTTCGGGCCGCTCCAACCATTTCCCGATGATTCTCTGCTCAAGCTCACTGGTCCTGTGTTTGCTTGTCAATGGTCCACTCTCGTCTCAACATGACTGTGTCGCCCGCCTGGGAGCCTGCGGGCGAACCGATCGGGCCCGCTGACGGGGGCGGCTTAGGGAGCGCCGGCGGCGACTGAGGCGCACGCTACGACTCAGGGGTCTAACACGACAATCACCCTCAAGAGGGATGAGACAAATGCGCCCCTCACGACAGTGTATTTCTTGGTGCCGCCAGCGCTCAGCGCACCTGCTGACATCGCGCGCTCTGCCCGGGCGAGGCCGAGCTCCCCGGTAGCGGGCCGCGGTGTCGGACCCGCAGGATCAGGCTCTACCGGCGCTTTCGTTTGAGTCGATTGCACGCCCGATCCTCCACTGTTCGAGTCTTCCGTGGTCGATACCGCGGTCGCTGCGCAAAGTTGGTGCGCAGATGTGCGGCTAAGCGCCTGGGCACGCTGCTGCGTCGGATGATGTTTCTAATCCCGGATTCACTTGCCTGCGCTGTCACACCGCCGCGAGCGACCGTCAGCTCTCAGCTGCGGTACGTCAGGATCCGAGCGGCGAGGCATGAGGAGGGTTTCCCCCCACAGGGACGCACGCTTCGCCAACGAATGCGGCCTATTCCTACAGCAACAGCCGGTGAGTTGCCTCAGCCTATGGCCAAAAGCTCATCCAAGAAGTCAGCCCGAGTCAAGTGATGATCGAAGGGGGAGCCATGGTGGAATTCAGATCGAGCAACGCTTGGGGCCCCGCCTTCTGTGTCGATGTCTGGCACCACGGAATGCTCGCTGGACACATCCGCAGGCAACTCGCTACCGGCGTGTTCAGATTCTATTACCGCGATGATGATGAGCTGCAGCCGACCTTTCAGGACCGCGACCTCGAGGCCCTGAAGCGACGGATCCGCGATACCACCGCAGGTCTGCCTTCGACCCCGAAAATCCAGGCAGCAGGTGACCGTCTTGGTAGCGAGCAACTGTCGGACGCGGGCGACCGGCCGCATTGCACGAGAGGCGAATTCAGACTCAGCCGAGTATTAGCGGACGCTATCCGGCATTAGAAAATAACAAGGTCTGAGCCACTCCCCCTTTCCCGGCAATGCGTCCTCCGCACGCGCGAATTCCGTGCCGTCGACCGCCCTGCGGCTAGGCGCTGGCAAGAGTAAGCGAGGACATTCCGCGCAGCGGATGTAGGCAGCCTGATCCAAGGGGTTCACCAGTGGAACGTGGCGCCCAGCAGCGGGCCTTTGAAGTTAACGCTGCTGATATTGTTGCCCGACAGCCCGTAGTCGAGGTAGCGCCACATGCCGATGATTTCGCCCCACCGGAACGAGTACGCAATGCCTGCCGCAGCCTGCCAGGTGTGGCTGGAGTCGCCCGCACCGCCATCCAGGTAGAACGGCACCGACCACTTGCTGTCAGCCCCCAGCGTGACGTGGCCCTTGACGCCGACGATCGCGTCCCAAAGCGGGCTGCCGGCCTCTGCACTGCCCGAGCGACCGCTGGGGTTGATCGGTCCGAGGTTGCCGGTGATGCTCCAGGTCAGCTTCTCGGTCAGGTCGAAGTAGCGCGTACCGGCGAGCAGATCTACCTTCAGCAGCGGCTCATCCCACACCCGGTACTCTGCCGCGAGCGTCCACACCCAGGCCTTGATATCAAAATTCAGATTCGCGGAGGTCCCGGCCGGCAAACCAATGTTGCCGATCGTGAAATCCCGACTGGCCATCTTCGAGTTGCCGAGGTTCACATAAACGAGATCGTTCCATACGCCCCAGGGACCCTTGTGGACATCGAACGCGCCCATGAACGTGAAATTCAAGTTCTCGAGGATCTTGGAACCATCGAGATTGATGCCCGAGCCTCCGGCCGGAAACGTGGTCGTGCCGCCGATGGACGGCAGAAACAGATATATGGAGGCTTCATAGTTCCATGCCCCGGCCGCCGAAGCAGCCTTGTCGTCGGCGATGGCAAGACCCGGCAGGGGTACCGCGACCGCAAACACCATGCGGCAGGCAAGCGCCCAGCGGGCACGGCGTGTTCCAGCGCACCGCGCTCGGAACTGGTCTGCCGCACTCCAGGATCCTTGCAGGTTCACGACGGGCACGTCATCGCATCCGGCGTGTTGGGGCAAAGGCCACTGCGATCAAAACCGAGACGCATGACAATCACATAGCACCCCCATTGAGTTTGACTGTACCGGCGTAGTGCGGAGTGAGACGGCGGCGGCGACTTTAGCTAAGTGTCTGTGGATCGAACCTCAGGGGTATTCAGCCCCGG
>Ga0105242_10004676_pt1 | contig 10595 bp, 10 predicted proteins | sample KBSM24metaG_FD_81521 | JGI IMG/M metagenome (GOLD analysis project Ga0105242, IMG submission 81521) | Miscanthus rhizosphere microbial communities from Kellogg Biological Station, Michigan, USA - KBS M2-4 metaG | ecosystem: Host-associated > Plants > Roots > Rhizosphere > Soil | place... | reverse complement strand
TGCAAGCAGGCGAGGTAATCAACCGGATCGAAGGGTGCGAAAGCGAAAACCGCGCTGTTCTTCACACTGCCATGCGCGACCAATTTTCCGACCGCCAAACAGCAGCTTCAGCAGTGGCGGCGGCAGAAAAAGCGGCGTTGGAACTCAAGAAACTCGAACGTTTTTTAGAAAAGCATGAGGGAAAATTCAGCGACCTGATCCAAATCGGCATCGGGGGCTCTGATCTGGGGCCCAGGGCTCTTTGCATAGCCTTGCAAGCGTTTTGGCGTCCGGGATGCCGCGTCCATTTCATCTCGAATGTCGATCCCGACGATGCAAACAGCGTCTTGAATGCAGTCGATTTGAAGAAGACGCTCATCGTGGTTGTCTCGAAATCGGGAACGACCCTGGAAACGCTGACCAATGAAGAGTTTGTCAGAGTTCGGATCAGAAAGATGGGGCTTGATCCGAAAGAGCATTTTGTCGCCGTGACCGGAGAAAAAAGTCCGATGGACGATCCGTCTCGTTATCTCGCATCGTTTTACATCTGGGATTTTGTTGGAGGACGCTATTCGGCCACTTCGATGGTAGGCGCTGTCGCTCTCGGCTTTTGCCTTGGATTCCACGGGTTCAAGGAAATCCTGAGAGGAGCTCATGCGATGGATTTTCATGCTTTGACTGCATCGGCGCGAGTCAATCTCCCGCTTCTTTCAGCTCTTCTCGGTATCTGGAATCGCAATTTCCTCCGTCTTCGCACCGTCGCAGTGATCCCTTATTCCCAAGCGCTTCTCAGGTTTCCGGCCCACTTGCAGCAGCTCGATATGGAATCGAATGGCAAGCATATCGATAAATCAGGTCGCCCCTGTCAATTTTCGACCGGCCCTGTCATTTGGGGCGAGCCGGGAACGAACGGCCAGCACTCGTTTTACCAGCTCATCCATCAAGGGACCGACGTCGTGCCGATCGAATTCATGGGGTTCAAAAAAAGCCAGCATCCATACGATTACGAAATCCAGAATACGACCTCGCAAGAAAAGCTTCTTTCGAATCTTTTTGCCCAGTCGATCGCGCTGGCGATCGGACAAAAAAGCGATAATCCGAATAAGCAGTTCGTCGGGAACCGGCCAAGCCGGATCCTCATGGCTGAAAGGCTCGATCCGTTTACTCTGGGAGCCCTACTCGCATACTACGAGCATAAGGTGGCGTTTCAGGGATTTATCTGGAATATCAATTCTTTTGATCAGGAACGAGTTCAGCTTGGAAAAATGCTGGCCACCAAGATTCTTTCCCACTTCAGCGCGAAACGGACAAAAGGAAAGGCCGAACCGTTTCCTCTTGCTGAAGCTTATCTAAAAATATTGGATCTGTAAGAGACCATCTCTGAATCAAAATCGCTAAATTTTTAAACCGCGGCGGCGGTCCACTTCATCATTCATCGTCACCACAATATAAGTGAGATAGGCTGCGAGCGGCAGAAGAGAAAGACTGGCGTTGGCAAACGCTCTTATAGAGGCAAATGCAACGCCGCTGATCACACTTTGCAACGCCTTCGCCGCGAGCGGCATTGCCACCGATCCCGCAAAAGCCGGCATAGCAAATTTATAGGCGCAATTTGTCTCTACTGTGAGGCGGTAGAAGAGCGATCCTGCAAAACAGATGGCCAGATTCACCGGGATTGAAAACATTAGGCAAGCTGTAAACGCAGCCATCGAAATAGCCCGGAACAGATGGTTGGCGACCAATGCAGCCTTGTACAGCATCGGATGCTGCGCGAAATAATCGCTGACCTGCCGTGTGGGCGTCTCGAGAATATTGAACTGTTCGCAAATATTGGATAGCGTAAGAGTAGCATTCATCTGATTCCCGATTTTCAGAAATTAAATCTTTTGCCGGAAGATCTTATGTTCTGATCCGATTTGAAGCAAGTACTGCTATACCCAAACAACTTGAAAAGTTGGGAATTGGCCCAGGAGGCTCCTCAAAATTTTTGTCCTGAGCGAATTACCATTGCCGAGTGGCAAGGCACGAGCGAGGACAATCATTTTGAGGCAAAGCCGACGCAGTCGAAAACCAACTTTTCAAGTTGTTTGGGTATAACCGATAGTCTCTCAGCTTGAATGGGAATCTGTCAAATTAGCAATTTCTTTAATACTCCAAAGGTGGACATTTCATTGGCTTTGTAGCGCATCGTCAAGAACAATCTATCTCTAACACTCGGCGTTGCCGTTGCGTATGCGAATGCAGCATCTTGATGCAGGATGCAGAGGAAGAGAGGGGGTCGTGATGAAGACCTGTCCTAGTTTATCGAGGCTATTTTGAAAATGAGCCTGCCTAGCGCTGTCCAGCGCAAGACCGAGATCGTCGACCGCCATGAGAGGAGTGCACGAGAGGCGGGCGGCCAAGCAATCCCATTCGGCGAGGTGAAGGGAAGCAATGGCGGTCTTTTTCTGCCCTTCGCTGGCGAAAGTCTTGGCCGCTTTGCTTCCGATCCAAAAGGAGAGGTCGTCTCGATGCGGGCCGACCGTTGTCAAGCCCAATTCTTTGTCTCTTCTTCGGTTTTTTTCGAGCTGCTGGAGATAATAATCCGGGTATGAAGGGTGGTAGCGGAGTGTATGGAGTTCCGTTTCAGAGAGGTTGCGGCCATGATGCGAAAGAGGAGACTGGAGTTCTTCGACCAAACACTTTCTCATTTTATAGAGATATGCGGCGGAATGGGCCATTTCAGCTTCCCAGCATTCGATCGGCTCAGTTTGGCTGCCGCGAAGGAGGCAGTTGCGCTGTTTCATGGCGCGCCAAAAACGGGAGAAGTGATGGACATAGAGAGGATCGCTTTGGGCGAGGTGGAGATTGAGGAATCGCCGCCTGTTTGTAGGAGAACCGCCGATTAATTCGGAATCGCCTGGCGTATGGAGAACGAGAGGAAGGGTTCCCAGTAGAGGATAAAACGAGCTGTGGGTGCTTGCATTGATCTGGAGCCGCTTATTCTGGCCGTCGAACGAGATTTTCACCGATTGGGAGATGGTGTTTTGGTCGATGATTGCTTCGATGTAGAAGAATGATTCGCTCTCCCGGATCAGTTCGGCGAGATGCTGGCTGCGGAAGGAGCGTCCGATTGCAAGGAGAGAAATCGCTTCGAGAAGATTCGTCTTGCCTTGCGCGTTATCACCCCAAATGATGTTGAGGCCCGGTGAGAACCGGATTTCCGCCTCTTTGAAATTGCGGAAATTACGCAGATAGAGCTGTTTAAGTTGTAGCATTCGCTGCTGTGGCTTCTCGCGGAGCTGGGCTATCGTTGAGGCGCATCGGCATGATGACGAAAAGGGCGTTTGTGGAATCGGTGACAATGCCGGGATTATGGGCATCATTCAGTCCGAACGAGATCGTTTCGTCCTTGCTGTGGCGAAGGATATCGAGAAAGAAGAAGGGATTGAAGACGATGTCGATTTTTGGACCGGAGTAATCAACCGGCATGCTCACCCGACCTTCGCCGATCTCATGGCTCACGGCCATCAAGTGGAGCTGGCCTGTTTCGAAAGCGAATCGGACCGAGTTGCTCGTATCGGAAGTGAAAAGAGAGACTTGGCGGAGGAGCGCCATCAGCTCCTCTCTGTGCATGGAAAATCGGTGAGCTACTTTTTCGGGGATGACGCGGTCCACGTCGGGGTATTGCCCAGCGAGGAGTTTTGAGATGACGGTATGAGGACCAGCTTCAAGGGATACTTTATCGTAGGCTAGAGTCAAAGCGACCGGCGCATCCGATTCGTCCAATGTCTTGATGATCTCTTCAACCGCTTTGAGCGGGATGACATAGGAACCTTGCAAAGAAGGGTCGATGGCGACGGAAGTGGAAATTTTGGAGAGCCTCTTGCCATCGGTTCCAATAAAAGTGGCTTTTTGCTGGGCGATCTGGAGTTGGACGCCATTGAGGGTAAAACGGCTGTCTTCGCGCGCTGCTGCAAATAGGGTTTTCGAAAACATCTCTTTCAATACCGCTTTGCTAAAAGCGATTTCAGGAGCGCCGGCGAGGTCGGGAAGCTGAGGGAATTCGCTTTTGTTCATCCCGTTGATCTTGAAAACAGAAGTACCGGTTGTGATTTCAGCCGCTTCGTTCGTTTGCGCACTGATTTTGATCTGCGGAGCGGTCAGTTCGCGGATGAGCTGGAAGAATCTTCGGGCAGGAAGGGCGATCGAACCTTCTTCGATGACTTTCGCATCGACATAGTAGCGCATGCTGACGGTCAAGTCGGTCGCGCTGACAACGAGTTGGTCATCGATCGCTTCAAGCAGGACGTTGGCGAGGATGGGGATAGCGGGCTTGCTCGGTACGACATTCTGAATTTTGGCGATGACATTGACGAGATCGACTTTTGCAATAACCGCTTTCATGGTTTCCTCACATATCTGATAAAAATAGAATATCCCAAGACCCTATGTCAAGCACTGAAGCTATTTTAAAACCGGATTCTGTCGACTTTCAGATTTTTTCTCACTCTTCGCCGCCGCGCTGCATCGCCCGTTTCGACTCCCGTTCTTTGAGCGCCGCCCGCTTGTCGTACGCTTTTTTTCCTTTGGCGATGGCGACGCGCACCTTCGCTATGCCTTTTTTATTTAGGAATATAGCGAGAGGGATAAGCGTAAGCCCTTTTTCCGCGACTTGCTTGCGGAGTTTTTCGATTTCGTTTTTGTGCATCAGGAGCTTGCGGGGGCGTCTTTCTTCGTGGTTGTGGATATTGCCGTAATTATAAGGCGCTATGCTCGCGTTGAGAAGCCAAAGGGCATTTCCCCTGACATCGACGTAGGCGTCTTGAAGCGAGCCTCCGTGATTGCGCAGCGACTTGATTTCGGTGCCCAGGAGGACGATGCCGGCTTCATAGGTGTCGAGGATCTCGTAATCGTGGAAAGCTCTCCGGTTGGAGACGAGCTCGTTCGATGGCTTAGACATTGCTGCTTTTCCTTTTCGTAAGCCCAATCAAAAACAGGATCGCCAGCACGCCCCAAAAAATCAGTTCGTAATAGGAAAAAGTCAAGGACAAGGACTGGAAGCCGAGTTTCAAGCCGATCCACCCGATCATCCCGTATGCCGAAGGTTCAAACCGCGGGAAGCGATGAATCAAGGTGCTGAAGAAACGGGCTGCATACCGGATCGCGAAAACGCCGATCATCCCGCCTATATAGACGATCCAAAGCTTAGGATGGAACCTCTGATGGTTTGCTGAAGGGCCGATAAAAGCGACGCCAGCGATGACCGAATCCGTGGCGAATGCCAGATCGAATAGCTCGATCAGCAGGACCGTTTTCCAAAAATTTGCCTTGGAGTGAGAGAGCAGGGAATCTCTATTCCTGGTTTTGATGAAATGATGAAGGGAGAGATAGAGGAGATAGAGGCCTCCTGCAAGCTGAATCCAAAAATATTCGAGGAGAAATGCGACGCCCAAGATTCCCACCAACCGGAATATCCAGGCAGACAGGAATCCGATATAAAGAGCGCGGTCGCGAAGGCGCTGCGGAAGCCGGCTCGAGATGAGTCCTAGGACGATCGCATTGTCGGCGGACAGCAGGATTTCCAAAAATGCTAAAATCGCAACCCTTGGAATATCTGAAAATGAAAACGTCTGTCCGAGCATATGAATCCCAAAATCGACCGAAATCGACTGTTACAGCACCCTCTTATTCTTCGAAGTAGAATCGACCGAATGGGGTAACCGCAAAGCAGTCCTGCCCTCGGTAGACGCCTGTGACGACCATCCCGGTTTCGAAAAGCCATTCAAAGATCGTGGCTTTCACGAGACTTTTTTCATGATCGCTATATACGGGGAGGGAATATTTCCAATGTTTGCCCGTCCGCTTTAACATCAGGACCGAATGTTCGCTCAAAGCGATCGAAATTCCTTTGAAGAAGTCATCGAAAAGAACCCAATCCCCGTGGAGGATCCTCTTGAGCGATCGTTCGGATTCCCGAATGTTCCTCTCTGTAGCGATTTGCGGCGAGAGCGCGCAATTCAAGATCCGGTTTTTATTATGCCGATAAAGATGGAGGGCTTTATTTTCCCGATTCATGCCGAGCCAGGCGCGAGCGCCGTCCAAGGGCCCCAGTTTCTGTCCGTTCATAGAGGCAAGTTCTATGAGAAGGAGCTTTTGAATCACCGCTGCGAGATAGCGAGCGGCGAAGTCCAGCGCTTTTTCAGAACCGGTGTCTAGGGAACAATGGGAGGCAAGATCCACAGTGATTTTACGAGGCATAGGGGTTCCCGGTTCCCAAGCGTGGAGGTGGAGCGGCTTTTTTAAAGAAAGGGAGAGAAGCGCGCTCATGTCTTCTACGAAGGAAAAGTCGCTGTCCCGGGTTCGTTCGATGCCGTCGTCTAATTTATACCGGGGAGATTCGGTGGATTTCAAGAAACGGAGATACTGGTGCCATTCATAATAGGGGGTGATGATTTCGATCCAATGGTCGTCTTCTTTTTCATACGAGACGCAGCCGATGAAATTGAATTCCAGAAGAAGCATCATTTCTTCGAAATTGCGGCGCGCCAAGTTGTATTTTCCAATTACGTCGCTTGAATAAAGCTTGAAATCGGAAGCCCTGAAAAGATCGGAGATGATTCCATGGATCGTGGAATCCCCAAAATGGAGGTCGAAAAGATAGCGTTGGAAAATTTGGGGGGTGAGAAGGTATTTTTCTACGATCGATTCGAAAATGTTATTGGAGGTGCGCGGAATAGAATACCATGCGGGCAGATGATGGATCGGAACTTTGCGCAGAAGGCCGGCAAGAAACTCCATATCGGGTTTGAAGTCGGGATCGAAACGAATGATTTGGAATTCGAAATATTTTCGAAGCTCCTTGTCGACGACGATGAAATCGTCCTGTATGGAGAGAAGTCCGGTTTGGGAGAGTTTTTTTAAAATTTGGTGCAGATCTTCTTCTGAGCAGCCCATGCTGCGGATCAATTTTTTCAACGGGATCTTGAGGGGATTGAAGAGGATTTCTTCCAAGACTTCAAGGTCGAAGGAGGAACAGTCGGCCATCAGCATTCTGTTGTCGATATCTTGCCGGCAATTGTAATCAGTAAGGACGACCTTGTTTTTACGAACAGAGGTTAATTCCAACATTCGGAGACTCAATTCTTTGGGTGTTGGCCTATATGGCCTATGCTATGGCGTACACTATATAGGACGGGTGGGATTGGAGGCAAGGCGTAGTCCGTTAACGATCACTAAGAACCTATTAAAGACGGGTTCTAAGCTTCTCGAAATAGTCGCAGCGCTTTTTCATCTCGCGTTCAAAACCCCGTTCTACAGGAGTATAAAAGGAGCGGCGCCCCAACTCTTCGGGGAAGTAATCCTGGCCCGAAAATCCATCGGGGGTATCCGGATCATAGATATACCCTTTTCCATAGCCCATTTCTTTCATGAGGGAGGTCGGCGCATTTAAAATATGCTTAGGAGGGGAGAGATGCCCTGTTTCAGAGGCGGTTTCTCGGGCTTTTCCGTAAGCGGTATAAGAGGCATTGCTTTTGGGACTCAAGGCAAGATAAAGGACAGCTTGGGCAAGAGCAAGCTCTCCTTCAGGCGATCCTAAGCGGCGGTAAGCATCGTACGCGGCCAAGGTCAGGCCGAGCGCTGATGGCTCGGCAAGTCCTACGTCTTCGGATGCCATGCGGATCAGACGCCGGGCAATGAAAAGAGGATCTTCGCCTCCTTCCAAGATTCGCGCAAACCAGTAGAGGGCGGCATCGGGATCGGATCCTCTGACCGATTTGTGAAGAGCCGAAATCAGGTTGTAATGCCCCTCTTGGTCTTTGTCGTAGAGAGCCGGTTTTTTTTGGATAAGGGACGAAAGCGAATCGATGTCGAGCTGATCTTGCTGTGGAAGGCGGTCGATCGTCTCGATCAGATTCAATAGATGCCGGCCATCGCCTTGCGACTGCGCGATCAGATAGGCGCGGGCTCGAGGATCCAAATGAAGAGAGCGGATCGACTGTTCGTAACGACTCAAAATCCGCTCAAGGGAATCTGGCGTTAAATGATTAAGAGTTAAAATTCTAAGACGAGATAGAAGCGCGTTATTCAGAGCGAAGGAGGGATTCTCGGTCGTAGCGCCGATAAGTACGATGCTGCCATCTTCGAGAAAGGGAAGGAAGATATCCTGCTGAGCTCGGTTGAAGCGATGGATCTCGTCGACGAATACGAGCGTTTGTCGAGCAAAGAGCGGGGTTTCTTGCCCTTCTTTTAAGATTTTTTTCAACTCCGCAGTGCTGTTGAATACTGCGCTCAAAATGACGAACGGCAGCCCGAAGCCGGCAGCGTAGAGTCGTGCGATCGTTGTCTTCCCGCACCCTGGAGGGCCGAAGAGGAGAAGGGAAAGGGGACGGCCGCTTTGAATGATGCGGGCAATATAGCCGTTCGCGCCGACTAAGTGATCTTGGCCAGCGATGTCTTGCAATCGCAACGGCCGGAGCCGTTCGCTTAACGGGACATAAGAGGCTGTCATTGAATTGAGTTTTGGATTATTTTGCTCGATTTTCGATTCAAATGCAACGGGCAATAGCTGTTGGAATCAAAAATCGGCTCGCAACAACCGAAAAACATCGACAGAAGCTGAATTTTTAACACCCTCACACACGAGAATAGAAAAAAAATCCAAAAATATTTCTGAAATCAACATGTCGAAATAAATTTCTTAACCTATTGATTTTGAATGTTTTTTGTTTTGCAGGTTGTTGTAAGTATTTGGTTGTTAATGCATTAAAAAATCAAAAATCTTCATTCGAAAATTAACTCATTTTTTTCATATTTTCAAAAAAAATCAAAAATTTTTAACTGACAAAAATCGCCCTCACACATACTTCTGGGGCAGATTTTAATTTAGTCTGAATTTGCTGGTCAAAACAAAGTCATTATTAGTGATTTGAAATTATTTACTAAAAAGTGTATACTTAAATTTGTAAGGCAATTAAGGAGCGCGGGATCGCCCGCTTGAGAACAAGAACCCCAGAGATGGGAAAGCTTGATCGAAATGAAGCTCTGTTGCACTTGCACCTAAAGGAGGAAAACAATGGTAAAACGCAGAAAAAAAGCTCGCAAAGCTAAAGGTAAGCGCAAAGCTCACCGCAAAGGGCACAGAAAACATGCTCGCAAATCAGCGAAAAGACGCACGACAAAGAGAAAGAAAACCCGTCGGCGCAAATCGTCTTCTGCAGCTTCTATTATGGCTGTCGAGCAGTAAGAGCTTAAGGCTAAAGTTTGGATCGAGCATGGCCTCAAGGCCTGCTCGATTTTTTTTAAGAAATTTTTCCTTCGAAAACAAATTCCGAAATTTTCTTTCTCGTTGAAGGCGTTTCCTTTAGTTGCAGGTCTTGGGGAAGGCTCGATTTTGGGGCTTTTTTTCCGATCGCGAACATAGCATGAACTTCATGATCATTAGGGATCAGGAGCTTTGCTTTGACGTAATCAAATCCTTCCATGCCATGGACGACCAGGTCGCGGCTCGTCCCTTCCAGACAAAGGTTTTCCCAAGCAGCTCCTGTATCGAAATCGTGGGTATGGGATGGTTTATTGTTCCTCTCAAATGTCGTCCTCGAAAAGAAAAGCCCTAAAACGGCTGCCTTGGTACACCATGCTTTATTGGCATCTACTAAGAGATCGTAGAGTCTGTCCCAATAAGTAGTTTCCCGCTTTACATAAAGGATGCGCCACGGCTGGGCATTATAGGAAGAAGGAGCCCATCGCGCCGCCTCGAAGAGAGGAAACAATTCCGTATCGGATAGGGGCTCTCCTGACATGGCCCTGGAAGACCATCGGTTCAATATCAAAGGATGAATCGGGTAATCGGGCTTTCGGTGTTGTTGGATTTCAGAAGAGAGGTGATTCTGCATGCGCTCCCCTAGTTTGCTTGCCATTATTTTATTTTTTAGTTTAAATCGCAAGTTATATAGTGCAAGTAGTGGTCCTTAACGAATACTGTGAGCAAGAATGAAAAAAAAGGGTCAGGATATCAAGGTTTTGTCTCCCACTTATCGTTTGGAGGAGAGCGAACGATTCTTGAAGAGCCTCGAGAATGAGAACGAAATGATCGATGATCACGGGCGCGCGATCATAGGAAGAAGGGATCGCCAACCAAACTATGAATCGGAAAACGATCGGGCTTGAGAGGGCAGATCGGCTTTTATCCTCATCCTTTAAGCGGTCAAGAGAGCTATAGGATCATTGCGGCAAGGAACTTGCATCTCAATTTCTAACTTTTCGAGTAGTTTGGGGGCATGCATGGATGCAAAGAATATCTCCTTTCATGTTATATACTGAAGTATGGTCATCCAAATCACCAGGCGGGAAGTTCTCAATAACCTCATCCGATTCAAGGGCAATCTCTTGGAAAAAGAGTCTGAGCCGGTTTCCAAGAAAAGGGTGTATACGGGTCTGCTCAACCGCCATACAGGTGAAATCCGGTTTGCTCAGCAAGTCGCAATGCCGCCGCAAGCAAAAATATCCCAGGCCTTCAATATACAGGGAAAGGCTGCCGATTGGGTGGAAATCGACCTTGTCGCGGAAGACACGCAAAAGACTGTTCGTTTTCATCTTACGGGTTCGAAAGGGTCCTCCTTGAAACCGACCGAAAT
>Ga0105242_10004675_pt1 | contig 10597 bp, 8 predicted proteins | sample KBSM24metaG_FD_81521 | JGI IMG/M metagenome (GOLD analysis project Ga0105242, IMG submission 81521) | Miscanthus rhizosphere microbial communities from Kellogg Biological Station, Michigan, USA - KBS M2-4 metaG | ecosystem: Host-associated > Plants > Roots > Rhizosphere > Soil | place: Michigan... | reverse complement strand
CTATCACAATACATTCTTTTTGTTTGGTAATGGCATTAATTCTGGAACGGGAGCTTCATGGTATGCATATTCTTTTGCAACACCTACAACTATTTCTACTTCAGCAACTAATACTTTTGCCTTACAGACAAAGCCTGATTATCCAATTGCTGTTGTAAGGCTTCCTGGACAGGCTGCCAATGTGCTGGTATTTGGAACATCAGTTTGCGAAGTGTTTACCAATGTAGGCGGATTGCAGAATTACAGACGTAATAACACCATTAACATCGATTATGGTTGCGTTTCTGTTAGAACAATAGCAACCTCTGACAAGTATGTGGCATGGTTAGCAGAAAACGAAAACAATGCACCAATTATTCTTGTATATACAGGAAATGGATACCAGCCAATATCTACTGACGGCATAGACCATGTTTTAAGTAATATCAATTTTCCAGCACAATCAACTGCTATGTTTGTTCGTAAAGATGGCCATTTGTTCTATCAGCTTACATTTTATAATCCAGCTGATAACTTAACTTTAACCTATGATTTTACAACAGAGAAATTCTTTGACTTGACTGACCATTATGAGAACTATCATCCGGCAAGGAACTATGTTTACTTCAATCATAAAACCTATTTTGTTTCTTTGAATAATGGTTCAATATACGAAGACAATACAGATTTTACAACCTATAATGAAAGTATAGGTTCAGTGGACCCATCATTAAACTATGTCATACCTAGAGCAAGAATTACTAATACGATTAGGCTTCCTGATACTGCTCGTTTTATTGCTAATTCGCTGGTCTTAATGATAGACCAGGGAAATGATCCAAATTATATAGGATTGCCAGAGCCAGTAAGCAATATCCATGCGCCACCTCCAGCTTATATTCCTCGCGTTGATTTAGCAATTTCTCAAGACGAAGGAATTACTTGGAGTAATTATGTCTCTAGAAACCTAAATCCAATAGGATATAGGCGTAATCAATTGACGTGGGAAAGAATGGGACAGTCAAATTCTTTAACCTTTAAATTCAGGTTCTGGTCTACTAGTTCTGTTATCGTTAACACTTGTACTTTGGATATATACGCATGACAAACTTAACGCTTCCAACATACATTCAAGATGCAAGCCAAGAAAACTATAATGTCGAGCTCAACGAAACTTTGAGAGAATTTTTAGATGATAATTGGTGGCTGCCACAAAGTTTAACGAACGCTCAAGTCGCTACATTAACCAATGATTTTCCAACTGGAGCTTTTTGGTTTAATATAGATATAGCGAAGATGCAACTTTGTACGGCGCCTGGGATTATTGAAACAATAACTAGCGTATAGGGAGAATAGGATGACTTTCGGTTCATTGGCGCAATTGGCCTTAGGCGTAGGCGGACAGATAGCAAGCAATAGGGCAAGCAGAAGAAACAACCCTAATGCTGCAGCTGAGCAACATCTTGCTACCATCCCGGGTCAAGCTCGACCATATTATGATCCCTATATACAACACGGTCATCAAGGGCTTACTAATTTAGCCAATCTGGAAGGGCAATATAGAAGTTTGTATGAACAGCCAAGCGCTATGTCTAACCAGTATGAAAGAATGGCTCATAATCCTACAGAATTTATGGACGCCCTAATGCGGAACTATAACCCATCAGAAGGGTATCGATTCAAGCAACAACAAATGCTTGACGCTATGAGAAACTCTGCTTCATCAGGAGGATTTGCAGGAACTCCATTTAACCAACAACAGCAAGCAGAAACGGTTCAGGGTCTTCTTGGAAGCGACATGCAGCAATATTTACAGAATGCATTAGGCATTACTCAGGCCGGATTACTTGGAAACGAAAATAGAATGCAAGGAAGAGAAAGAGCTCTACAAAGCGCTATGAATGCCCAAGAGAATGTAGCAAATCGTGGATTTAATGCATCAACTGGTCTGGCGGACATTCTAGCCAATGTAGCCGGCTCCAGAGCTACCAATGACTATGCTGGCGCCATGAGACGCGGTCAAAATGCCCAGAACAATATAGGCGGCTGGATGGCTCTTGGTAATGGCCTGCAGAACTCTGTGAACATGTTTGGCCCCGCTATGATGGGTCAAGGTGGTGGCGGAGGCTGGGGAGGCGCTAGCAGAGGGTTTACGCCTCCAACTGGCGGAGGATATGGCGGTCAAGGGGGTTACTTCTAATGGCCTTCAATACAATTAATTTTCAAGCTCCACAAAATCAAGGCGGTATCTTTGAAAATGCTGCTAGGCAATATCAGGGAATGGTTACGCCAAATATATTGAATCAACAAATGAGACAAGGGGATTTGGATATAGCCAATTCTGAAGCTTCTAACTTTATGAAGGACTTAGAGGCTCGATATAAAGAGCAGCAAATTCTTCAGGACTTAGAGCATAAGCATGCGGTTGCACTTAATCAGCAGCGGATGGGTGCTGGAATAGGGCTTGGGAGGGGTGGAGTTCCTGGACAAAAGCAATATGCACCAAGTGCGGTTGGAAAGCTATTGAACGAGCAAGAGTCCGTAATTGCAACATATGGAGAAGATTCTCCTCAGGCCGCAATCATGAAAGCTGCTATCGAAAAAGCAACTATGGGCGGTAAAAAATCTGGCCAATATGCGCCTAGTAACGTTGGAAAGCTAATCCAGGAACGAGATGCTGCTATTGAAATGTATGGGCCTGAATCTCCTCAAGCTCAACTATATGATTTACAGATTCAAAAAACCACTACTGATTCTGACACCAGAAAAAGAAGTCTTTTAGCATCTAATCTGGAAAAATCGATGGATGCTTTAAACTCTGATGATATCGTTCGATATTCAGGACCAGCAGGTACTGTGAAGCTCGCTAAAGAACAAGCCTTGGACGCAGCAGGGCATCCATCTAAAGAATATCTGAAATACAAAGAAGCTCAGATTGCGGCAGAGTATGAGACATCGGAACTAAGGCAGTTCTTTGGCGATTCTATTACGCCTGAAGTTAGACGGCACATAAGCATGCTTACCAATCCATCAGCATTAGCTAAAAGTCCAGAAGCCGCCAAGAGGCAATTAGAGAAATCTAGATCTATAGTTAGAAAACAATTGGAAACCTTTAGAGGCGGATTGAAGAGCACTAAAGAACATACGGGGAAGGCTGCAGAATCTGAACCTCAAGAATTTAGCGAAGAAGATATTTTGGAAACAGCTCGGCAATATGGAGTTTCTCCAGAACAAGTAAAGGCAGACCTGGGAATTTAATTATGGCAAGAGATTTATATGCGGAAAGAGGAATCACGCCTAGTCATATGGCGCCAAAGGGTCGAGACTTGTTCGCCGAACGAGGTATGGTTCCAAAAAAAGCCAATGCAAAGCCTAGGGATTTATATGCTGAGCGTGGAATTACACCAAGCGTTAGAGGCACTGTTCAGCCACAGGAGCCTGAAGAAAGTTTTCTTTCTGGACTTGGTAGCAAGTTTATGTCCGGTGTAACTGGATTCAATACAGCCATAGAGAGGCCAATTCATGGAATCCTTCAGCCATTAGTAGAGAATCAATATGTTCCTGAAAGATTGCGTAATGCTTCAAGACAAGTGGCAGCTAACAGAGAAGCAAATTATGAAAGAGAAGTCGAGAGAAATCCATTTAGCGCTATGGCCGGTAATATTGGTGGCAATGTTGCTTTATTTGCACCCGCATTAATGTCGGGAGCCGGCGCGGGGATATCTCCCTATCTTGCTGGCGCTTTATCTGGAGGCGCTCAAGCTGGAGCTCAATATGTTAATCCAGAGGAGTCTAGGTTAGAAAATGCACTGTATGGCGGAGCTTTTGGAGCTGTATTGCCAGGTGTGGGAAAAGCTATAAGTGGCACCGCAAAAGGAATTAAAAACGTATCTAAAGCTTATCCTGTTAAAAAGGTTGCAGAAAAAGTAATCTCTGGAATGAATACCACTAAATCTAATTACAATAAAATGTATTCTGATATTTTTAAAGAAGCGTCTGACCTTGGGATAAATGAAATTAAAAAGCCAAATATTAACTATAATGCGATTATAAAAAACAATCCAGGAAAGTTTAGTAAAATTCTTAAAGACTTCCAGGAAAGCCCAACACCAGAATTAGCCAATAAACTCCAAAGTGATTTAGGAAAAAGAATATCTTCTCTTCAAACTAAACAAGGGAAGTCAGGGTTGGTAAGTTCAGAGATACATGAGTTAGAAAGATTGACTAGCGCTAAAGATAAGCTTATAAAAAACTTAACTTCCGCTTTCGAAAAGAAATCTCCAGGATTGGCCGATAGATATAGAGAAACTTCAAAAGGTTATGCAAAAGAAGTGATACCTTATATTAAAAGCGCTCCCATTCGTAGATTTAGAACCGGCGAAAGAGGAGAGGCTGATTTTATAAAGGAATTGACTAAAGACAAAACTTTCATGCACAAAATGGGAAAATTATATCCGGAGTTAAGAACTAGAGATGAAATTAATGCGCTTATAAGGCCAACTATAAACAAAGGAGGATTTGGGTTAGGCGGGTATGCGCTGCATAAATATTTAGGGTCAAATAATGATTAATTTAATATTCATCATCAAAACAATAATCGTTATCGGAACTTTCTTCATTTTCTTCTTCAGATACTGCTGTCATTATGAAAAGAAAAAACAAAACAAAAAGGCCAGGAATTCCGAATATAGAATCAACAAAATATGCCAAAAAGAAATAGGCGATAACCATAATCATTGCAAAGACTCCCATAAATTATATAAATACATTGTACCCATACCAAACACCATTTGCAAGTTTATTTCCATATTGTCGCCTAAATGCGTGTATAATCATCTAATAGGAGTATTTTAATGGCACTGGACGCCCGTTACGTTACGACCAAATCACTGGAACCGCTCCTGGTCGACAAGGACACTGGTGCACCCCTAGCTGGCGGTTTTGTCTATTTCTACGAAGACCTCTCCCGCAATACTCTAAAGCCTATTTACGAGCTTACAGGCGCTCCTCCAAACTATACATACACGCAACTGCCTAATCCTATCGTTTTAAGTGCGCTTGGAACCATTCAGAACAATAACGGCGACAATGTTGCGCTTTATTATTATCCGTGGACTTCTATGGCTGCAGATGCGACTTTGGATTTATATTATGTGGTTGTTCAGAATTCATTGGGCGTTCCACAATTCACTCGCGAAGCTTGGCCAAACTACTTTGGAGAACAAGGTGGCGGCGGAGCTTCGGGAACATATTTACCGAATTTGATTGCAAATCCTCAGTTTGCTTTTATTTCTTTTGTACCCGGAACTGCTTTAACTGTCTCTTCTGCTGGAGCTGGAACTGTAGTTACTCCTATTGCCCCCGAATGGAGTTTGTCGGTTACTTTTAGTGCCGCGGGTTCTCTTACTGTAGCTCAAACCCCTGTAGCGGGTTCATCTCAATATCCAACCAACCCTCCTTATACTCTGGATATTACGCCAGTAAGCAACGTTACCGCGGTAAATTTAATACAGACACTGAACCATACGCCAGATATATGGAGTCCCGCAATCGGTGGTGCTGATGGATTTGTCGCAACAAATATAACGCTTGGTAACAATACGACAGCGACTATCACCTATGCCCCATCAGTGGTTACAGCTGGTAATCCTCAAACACTTTTAACAACTACGAACCTATCAGGCGCTTATAGAGAATTTAGCAACACTGTTCAGCTTTTGCCGGCTGCCAATACTGACACCGGGTTAAATGGATATGTGAATATTAATGTAGCCTTATCTCCAACAAATCCTTCAAGCATCACAAGTATCCAGGTTGTTGGGATTGAAACGAACATCACGCCTGTTCCTTATCAGCAAGTACCAGTTAGATTCCAACAGAGTGACTTAATCGATATTATTGTTCCTGATTTAGCCTATAAGCCAATTCCAAGCTATTTAGTGGGATGGGATTTTCCCCTAAACCCAGCTCAGTTCCTAGGACCCACGTTAGCCGCTAGTGCTGCCGGGGCAAACACCTCAAGATATGTATGGGATCAAACAATTGTATTTCAGTCTGCCAACAATGGACCGGCTGTTTCACGTGGAACAAATGGATGTTTAACTATTACTGCGACAAATACTACTCAATTTGCCTTAGTTCAATATCTTGAACAAAGTGTTGCCAGAATGATTTTAAATGACAGAAACTCTGTCAATGTTGCAGCATTCTCAAATAAGGCTGGAGGTCTTCAGGCTACCATTTCTTTGTGGTATACAACCGATGCTAACTTGCCAAGTTGTGCAGCTAATAATTCTATTGTTGCCACATTGGGAGCAACAGGAAAGCCTGCAACATTCAATGGAAACTGGGCTGAGGTTCCAAGAAGCGGATTGGGGGACGCTACTTTCACAATAGGTGCGAGTCCAAATACTACTAATTTTAACAATTATGGGTTTAGTGGTTGGGATTTGGAAGGGATAGCTGCTACAAATACTGCAACATACTTTGCAATAGTTGTTGGTTCTGCAAGTCTACCAGCAACTAATATAGCTAATTTTGACTCTATATCATTGGTTCCAGGGAACGTGCCGACTCGACCCGCTCCGGAAACTGGTGGAATTGGTATGGCTAGGTGCGAGTACTACTATGAAAAATCTTTTGATAATGCAACAATTCCAGCATCTGGAATATTGCAAGCAGCAGTTTATTTTCCTCAAACTTATATTGCAGGGGCACAAACGTATGCTCCTAGCTTTATATTTATAACTCCGAAAAATACTATACCTGCAATTATTATATACAACCCAGTAAATGCCGGTAATCAAATGTACAATGGTTTCACCGGTACGGATTGCACATTGAGTGCAGCAAATGGAGTAAGTACAAGAAGTTTCTTTGCGACCTGTATAACACCAGCTGGTTCTAATGCGGGTAATGCAATAATTTATCAATTTACAGCTGATGCAAGGCTTGGCGTTTAATTTAAGGGATATAAAAAATGGCAAAAGTTACAGAATATAATATAGATAAGTTTCACCGGGGAGTGAATGGTTTTGGTTTACCATTTTGTGGGAATGTGTTTTCAACAACTCTAGCAGCCAATACAGAAGCAACTGTTGCCGTCCCATTAACATCTGTTATGGGCAATATAACTGCTACAGTTAAAAATAAGTTTATGGCAATTTTTACGTGCGATTCTGCGGTTTTTGCATGTATTAATGCAACGGCCGCAAAGCCTGTAGGAAATACTTTGGCCGCAACCACATCTGCAATGGTTCCTGCCAATTGTCCATGGGGAAGAGTGGTGCAGGCTGGAGATGTTATCCATGTAATTTCTGGTGGGACACCTAATCTAACTATTGAATTCTACGCAATACAGGAATAGTAATGGGAATTAAATCGATATTCACTAATCCAATTGGTCAGGCAGGAATATTGCCTACAATGGTATTCATTAATACTGACGATACTCAAGCTCAAGTATTAGTAACTGGATATCTAAGTAGCTGGGTACAAGACGGACTTGTAGCGCTTTCTTCATATCAATTGGCCCTAGTGAATACTTCGGATAAAGGCCCGAGTTGGTACAATATAATCATTGTTAATGAAGTATATTCTTTAGCAATAAGCTCTCCCGGCACTGTAACGGCTATTTTGGGAACGGTTAATGAGATTGATGCTACTCTTGTTCTTCCAAATGAATATCAAATTGGAATATCTGCAACTTATCCTGGTCAGGCATCTATAACCACTTTAGGGACCATTACAACAGGAATATGGAATGGAACAACTATAGCCATCGCTAATGGAGGAACTGGCGCAACAACAGCTCCTGCAGCTTTAACAAATTTGGGTGCTCTACCAATTGCCGGTGGCACAATGACCGGCAACTTGATATTAAATACAAACCCTACATTGCCATTACAGGCTGCTACAAAACAATATGTCGATAGCATTGCATCTGGATTTACATTTAAAGCTCCAGCTTATGCGGGCTCAACCGGAACCTTAAATTCAACTTACAATAATGGTGCAGCTGGTGTTGGCGCAACCCTAACGAATGCCGGTGTTCAGGCTGCTTTTTCTATTGACGGCACATCACCGCCAATAAATTCTAGAATACTAATTAAAGACCAATCTTCACCTGCAGAAAATGGAATATATGATTTAACAACCGTCGGAACCGGTGCCTCGAACTGGGTATTGACGCGTTCTACTGATTTTGATACTCCTGCGACTATGGTTCCCGGGTCATTTATTATTGTTAATAATGGAACGATTAATGGAAATAGCGCATGGATTGAAACTGCAACCATTGTTGTTGTAGGTACAGATCCTGTCATTTGGTCTCAGTTTGGCACATTAGGCGTACAGAGTGTCAGTGGAACAGCAGGGCGCATAACCAGTACTGGAGGGATGAATCCTGTTATTGATATTGATCCTGCCTATGTTGGACAAGCTTCAATAACAACTGTGGGTACTATTACTACGGGCACATGGAATGCCTCAGTAATTTCATTACAGTATGGTGGTACTAGCGCCAATTTGTCAGCAGCGGCATCTAATGGTGGAATAGTATGGTCTAACGCAACACAAATGCAAATTCTTGCAGGAACCGCTACTGCAAGACAGATGCTGCAGTCAGGAGCATCTGTGACTCCTGCTTGGAGTACTGCAACTTGGCCCGCTACCACAACTCAATATGGCATTTTATATTCAAGCGGTACGAATATTGTAGGACAAATTGCGACAGGAAATAATGGAGTGTTGGTTACGGATGGAACAGGGATTCCTACCATTAGCTCTACTTTGCCAGCAGCCGTACAGGGAAACATTACCGCCGTTGGAGCTCTTTCATCAGGAAGTCTGGTGGCGGGTTTCACTCCTGTTACCGTTCCGATAGGAGGAACTGGCGCTACTAGCTTCACATCACGCGGGATGCTTTATGGAAATGGAACGAGCCCGATAGGTGTAACATCTGCAATGACTGACGGGCAGATAGTAATAGGTAGTTCTGTTGGCGTTCCGGCTGCTGCAGCGCTTATAGCAGGCACAAACATTACTATCACAAACGGAAACAATACCATTCAAATTGATGCTCTATCAGGATCTGATGTGGTGTCCTATACAGGAATAACAAATGCATCATCTCCATATAGTGCAATAGCTACAGATTTTTATATTTCATGTGATGTTACCGCGGGTGTAATAACGGTTAGATTACCTAATGCTCCCGTTACTGGCAGATCGTTTGTTATTAAAGATAAAGTTGGTCTCGCAGCTAACAGTAATATTACAATTACAACGGTTGGTGGGGCAATTAATATCGACGGGGCAACTTCTTTTGTGATGAATACAGCATATCAAGCAACTAATTTGGTATTTAATGGGTCAACTTATGAAATTTGGTAGGGAAATCTAATGGCATATAAACGTATTTCTCCGGTTCCAGTCATAGAAGGTGGGACTCAATTAATTACATGGGGTACAGCCTACGGTCTTCTGTGTGCAGGCACAACCGTCACAAATCCGGTTCAAGTTTTAGCCAGTCTTGGCGCTGCTAATACGATTTTAACATCTCAGGGTGCAGGCGCGCTTCCTACTTGGACAACGGCTACATATCCCGCAACCACCACTACGAATCAGTTACTTTATTCAAATGGTGCCAATAATGTTGTGGGGCTTGCCACCTTGGCCTCTGCAGCCTTAATTACATCTGCTGGCGGTGTACCAAGCTTGAGCCAGACGCTTCCATCAGCCGTGCAGGGCAATATCACAAGTGTCGGCACAATCACTAGCGGCACATGGAATGGGTCAGTTATCGGGCTTACCTATGGCGGAACGAATGCCAATCTTACTGCTAGTAATGGTGGAATATTCTATAGTACAGCTACTGCTGGAGCCATACTTGCAGGAACCGCGACGGCTAATCAGGTATTGCTAAGCGGTTCAAGCGCCACTCCAGCTTGGAGTAGCGCCACTTATCCGGCAACAACAACTATCAATCAACTGCTCTATTCGAGCAGTAACAATGTTGTCGTTGGATTGGCCACCGCAAATAATTCGGTTTTAGCAACAAGTGCAGGTGGGGTGCCATCATTAACAACAACTTTACCTTCTGCTGTTCAAGTTAGTGTTAATAGCTTAAATTCTGGTACTGGAGCCTCTTCTTCTACATTTTGGAGAGGAGATGGCACCTGGGTAGCGGCTGGTGGTTCAGGTACCGTTAACAGTGGGACAGCAAATCAATTAGCTTATTATGCAACGACTGGAACAGCAGTTAGCGGATTAACGTCGGGCAATAATGGTATTTTAGTTACGAGTGGTGCTGGAGTTCCCTCTATTGCTACTACATTTGGTCAAGGGTTAGCTGTAGCAAGCTCTCAACTTGCTGTTGGTGGAGCAAACAACATTCCGTTTAATACTACAAAAGGTATTCAGGACAGTAATGGTAATAGTTTGCTATTATTTACAGTTACCACTTCTGCCGTTAACTATATTAACATTACAAATAATTCAGCAACGAATACACCATCAATAGCAGCAACAGGTTCCGATACAAATGTTTTATTAACTCTGAATGGTAAAGGAAATTCTGGGTGTTCAATTCAGGGAACTACAGCTGGGGGAAATGCGG
>Ga0105242_10004671_pt1 | contig 10609 bp, 6 predicted proteins | sample KBSM24metaG_FD_81521 | JGI IMG/M metagenome (GOLD analysis project Ga0105242, IMG submission 81521) | Miscanthus rhizosphere microbial communities from Kellogg Biological Station, Michigan, USA - KBS M2-4 metaG | ecosystem: Host-associated > Plants > Roots > Rhizosphere > Soil | place: Michigan... | reverse complement strand
GTGCCGGGATAAAGCGGAAATTGGTGACTGGAGGCGAAGAATAAATTCGCGTCCTTCTCCGCCACAGCCTGGCTGCCATTGCCATGATGGACGTCATAATCCACGATGGCGACGCGGGTGATGCCGTGCGCGGCTTGGGCGTGGCGGGCGCCGATGGCGATGGAATTGAACAGGCAAAAGCCCATCGGCCGGTCGGGCTCGGCATGATGGCCGGGCGGGCGGACCGCGCAAAAGGCGTTGCCGGTTTCGCCCGTCACCACGGCATCGACCGCCGCGGTGATGGCGCCGATCGCCCGCAGCGCGGCCTGGCCTGACGCTTTGGAGAGGATGGTGTCGGCATCCAGCGCGGCGCGCCCGTTTTGCGGAACGCAGGCCAGCACCGCCGCGACGAAATCCTCGCCATGGACGCGCGCCGCGTCGCTGGTGCGGCCCAAGGGGGCTTCGCGGCGGACAAGGGCGCGGAATTGCGGCTCGTCCAACGCCTGCAAGACCGCCGGCAGGCGCGCCATCTGCTCGGGATGTCCGGGCCCCGGGTCATGGGCGATGCAATCGGGATGGGTAAGGAGCAGGGTGGACATGCGCGGTTGTTTTAACAGCCTCAAGCACGCTGGCACAGACCGGCTTTGGCCGCTATTTTGGCCGGCGAAATATAGTCCGCGGATTCAAGATCATGGCCCTCAAGTCCCTCAAGCTTCTGGTTCTGGCGATCCCGTTTTTGGGCGTGCCTTTGGCGCGCGCCGACGAGGGCATGTGGACCTTCGACAATTTTCCCAGCGCAACGGTGAACGCCAAATATGGAACCAAGATCGATCAGGCCTGGCTGGACCGCATTCGCGGCGCGGCGGTGCGGCTTTCCAGCGGCTGTTCCGCTTCCCTGGTTACCGCCCAAGGCCTGGTGCTGACCAATCACCATTGTGTGCGCGATTGCGCCCAGCAACTGTCCACCTCGTCTGTCGATTATGTGAAGGACGGGTTCATCAGCGCCCGCAGGGAGGAGGAAAAACTCTGCCCCGGCATGGTGGCGGAAATCCTGTCTTCCATCGGTGATGTGACGGCGCGCATCCATCCTGCCACGGCGGGCAAGTCCGGCCAGGATTTTGTGCGGGCGCGCGATGCCGAGATCGCCGCGGTGGAAAAAGAAGGCTGCACCGGCAAGGAGGAAAAATTCCGCTGCCAGGTGGTGACCTTGTATCAAGGCGGCCAGTACAAGCTCTACACTTTCCGCAAATATACCGACGTGCGCCTGGTGTTTGCGCCGGAAGGCGATACCGCCTTCTTCGGCGGCGATCCGGACAATTTCAATTTTCCCCGCTACGACTTGGATTGCTCCTTTGTGCGGCTTTACGAGAACGGCAAGCCCGTTTCGACGCCCGATCATTTGGCGTGGAGCGCGGAGCCGCCCAAGGATGGCGCGCCGCTCTTTGTCGCCGGCAATCCCGGTTCGACCCAGCGGCTGATGACCGCGGAACAGCTCGAGACCATGCGCGATCTCAGCTTGCCGGAGATCCTGCTCCTCTATTCCGAACTGCGCGGACGGCTGCTGCGTTTCAGCGAGGAAAGCGGCGAGCATGCCCGCATCGCCAACGATCTTTTGTTCGGCGTCGAGAACAGTTTCAAGGCCTTGCGCGGCGAAGAGAAGGCGCTGATCGATCCGGCGCTGATTATCGCCAAGCGCGCCGCCGACCGTGAGCTCAAGAGCCGCATCGGCAAGGATGCCAAGCTCGCTTCCGAAATCGGCGATCCCTGGACGGATATCGCCAAGGCCCAGGCGCGGCTGAAGGCGCTCTATTTCTCCTATGGCATGATGGAGTCGCGCGCCGGCATCGGCTCGGACCTGTTCCGCTTTGCCCGGGCGCTGGTGCGGGCGGCGGAAGAAAAGCCCAAGCCCAATGGCGAGCGCTTGCGCGAATATACCGACAGCCGGCTGGCGCTGTTGTCCAAAAGTCTGCTCGATCCCCAGCCCGTCTATCCGGACCTGGAAAGGCTGGTGCTGAGCTTCTGGCTTTCCAAGCTGCGCGAGAACCTGACCGCCGATGCGCCGGGGACCAAGACCTTTTTGGGCAAGGACTCGCCCGAAAACCTGGCGGCGCGCTTGACCGAATCCAAATTGGGCGACCCGAATGTCCGCAAAGCGCTGTGGGAAGGGGGATTGGCGGCGGTCAAAGCCTCGGACGATCCCATGATCCGCTTTGTGCTGGCCACCGATGCCGCCAGCCGCGCCGTTCGCAAGCAGTATGAAGACGAAGTCTCCGGACCGGTGGACCGCGCCACGCAAAAGATCGCACAAGGCCGCTTCGCGATTTACGGCACCAGCGTCTATCCCGACGCGACATTCTCCTTGCGCCTGACCTACGGCAAGGTCGGCGGCTGGACCAACAATGGCGTGACCGTTCCAGCCTTCACCTATTCTTCCGGCTTGTGGGAGCGGGCGAGCGGTCAATTTCCCTTCGCGCTCACCCCGCGTTGGCTGGCCGCCAAGGAGCGGGTCAATCCCACCACGGTGTTCAACTTTGTCAGCGACAATGACATCATCGGCGGCAATTCGGGATCGCCCGCCATCGACGCCCAGGGCCGCGTGGTAGGCGCCATCTTCGACGGCAATATCGAAAGCCTGGGCGGGGCCTTCGGATTTGACGGCCGGGTCAACCGCGCCGTTTCGGTTTCCACCGCCGCCATCACCGAAGCGCTTGCCAAGGTTTATGGCGCCAATGCGTTGGTCAAGGAACTGACGTCTCGCAGCTGATCATGCGCAGCGAATGGGATGTTGTCATTATCGGCGGCGGGCATAACGGCCTGGTCTGCGCCTTTTATCTCGCGCGCGGTGGATTGCGGGTGCAAGTTCTGGAGCGGCGCGCGATCGTTGGCGGCGCCGCCGTCACCGAGGAGTTTCATCCCGGTTTCCGCAATTCCACCGCCAGCTATACGGTTTCGCTGCTGCAGCCCAAAGTCATTGCCGATTTGAACTTGCATCAGCATGGGCTGCGCATCGTCGAGCGCAAGCTTGCCAATTTCCTGCCCTTGCCGGATGGCCGCTCTCTTGCCGTGGGCGAGGGCCGCACCAAAAGCGAGGTGGCGAAATTTTCCGCCCGCGACGCCGAACGCCTGGATGATTATCACCGGCGCGTCGGCGCGGTGGCGGATTTGATCCGCGGGTTGATGCTGGAAACGCCGCCCAATGTGACGGCATCCGGCTTCCTGGCGGCGCTGCCGGAGCTGATCAAGGCCGGACGGCTGGCGCGCCGGTTGGGGGCGCTGGATCTTTCCGCCCAGCGCGATTTGCTGGCCCTGCTGGGGCGTTCGGCAGGCGACTATCTGGACGATTGGTTCGAAAGCGACGCCATCAAGGCGGTGTATGGCTTTGACGGCATCGTCGGCAATTATGCCAGTCCCTATATGCCGGGCTCCGGTTATGTGTTGCTGCACCATCTGCTGGGCGAGGTGAACGGCAAGCGCGGCGCGTGGGGGCATGCCATTGGCGGCATGGGCGCCATCACCCAGGCGATGGCCAAAGCTTGCCGCGCCCAAGGTGTCGAAATCCGCGTCGGTGCGGCAGTGCGGGAAGTGCTGGTGGAAAAAGGCCGTGCGGCGGGCGTTGTTTGCGAGAATGGCGATATCGTCCGCGCCCGCGCGGTGGTTTCAAATCTCAATCCCAAGCTGCTGTTTCGGTCGATGGTCGATCCGGCGGTGCTGCCGGAAGACTTCCGCGCCCGCATCGGCGCTTATCGCATGGGCTCGGGCACGTTGCGGATGAATGTCGCGCTTTCGCAATTGCCGCGCTTTAGCGCCTTGCCGCAGGCCGGCGACCATTTGACTGCCGGCATCATTCTGGCGCCCAGCCTGGCCTATATGGACCGCGCCTATCAGGACGCGCGCGCCAAAGGGTGGTCCGAAAATCCGGTGGTGGAGATGCTGATACCATCCACCCTGGATGACTCGCTGGCGCCCAAGGGCGCGCATGTCGCAAGCCTGTTCTGCCAGCATGCGGCGCCGGTGCTGCCGAATGGCGGCTCCTGGGACGACCATCGCGAGGAAGCCGCCGATGTGATGATTGCCACGGTGGACCGCTATGCACCCGGCTTTGCCGCATCGGTGGTGGGACGCCAGGTGTTCACGCCGCTGGACCGGGAACGGGTGTTCGGCCTCACCGGCGGGTACATCATGCATGGGTGTTTGGAATTGGATCAGCTATTTGCGGCGCGCCCGGTCTTGGGCCATGGCGATTACCGCATGCCGGTGCCCGGACTTTATTTATGCGGGGCGGGCAGCCATCCCGGAGGCGGGGTGACGGGCGCGCCCGGTCACAATGCGGCGCGCGAGGTTCTCAGGGATTTCGGACGTTAGGCCTGATCCGGCGCGACGAATTGAAGGCCAAGTTCGCCTTCCGCATAACGCGCCGTGACGGCTTCGGAGCAATTGCCGTTTCCGAAAATCAGGATGACCTTGGTGCCGGTGGTGGGAATGGCATCGCACACGATCTTGGCGCCGCCTTCGGAGATATTCACGATCGAGCAGGGCAGGGTGAGATTTTCGCTGGGAATGACCAGCTGCCCGCGCTGGTCGACGATGCGGCGCTTATGGGCGCGGCGCTCGGTGCCGACATAGACGTCGTTCAACGGCATGGTGTTCAAAAACATCCGCAAGCCCTCTGCATCGTGAACCATCCTAACCGTGCGGAGTTAAGGGTCATTAAAGATACCGGCGGGCATTCGCGTCATTTACCGGGAAAAGGCCTGGATTCCGGGGCGTTTCCACTTTCTTAAGCGCGATTTCTCGCGCCAGATCGCGGCGGCGGACAGGGGCTAACTGCTACAGAGACAGTTCGGAAACCGAACGGTAGTCGCCCAGCGTGCCTTTCACGAAGGTATTGAAGGCGATGGAATGGCGCGGCGCGCTGGAGGGGTTGGGCTCCACCATATGGGTCAAGCGCGACGAAAACAGGATCACATCATTTGGGCGCGGGGCGATCCGCACAATCGGCGTGTTGTAGATGTTGCGCTTGTTGGGATCGGGCGGCAGGTCGATCTGCTGGTAGTTCACATGGCGGGTGAACACCATGTGCGATATCGGCGAGGGCAGTTCGCAATAGTAAAGCGATCCGGACAAGACCGAGTTGGAATGGGAATGGGCATGCATGCCCATATTGGTGGTGTTGATCAGGGACCAGGATTGGGTGACGTAGAGTTGCTGGGGAATGCACAACACTTCGCGGGAATAAATGTCCAGGGTTTCCTGGATCGCATCCTTGATGCTTTTGAGCTCCGGCTCCTCGAAAATGTAGAGATTCTCGGAGATGTAGTTCTCCGTGTTGTTGACCATTTTCAGTTTTTGGATGAATTCGATCTGCGCGGGCGTGATGGCGCCGGCAATGTTGGCCCGGAAATAAGGCTCGACAAAGAGCGGGTGGACCTCATGCGATACGACGGCCATTGGTTCAGTCCCTGGTCAAAGCTTTTTGTTTGGGAGGCGCGGACAATTGTCTTATATCCGGAATGGAGCGCATTGCCAGCGCGTTGAGCGGACCAAGGATGGGTGAGGCCGAACGTCTCTATAATCAGGCCGTGGAATTGCACAGGACCGGCGCGTTTGCCGCCGCCTTGACGGCGTTCGATGCCGCGCTGGCGGCTGAACCGCAGGCGGTGCCGGCGCATTATGGGCGCGGCAACGCGCTGGTGATGCTGCGCCGCCTGGAAGAGGCGGAAATCGCCTATGCGCGATGCCTGGACCTGGATCCCCGACATGCCGGCGCCCTGAACAATCGCGCCCTGGCCCTGGTGCAGCTGCAGCGCTGGGATGATGCCTTAATGGCCTTGGATGCGACCCTGCAGATCTACCCCCAGATGGCGGATGCCTGGAACAATCGCGCCGGCGTGTTGCAGGCCCTGGGCCGCCATGACGAGGCACTCAAAAGCATGGAGCAGGTGGTTCGGCTAAGACCGGGCGACGCCCGCACACTTTATAATGCAGGCCTGACCCTCTTGCTGCTGAAGCGCTTCGATGAGGCGCAGCAAGCGTTTTTGCGCGCCCGGGGGATCGATCCCTCGAATGGCGACATTCTGGCGGCGCTTGCTTCGGCGGCATTGAGGGCCTGCGATTGGCAAACGTTGGAGCAATTGTTGCCCCCACTGCTGGCGCAGGTTCGCGACGGAACCGTCAATCTGGCGCCGCTCACGCTTCTGGCTTTGTCCGACGATCCGCAATTGCAGAAACGATGCGCCGAAACCAACACGAGGCGAAGTTTGGCGCAAGCCGGCGCGGAGCCGCAAGCGCCGGCCAAGGCGGCCTATGACCATGCGCGGATCAGGATCGGCTATTTGTCGGCCGATTTTGGCGACCATCCCGTCGCGAAACAGCTGATCGGACTGTTGGAACGCCACGACCGTTCGCGCTTCGAGGTGATCGGCCTGTCGGCGGGGCGCGCGGACGCAAGCGGCATGCATCAGCGTATCGTCAAGGCTTGCGACCGGTTTTGCGACATCGCCGGCTTGGGCAACCGCGAGGCCGCCGCTCTGATCCGGGAATTGGAAGTCGACATCCTGGTCGACCTCAATGGTCCTACGCTGGGCTGGCGTCCGGCGCTCCTGCGATACCGGCCGGCGCCGGTGATCGCCGGATTCCTGGGCTATCCCGGCACCAGCGGCGCGGACTTTGTCGATTACATCATCGGCGATCCCCATGTCACACCTTTTGCCATGGCGCCTTTCCTGTCGGAGAAAATCGTCCAGCTGCCATCCTCCTTCTGGCCCAGCGATCCATCTTTGCCGGAGCCCGAGCCGGTCAGCCGGGCGCAAGCCGGATTGCCGGCCGATGGCTTTGTGTTCTGCTGTTTCAACTCCAACCATAAGATCCGGCCGCAGATCTTCGACATTTGGATGCGGCTGCTCGCGGCGGTGCCCGACAGCCTGTTGTGGATTCGCGATGGCACGCCGGCGATGAACGGGCGGTTTCGCCGGCAGGCGGAAATGCGCGGCATCGACGCCGGCCGGATCCTGTTTGCCGAACGGATGGACAGTTTCGCCCGCCATTTGGGCCGCCAGGCACAGGCCAATCTTTTCCTGGATACCCATCCCTACAATGCCCATGCCACCGCCGGCGATGCGCTATGGGCCGGGCTTCCCATGGTCACCCTGCGGGGAGACAGTTTCGTGTCGCGGGTGACGGCGGGTTTTCTTGCCAATCTCGGGTTGGAGGAACTGGTTGCTTCCACGGCGGAAGACTATGAAGCGATCGCGCTTTCCCTGGCGCGCGATCGCAGCCGGCTCTCCAATATCCGGAGCCGGCTGAAGCAGGCCCGCGAGAAGCTGTTCGACGCGGAGCGCTTTGCCCGCGATATCGAAGCCGCGTTCCTGGAAATGCATACGCGCTGTAAAGATGGGAAACGCCCGCAGGACTTGCGGGTCGTGCCGCCGGCTCCTCTCAGTATTTGAGAGGCTGCCGAAAACCGCTTGGGAAAGAGCGCGGCGGCGGCGTACAAATGGATTCAGTGGCGAGCATGAGGAAGACTGTGAAGAAGCTGATGATTGCGTTCCTGGCTGCGGGCGGCATAGCCGGCGCCATGCTTTTTCAAGTCTCGGCACAGGAAGCGCCGCCTTCCGGCATCAGCCCGGCCGATGCGGCCCTGGCGGTGCGGGACTTCAACGCCACCTGCGCCAGCTGTCATGGCGAGAATGCGGGGGGAGGCGACCGCGCGCCGGCGCTGGTCGATAATCCGCATCTGCGCACCTTGGATGCCGCCGGCATCGAAGCGATTATCCGCACCGGCCAGCGCGCCATGCCGCCTTTCCCCAATCTGCCGCAAGCCGAAGTCAGCCGGCTTGCCGCCTGGCTGCACTCGCTGAACATTTCCGGTCTTCAAGCCGCGCCGCCGGAACAGGTCGCCGCCGGCCGCGCCGTTTTCTTCGGCAGCGGCGGATGTTCGGGCTGTCACATGGTGCAGGGAAGGGGCGGCTCCAATGGTCCCGACCTTTCGGCCATCGCCGCGCGCTCCACCCGCGCCGAGTTGGAACGCTGGCTGGACAATCCGACTTCGATGATGGGGACCAAGTCGCTTTCCATCTGTCCCGGCTGGGCCTATTGCGCCGATTTTCAATGGGCGATGCAGAATATCGTGCTCAAGACCGGCGAAAAGCTGCGCGGTTTCGCGCGCCGCAAAACCGAGCGGGAAGTCGCGTTGCAGAGTCTGGACGGAAAATTCCGCATGCTGCATGCCGACGACATCGCGTCCATCGACCAGGAAAAGCGCTCAACCATGCCGGATTATCACGGTAGCGCGCAGGATCGCAGCAATCTGCTCGCCTATTTGGGAACCTTGGGCGGGATCAATGCCGGCCCGCTTGAGCAAGGCGCGCGTCCCGTCACCCAGGCCGAGATCGACCAGGTGATGCATCCCAAGCCCGGCGATTGGGTGACGTATAACGGCCGGCGCGACGGCAACCATTACAATCCGCTGGCGCAGATCAACGTCCAGAATGTGAATCAATTGCAGCCGCAATGGGCCTTCGTGCCGGGCGGCGTGGGACTTGAGGGCGAGCCCATCGTGGTGGACGGCATTATGTATGTCACCGGCGGACCGCAGGTTTGCGCGCTTGATGCCAGGACAGGTCTCAGCATCTGGTGTACGCCGCGCACCAACGGGCTTGGCGTGCAGCGCTTGCCGGGCGCCCGGGGCGGCGGGCCGTTCCGCACCCAGGCCGCAGCCGCCGCCGGCCCCAATCGCGGTGTGGCGATTCTGGGCGACCGTCTCTTTTACACGTCGGACGATGCCTATCTGGTGAGCCTCAACCGGCTGACCGGCGCGGTGATGTGGTCGCAAGCTTTGGCGGAGCCTTCGGAGAAAGGAAAAGTCTATACCTCTGCCGCCCCGTTGATCGTGAATGACCTGATCGTGACCGGTATCGCCGGCGGCGACAGCCCGATGCGCGGATTCATCGTCGCCTACCGCGCCGATACGGGAAAAGAAGTGTGGCGCTTTTATACCATCCCCAAACCGGGCGAACCGCTGTCGGAGACTTGGGTGGGCCGCGCGCTGGCCACGGGCGGCGGCGCCACTTGGCACACCGGTTCCTATGACGCGGAGACCCAGACGCTCTTTTGGGCGGTGGGAAATCCCTATCCCGACACCGATCCCTCCGAGCGCGGCGGCACCAATCTCTATACCAACTCGGTGGTGGCGCTGGATCTGAAAAGCGGCAAGCTGAAATGGCACTTTCAGTTCACGCCTTATGACACCCATGACTGGGACGCCACCCAACCGATGGTGCTGGTCGATACGGTGTGGAAAGGCAGGCCGCGCAAGCTGCTGATGTCGGCGCAGCGCAGCGGCGTGTTCTATGTGCTGGACCGCACCAATGGCGAGTTCCTGCTGGCGAAGCCTTTCGTCAAGAAAATCACCTGGGTCGATCGCTTCGATCCCAAGACGGGCGCGCCGCATATCGTGCCCGGCAGCGACCCTACCGAAGCGGGCGTCAAGGCATGCCCCGGCGTCCGCGGCGCCACCAATTGGTATCCCACCGCCTTCGATCCGCAAACCAAGCTGTTCTATGTGATGGCGGCCGAGGATTGCGGCATCTACCGCACCAAGGGCCGCATCTTCGGCAACAATCCCGATCCAACCGATACCGGCCTTCGGCTGGTGCGGGCCTTGAACATCGAGACCGGCGACATCGTTTGGGAAAAACCGATGCCGGGACCGCAGGAGACCAATTACAGCGGCGTGCTCTCAACCGGCGGCGGGCTTTTGTTCCATGGCGAAGTCGGCGGAGATTTCGCCGCGGTGGATGCGAAAAGTGGCAAGACCTTGTACCGCTTCCGCACCAATGACAGCTGGCGGGCGACGGCCATGACCTACATGGTCGATGGCCGGCAATATATCGCGGGCATGGATGGGCAAGTGTTATGGAGTTTTGCCTTGGGATACAAATAGGTCCTCTCCCCTTGTGGGAGAGGACGCAAAATCTTGCACTTAGCGAAGCGGATGCGGAGCTAAGTGCTTAGATTTTGCTAGGTGAGGGGCGCGTTCTGCGATCCACTCACCCCTCACCTGAAAAATCAATGGGATGAGCGTCGCTTCGCTCCGCTATCCCAATGATTTTTCTTCCTCTCCCACAAGGGGAGAGGAATGTAACGACAGGCGCAGGAGCGAAGCGACTGCGTGATAGTCGACGCCGGAGGGGGATCAAAAATTAAAAAGGGACAAATCAACACTATCGGCCATCAGCGCATAACCCTGGTCATTGGGATGGAGATGGCCATTGCTTTCAAATGCTGGCAACAATCGCGTTGGTTGCGCGGGATCGCGCAGTGCGGCGTCGAAATCGATCACGCCGTCGAACGCCCCCGAGCGGATGAAAGCGTTGACGGCCTGGCGGTCGGCTTCGCCTTCCGGGGTGTAATCGGGTGAGCCATCGAATGGCGTGATGGTGCCGCCATAGATGCGCAGTCCCGCGGCATGGGCCCGGTCGATGAGTTGCCGGAAGGCGGCGATCTCCTCGCCGGCATGCACCGCTTCCTGCGGATAGCGGTGGGTATATTGAATGTCGTTGATGCCCAAAAGCACGATCACGGCCTTAACACCCGGAACCGAAAGTACGTCGCGGTCGAAGCGCGACAAGGC
>Ga0105242_10004670_pt1 | contig 10609 bp, 7 predicted proteins | sample KBSM24metaG_FD_81521 | JGI IMG/M metagenome (GOLD analysis project Ga0105242, IMG submission 81521) | Miscanthus rhizosphere microbial communities from Kellogg Biological Station, Michigan, USA - KBS M2-4 metaG | ecosystem: Host-associated > Plants > Roots > Rhizosphere > Soil | place: Michigan... | reverse complement strand
GCTGAGAGGGCTTGAGCCCGTCTCGGACATCGGGAAGAGCCCGGGAAATGATGACCGACATCGAATAGCGAAGGTAGCTTTCCTTCATCTCCTCTTCGACATTGCGCGGCACAATGACTTCATCTTTCGTATAGGACATAGCTATTCCTTAAATATCCAGGTTTTTGACCGATAGGGCATGTTGTTCGATGAAGAGACGGCGGGGCTCGACCTCTTCGCCCATCAGCATCGAGAACATCCGGTCTGCGGCGATCGCGTCGGGCAGCGTCACTTTTACAAGGGTGCGCTTCACGGGATCCATCGTCGTTTCCCAAAGCTGATCGGCGTTCATCTCGCCAAGACCTTTGTAGCGCTGGATTTCGACCCCTTTGCGTCCATTCATACGGATAGCATCGATCACTTCCTTGAGCGTATGCAGCGGAATCTTTTTCCCCTCTTCGAAAAGTTCGAAAATCATCCCGTCCGCGATCACATATTGGTCGAGAGTCAGATGGAATGTCCGGAGCTTTTCGATCAGAGCGATCAACCGGTTCGGATCGTAGAGTTCGATGAAAGCGAGCGGCTTTAGACCTAAGGTGCGCATCTCTTCGGTAATTTCTTCAGGAGGAATGGATGCGAGAGTCTCTTCATGGATCTGCTTCTGCCGCTCCTCGTTTTCCTTCTTGAAATCAATGAGTTCCTCTTCGGTGTAAAGAAAATGGATTTTTTCAGTGAGGGCGACTTGATAGCGGGGATATTGGCTCCCCTGCCTCATTGAGATGAATTCGCGGAAAGGGACGCCTTTCCGCTCGATCGTACCGATGAATATTTCTACCTCGAGGATCGCTTCCATCAGCTTTTCAGTCATTTCTTTGCCAAAGGAGCTGTCGGACCCTTTAGGATGAAGAAGGATATCGCTCATTCCCAGACTCAAGAGATATTCATCCATCTCTCGCTCCGAGTGGATATATTGACTGGTTTTCTTGCGGGTCACTTTGAAAAGAGGAGGACGTGCGATATAGATGAAATGATTTTCGATGAGCGCCGGCATGTGGCGGTAGAAAAACGTCAAAAGCAGCGTGCGGATGTGGGAGCCATCAACATCGGCGTCGGTCATAATGATGATTTTGTGGTATCGGAGCTTTGGCAAGTTGAAATTCTCATATCCAATCCCGCAGCCGAGGGCCGAGACCATCGAACCGACTTCCGTATTTTGCAAGATCTTTTGAAGGCGTGCCTTTTCCACGTTGAGGATCTTGCCGCGGATCGGCAGGATCGCCTGGAATCTTCGGTCGCGCCCCATTTTGGCGGAACCGCCGGCCGAATCTCCTTCGACAATATAGATTTCGCAAAGGGCCGGGTCGCGCTCTTGACAATCGGCGAGCTTTCCGGGAAGCCGCGCGCTGTCGAGGGCCGATTTACGGAGCGTGAGTTCGCGCGCCTTTTTCGCCGCTTCGCGCGCCTGCGCTGCAATCATCGCTTTTTCTACGATGAGTTTTGCAATCGCCGGATTTTCGTCCAAATAGGTGGTCAGATGGTCGCCGACGATCGTCTGGACGATCCCCGCTACTTCGCTGTTGCCGAGCTTTTGTTTCGTCTGCCCTTCGAATTGGGGATTCGGGACCTTGCAGGAGATGACGGCGGCCAACCCTTCGCGCATATCTTCTCCGCTAACCGCGAGCTTGTCGGTTCCCTTGATTTGGGCATGCCCTTTCATATAGTTGTTCAAGACGCGCGTAAGAGCCGTTGAGAATCCAGTCAAATGAGTGCCGCCTTGGCGAGTCGCGATATTGTTCACATAGGTATAAATCGTCTCGGTATACGTATCGTTCCATTGCATCGCCACTTCGAACTCTACTGGGCCGTCGTGCCCTTCTTTGACAGCATGGATGTAGATCGGCTTTGCAAAGAGGGGAATTTTTCCTTCATTGAGATAGGAAACAAAGGAAGAAATCCCTCCTTCATAGTTGAACCTGACAGCTTCGCGGGTTGCATCGCGTTCATCCTGGAAGAGAATCGTGATGCCGCGGTTCAAAAAAGCAAGTTCGCGTAAGCGTTTGATCAAAATATCATAGTCGTAGCTGATGACGGAAAAAATCGTATCGTCAGGCCAAAAAGAGACCTTTGTTCCGCGTTTCGTCGTGGTGCCCAATTTTTTCAGAAGTCCTGTCGGCTTGCCTCGCTCAAAGATCATTTCGGAGACATGCCCATCCTTATAGACCGTCACAATGAGCTTTTTTGATAAAGCATTCACGCAGGACACCCCGACCCCGTGGAGGCCGCCTGATACTTTGTAGGTACTCTTGTCGAATTTTCCGCCCGCATGGAGGATGGTCATGACCACTTCGAGAGCCGTAACCTCACGCCCTTGTTTGACCGATTCTTTTTCATGTTTTTCGGTCGGGATTCCGCGTCCGTCGTCCTCTACGCTGACTCCGCCATCGGCATGAAGAGTCACGATGATCTCCGTGCAATAGCCAGCCATCGCTTCGTCAATGCTATTGTCGACAACTTCATAAACCAGTTGGTGGAGGCCATTGGTATGAGTATCTCCGATGTACATGCCCGGCCGCTCGCGAACCGCTTGGAGTCCTTCCAAAACGGTGATCGAACTCGCGTCGTATCCTTTCTCTTTCTCCATCGTCGTCATGCCTTGCCTTTACCTCAACCGATCTTGAACACGAGGTCCTTGACCTGGAATTTATCTTGGAGTTTCCTGAGCAACCGGGGCTTTTCATGCGCCCGCAGCAAACTGTAGAGCGTAGAACTTTTCACAATGACCGTCAACACTCCATCAATAAAAGAAACGGGCTGTGTCATGCCGGCCATTTTTTCTCCCAGAAGAAGCTTCCATTCACCGAACACCGCTTCTAGCGGAATTTCGGTTTTTCTGCCGATCCCCGCTAATACTTCGGGCAGCAATTCTCCGATTTTCACACCGGGAGAACGGGTGCCGTCAAAGTTTCTTGGAGTGCGGGAATTCATAAGAAATGCTCCTATCCCGAATATAGCCCAAAACAAGCAAAAATTCAATGCAAAAAAAGAAGAAAATCCGAGAGATTAAAAAAATGATTTCAAGAAAAGCGACCGTCTTAGATTGCGGATAGCTTAGGGTTGGAACCTTCGGTCGTTGCCTTTTTCCGTTTTTGCTTCTCTATGTCGCCGCCGTCCAAGCCACAATAGGGAAGCGCGCAGAAGATTCCGTCGCCAAATAAAGAATAAATCAAACAAAAATTATATCACAACAACTTCAAAATAAATTTATAATTTACTGGAAAAACAAATTGATACAAGAGCCTATCCAACTAAAGAGCCTGTTGGCAAGCTTCCATTTCGTCGAGTTTTTGGATTTCAGTTTTCTCAGCTTTCGGGGATAGAATCCTCAGTTTTCGGCGATGCCTCACCAGTTTTCTGAGATAGATCCTCAACAGTATTCTGAGACGGGCCTTCAACAGTTTTAGGAGATGGGTCTTCAACGGTTTTAGGAGGTGGGTCCTCAGTTTTCTCAGCAGTTTTCTGAGAAGATAGGCTTTCATTTTTTTGGCGAGCCAATGCTTTATTCATCGCCAAGATCTCTGACAAGGACTTGGAGCTGGATGGTTCACTACTGTCGAATAGCTCTGACACACTCGGCATAAAGTGTCGTATATTATTGATCGCATGGGCAGCAATTGCACTCAAAAGTCCACCTTGTATATATGCTAAACTATAAGCGGCCCCCTTCAACCATAATTCCGTGCCTTCAGTTGATTCTAATTCCCTACCATGGGCCATGGAAAACAAAATATTCGTTAAGAAAATACTTGCTGCTGCGGCAGCTTCTCGAGGCATTCCATAGCTAAAGCAGAGTGTTAATCCCTGTTGGATTCCAGATCGAAAGACTACCTCCTCCACAATAGGCGCGCCAATTGTAGACTTGCACTTGCCGCCGCCAAATAACCCACCTATTTTCTCATTGCATTGACCCAATATTCTCGTAAAAAGCCCGGTTTTTAGAGTCTTTTTTGCATATTGTGGGATTATTGTGCTTACTAGTTGGAGAGGATTGAGCCTCCTGATCTTTTGGGAAATGATCCCACTCACTTTAGCCCCGATGGCTCCAACAATTCCACCCATCCCAATGGAACAAATCACATCTGCATCACTAATTACATTAAAAGACATAAATACACCTTGTTTTTAATAATTTAATTTATTTTATCAAATCTTTTAATTATTTAAAAACAATTGAAATCCCTTTATTTTTCATTAATTTATATCGTAAACTTTATCAATAATTTATTTTAATCAGAAGGCACACTAAGAGACTGTTACGAGCGGCCAGAATCAGACCAGTTAAAAAAATAAATTGCTAATGCCGAGAGCGATCACAAAATAGATCGTCATAGAAAGGAAATCATTGAAGGCGGTGACGATGGGTCCCGCAGAAATGGCCGGATCTACGCCGATCCGAGAGAAAAAGAGCGGCGAAAAAACGCCGAGAAGCGTTCCCGCCGCGCAGCCGCCGATGAGGCCGATTCCGACGATCGCTCCGACCGCGATCGGAGAGGCCGCTCCTACCACTGCCCCACCCACCGAATCGAGCAAATAGACGAGAAGGCCACAGCCGACGCCGAAAATGAGTCCGGTGAAAAGCCCGCTCAAGAGTTCTTTCACGAGCGTTTCTCTGCGGCTGCCGACGGAAAGCCCTCCCATGGCCATAATGCGAACTAACACGGTGCTGCATTGCAACCCGATCGTTCCCGACATCCCATTGATCAAAGGCACGAAAAAGAGGGCGAACGTCAAAACTCCCCCATCATATTTTTGAAAAGAGGACATCACGCCTACATTCAACAGGCCGGCGAGGAGAGTAACGCAAAGCCAGGGAGCCCGAGTCAAAAAACGGCGCAAGATCGGATCGTGCGAAGTGAACTTATCGTTCGTACCCGCCATCCTTGCGATTGTTTCATCTGCCAAATCCTCCATCGCCTCTACGATATCTTCGTGAGCGATAACGCCGATCAGATAATTGTCGATATCGACGACGGGCAAAGACGCGATCTTATAGCGTTCGACGATGTCGATCACCTCTTCGCGCGTGGCTTCGACAGTCACCTTGTGAAGAACGGGCCGCATCACCTGTCGCAGGGGCGTCGTGGGAGGATTGATCATCATATTGCGCGCGGGAACGTAACCTTGCAGCTCTCCTGAATGGTTGAGGATGAAAATCCCTTTCGTGAAGTCGATCCGGGGATTGTCTCTGATGTAATCCGCCGCCTCTCCGATCGTCATGTCCATAGTGAAGGCAAAGAATTCGGAGGTCATCAGCCGTCCGGCGCTCTTGCGGTCGTGCTTTTTCAGCTCGCAGATCCGGTTGGCTTTTTTCGAGTCGATCACGTCCATCAGCCGGCGAAAACGTCTCTCCGGCATATCGTCCACGACCCATACGGCTTCGTCGGTCGGCATCCGTTCAAAAATCTTTTTCAACTCGACGTCATCGAGCTGGCGGAACAAGGTGAGACGGGTATCGCTGTCGGTAGCGACCAAGAATTTGATTTTTGCGTCCCGGTTAGGAAGATTTTCGAAAAGGACGGGACGGACATTATGGGGAAGATGGGACGCGGCGTAGGCAAGATCGATCGGAGAATGTTCGCAGGCGATTTTGGCGATGTCGTGAAGGCGGACTTTGGACGTTTGCTTATGGAACGCCTTTTCAAGTTTCTCCTTGAGCAGGTCGTCGATCCGTCCAGTTTTCGACTCCAAAGGGTCGGCGCCGTCCTCGATCTCTTCTTCATTGGAATGGATTTCCATGACTATCCTTATTATTAACCCGCTGGTCAAAAAAGAGACAACCTGCTGGCTGCGACTTTGCCAAATCGATCTTCTTCGTCGCTCTTGCCTTTGGCAATGCTGCTCCTTGGTCAGACCGGGGGCTTCGCCCCCTTCGATTGTGCTGTGCCTCGCTGGCGCATCTTGTCTCTTTTTGGACCAGCGGGTTAATAAGGGTGGGGCGCGACCTGTATGGAGGTCTCTCTACATTGCTTTCCTCATTTCTTGACTCTATATTTACCCATTTTTGAGCATTTCTGCAACGATTATCCTCTAGAAATTAAATAGTTGAGTTCGGTAATATGCCTTTGTCCACTTTTCAAGTTATTTGGGCATTACCAGCTCGTAACTGTTCAGCCCAAAAATGGCTGTCCATAATCGGACATAAACACACTGGAAACTGACAACATTTATATGAAGCACTCTATACAGGATTTTATTCAAATAATTAAAACAGCACAAATTCGCGCCCGCGCTCGATCTACTGCCGCAGGGAGCTAACCCACAACCATGCACGACCCCAAGCAAATCAGAAATATCGCAATCATCGCCCACATCGACCACGGGAAGACCACTCTTCTCGACAGTTTGCTCAAACAGGCCAATATTTTCCGCGAGCACGAGAAAGTGCCGGAGCGGGTTATGGACAGTTTCGATCAAGAGAAGGAACGAGGAATCACGATCTTCGCCAAGCATACTTGCGTTTATTACAAAGATTTTAAGATCAACATTATCGACACGCCCGGCCATGCTGACTTTTCCGGCGAAGTGGAGCGGGTCCTCGGCATGGTGAACTCCGTCCTTCTCCTCGTCGATGCCCAAGAAGGACCAATGCCCCAGACCCGATTCGTCCTTTCACAGGCGCTCAAAATGGGCCTTAGACCGATCGTTGTGTTGAACAAGATCGACCGGCCTCATGCAGCTCCAGACCGGGCTTTGAACCTGACCTTCGACCTTTTCATGGAACTGGGAGCGAATGATGAACAGCTCGACTTCCCGTACATCTATGCTTCCGGCTTCAACGGCTTTGCCATTAAATCTTTGGACGATGAGCGGAAAGACCTGACCCCCCTCTTCGACCTCATCTTATCCGCCGCTCCGCCGCCTCCGGGGAACCTCGACCTTCCTTTTCTTATGCAAGCCGCGACTTTAACGTATGACGAATACGTCGGCCGGCAAGCGTGCGGGCGCATCCTCGAGGGAAAAATCGCGAAAGGACAAACGATCACTTGCGTCGACCGCAACGGCAACCATGCACACCACAAAATCATCCGGATTGAGGGACATCTCGGCCTGAAAAAAGTTGAAATGGAAAACGCTGGAGCCGGAGATATCATTTCTCTTTCCGGCATCCCCGAAGTCGATATCGGAGACACGATCTGCGCTCCGGACCAAGTCGTCCAGCTTCCTCCCATTACGCTTGCGGAGCCGACAGTGTCGGTGGAATTCCTCGTCAACACGAGCCCATTTGCCGGCCGCGACGGCAAGCATGTGACGATGAATAAGCTGCGCGAGCGGCTCATGCGTGAAAAAAGGGCCAATATTTCTCTCAAGATCGAAGAAATTCCCGATCGGGATGATGCGATCCGCGTTTGCGGGCGCGGCGAATTGCACCTAGCCGTGTTGATTGAAACCATGCGGCGCGAAGGATACGAACTCGCCCTTTCGAAACCCGTGGTCATTACCAAAGAAGTCGACGGCGCCGTACAAGAGCCGATGGAACGAGTCCACGTGGAAGTACCCGAAAAATTTTCAGGGACGGTGATCGAAGATCTCTCTCGGAAGAAGGGGGAAATGCGAACGCTTTCCACCTCGGAACACGGACTCACTACGATGCAGTTTCTCGTTCCTACGCGCGGACTCATGGGATACCGGAACGATTTCCTGACTCGCACCTCGGGTCTTGGTATCCTGACCTCGATTTTCGAAACCTTTGCCCCTTGGAAAGGCGATATGCCCGGCCGCAGCCGCGGCGTTATGATCGCCAACGGTTCAGGCAAGGCGAACGGCTACGCGCTTTTTAATCTGCAAGATCGGGGAACGCTGTTCGTCAAACCGGGCGATGACGTTTACGAAGGCATCATCGTCGGCGAACACGCTCGAGACAACGACCTTGTCGTCAATGCCACCAAAGCGAAGCAGCTGACCAATATCCGCGCGGCGGGCAGCGATGAGAATATCATGCTCACGCCTCCTCGCAAGTTTACCCTTGAACAAGCGATCGACTACATCGCCGATGACGAACTCGTCGAAGTGACGCCGAATTTCATCCGTTTGAGAAAGCGCTATCTTAACGAAAACGATCGCAAGCGTCATTCCAGGTCGTAGTCTTGCTTGAGAAGGGATTGTGTACCGTAAAGATGCTCCGTTGCTTTTTTGGTTCTTTTAAACCGAAAAAGCAACGGAAACGAAGTACGTAGACAGCCAGTTCTTGATCCTATTAGCGCTACAAGCTATAAATTGTGCTTCATGTTTTGGCGTCGTCTTTCGATTTTTTTCCTTTGCACCGTCGCTTTCGCAATTCCGATCGAACACAAATACGACAAACTCTTCCGTTTGTTTTCGCTGAAACTCATTCCACCCAATGTCGTTTTGCCAAGTTTCTTTGAAAAGAAAATCTATTTTTACCCTTCCGACATCCTCGCTCTCGGATTGCTCTGCATCGCTGTTTTTGCCCTTCGAATCCCCGTGCGCCGCTTTTTCATATTCAGGGGCGCTATTTTTCTATGGATCGTTTTTCTCCTCTCTTTGATTTCTATCGTTCTTTCTCCTCTTGCCCAATATCCGATCCCATACATCCGCCTTTTACAACTTGCGACTCCCTTCCTTCTTTTTTGTTTTCTTTCGAATGCATGCGCGGACGAGGAAAAATCGAAACTCTCCTCGCTTATCATCGGATGCGTCGCGCTGGCGGCGCTCGTCCAATCCGGCATCGCGATCGCCCAATATGCAATGCAAGGCCCTCTCGGATTGCGGCTTTTGGGGGAAATAAACGGCTTTTCTTTGTTTCACGTCGCTTCTGGGCGAAAATGGCTCTTTGACTTCGCAAACATCTATGCACCGGCTACGATTATTCGTGCTTCAGGCACATTTCCCCATGCAAATGTCCTAGGCGGATTTTTGAGCATCTCGATGCTTGCCCTCTACTCGTTTTTTTCCATGCCCCGTTGGCGGCTTCTTTCAGCTTTGCTGATTCCGATCCAATTCTTCGCGATGAGTTTAACCTTTTCCCGATCGGCGCTTTTCAGCTGGATGCTCGGCACTCTGGTCTGGTTCGGGCTCCAGATGAAAAAAAATGGCTTCAGAACGACAGTCCGCGATCCAGGCATACGGCTTCTGTTCTCTAGCATTTGCGTTTCCTTCGTTTTCAGTTTTGCCGTCCTTTATGAACAGATCAGCCAACGGGGCGGAATCGTCAATTACAACCTAACTGCGCAGGGCTCCGATGCGCAACGGATCCAGTTCCAGAACGTCGCGCTTGAAATCATCAAAGACCATCCGCTGCATGGCACAGGATTTCAACAGCTCTCCGTGCGCTCGATCGACTATGTCCGGAACAATCCAAATTATTTTCAATCGGGCGCAACTCATAATATCTATCTCTATTTAGCGGCCGAAACCGGGCTTTTTTCCTTAGCCGCATTTCTTTTCTTTATTCTCTCCTTGCTCTGGGCGGCGCTCAAATCTCCTGGCAATCCGCATCTCGCCTCTTTGACGGCTATATTCATCGCCTTTCTTTTCATCGGAGGCTGCGATTTCTACCCTCTTCTTTTCCAACAGGGAAAGATCCCTTTCTTTCTCGCGGCCGGCCTCCTTGCACTCAATTCCCGATGGCATCGGGCTCCGATCCTCCAGGAAACCGCATGACCCATTCTCGCGCCAATGTTTGGAAAATGTTTGACGCAATCTCAGCGAACTACGATCGGATCAACTCGATCCTTTCCCTTGGGATGGATCGCAATTGGAGGAGGCGCACAGCCTCGCATCTGCCTCAGCGAAAAAATCTCGATCTTCTCGATCTAGCATCAGGCACAGGCGATCAACTCATCGCTTGCTTAGAAAGCGGCGCTGATGTCCGATCCGGCGTCGGCATCGATCTTGCCTCGGAAATGCTCAAAGTCGCAAAGGCCAAAATCGGATTGAAACCCTATAAAGACCGGGTGAAATTCCAGCGCGCCGATGCCTTGCGCCTCCCCTTTCCCGATAACTCCTTTGATGCAGCGACCTTTTCTTTTGGCATCCGGAATGTCCCTGACCCCCTCGCAGCGCTCAAGGAAATCCGCCGAGTATTGAAACCGCGCGGGCGATGTCTCGTCTTGGAATTCTCGCTGCCGCCCCAACCTTTCAAACCGTTCCATCTTTTCTATCTACGCCGAATTCTTCCCATCGTTGGCGGTTTCTTTTCCAAGAACAAAGCCGCCTATCGATATTTGAACGAGACAATCGAGACTTTTCCTTGCGGCAACGCCTTTTGTTTTTTAATGAAGAGCGCTTTACTCGGATCGATCCGGCAAGTTCCGATGGCGCTTGGCGCTGTCACGTTGTATCTAGGCGAAAAATGAAAGGCAGCGCAGAAAGCCGATGAAATTGCGAGTGTATTGGTCCGACCGGGAGGACAGCGGCCCGCCCCCCCATGCAAAATTTCAATGCCGCCCCTTCTTTCCCGACGCACCCATTCCTTTTCAAGAAAGCTCGGAACGGATCGAACATCTTCCATCCCCTATCTCTGTGAAAGTCCTCAAACGAACCTTTCTTCCTGAAAAGAAGCAGTGGATCCATGCCATAAAAAACGCCTTATCGAAGAGCATGGAAAAGGTTG
>Ga0105242_10004666_pt1 | contig 10612 bp, 9 predicted proteins | sample KBSM24metaG_FD_81521 | JGI IMG/M metagenome (GOLD analysis project Ga0105242, IMG submission 81521) | Miscanthus rhizosphere microbial communities from Kellogg Biological Station, Michigan, USA - KBS M2-4 metaG | ecosystem: Host-associated > Plants > Roots > Rhizosphere > Soil | place: Michigan... | reverse complement strand
TCAGGAAGAACAGGTTGAGCACGGTCGTGTAGTTCCAGCTGACCGATGACTCCACGACCTGCGCGTTCCGCTCGGTGGGGATCAGCCCCAGCGCACCGAACAGGATCTCGACGATCAGGCCCGCCGCCGCCATCGTGACGTAGAAGGTCACGAACAGGAACAGGGTCATCCGCTTCCCGTAGTACTTCCGGTAGATCCGAAGGATCGGGATCACGATCAGATCGGCGAAGATGAACGAGATCGCGCCCCCGAAGCTGATCCCGCCGTTCCAGAGCACGGCCGCCAGCGGGACGTTCCCGATCGAGCAGACGAACGAGAGCATCGCGACCAGCGGCCCGACCAGGGGCCCCCACAGTTTCGCGACCAGCGGGTGATCGACGAAGAAGAACGCCTGCCAGAAGGACTCCGGCACCCACGCGGCGAGCGCGCCCGCGACCAGGAGGCCGATCGCGATATCCATCCAGATCGATGCCCAATCGAAAACGAAGAAGTGGCTCGTCGCCGTGAAGCCTCGATCCGACAGCAGGCGAGAGGCGAGCGACCCGTCCGCGATGCTCATGTCCATCGTCGCGTGGCCCTCCATCCGCCCGGCACGGCCGCGGCCGGCGTTCGCCCTCGCCTCCTCGACGAGCGACGGCGACAGGGCGCGCCGGAAGATCAGGGCGAGGATCACGATCATGACCATGCCGCCGACGAACTCGGCGGCCGTGAACTGCCACGCGATCAGGACCGCGAGCAGGATCCCCAACTCGATCACGAGGTTCGTGGACGCGAACTCGAAGGCCATGGCGGCGGTGAAGTCGGCTCCACGCCTGAACAGCGATCGCGCGAGCGCCACCGCCGCGTAGGAACAGGACGACGAGGCCGCGCCGAGCCCCGCCGCGACGGCGAGCGTGTGAGGCGAGTCGTCGGGGAGCAGCTTCGTCATCTCCCGCTTGGACACGACCGCCTGGACGATGCCCGACAGCGTGAACCCCAAGATCAGGGGCCACAGGATCTCCCAGGTCATGCCGAAGGCGACGGAGAGCGCGTGGATGACGGCGTCGATCATCCCTCAAGCCCGCAGCAGACGCTGCACGGCGAGCGCCGCCTCGCGCACGTTCGCGTCGGCGTCCGCTCCTGCGACGAGGCTGTCCGCGACGCAATGTCCGAGATGGTCCTCGAGCAAGGACACGGCGACCTTGTTCAACGCTCCGGTGATCGCGGTGATCTGCGTGAGGATGTCGATGCAGTAGCTGTCCCCCTGAACCATCCGTTGGATCCCGCGAACCTGACCCTCGATCCGGCGAAGCCGAACGAGCAGCCGATCCTTGTTGTCGTCATAGCCAACCATCGAGACCTCCTCGGGTTGCGGAGAGCATACCCCCATGGGGTATCGCAGGCTCCTCGCAGTGTGAGCCGGACGAGATGCCGAACGAGACGATCTTCACGCGATTTCGACGTCCGGAGACGTTCAGCGACGGATCGTGCAGCGAGGATCGTTGCCGGCCTGCGGATGTGCCCCGTCGACGGCCTGCGCCTGTTGCGCCGATGGGTGCATCCCGTGCAAGGCATGTGAACGGCTCGAGGTGTCGGCCGGGTTCCGCCTGGTTCCGATCCAGCGACCGGTCCTGTAGCGTCCGCGCGGTGTTCGGGCTTCCCCTCAGGACGGATCGCGATCCGCGACGTGCCGACGCCGCCGTGATCCCGCCGACTCTCTGTGCCCGTCAAGACCTGATTGTGATCGGATCGTTGGGGTTCAAGGTCCACCGTCAGATGCGCCGACAAGGGGGGAGAGGGAGGCCCGACGGTCTGGCCGGGTCGCGAAGCGAGAAGGGGGAGACCGTGGGCCGGGGTCTCGAGCCGCATCGCGGCGGAGTGCTCCTCGTCCTCCCACAGGGGCGATCTGCCCGGCAGCACCTCCCATGCCGACTTCTGGAACACCTGAGACCGGTCGGTGCTCGAGCTCCTGGTACGGATCCAGCTCGTTATGTGAGCCATCGAGGGGCGCAGTCAACCCGGCGAATACAGCCCCAGCGCTCGCAGGCCCGCTCGTGCGGCGGCCGCGACGCCGGAAGGAGGGAATCGTGCGGAGATCGCTGATCCTCACCACGATCGTGGTGGCAAGCTTGATCGTCCCGTTCGCGACGTCCGCCCACGCCGACCAGAAGTTCATCGTCGATTGCCTCTTCGCCCATCGAGCCAAGGACGACCCGATCGTCTACCCGAGACAACCCGGGGCATCTCACATGCATGATTTCTTCGGGAACAAGAGCACCGGTGCGTTCTCGACGTATCGGTCGATGCTTCGCGCGAGGTCGAACTGCGAGATGGCGGGGGAGACCGCCGCCTACTGGGCGCCGACGCTCATGCGCGGCAACGGGACGATCGTCACGCCGCGACGGATCAAGATCTACTACCGATCGGGCCTCCTACCCGGGCGGCGAACCAACCCGTTCCCGAAGAACTTCCGGATGATCGCCGGGGGCGTCGACTCCATCGGGAGGTATTCCGGGTGGAACTGCGACGGAACCGCGCTGTCCAAGACGGCTCGGATCGACTGCTCAGGAAGGTCCGTCGGGCACACGTACGTGCGCGGGGAGATCATCTTCCCGATGTGCGGGAGGATGAAGGCGGGAAGGATCGTCACCGACTCGGCCGATCACCGGAGCCACGTCGCCTACGGGAGTCACAAGACCGGCTGCCCGAAGAACCACCCCGTCCAGCTGCCGGCGATCAAGGTGAACATCAGGTACGGGATCTCCAACTGTAAGGTCGCCCGGTGCCATCTGGCGTCGGACATGATGATGGGCGCGATGGTTCCCGGTGGCTCCCTGCACGCCGACTTCTGGAACACGTGGCATCAGCGCCTCCTCACGAAGATGGTCCTGCAGAAGCTGAACTGAACGGCGGAGGGCGGTCGGGTGCCGGCGAGGCTTCGCCTCGCCGGCACCCCAACGCGGCCCTCGCGGACACCTCTAGTCGGGGAGCAATGCCGTCCGGCTGAACCAAGGCATCTACGCCGTTCGGCCGATGGTCGGTGGCTCTGCAGAACATATGGTTCCTACTTCCCGACAACGAGGTACACCATGAAAAGAGCCCTGCGAATCGCCCTCTTCATCTCCGTCGTCTGTTCAGTGCTGCCCTCGACCGTGCCGGCCTCAGCTGCCACGAAGGCATCGATGGTGCGGGTGACGATGACCTCCTCGTGGCCTACCAAGAGTCCCGATCCGATGGGTCTGACGTACAACCCCAGGGCGAAGCGGCTGCTGATCTCGGACGCGGAAGTCGATGAGATGCCGGCCCTGTGGAAGGGAAGGGACCTCTTCGTCGCGAAGCGGAGCGGAGGGCTCACCACGACCGGGACGTTCAAGAAGTTCACGCACGAGCCCGAGGACCTCGCGTGGGACAACGCGCACCGGGTGCTCTACGTCACCGACGACGATCTCGATCGGGTCTTCCGGGTCGGGCGCGGGAAAGACAAGAGATTGGGCACCCGCGACGACGTCGTCGCGACGGTCCTGCACACGCATCGCTTCGGATCCTTCGACCCGGAGGGTCTCGCGTGGGTCGGTGGGCGCAAGCCCATGCTGATCGTGTCGGATTCGACCAACCGGCGCGTGTACAAGATCCACCGCGGCAGGGACCTTAGGTTCGGGACGCGAGACGATGTGGTAGGGATCTTCGGGACCCACAAGTACGGGTTCACGACGGCCGAGGACGTGGCCGTCAGGGGCAAGCACCTCTTCATCGTCAGCAGCCGGCAACGGTTCATCCTCGAGACCACGATGAAGGGCGCCTTGATCCAGAAGATCGACCTCACCGGTCTCGGGATCGTCTCGGCCTCGGGCATCACCTTCGCTCCGGGAACGGACGGCGGAAGGAGTCGCCTGTACCTGACCGCCAGCGGCGTCGACAACAACGTGAACCCGAACGAGAACGACGGCCGACTGTTCGAGCTGAAGTTCGTCACGACCCCCTAGCGGCTGGTGGGACGCTCATGACCACCGTCGCCGTCACCGGCAGCGCAGGATTCATCGGGTCCCACCTCTGCGATCACCTGCTCGCCGGGGGGCACCGGGTGGTCGGGGTGGACAACATGGCCACCGGGAGGAGAGAGAACCTCGCAGCGGCCGAGGAGGACGGTGCGTTCACGTTCGTCGGTGTCGACATCCGCGACGATGCGCTGCTGGAACCCTTCGAGCTTCACCGGCCGGAGGTGGTGATGCACCTGGCAGCGCAGTCAGGGGTACGTCCCTCGCTCGAGGATCCCGATCATGATGCCAGCGTCAACATCCTGGGGTCGCTGAACGTGCTCAGGTGCGCGGCCGCGGCCGGCGCCCGGAAGATCGTCTACGCAGCGTCCGGAGGGACGATCTACGGCGAGCCATCAGATCTGCCCGTCACGGAAGCCCGGGCGACCGAGTCGCATCCGCAATCTCCCTATGGCATCAGCAAGAAGGCAGTCCTCGGGTACCTCGACTTCTACGCTGCCCAGCGATCTCTCGACTTCACGGCCTTGGCCCTGGGGAACGTGTACGGCCCGCGACAGGACCCCGACGGCGAGGCAGGGGTGATCTCGATCTTCGCCTCCGCGCTCCTCTCGGGCAGGAAGCCGGTGGTGTTCGGAGACGGTGAGCAGACACGTGACTACGTCTACGTCCACGACACGGTTCGGGCCTTCGTCCTCGCCCTCGATCGGGCACCGCACACGCTGGTGAACATCGGAACCGGGATCGAGACCTCCGTGAATCAGATCCACGAGATGCTCGCTTCGATCGTCGGGGTCAGCCCGGACGCGCGATCCGGTCCACAGCCGGCGGGGGAGCTCCGGCGGATCGCGCTCGACAACGGTCTCGCCAGCTCGGCGCTCGGCTGGTCCCCAACGACCGGTCTGGAGGATGGTCTCCGAGAGACCGTTGCCTACCTCAGTGCGCGTTACGAGCGCCGTTCGGCCTGAGGATCCTGTCGCTCCGCGCCCCGATGGGCCGTACCGAGTACCTGTTTGAGCTCGTCCGGCCGCCGGCCGGACGCTGACGCGAGCACTTCGATGTCTCCGGCCCGCAGGGTGATCCTTTCGATGTCCCCTGAACCGCGGAGCGACGCCACTTGCTGGACGAAGCCGGCGAACAGTTCACCCTCCGAGGGTCCGAGCCTCTCGAGCTGTGTGAGGTCGATCACGAGCTCCGGATCGGCGCGGGCCGCCCGAAGGATCTCTCCGAGAAGCCGGTCGGGCGGCACGCCCAACAGCCGGCACAATTCGCAGAACCGAACCACCGAGATGCTGCGCTCCCCGCGCTCGTATCCGGCGACGGACGTCGGCTTGAATCGCCCCGCTGAGGCGACCGAGAGTTGCTTCAAGGTCATCCCGCGCGCGAGCCGCGCGCGCCGGAGCGCTCGCCCGATCTCCAGGGCCATGGATGCCATGTTCCGCGTCCTCGCCGTTGCGCGACTCGGTCCTGGGAAGGTGCCCGCACTCTAGAACAGCTACGTCGTCGTTGCTATGCGGTGAGGTTGGGACCGTGACCGTATCTTTCCTGGCCTGGGCGGACGATTGCTCGCAAAGAAACCGTACTTGAACGCTCTCCGCGGTCCTAGGGCATTCGACAGCCCGCGTACGCTGTCGGGAAGGGCTTAGCGCACAGGTTGGTCTTCACCCTCTGGACATGTTTTTGACGTAAGACGGTCACCCTCTTGCGAGAACGCGATATGCGTTGTAGGGTCGGAACTACGCTATTCGGATTAGCCTGATCAACCGGTAAGGCACCCCCTGAAGAGGGGCCCTCCGGGGATCGTGTCGATCTGGCAGACGTTTGGTTCGTCGATATTGGGAAAAAGAGGTGCCGGTGCGGTTCTCACCGGGCCAGCTCGGTTCCCCCGGCCGAGGGAGGGACATGCGGAGGGGCATATCTCATTCTGGAATCGCTGATCAACGGTTGACCGAACTCGAGACGTCCGATGGGACGAGGATCGAGGACGACGTGGAGCCGGTAGCTCTTTCGTCGACAAGGTTCATCCGCGAGCTGACCGCTGAGCGGGATCGACTCCGTCGAGCGCTCGTCTCCTTCGAGGAGGATGCCGAGCTCAGGCACCAGCTTCTACGGGTCGCGGAGCCAGAAGCGGCACTCCAGATCGCGGCAGATTCGATCAGCCGGGGATCCGGTGTTCCGGTCGGCTGCTGGTGGAGCGAGCATCAGGGCACGCTTGAGCTCTCGGTCGCATCCGGGGTGAGAGCCAGCGAGCGGCAGAACCTCCACGATCGGATGGGGACGATCCCGGCGTGGACGATGCTGACGGCCCCGGAGCGAACCGCTCTGCGGCGTCGGTTCGGCGCGGCGGTGGGTGCCAAGCACGTGACCGCCTACGAGGTCGCTCACGCGGTCCTCCTGGTGGGCAGCGCGGAGGCTGAGCTCAGGCCCCGCGTCCGATCGGTCGGCGCGTTGCTCGATGAGATCCTGCCCCTGCTCGCGGCCACGGCGAGAGAACGACGTCGGAACATGGAGATCGACCTTGGGCTTGCCTGGACCGCCCATGAGCTGAGCGGCCCGCTCCTCAGCATCAAGGCGGCGCTGGAGCTGCTCGCCGCTCGGGGGTCATCCGGAGGCGACGCCCTCCTCGCATCATCGCTTCGCGAGCTGGAGCAACTGGTCGGGGACATGGGAGAGATCCTCGGATGGGCCGTCGGGAGCCGCCCCCTCAGCCCCAGCTTCCAGGACGTGACCGAGCTGGTGGAGGCCGCGGTGGATCCCTACCGGAAGGAGATCACGAGCCACTCGATCGAGGTGATCGCGCCGCGTCCGGCGATGGCTGAGGTCGATCCCACGCATCTGCGGGCGGCCGTTGCGAATCTGGTTCGGAACGCGGTTGCGTATTCCGACCCGGGAAGCCCCGTCGTCGTGCGGATCGTGGACGAGGGACCCAGGTTGCGGCTGAGCGTTCGCGACCAGGGCCCCGGTATCCCTGCCGAGGAACGGGAATCGATCTTCGACCCATTCGTCCGAGGCGAGGCGGGTTCTCGACGAGGACGTGGCAGCGGTCTCGGGCTCTTCATCACCCGTCGAGTCGTCGAGGCACACGGAGGGATGATCTGGGTGGACCCGGGATCTTCCGGCGCAGACTTCCAGATGGTCCTCCCCGTCGAACGAAGGGAGGCGCCACGATTCGCGTCCTGATCGTTGATGATCATGTCCTGTTCGCTGAGGCGATCGGTGCGGCGCTGCGCGACGCCGGGATGGGCGTGAGCGCGTCCGTCACGAACGGGCGTGACGCGATCGCGTTCCTCGAGACGGAGCACGCCGATGTCGTCCTGATGGACATCGGTCTTCCAGACCGAAGCGGCCTCGCGGTTGGACGGGAGATCCTGGAGCGATGGCCCGAGACGAAGCTGGTGGCCGTCACGGCACTCGATGACGGCAGAGCGGTCGATGACGCCCTCGACGCCGGATTCCGTGGCTATCTCACGAAGGACACACCGGTGGGCAGGTTCATCAGCTCGATGGAAGCTGTCGTCGAAGGTCAGGTGATCCTTCCCCATCGGCTCGTGTCAGCAGGTCATCGTCGTGGCACCTCCGACGGCATCTCGCTGCTCGTCGCTCAGCTCACCACACGCGAGCGGGAGGTGCTCAGCCTCCTCGTGGAGGGGGCCGACGGAGGCACGATCGCGCGACGATTGGGCATCAGCCGCAATACGGTCCGAACCCATGTTCAGAGCATCCTGACCAAGCTCCAGGTGCATTCGCGCCTCGAGGCCGCGACCATGGCCGTCCGTCATCACCTCGTGCCCCTTCCCTCGAGCGCGACCGCCCCCTACGACCCCGGCTCACCGAACGCGGTGGCTGGTTGAGGCTCCACCGGGGCCGGCTCCTCTATCGGCACTACGGCTCTCATGCGAACGCCGTATCTCCGATACGGCTTCCGGTGCGTGCCGCGGCTGCGGGTGGTGGGTAACGTCAGCCTCGTCCAGCGAACGCTGACGTAGGGAGAGGGTGCTTTGACGCAACGACCGGACCGCATCCGGGTCCTCTTGGCCGACCGACATGCGCTGTTCCGTGAGGCGATGCGGGCGGTCCTCGAAAGCGAGGCCGAGATCCACGTGGTCGCCGAGGCGCGGGACGGCCTGGAGGCCGTCTCAGAGGCGGAGCGCTCCTTACCCCACGTGGCGATCCTCGACGTGGATCTCCCGATGTCGGACGGCGCCCGGACGACCGCCACCATCAAGGCTCGTGTACCCGAGTGCCAGGTCTTGGTGCTGAGCGCGCGAGAGGATTACCGGAGCTTGATCGAGGTACTCGATGCCGGCGCCAGTGGGTACCTGACGAGGGAGTCTCCGCTCGCGGAGCTGATCCAAGCCACGAAGGCGGTCCATCACGGCGACACGCTCGTGCCGCCCGGGATGCTCGGTCCGTTGCTCAGCGACCTGCTGCGCCGCAAGCGCGACCAAGATCGGGGCTTCGAGAGGATCGCTCGTTTGACGACCCGAGAGCGGGAAGTCCTGGCGCTGCTCGCCCAAGGCTCGGACAACGACTCGATCGCTCGGTCCCTCGTCATCAGCCCGCAAACCGCGAGGACGCATATCCAGAACATCTTGGGCAAACTCGAGGTGCATTCGCGGCTCGAGGCTGCCGCTTTCGTGATGCAGAGCGGTCTGCTCGCCAACCTGGTCAGATCAGACGGCTTGCACGTCGTCGCGGCCACCAACGAGGGGCACCGGTAGCGGTCCCAGCGGACCGCTCATCATCGTTCCGGCGTCGACGCCGTCGACGCCGTCGACGCTCGGACCTCCGACGCATCTCGCAGCGCGTCTAAGGTCTTCTGGAGGCCGTCGTGGAGCGAGACGACAGGCTGCCAACCCAGGAGCTCCCGCGCGAGGGTCGTGTCCGGGCGCCGGACCTCCGGGTCGTCGACGGGGCGATCTTCGAAGACGAGCTCAGATGGGCTGTTGGCCAGAGAGCGGATGAGTTCCGCGAGGTGCCGCACGGAGACCTCTTCGGTGCTTCCGAGGTTGATCGGTCCCGTGAGGTCGGCTTGGAGGACCCGCCAGATCCCTTCGATGAGGTCGTCGACGTAGCAGAGCGAACGGGTCTGTGACCCATCGCCGTAGACCGTGATCGGTTGGCCGGTGAGCGCCTGATCGATGAAGTTCGGCACCGCGCGCCCGTCGTGCCGCCGCATCCGGGGCCCGTACGTGTTGAAGATCCTGATGATCCGCACCGGGAGGTTGTGGACACGGTGATAGGCCATGGTGGCGGCCTCGGCGAAGCGCTTGGCCTCGTCGTAGACCGAGCGCGGACCGATCGGATTCACGTTGCCCCAGTAGCTCTCGGGTTGCGGGTGGATCTGCGGATCGCCGTAGACCTCTGAGGTGGACGCGAGGAAGAATCCCGCGCCCTTGCGTTGCGCCAGGTCCAAACCATTGAGGCTTCCGAGGGCGCCGACCTTCAGCGTGGCGATCGGATGCTCCTGGTAGTCACGGGGCGAAGCGGGAGAAGCGAGATGGAAGACCCAGTCGAGGTCGCCATCGACGTTCAGCTCGGCCGTGACGTCAGCTTCCACGAAGCTGAATCGGCCGGTCGCCGTGGACGATGCGATGTTGTCCCTGTTGCCGGTCAGGAGCGAATCCATACAGACGACGGACCAACCTTCGGCGAGGAGGCGATCGCACAGGTGGGAGCCGACGAATCCGGCTCCCCCCGTGACGACGGCGCGGCCGGTCTTCACGGCAGAGGTGTTGGCTGCCGCGGCGCCGGAGCACTCCGGCTACCGTCATCGGACCCGCCCTCCGCTCGTGACGTGTCAGGGATCACGGGTGGACGTCCCGTCGGGTAGTACCAGAAGCCCGATCCGACGAGATCCGCCGGGTCCAGCAGGTTCCTGCCGTCGACGATCAGCGGGTACGTCATGACCTCGCGGAGGTGGGAAAGCTCCAACCCACGGAACTCAGGCCATTCCGTTCCGATCACGAGCGCATGGGCCCCCATGGCGGCCTCGTAGACGTCGTTCGCGAGTTCGAGCTCGGGCAGCTCTTCCTTCGCTCCACCGGCCGCTCGAGGGTCACAGCCGACCACCTGGGCACCGGAAGCCAAGAGCAGCCGGGCGAGTGCAAGGGCGGGTGAGAAGCGGACGTCGTCGGTGTCGGGCTTGAACGCGAGCCCCAGGATCGCGATCCGCTTGCCTTCCAGGTTCCAGAGCGCCTCCCGCAGCTTCGCGGCGACCGCTTCCACCGCTTCCTCGTTCAGCCGCTCGACCTCACTCAGCAGTGGGAACGGGTACCCGAAGCGCTCCGAGAGATGTTTGAGCGCGGCGACGTCCTTGGGGAAGCAGTAGCCACCGTACCCGAGACCCGCGTTGAGGAAGGCACGTCCGATGCGGGGGTCCGCTCCCATGATGTCTGCGACCGTGGTGACGTCCGCACCGGTGTGCTCGCACACCCGAGCCAACGCGTTCGCGAACGAGATCTTGAGCGCGAGGAACGCGTTGCTAGCATGCTTCGCCAGCTCGGCGGTCCTGATGTCCGTCACGATCAGTGGGGCGCCGGCCTCGAGGAGGGGAGCGTAGAGGCGGCGCAGGACGTCGAGGCCCCAGGCGGATTCGACGCCGACCACGATCCGGTCAGGTTCAAGGGCATCGTGGATGG
>Ga0105242_10004665_pt1 | contig 10616 bp, 8 predicted proteins | sample KBSM24metaG_FD_81521 | JGI IMG/M metagenome (GOLD analysis project Ga0105242, IMG submission 81521) | Miscanthus rhizosphere microbial communities from Kellogg Biological Station, Michigan, USA - KBS M2-4 metaG | ecosystem: Host-associated > Plants > Roots > Rhizosphere > Soil | place: Michigan... | reverse complement strand
TCGAGGCGGTGCTGGAGTGCCGCGAGGCGCTGGCGGTGAACGTGAAGCCGAAGTTCGCGGTGGATGCGATGGTCGCCACGGTCGGGCGGGCGCTCCGGAACTGACTTGGGCTGGCGGTGGGGCCTGTCGTAGACTCGTCCCGCCCGGCAGAGCACTTGCCTCCTCGCGCAAGCGCTCGTCGGCCCGGGTGCGCCACCTTAGCTCAGTCGGTAGAGCGATTCACTCGTAATGAATAGGTCGGGGGTTCGATTCCCCCAGGTGGCTCCATGTGATGAGTCGCGTCATGGGTTACACCTGAGTCGCGTCATCGGTTACAGATCGCCCCGGCCATCGGCCGGGGTGTTTTTGTTGGTTGTGCCAGTAGTTGCGGTTGGGGTCGATGGTGTGGCTCCCGACCAGAACTTGATTCGGGCCGAGGGGGTGCCCATTTGGGCAGCGCGTCGGCGGGCGGGTGATCCACTTGCCGTCCGTCGTCTGCACCAGCTCATCCAGCACAACTACAAGCCTTTGCCGCGGCCTGCTCGGGCGAGTATGGCTAATTCTGCGGGCGTCGCTAGATCCCCACAAGTGGGTGTCAGAACCCCCTGGGCCGGACTGCCTTCAGGGTGGGGTGGGCCATCGGAGCCGGGATCTTGGTCGGTTCTGCCGTTGTCGTCGCCGCCGATTGAGTCACGGTTTGCGCAACAGTTTGTGACATACTTTCCATGGAGGTGCCAGTACGTTCTTGGGCTAACGCGATGGCCAATACGCCGGTGACGACGATGGCGCTGGCGGCTATCACCGCGGATGGCAACTTGACACTTTGGTACCGGTTTGGTTCCACTGGGCCCTCCCATTCGGCGCGCTGCGCCGCCCCTGATGGACGTTGCTTGAACGTGCTTGGCAAACAACGATACATCCGGCTGTGGATTAGGCGGAGCGATCGACTGGTCTCACAGCTAATTGGCAACCGATCGCACAGTTACTTCGCAGACGGCCCCCACCCAAGCAAGGATGGCGGGCCGAACGTGTACATGCCTTCAGACAGGCGGGGCAGTCAGGCGTCTCGCTGCATAACTTTTAGCCGCGCCACGGTGCTCAGGTCACGAGTGGCTGTGTGAATGTCTCATCTGAATCACTCACCTGCGTGGTACTCGGTACTAGTCAGGTCAGTTGGTTCCGTGAACGAGTCAATGGCCAGCGCTGCGAGCGCCGAGGTTGGTCGACCTGACGGAACGACGCTATTTCGGAGAGCGAGGAACGATGGCTTGCCCTTCATGCGGTGGCAGTTGCTACAGGACGTGCCCGGAGCTGCGGCGGCAACGGCTACCACTATGGGAACAGCGGCAAACGCGATCAGGCGTGCGTCACATGCAATACCTGCGGCAGAGTCCCTGCCAAAACCATAGGCCCTGATCGCCGCCGGTGATCTGACCGTGGAAGTCCGGACCAATAGATCGGACGTCAAACATTGTGAGACGGTTCCCGGTCCGCCCGTCCGTAGTACGTCCGCACGAGCCTCCACTTTCCTGATGCAGACGCCCGCAATTAGCGCCGGATTGCTGCGCACGCGAGCGGACGCCTCGGCACGGAATAGGTTGCAGCACAACACGATTACGACCATCACGGACGCACGAGTGTCGGGCGGCTAAGAGAATAGGTCGGGAGTTCGATTCCCCCAGGTGGCTCCATCTGTGGCGATCACGAATCTGGGGCGAGCATCTCCCGCGCGATCCGACATGCGGTGTTGGCGGCAGGGAAGCCGGCGTAGCCGCTGGCGTGGTAGATGATTTCGGCGATCTCGTCCTCCGTCAGCCCGTTGTTGCGGGCGATCTGCACGTGAAACTTGAGCTCGTCGGTGGCGCGCAGCGCAATGAGGATGCCGAGCGTGACAAGGCTGCGGTCGCGACGGCTCAACCCGTCGCGGCCCCAGAGTCGGCCGAATACGTTGTCGATGCCGATCTCGAGCAGCTCGTCGCCGAACTTGCCGTCGCGCAAGTTGTCGTCTGGCACTGCACCCGGCAGCAGCTCGCGGAAGACTTGAAGACCTTGTTCACGCACATCTGTCATGTACCCAGATTGGCACGCGCGTCCGGTCAACCTCACTGGGCTTTTGCGGGCCAACCTGGCACCGCTTCGCCGTGTGGTGGAGGTTGGTTTCTGAAACCGGTCATCAGAGCGAGGCGTTCGGCCTTCGGCGTCGGCATGGCAGCTTCGCACCGTTGCTTGAGGTCGGGAGGCGGAAAGTCGGCCGACTTGCGGTCATTCGAAGGACCCCAATACGACGAACTCGCACCGGTGAAGAACCAGTTTCCGAACACATCCTGATCGGGTGCGGGCGCAGGTCCACGTTGGGGAGCCGTGACGGGTGCGGGCGGGTTTGGACCTAGGCGAGGATCGTGCTGAGTGAGTTCGATTTGGTACGGGAACACGCCGTTGTCACCATCACGATACGGTTGCGCAGTGTCTTCGTTGTCGCCAATAGAGACGAACTTGCCTGGCCTAGCGGTGCTTTCGACGAAGTGGGCATATACGCCGCTGCATACGATGGCACGGTAGCCGTCGCCAAGGGGCGTTAGCTCCAGGAAGTGAAGTTCCTGGAATCCGAAATGAGGCCGAGCATCCTTTGTGGTCTTGGTATATCCGCTACCTAGTGGTCGTATGTGCACGAGTTGCCACAGGAAGTCGCCCTCCGGTTTCTGGTTTTCGGGCGTGACTCTGTGGAATCCTGGGAAAACGTTGTCGGGGTTCAGCGTTAACGATGCGGTGTCGTACGCCTCCATGTAGGCACGAACGGCCATGGCGGGGCCGGTGGTGACGTCAATCCCCGGTTCGGCGCTCCAGTGGAATCGGAAGTCGTTGAGTAGCGGCGGCCAATTCGGATTCAGCTGTGCGGGCGAGGTTTCTGTCGTCGGCGGCGATTCGGTCGTCTGTGTTTGGCAGGCACTGATACCTGCCGTCGCCGCGATCACCGCAACGATCGATGAGATATTGCGCATCATGGCGTTGGAGGTGTCGCGTTGATGATCGCTTGCGTGTAAGTGTTCCAATAGTTCTGGGTCATGTCATTGATCACGCCAGGACGGCCAACGGAACCCAGATAGTTGTTGATGTCGTTCTGAAAATTCCCGTATGCCGGTCCTCCATCCTGCGACGGGATCATGAAGTGACCGTTGGAATCAAGATGGCTGCGAACTACTTCGAGAAAGTGTGGGTCACCTGTGCCTGTCTGAGCGAGCGTCTCCGCCATGTGCAGTTGCACGGGGAACATATCGCGACCGGCTACGTTCTGAACTCCCGGCATCACTGGTTCCGAACCGACGATGAAATCCTTCATGAGCCCGCCCATCCCGCCGACGGTAGAACCGCCCGGGAATTCGCCGACAACGTCCTTTCCGAGGTCGAACAACTTGGAACGCAATTCGTACGACTGCTTCTGGGCCTGGAACTGGTCATGAGTTGCATCGAAGCGCTCATCGTATGCACCCAAATCCATTGCGGCTTGCAGCTTACCGGCCGACTTCATCGCAAAGTTGTCCTCGCCGGGGGTGGTGTCCGCGACCGAATGCGAACCGATATCCAGATACTTGTTGATATGACCTTGTGAGCTCTCACTCAGTATTTGACTGGCTGTCTGGGGAGCGTTTGGATCCAGCGCTGCACCGAGCGGCGGATGATCGGAATACAGGACGCTCATCAGATGACGCGTGTTCGCCGGTTCCACCGAGGTGTCGAGGTCGAGCGGGGCAAACAATCCGTTGCTGTCACCGGTGTTCTTACCGACCATGTCGTCCATGTACGGCGAGAAGGCTCGCGCCCAGTCACGCATTAGTTCCGGATTCACCTGGCCGAGCGATTGACCTTGTGCATCAGGAAGATTCAACAACTGGTTTGAGTGGCTGCTGGTGTAATCCGCCAGTGCATGCGCGGTGTCGGCAGCCCGCCCGGTCGAGTCGTGAGCCGCGGATTCACCTACCCAATCGAACAGACCACCGGCCGCCAGCCCGTCATCCTGCCATTGGTGTTGCGTGAGGTTGTTCAGGAACTTTTCCCCACCCGATCCAGTCGCCGCATCGTGGATCACCATGTCGTCGGCATTGACCGCGTTGAACATGTTCTGCAATGTCGGGTCAACCAATTGGTGATACCAGCGTGGACGATCGGACATCGGATCGGTTCCTGGCACCGGCCAGCCATTTGATTGTTCGAGCAACTGCTGGCTCTTGTCGAAGAGACAGGAATCCAGCGCGCTGCCAACCTGGAGATCCCGGTTGCCACGCTGAATGATGTCCGCCAGATCGTTGAGGCCGCTCGTCGGTTGCGACGCCGTGGTGATTTCAGGCAGGCCGATGGAGCCGTCTTCGTGATGAACCGGTTCGCCGATACCCAGTGGCGTCAGGACCGGTCCGTCGAGCACCTTCTGGATGCCATCAGGTAGCGCGTACTTTCCACCACCCGACGGGTTGGTGATGGACGGCGGCTGAGTATCCGGCAGCCCAGTCTTGACGTTCGGGTTCGATGCGAGTTGGAACACGTCTGCGGCTCGGCTGCCATCTGGGCCGGCCTGGTCCATGATGGCTTTGACCTCGGCTGGCGTCTTGTCGCCAAACGCGCGCGAGAAGCCCTGCAGGTATGACATCCGCTCAGGCGGAAGCGTGAGATTCCCGTTGTGCAGGGCAGTCTGTTGTTCGGCGGTCAGCGTCGTGTTCGCGACTAGTCGCTCGTGCTGCTCGGGCGTCAGCTGCCCGTTTTGCAGAGCCTCGGAATCTTCCTTACCGACCTCGTCCGCCGATTTCTTCTTGCCTTCTTCGTCGCTGCCGCCGTCGACTAACTGTGGTCCGTCCTTGATGCCGAACTTTTGGTTCCCCAGCGCCTGGTATTCGTCGCCGAGGCCGCGGATCTTGGCGCCGATGGAGTTCAGCTCGCCGTTGGACCGCTGGATGATCTCCTGGACCTGACCGATCCCCTTCTGCACGATCGCGAGCCGCATCTGCTCGCCGGCCTGGCCTTGCGGAGAGCTCGCAGCGGCGTCCACCACCCACTTACGCACCGAATCGAGGTCGCGCCGCCCCGCCGTGACGACCTCCGCCGACTGGTCCACGTGAGCGCTCAGCCGCTGGTCCAGCCCGGCGAGCTGACCGATGACCCGACCGTGTTCGGTGTTGGCCGCGCCGTAGGCGTTGGCTGCGCCGCCCGTCCACCGCGACCCGGGCGCCGCCGACTCGACAGTGGATTGCGCCTGGCGCAGGGTGGCGCTGTTGTCGTATTGCGCGCCGGACTGTGGGGTGCCCTCACCGAATGTCTGCCGCGCGTTCGACCACGTCGCCAAGAACGCATTGAGCACACTCACCCGCCCATTATCCCAACCCTCGGACTACCTGGGCGCCACGAATCCGACGGGCCCCGCCGCGAGGCATACCGACAGCGCCGCCGTGTTCGCTCGCACGTTGATCGCATCACCAGCTCCCGGCAGGCGCACGAAGACTCGGTTGAGCCCGGGGTGCACCGGCACCTTAGTCTCCGTGCCCTCCGAAAGCGACATCGTCATCGAGCCATCGCTGTTGGCGAGGTAATTGATCTCCGCTGTCCAGTCCGCAGGCAGCAGCGGGCCATCCAGCCGCATCGTCACCGGGAAGTCCGGCTGCACCAGGTAGCCGCAGTTCGGCGCCGGCCCGGGAACGATCGACCGGACCCAGGTGACCTTTGCGTCAACCAAGCGACCACTCACGTCGAGCATGCGCAAATCGGTTGTTGCACCGGCGAACTCCGGCCGGTCGCGCAGCAGCGCGAACATGTGGCTGGCCAGATTCTCCGGTCCGACTACCCGCTGCAACACGAGCGGGTCGACCTCCTGATCGAGAAGTGGGGCGCTCGAGGCCGCGTGCGCCGCCGCCAGCCCCGCCCTGGCGTTCTGCAGATACGGCTGCGCCGGGTTCTCCCGCCAAATCGTCATGAACGTCGCCGTCGAGTACAGGCTGCTCACCACGAAAACGGCTGTAAGGCCGGCAATTACCGCCGTCCGCACCCGCGACGCACTCAACCACGTGGATCCCTCGCGATCGGGCGCGCACAGGCCGACCGCCAGCAGCAGCGCCAACACGACCACAAGGTCCGGCAGGTAGCGCAGCGTCTGTGCCAACTCGAGCGCGGTGAACCGCGACGAGCGCATCAGGTAGATCGGGATCTGGCACGCGACCGCATACCCGACAGCCGCCAGCCACAGCGGGCCGACCCGCTGCTTGCGGATGAACGAGATCGCCACCACGGCCGCGAGCGCCACCCAGCCCAGCACCATCACCGAAACCGGCGGCGTCGCCCACGGTGACGCTGGCGCCCAGCGCTGCCAATCCCACGGTCCGCCAACCAGACCCGGCACGATGCCGTGAGTCACCGAGCGGCTCAACAGGTCCCACGTCATTCCCACGTCGAGGCTCCACCGCTTCTGGTCGACCACAACCAGATAGACCACGATCCATGCCGCGGTCGCCACCAGCGCCGACACCCACAACCGCAACCCCCGCCGCCACACGGTCGCCACCGAGCCCGACGATGTGACATGGGCGTACAGCGCCGCTATGGCGAACGCCACGAACGGAATGACGGCCGCCTTTTCGAAGAACAGCAAGCCGCCGAAGTACACCAGTAAGCCCGTCACCGCATACCGCCGGTTGCCGGTGCGCACCAACAGCACCGCGTCACCGCACACCCACGCCATCGCCGCCAGCATCGGCAGCGAGTTCAGAGCCGCCGCCCACCATGCGAATGCCGGCACCGAAAGCGGGGTGAACAACGCGAACGTGAACGGCAGCAGCAACACCGGCCGCCAGCCGAGGATGACGTGCAGCGCGCGCAACAGCGCCAGCGACGCCAACAACTGCAGCACCACCAGGCTGATCGCCGGCCCGATCCAGTTCAACGGCGCCAGCCTGGTGATGCCACCCGCCACCAGGAACGCCCCGGGCATCACGTGGCCGTCGTGGTCGTCGAACAGGTACCCCGGTGACAGCAGGCTCTGCGTGCCCGCTCGGCCAATCAGGATCAGGTCGTCCCAGTAGAAATAGCCGCGAAGCGCGAGCACCGCCCGAACCACCAACTGCACCGCGATCAGCGCGGCGGCGGTGCGGGCGACCCAGTTCATCGCTCGCCGAGCCTACGGTCCGAGCGTTCGCACAGCGGCCCTCGGTATGGTGGGCCGATGCGCACACTGGTGACGGGGGCAGCCGGTTTCATCGGATCAACTCTGGTAGACCGCTTGCTGGCGGAGGGCCACAGCGTCGTCGGGGTCGACGACCTGAGTTCCGGCCGTAGCGAGAACATCGAGGCGGCCGAACGCTCGGACGACTTCGAATTCGCGAAGGCCGACATCGTCAGCGCCGACCTGGTCGGACTGCTCGCCGACACCCGGCCCGAGGTGGTGTTCCACCTGGCTGCTCAGATCGACGTGCGCCACTCCGTGGCGGATCCCCAGTTCGACTCGATGGTCAATGTCGTCGGCACGGTGCGACTCGCCGAGGCGGCCCGGCAGGCAGGCGTCCGCAAGGTGCTGCACACGTCGTCGGGCGGGTCCATTTACGGGACGCCCAGCACCTTTCCGACCAGTGAGGATGAGCCGGTCGACCCGGCCTCCCCGTACGCGGCAGGCAAGTACGCGGGTGAGGTGTACCTCAACATGTTCCGCAACCTGTACGGGCTCCAGTGTTCACATATCGCGCCGGCCAACGTGTACGGGCCCCGCCAGGACCCCCACGGCGAGGCAGGCGTGGTGGCCATTTTCTCGCAGGCGCTGCTGGCGGGCCGGCCGACCAAGATCTTCGGCGACGGCACCGACACCCGCGACTACGTGTTCGTCGACGACGTCGTCGACGCGTTCGTGAAGGCTGCAGGCGAGGCGGGCGGAGGCCAGCGGTTCAACATCGGCACCGGAGTGGAAACCTCGGTGCGGCAACTGCATTCGGAGATCGCGGCGGCTGCCGACGGTCGCGACGAACCCGAGTTCTACCCACCGCGGCTCGGCGATCTGCGGCGCTCCAGTCTCGACAACAGCCGCGCGAAGCAGGTGCTCGGGTGGGCACCGAAGGTCGATCTCACCGACGGCGTCGCCCGAACGGTGGACTACTTCCGGCAGTCGCTCTAGCGTTCCTCGGGCACCCTGGCGTTTTGCAGCGCCACGGCACGTGCCAGCCGCGCGTACTTCAGCTCGAGGTCTTTGAACCGCATGTAGGCCGACAGCGTCGTGAACACGAACGCAATGATCAGCATGTACTCCATCAGGTCCGCACCGCGGGCCACGCCGAGCCAATTCGCTACGACAGTGGTGTCGTCTGGGCGGAGGATCGCATAGATGCCCGCGATCACGAACAGCACGTAGCCGACCTTCACCCACGCCTTGGACCGCGCGCTGCGGCGTGACCGCAGCAGGTAGACGAGCAGCACCAACACCGACACGATCAGCATCAGCTGGATCCAGTTCATCGCGACATCCTCCCTCGCAGCCAACCGTCGAAGATGATGTTGACGCCGTTCAGCAAGGGCTGTCCCTTCGACATCGAGTATTCGGTGTAGAGAATCTCGACCGGTTCTTCTGTTACGCGCCAGTGGTTTTCGTAGGCCAGGGCGATGAACTCGTCCGCGTGGCTCATTCCGCTCATGGTGAGGTTCAGCGCGTCGGCCACCTTCTTGTTGAACACCCGCAGGCCGTTGTGCGCGTCGGTCAGCCCGAGCTTACGGCTGCGTCGGCTCACCGCAGCCGCCGAGCGCAACACCAACCGCTTGAGCAGCGGCGTGCGGCTCACCACACCCGGGTCGGCGAACCGGGTGCCGATGACAAGGTCGACGTCCTCGGCGGAGAGCCGATCGACCATCCGAATGACGTCCTTGACCCGATGCTGGCCGTCGGCGTCGAACGTGGCGAACACCGCCGCACCCGGCTGCCTGCGGGCGTACTCGATTCCGGTCTGGATCGCCGCGCCCTGGCCGAGGTTGACCGGATGCCGCACCGAGTGCGCGCCCGCGCGCAACGCCACCTCGCCGGTGTCGTCGCTGCTGCCGTCATCCACACAGACCACGTGGTCGAAAATGGAGCGAACGTCAGAGATGACGTCGCCGATGACGCTCGCCTCGTTGAAGGCCGGGATGACGATCCAAACGTCGTGGTAACGCGTGTCGATGCAGAACAAAATACAGGGTCACCCAGGTGACATCCTGGCAAGCGCGGCCAGGTGCACAGCGATTCCGACCAGAGGCCCGCACAACAGCGCGATCACCGTGCGCGTCTCCAGCCCCAGCGGCAGCAACAGCAGGAACGCCGACGCCACCGTCGCCGACACCCAACCCACCGAATATGCGCGGTGCAGCGCCGCCGCGACCGCCGCGGCACCCGTCAGCGTCAACAGCGCGATCGCGACTGCCGCCGCGGTCAGCCAGGCCAGCAGCTCGCCGTCGGCCCGGTACTCGGACCCGAACCCCTCTCGCAGCAGCCACGGCCCGAAAACCCCCGCGAGCAGCACCCCCAGCAGGCCGAGTCCGGTGACGACGAGCGCTGGCTGCAGCAGCGCCCGCAGTCGCTCCGCGCGCTGGTCCACGAAATGCGCGATCAGATTGCCCTGCATGGCGGTCAGCGGCACCAGCAGCGGCGCCCTGGTCAGCGTCACCGCCAGAATCACCACGCCGCCGGTGGCACCCAGATCACCCGACGTCGCCTTGAGCAGCACCGGGAAGCCCATCACCAGGATGGCGCTGGCCCCCGCGGCAGCGATCGAGTGCGACGCGCCGCGCAGGAACGTCACCGTGCCTCCCGGTGTCAGCATCCGGGCCGCCGCGCGCGTCGCCGGAGACGCGACGAGCAAGATCAGCCATGCGACCGAACCGGCGACGGTCGCCCACAGGTAGCCGACCAGCCCCCACCCGATCAGGAACGTCGCTGCGGCCACCGCCACCCGCAGAATGGCGTCGGTGACCATCAACGACCCGTACTGGGTCCACCGATTCACCCCGGCCAGCATGCCCATCAGCGTGGCGTGCAGGCAGAACCCGGCCAGCCCGACGCTCAGCAACGCGACACTCAGCCACTGCGACCGTACGAACACATGCGCCGACCACAGCGGCGAACTCGCCGCGATCACCGCGGCAGCCACGACGCCGACCATCGCCGCGACCCGCATCGGATGCGTGCGCGGCCCTGTGATGACCTCCGTGTAACGCGCCGAGCGGACCTCGCGCGTGGCCTCCTGCAGCAGTCCGAACGCCGCGCCGGTGACCAACCCGAACGCGCCCCAGAAGACACCGAACACCGAGAAGCCCGCAGGCGCGAGATCGCGCGCGGCCAGATACAGCACCGCGTACCCGCACAGCGCGGACAACACGGTTGCCGTGCCGACCCTTGTCACGCTCGCGCGCGTGATCGGGCCCATCGGCGATGAGCCGCTTGCGCGAAGAGGATCAAACGGCGTTGCCGCCTCCGTCACGGCGGCCCTTCCAAGGCTGGCACACGAGTCGAATACAGCCACGCATCCCACAACGGACGCAGCGATTCGTGTGCGTAATTGGCTGCCAACCCGGTGAAGTCGTCGGTCACCGCAGAGCTGTGCCGGTAGCGCGTCGTCCAATCCCGCAGCAGCGCAAAGAAACTCTCGTCGCCG
>Ga0105242_10004663_pt1 | contig 10617 bp, 11 predicted proteins | sample KBSM24metaG_FD_81521 | JGI IMG/M metagenome (GOLD analysis project Ga0105242, IMG submission 81521) | Miscanthus rhizosphere microbial communities from Kellogg Biological Station, Michigan, USA - KBS M2-4 metaG | ecosystem: Host-associated > Plants > Roots > Rhizosphere > Soil | place... | reverse complement strand
GGCATCCCGATTAACGCCGAGGTGTTCGCCCCCGCTGGGCTCGATCTCGGCGCGGAGACACCGGAGGAGCTCGCCCTTTCCCTCGTGTCCGAAATCCAGGCCACGTTCGCGGGCGCGAGTGCCGAGGCGCTTCGCGATCGCAAGGCGCCGATCCACGGCTGGAACGTCGCGCGTCGAGCTGTCCCCTCTTCGTCCCAAGCATGGGCCGCGTCGGCGCCGTAATCCTGGCCGCCGGCGGATCGTCGCGCCTGGGCCAACCGAAACAGCTTCTCAGTTTCCGGGGCGAAACGCTCGTGGCCCGCGTCGTTCGCGTCGCCATGAAAAGCGGGTGCGATCCCGTTGTTGTCGTCGTCGGCGAAAACGGGAATCAGATTAGAACGGTCCTTGAAGGTCCTGGACCCACGATCGTCGAAAACGCGGAATGGCCGCGCGGAATTGGAACATCGATTCACTGCGGATTGCTCGCGTGCGCAGATCGGATCGATGCCGTCGTGTTGCTGACCTGCGATCAACCGTTCGTCGACGCCGCCCACATTTCGAAGCTCATCGCGACGCAAGCGACGACCGGCAAAGCCGTCGTTGCGTCCGCCTACGCCCAGACTCTCGGTGTGCCGGCGCTTTTCGATCGAACCTGTTTCGACGCGTTGCTTGCGCTCCCGCCTGATGCGGGCGCGAAATCGCTCATCTCCGCGCGATCCAAAGATGCGGCGGCGGTCGCGTTCGAAGAGGCTGCGATCGATATCGATACCCCGGCAGATTTTGAGCGCCTGATCGCCGAGCGGGAGTAGCTTGTCGGCATGGCTGACGTAACAATCGAGATCATTGAAAACGGGCCCTACATCGTAAGCGGGCCGGTAGAATTGAAAGACGACGACGGCAAATCGTATCCGGCCAAACAGCGGATCGCGCTCTGCCGCTGCGGCGCTTCAACCACAAAACCGTTCTGCGACGGGACCCATTCCAAGATCGGTTTCCAAGCCGCCGAACGCGCTGTGCCGAGGTCTGCGGAAAACTAGGCGCTGGCTACCCCGCATAGATTCGAACTATGAATAACGCCTCCAAAGGGCGCTGTGTTACCGTTACACCACGGGGTAAATTGCTCGCGACTCTGAAGCTTGGCCGTTTTGCCTTAAAGCGCAATTTCGAACCATGAATAACCCCGAAAGCTTTCGTGTTGGACTGAAGCGCAATCGGCGTGGCGCGATTCGCTATGGGCTGAGCTGGCCTGAAGAAGCGCTGCTCAGGCGCAGCCGGCGCGCGTAACTTTCGATCGATCGATGATCGCCTGGACCTGGGCGAGCAGTTCGTCGGGACGATGAGGCTTGCGAATGAATCCGGCCAGGCCCGCCGACAGCATGCGGTCAATTCGGCCGTGCGCCTGGGCCATGAAACCGGAGCTCAACAGCACGACGACAGCGGGATTAATGGCAAGCATGCGGCGGAACGTTTCTTCGCCATCCATGAAAGGCATGGAAAGGTCGAGCAGGATCAGGTCAAACCAGTGAGGGCGCGCCCGAAAATGCTCGAGACAGGAGAAGCCCGAGTCGACTGTCGTCACTTCAAAACCCTTTTCGGAGAAGACGCGCTGAGCCAGGACGCGCGCAGCCGGTTCGTCATCGACGACGAGAATACGGCGGGGCGGGTTGTGAGCAGTGCGGCCGGAAACGTCGGGGAAAGCGGGAAAATCAGAAGTCGCGGAGTTGTTCATCATAAAGCGAAAGCGTGCAAATCACGGTTTCTGAGAGGTATAGAGCAGGAAAAATGCCCCGGGATATAATTACCATAACGACCTCGATCGACTCTCTACCCGCGGGATTTGTGTATGCAGGTTGCGCCTTTCCCCACTCGCAAAGTCACCCAAACAAGCTATCTTTCCGGTCCCACTAATGAACCAGTTGTCTATTCGTAACCTGCACGTGTCGATCGGTGAGCAGGAGATCATCCGGGGCCTCACCCTTTCCATTCCCAAAGGTGAAGTGCACGCCATCATGGGGCCGAACGGCTCCGGCAAAAGCACTTTGGCCAAGGTCCTGGCCGGCCATCCGGATTACAAAGTGATCTCCGGCGAAATCGAGATGGACGGCCAAAATATCATGGAGCTCGAGCCGGACGAACGTTCGCGGCAGGGACTCTTCCTCGCTTTCCAATACCCGAGCGAAATTCCCGGCGTCAGCATCGCCAATTTCCTGCGCGCCGCCGTCCAGGCCCGTTTGCCCGAAGGTGAAGAACTCGAAGCGACTGAGTACTACGCAAAGCTTTACGAAAAGATGGATCTCCTCGAGATGGATCGCTCCTTCACTTCGCGCTCCGTCAACGAAGGATTCTCCGGTGGCGAAAAGAAGCGGAACGAGATTCTGCAGCTGGCGATGCTGCAACCGAAATACGCGGTCCTGGATGAAACGGACAGCGGCCTCGACATCGACGCGCTGAAGGTCGTGTCGAACGGCGTCAACGCGATGCGCGGCCCGAACATCGGCATTCTCGTCATTACTCACTATCAGCGCCTGCTCGATTACATCGTTCCGGATTACGTTCACGTGATGGTCCAGGGACGGATCGTGCGCAGTGGCGGCAAAGAGCTGGCGCTCGAATTGGAAGAAAAAGGTTACGAAGGCTACGAAGTGGACGCGGAACTGGGCGAACCCGCCAGGGCATAAGGAGTTTTTTATGGTCAAGGAAGCATCACCGTTGGAAATCGAGCGGAACGTCGGAAATTTCGCCTACCCAGAGACCCACACCCACGACGCGGGTGTTGGGTTAACCGAAAAAACGATCCACTACATCTCCGATATCAAGGACGATCCGGACTGGGTCCGCGAATTCCGCCTCAACGCCTACAAGACTTTTTTGAGCAAGCCGATGCCGACGCATTGGGCGAGCAAGGACCTTGAAGCGATCGTTTTCGACAACATCCGCTATTACCTGAGCGGCGGCGTCCAGCCGAAACGGAATTGGGAAGACGTGCCGGACGACGTGAAGCGGACGTTCGAGCGGCTTGGTATTCCCGAGCAGGAGCGGAAGTTCCTGGCCGGGGTCGAAGCGCAGTTCGATAGCGAAGCCGTCTATTCCAACATCAAAAAAGCCGTCGGCGAACAGGGAGTGATCTTTGTCGGCAGCCGCGAAGGATTGAAGGACCACCCGGAGATTTTCCGGAAGTGGTTCGGCAAGGTTATTCCAACCGGCGACAACAAATTCAGCGCGCTGAATTCAGCCGTGTTCAGCGGCGGGTCGTTTATTTATGTGCCGCCGGGCGTGAAGGTGAAGCACCCGCTCCAGGCCTACTTCCGGATCAACGCCGAGAACTTCGGGCAATTCGAGCGGACGCTCATCATCTGCGACGAGGGCTCGGAGCTGACCTACATGGAAGGGTGCACCGCGCCGAAATTCAACACCGCCACGCTCCATAGCGCGGTCGTCGAGCTGGTCGCGCTGAAGGGCGCGAAGATCCAGTACATCACGGTGCAAAACTGGTCGTCGAATGTGTTCAATCTCGTGACCAAACGCGGTCTCGCCCACGAAGACGCGGAAGTGAAGTGGATCGATTGCAATATCGGTTCGCGCCTGACCATGAAATACCCGGGCGTCATCATGAAGGGGCGCCGCGCGCGGGGCGAAGTCCTCTCGATCGCGCTGGCCGGCGATGGCCAGCACCAGGACACGGGCGCGAAGATGGTGCACGCGGCCGACGAAACCACGAGCAACATTATTTCGAAGAGCATCAGCATCGGCGAAGGCCGGGCGACTTATCGCGGGCTGGTCCAGATCCCGAAGCATCTCAAGAATTGCAAGAACAACACCGAATGCGACGCGTTGCTCATCAATTCGACCAGCCGCACGGACACGTATCCGGCGATTACCGTGCGCGGCACCGGCAATTCCGTGCAGCACGAGGCGAGCGTCAGCCAGGTGAGCGCCGAACAGATTTTTTACATGCAACAGCGCGGACTGACCGAGGCGCAGGCGATGAGCCTGAGCGTGAACGGGTTCGTGAACGATTTGGTGCGGCAGTTCCCAATGGAATACAGCGTCGAGCTGAAGCGCCTGATCGAGCTTGAGATGGAAGGCTCGGTCGGCTAAGGTTCCGCCCCCAAGACCCGGGCAGCGGCGGCGCGCATAGGGCCGCCGTTTGCGTTTTACGGTATGACCAATCAGACAGCCGTTCTCGAAGAAGACATGATCGAATCGTCGCCACCTCCGCGCGCGATTCTCTCCGGTCATTTCGAGGCGCGCTCCGCGGATTTGCCGCAATGGTTCCGTGACCAGCAACAGACGGCGTGGGCGAAATTTGAGGCGCTGCCGTATCCGAATCGGAAAGACCAGCCCTGGCGCTTCTCGAGCGTCAATACGCTGGATCTTTCGCGTTTCCATTTCGGCGCACCGCTGGCGCAGTCGGAACGCGATGAGATTCTCGAGCGTTCTACCGGCCTGGGCGAAGTCGCCGGTCGTCTTATTTTCGCGGACGACCAACTGGTGCGGCGCGACCCGCTCCCGCAAAAATTGCTCGCGGCTGGCGTGATCCTGAAACCGCTCGAGCGGGCGATCATCGAGCACGAGGATTTGTTTCGCCGGCATTTCATGGCCCAGCCGGCCACGCTCGGTTCGGCGAAGTTCGCGGCCCTGCACGAAGCGTTCGTGAAATCAGGGACGTTTGTTTATGTGCCGAAAGGCGTGGAAGTAGAATTGCCGATCGAGATTTTCCATTGGCTCCATGCCGATGACGCTTCGGTCTTTCCGCACACGCTCCTCATTGCGGACGAGCTCGCGAAAGTGACCGTGATCGAGCATTTCCGCTCGGCCCATCCGGACCGCGGTGGATTCGCCTGCGGCGTGAACGATCTCGTGGTCGGGCGGGGTGCGAAACTGAATTACGTTTGCACGCAGAACTGGAACGAGAAGACGCTCGCGATCCAGGTCAACTCGACCTCGGTCGAGCGCGATGCCTCCGCCTTGAGCCTGAATGTCCATCTTGGCGGCGCCTATTCACGCTTTGAAGGCCTGAGCCGGCTCACCGGCGAGAGCGCCCGCAGCGATATGCTTTCCGTTTCGGTGGGCAATAACGAACAGGAGTTCGACACGCGAACGCTCCAGGACCACGCTTCTCCTCACACCACCAGCGACCTGCTTTACAAGAACGCGCTGACCGACCGCTCGAGAAACACATTCGGCGGGCTCATTCGCGTCGAGCCGCACGCCCATTTCACCGATGCCTACCAAACGGTGCGCAATCTTTTGTTGAGCGACGATTCCGAGGCAAACTCCATGCCCGGCCTCGAAATCCTGGCGGATAACGTGAAGTGCAGCCACGGCGCCACTTCCGGCCAGATTAGCGAAGAAGAAATGTTTTATCTTCTTTCCCGCGGCATCCCCGCCTCAGTCGCGAAACAGCTTCTCGTCAGCGGCTTCCTCAACGAAGTCGTCGATCGCCTCAATCACCCCGCGATCACGAAGCTGGTGCACGACATGATTGAGGCGAAATTCGTCCGGCGCGAGCTCAAAGCGCGTTGCAAACTTCTGCCGAACTGACGCTCGTCCGATCCGCTCAGGCCGCACGCCCGTTTTCATCGACTGCTGCCAAAAGTCGAAGCGAACTCAATGCCCGGCGTCTAAATCCTGGCCGACAACGTCAAATGCAGCCACGGCGTAGTCGATCGTGGCGTGCGTAGCTACATGCAGTTCATGCCGCGTTTTGGCGAGAGACGGTGCGTATAATACCAGACTGATCGCGGATAGTGACGTCGTCCAGATAGTTACCGATGTTCGGCACGGCGTAATCCACTGCTAACTCGGCAACTGACTTTCGAGGAGACCGCGTTATTCTTAGTCGCTGATCAAATCGATAATCTTTGATACGACAAAATGTATTGCTGCCGCGCGGTGCCGCAGCTGGCTTCGTTGCTCCCGAATTTATCGGACATAGCCAAATCCGATCTTCATAGTCGCGGACCAAACAGCGGGTGTCCACGGTCAAAACACAGTGCGGACGATCCCGGTAAGCGCGCGCTTGCAGGAGCGTTTGGAGGCGCGCTTCGGTTAGCCAAAAAAAGACCTTTCCATTTAAACTTCGGTACCATTCGAGTGGCGACATGTCTGTTAACGCTCGCAGCAGGCCGCGATCATCCATTGGTTTGTTGTCCCGAATGACCGCATCGCCGTGAATCGGATGCCGCAGCCGGACGCTTTCTTTTCGTTGCTCGCTCTCCGCTGCGAACCTAGCATCGCCGTGCGTGCCGAACAAATCCAGTAGCGCTGACGCACTCAAAAGACCGTGACGCTGTATCCCAGGCCAGGATCCTAGCTCAGCCATGTGGTAAATTTTTGGAAATGTCTTGATTAACAGTTCCGTATCCATGCACACCGCTACCACATTCTGCGGTCGATGATACTTCTCGTATGGAATCGCGTGGAAATTAGCGTCACTGGACAAGAAGCGATCTTCTCAACCTCTTCGACAAAGCGGATCGTATCGAGAGTCAGTTGCTCGAACCGTCTGGCGGCAGTATTCGATTTGGCCAGATAATCAACGAACGTTAGCGCAATGTCCGTCGGCGCATTCAGGCTAGAGGCAATACGCAGCAGGTTCCAGTCAAACTCCCCGACTCGCCGTTGTAACTTGGTCGTGGTCGTCTTCTCTGCCTCCTTTAATTCACTTACCTCGTATCGGCTTCGTTCCGCGACTTCTTCCCAGGTGATTTCAGCCGTCATGGGACCGGAGGTTCCGTGCGCAGGATTCTGGACGCGAATCGGGTAAGTGCGACAAACCATGATGACCTTACGGACCCTCGTCGCCGAAATACCGGCCTCTGCTAAACAACCGGCGACCGTCGTATCACGTGAGGTAACATAAGGATACATCCCGTGATATATGCTCAATGCCGTTCCTTGCGTCCCTTCCAAGAGCACACGCTTGCCGTCGCGAAACATTTCTTGTAGAACTTCCGTACCCGGCCGCAGAAAGGGCTTGAGAAGTTTTATGTCTCGGGCAAGACGAACATTTTTCTGCCGCTTTATCCGACGGGCTGTCGCCATACCGACTCCCTGAGCTGTCGAACCGAGGCGAGCCTTTAGTGTGCGTTCAGCTTTAATGTCGCTAGCATTAATAATCATTGCCTGAGGATCTATGAAAAGACGACTAGTGCTTATTTTGCAATCACTGATCTCACGAAGAATTGTCTCAACGTCGATTACTGCGCCCGCCCCGATCAATATCCGCGCCTCAGAGACTCGACTTCCTGAAGGTAGAAGATGAAATGCGTAAGGTTTTGGCTCCTCGTAAACTTTGTGGCCGGCATTAGGACCACCAACGCGCACCAAAAGATCGTATTCAGGGGCAAGAAATGCCGCTACTTGCCCTTTGCCCTCGCTTCCATACTGACCGCCTACTAAGACATCGACAAGCGGTGCAGTTCCTCGACCATAGAGACCCAGATGACTGGCCACTCGTACAAGAACATCCTCGGAAGCTCCGCGACTTCATCAGCTCTGCGAATTTTGTAGCGTCGCGCGAGTTCTTGGTCGCTCGCCTCTAAATGCACATGGAAGACCCGCCTTCCATAAGCCTGTCGCAATGCATTTACTTGGCTAGGAATCCGGACGGCATCCACGATAATGGTCGCACTGCTGGGCAACCTCTTCGCAAATTCCCGCACTCCTTGTTCCACCCAGCGGCCACTCGTTGCATGATCTAGTTTTTCGCCAAATGCCTGAAGAGCTCCGCGCTCGGAAGGAATCCCCCTCGCGCGCTCTTTAAGTATATGCCGGGTCTTAACTCGTGTTACGGGAAATTTGCCTGCTAGTCGATCGGCGACCGTAGTCTTACCGGCTCCCACTTTGCCCGAAAGTATGATGACGCGATGCGGCACGAGCTAATCGAACAAGCTGGGTTGTTCCTTCGATTGCCTGGGCGCGTTCGGTAGATCGTAGATCGTAACAGCGAGTCCGCGGGCACAGAGAATTTGGTCTATTAGTTCTTGAATTAGTTGCCACGATCCGCCTGCAAATCCCGAACCAATACGCGGCATGTGGATCGTCGCCTTGGCCGATAACGCGAAGTCAGCCAGTTGTTCTAAACACTGCTGAAGTGCTGCATATCGAAGACGAGGCGAAGGCGAAGGACCGTACCCATGTTGGCAAATCATCGGAAAAGTCGTCGTATGCTCATCAGCCCTGACGTGGTACACGTTTCCCAGCGTCAAAAGTCCTCGGTTGTTGGCCGCCCATTCTTGGAATTCAGTCTGAACTCGCGGCCATGTCTTGCGAACGGCTAAGGCAAAACCTGCGCCCCAATTTGGAGTCTTATCATTAACGACAAATGCGATGATCCGAGGAGCTGATCCACGCGGCTGCGTAGCATCTCCGCCTAAGAAAGTAATCCCACAGGCTGCTTCTTTCGTGTCCGACTGCGCAGGCCGGGCAATTCCAATCACCCGTGGCAACGTCTGGCCCGGATGTGGCAAAACTCCGATGGATTGAACATTAAGGCGTCCTACTGCAGGCCATGTTTCGATACCCTTTGCGGTAAAGCCAATAGCGGTACATTCCGCAACACCGCTGTTCAACGGCAATAGTTCAGTAGGCTGGGCTTCTTGCCATGAACGTGAAGGGATGGCGTACTCGACACGGTAACGCCCGCGATGTGTCCCATGTTCGATTCGTGATGCCGCGAACACGATACAGGCTTCGTTGGTGATACGGGCAACTCGATTGAGAAGTGCCTCCCAAGATACTTGAAAGCGGTCTCGTAGTGACATCAAGTGCTCGAGCTCCAGCCCCTCATTACGCAACTCTGGAAAGCTAGCTATTGGCATTAGCAGTTCAGCTGCGGCAATGTTGCAAAGCATTTCGAGCTCCCATTCGTGAGTGCCGTAACTGCTTCGGGTTTGTCGGTTTCGAACGGTTTGCCAGCAATCCGCAAAAAACGTGTGCGCTAATTCGTGAGCGACCGAGAATCGAATTCGCGTTTGTGGCCGATTCGGATTGTATTCGATCCGCCCGCGGTCAGCGGTTATTGGAACCAGCCTGGCGTCGGCAATCGCCTCGTTCGGAACAACTGGGATTCGTTTCGCTTCTGCCAGCGAGAGTGGATCAACCGCCGCCGCGTGCCGCGCGCCTTGTAACGTGGAAAGCACCAAGGTCCGTGCATGAGAAATGATTTTCGTCACCGGATTATCACTACCCGCGAATAGGAGAATCGACGGGTGTTTCCATTTCCTCGTCATTTCTGCGGGCGGAAGCGCACGACGCTGCCGGCGATGCGCCGCGATGCGGGCTTCAATGCGCGCTGCAACGAGATCAGAATCTAATCCGCACTTCTTAAGGACTTCTTTAAGCTCATTAGTTTCTGGAGGAGGTTCGTCTTGCCGGACCGCATCCATCAGACGCGCGAGCGGTTCGTATTGAAAATCGTCTGATACCATTATCGTTATTCTTTTCTCGCTGCGCCCTTTTCGAATGCGTCTATACGCTGGCGGAATTTTCGTTTCAGCTCGGATACACGTTCGGCCGGAATCCCAGTATGTTTCTCCACATCGCGGGGCTTGAATGTACCATTCTTGTACGCATCAGCTAGTTGCTGCAGCTTGGTATCGCCAACCAAAGTTTGCTCAAATTGCGCCATCTTACGCTTCTCGATTTCGGCCTGCTCAGCGGCGATTATCTCTACGTCAGCAGACGGAGTCCCTCCGGCAAGATGGTCTAGAGGGTGTCCCACGGTATCATTGCCCACAGGCAATTCAGACACCCGCGAGCGCCGACAGGATTTATTGGCGCTCCAAATAATACTCCGCATTGCCCCTTTTAGGTTCTTCTCAAGAGAAACCGAATGATCGTACTTTCGTTGTCCGTTCAAAAAGCGCTCGACTGCAAGCTGCAAAACATCGTCCGCACCGAATCCATCGACACAAAGCTTACCGCCTGGTAGCGCGGTCACGGGAACGCCACGCCACGGGCATTTCCTTATTAGAGAGTCAGCGAAATATAACAAAGCAGGGGTTAACTCCTTCCATTTCGCAGCCGTAAGGATTTCGTCGAGCTTTTCGTCCATTACGCGTCGATACCGTTACGGCCGTCGAGTTATATTGCTCCGACATTTGGCTTTTCTGAAGAAATTTTCCCAGAAAACGCGAACGCCGGAGCAGGTGCTTGTGTAGGCAGCCGTTTAAACTGTGGCGATGTCGTCGCGGGCGGTTCCTCGAACGACGAAAGGGTCAAAAAATGATACAGAGCAAAGCACCGATTGGAGCCACCGCGAAAACCGGCGAGCACTGCCCCGAAAGTGGCGTCTGGCAGGTGGTTGGAACGCCGTCAACTACGGCGCCCATCGCTAAACCCAACATCATGCCGCCATATGCCGGGAAAGCAGTCACTTGGAGATTGGTCCGGTACGCGTAGTTGCAAATGCCAGCCCGCCGGCCACCGGCGGGCTGGCGGTTCGCTGCTAGGATTCTGACGGCGAGGGAGGCGACTGTTCGTTGGCGAGATCGGGGATGCGCTAGGCCATCTCGTCACGCTCATCGTTCCGGGCGCGAGTGAGTTGGCTCGGCTTACTTACAGCGCGTTGTAGACTTCGACGAGGGCGACGCCCGTCGTGCCGCCGCTGCCGCGCACGATGGCGGTGTAAGC
>Ga0105242_10004662_pt1 | contig 10618 bp, 9 predicted proteins | sample KBSM24metaG_FD_81521 | JGI IMG/M metagenome (GOLD analysis project Ga0105242, IMG submission 81521) | Miscanthus rhizosphere microbial communities from Kellogg Biological Station, Michigan, USA - KBS M2-4 metaG | ecosystem: Host-associated > Plants > Roots > Rhizosphere > Soil | place: Michigan... | reverse complement strand
GGTTGCTCGCATCGCGCAGGGTCAGCAGGGCGCACGCGGCGAACAGCAGGCCGACGAGCACGTGGAAGAACTCCAGCGACACGATCATCGTGCGCACTCGCGGCGGATGCGTGCGTCGAGCCGGCGCAGGTTCCACGCGTGGATGACAAACGCCGTCACCGCCGTCGGGATGCCCCACAATGCCATCCGTACGGGGTCGACGACCAGCCCCTCGGCCTTGAGGATGGTCTGCATCAGCACGATGGCGCCGAACGCGACGAACACGTCCTCGCCGAAGAACAGGCCGACGTTGTCCGTCGCGGCGCTCATGGCCCGGATGCGCTGGCGCAACGATTCGGACAGCGCGCCGTGGCGTGCCTCGGCCGCCGCCTCCGCCATCGGCGCGACGAGCGGACGCACCATGTTCGGATGGCCGCCCAGGCTCGTCAGGCCGAACGCGGCCGCCACCTCGCGTGCCAGCAGGTACACCGTCAGCAAACGTCCCGTCGTGGCCGAACGGATGCGCGCGATGCTGGCCTGCGCATGCTCCTTCAGGCCGAAGCGTTCCAGCAGACCGATCGCGGCCAGCGGCAGCAACAGGATCAGCGGCAGGTTGCGGGTCTTGACGAACGCGCTGCCCAGCGATTCGAGCAGGTGCGTGACGGACAGGTGTGCGGTCCAGCCCGTCACCCCGCACGCCGCGATCACGACGAGCACGGGATTCGCACGCAACAGGAATCCGGCCGCGACGGCGACGATGCCGAGCAATGGCCACAGATTGACGGCAGTGGGCATGATTCTCCAGCGGTTGTGTTGGCGTGGACAATCTTACCGCACGGCCAGATCCGCACGAACTGAAGCTTCACGTTTCAACCGTGCGCACGCTGCCGCACGCGTGTAGCGCATCCGTACGAGCCGTCGCTTCGGCGCGACTTATGGCTGACCTGCACACGAGTGCCGAGTGCGTATTGAGGTCCCGCATGGCACGAGGAATATGGCTGGGTAACGTAGATGCCGTTTCCATCCGGGAGTCCGCCATGACAACCATCGAACGCGCAATACGCTTGCTCCTGCACGGCCTGTTCCGCAGGCTCGCCCGCCCGCTGCTGCCCGCCTGCCTGTTGCTGGGCGTCGCCGGCTGCGACGGCGGCGTGGAGGTCGGCGTCGGCTGGTATCACGATTCTCCGTGGCCCGACCATCCCGACTGGCCCAGCTGGCCCGACCGGCCGCCGGGCGCGACCGGCTTGTTCCCGATCGCGGGCGACGTCTGCGGGCAATGCGCGGGCTCGCAGGACGGCACCGGTGGCGCCGCTCGCTTCAACGGCCCGCAAGGCATCGCGGCGGACGCGGCAGGCAACCTGTACGTGGCGGAAGGCCCCAGCGCCACCATCCGCAAGATCACGCCGCAGGGCGTCGTGACCACGCTGGCCGGCGCGCGCGGCGCCGTCGGCTATGCGGACGGGAACGGCGCGGCGGCGCGCTTCAACGGTCCGAGCCGCCTCGTCGTGGACTCGAACGGCGTCCTGTACGTGACGGACAGCGGCAATTCCGTCATCCGCCGCGTGGCGCCGAACGGCGTGACGACCACGCTGGCCGGCGACGGCACCTGCGGCAGCGCGAACGGGCCGGGCAACATGGCGCGCTTCTGCAGGCCCACGGGCATCACGCTGGACCGGCTGGGCAACCTGTGGGTGGCCGACACCGGCAACCACCTGCTGCGCCGCATCGATGCCGCCGGCAACGTCACGACGGTCGCCGGCACGCAGGGCGTGTGCGGCAGCCGCGACGGCGCGAGCAACCAGGCGCAGTTCTGCGATCCGCAGGACGTGGGCGTCGACAAATGGAACAACGTGTATGTCGTCGACACGGGCAATTCCACGATCCGCATGGTGAACGACAAGGGCGTCGTGTCGACCCTGGCGGGCCTGGCCGGACGCTGCGACGCCATCGACGGCGGGCCGGGTGTCTCGCGCCTGTGCGCCCCCAGCGGTATCGCGGTGGACGGCAACGACCTGTACATTGCCGACACGACCAACTCGACCATCCGCCGGATCAACCTGGACAACGTGACAAGTACCGTGGCCGGCGTGCCGGGCCACGCGGGCGTCGTGCTGGGCCCCCTGCCCGGCGGCCTGGACCACCCGATCGGCGTGGCCCTGGCGCCGGACCGCTCGATCGCGCTCACGACGCACAACATCGTCGTGGAGCTCTTGCCGGCCAAGTGAACGCGGTCTGGCGCGCGGTAGGGTGGACGGGTCCCCCGTCCACGCGTTCAACGAAGGGCTCCGCTCACGTGACCGACGAATAAGACGGTACGTATCACCGCGTGGACGGCAAAGCCGACTGGGCGTCCCCGTCCACCCTACAGGTGTAAGGTCATGTAAAAAAAGGTGTAAACACCGCCTGTTGCTCTATTACAATGCACTCACTGCCCGCTGACAGGAGCTTGCATGCCCCGGTTTTTCCGCGGCCGCGTCACACGCGGCCCCGCCTCACACCTTTCCCATTCGCCCCAGCCCCGGATGATCCTGCTGGCCACGGCCGGCCTGGTGGCCGCATCGGCGGCCTTGCCCTGCTTCGCCTCGCTCGGCCGCGCGCCAAGCGCCTTCTCCGGCACCACCACGGTCCACCAGGCCCGCACGCTCGCCGCAGCCAACGGTACCGGCGGCACCGGCGTCAGCAACGGCAGCGCCAGCTACAGCGTCAGCACGACGACGCTGGCCGGCGGCACCACGGTGCGCGAATACGTGGGCGCGGACGGCGTCGTGTTCGCCGTCACGTGGAACGGGCCTTTCCTGCCCGACCTGCGCGAACTGCTCGGCCAGCACTTCGCCACCCTCAGGAACGAGAGCGCGCGCCAGCCGAAGGCGGGTCGGGGACAGGTCCGCGTCGCACAGCCGGACGTGACGATCGAGTCCGGCGGCCACATGCGCGCCTATACCGGCCGCGCCTGGATCAACAGCCGCCTGCCGGCCGGCTTCGACACGGACACGCTCCAATGAAGATCCTGTCCATCCTCCTGACCTGCCTGATCCTGACCGCGTGCGGCGGCGGGGGCGGCGGATCGACTGCCACGCCCGCTGCCCAGCCGGCCGTTACCATCGCCGCGTCCGGCACCAGCGTCACCGGCGGCGACACGCTGACGCTGACCTGGAGTACGCAAAACACCGGCGCCACGGCCTGCACGGCGTCCGGCGCCTGGTCCGGACAGGTCGCCACGAGCGGCAGCCAGCAGGTCACGCCGGCCGCGCAAAGCACCGGCTATACCGCCACCTACACGCTCACCTGTGGCCAGACGAGCAACAGCGTCGCCGTCACGGTCGCGCCGCCCGCCAACGTCGTCCCGGTCACCGTCGACAACGGCCCGGCCGGCGCGACCGGCCAGTTCAACGCGCCCTACGTCAGCGTCACCGTGTGCCGGCCCGGCACGACGGTCTGCCAGACCATCGACCACGTGCTGCTGGACACGGGTTCGTACGGCCTGCGCCTGGTCGCCCCGCTCGACAGCGGACTGGCGCTGCCGGCCGTGACGTCGGCCAACGGCGCACCGGTCGGGGAATGCGGCCAGTTCGTGAGCGGCTACACCTGGGGCGCCGTCCTCCAGGCCGACGTCAAGCTGGCCGGCGCAACGGCGCCGGCGCTATCGGTCCAGGTCATCGGGCAGGCACCGGGCGGCGTGAGCGCGGTGCCGACGTCGTGCAGCGGCGTGGGCAGCAGCATGAACACCGTCGCCGCGGTGGGCGCCAACGGCATACTCGGCGTCGGCCTGCTCAAGGAGGATTGCGGGATCGGGTGCGCGACCGGCATCGTCAGCGCGACCTATTACGCCTGCGCGGGCGGCACGTGCACGCCCACTGCGCTGGCGCTGGCGAAGCAGGTCGCCAATCCCGTCGCCGGGCTCGCCACGGACAACAACGGCCTCGTCGTGTCGCTGCCGGCGGTGGGCGCGGGCGGCGTGACGTCGCTGAGCGGCAGCCTCACCCTCGGCATCGGCACGCGCGCAAACAATGCGCTCGGCGGCGCGACCCGCTATGCCGCGAGTGGGAACGGCTATTTCACGACGGTCTACAAGGGCACGGCGCTGAGCGCCAGCTTCATCGACAGCGGCTCGAACGGCGTGTTCTTCAACGATACGAGCCTGCCGGCCTGCAGCCGGAGCGCCGATTTCTACTGCCCGGCGAACCCGCTGACCCTGAACGCGACGGCGATAGCCTACGACGGCAGCACCTCGGGCAGCGTGGCGTTCACGATCGAAAACGTCGATGCATTGTCCAATGCCGTGATCGCGGCCCGGGTGGGCGGCAAGTACGACAGCAATCACAACAGCGGCAACGCATTCGACTGGGGCCTGCCGTTCTTCTTCGGCCGCAAGGTCTATATCGGCCTGGAGACGGATCCGAACGGCCCCTACTGGGCGTTCTGAACGCGCGCGGCGTCAGCCGGGCAGCACGGGATTGGCGGCGTCCTTGCCGATCACCGTGGTCCACGGGCGCACGCGCCACTGCCTCACGAGGCCATGGACCACATACGGATCGGCACGGGCAAAGCGCTCGGCCGCTTCCAGCGAGTCGCCGGTGAACAGCAGCACGGCCTGGTCGGCCGGATCGGCCAGCGCGCCGGCGATGACGATCTCGCCCCGTTCCTGGGCCTCCCAGGCCAGCTTCAGGTGTTCGTCGCGAAATTCGCCGCGGCGCTCCAGGTAGTCGGGCGCCAGGTCATAGATCATCAAAAAGTGCATAGCATTTCTCCATCAACACGATAGTGCCGGACATCTTAATCGGACCAGCGCGACCTCGTCACTTTCCCGCAATGCGATTCGGACGCGCCCCTCTCCGCATTGGGTAGCAAGGCGACAAGTCAAGCGTGTTTGAACAACGTCGACGATGGAATGGCGTGCCAGGATGTCCCGATCTGCCTTCCTTCCTGAGTCGATCGACGATGAAACGCCATCACATTACATTGGGTGCATCCACGACTGCCGATGGCATCGTGGTCTCCGCGACCGCGATGATCTCGATTGACGGTGCCCGGATCGCGCTGGAGGGCGATGCCATCAATTGCCGCACATGCGGCAGCACGGGCATCATTCGCTGCGTCGGTCCGCGCATCGCGGAGCGTTACAACGGTAAACAAGTGGCACTGGAAAATGACCTGTGCATTTGTAAATGCCCAAGGCCACCCCGACTGATCGCAAACCAGACGAGCAAGGCGCAGTTCATCGAAACCGGCGATACGCACTGGGTAGCTCCGCACAATCTTGCAGAAGGAAAGCACGGGGCAGCCTACGATCAACGTTTCCTGCTGCTCGACCGTCTGACGCAAGTTCCTTTGGCGCGGCAGCCTTACCGTCTCAAGCATGGCTCAACGACCGTCGAGGGCGTCACTGATGAGGATGGGTACACCGCTCCCATCCCGACAGGCGCCAAAAGTGACACCGTCGAGTGGTACATCCTTGGCGAGGATTCCGATGGCGAATAGCTCGGCAATCCGAGTGTTCTCCAGTGGCGGCGCTGTGTCTACACCGACTGCAGACACGAAGGCGGTTCAGGCGCACGGCAACGAACTGGAAACAGCGCTGCATCTGCTCGAAAGCGAATCCGCTGCGTTCGCGAAAAGCGTCATCGTCGATCCAGCGGCACGAGTCGAATACACAAATAAAACGAAGGCAGCAGTTGCTGAACTCATCGAACTGGTCAGGCAACGAAAGATTACTCCTCATGAAGGGGCGTGCTCAGCCAACGCAATTCGGAACCAGATCATGATGCTTGCCAGTTCACGTCTCTCGGACTTCGGTTTAGCCCTATCGAAAGACATGAAGGCCGAAGGATATCCTCTATCTCTGCTGGAAGAGAAATATTCCAATAAGCGCTTTGGCCGAACGTTTTCCAGCTTGACACAAGCAGAGCGCGATCTGGTATGGACCGATATCGTCCACGCTGCGGGACGTTCCAATCCGGCGGTGAATTTACGGGTCAAATGGTACGGTATGGCTGGAAGGACTTTTCTGGTCATTTCACTTGCTTATGCAGTCTACAACGTCACAACTGCTGCCGAACATGAGCGCCAAGCCGCGAAAGAAGGTGTCGGCATCGCAGGCGGCGCCATCGGCGGGGCGATCGGCTCGGGAGTCGTGATTGCACTCGTCAGTAATCCGGCCGGATGGGCTATCGGTGCGGCCATGTTCGTCGGCGCTGCGGTTGCCGGCGTGGGGTCAAGCGAACTGTTCGACTATTTTTGGCCCGAACGATGATGCGAATCGAACGGTTCACCTTAATGCGTCCTGAGGACAATTCCGATACCCGTACGACTGATTCCCAATTAATCTCAGACGGGCAAATGACCTCGGTGCGTGTGCCCGGCATTGAAATCCTCCACCAGTTCGACACTTTTGCCGGCTATCTGCTCGTGACCGATCACGATTGTCCGTTCGAGGAGACCTTTCATTTCATCCTGCTCGACCGACATTTCCGCATACGCTCGCGTCGCAGCCTTGGTGCCGGCTTCTCGTTCGTGCCCACGGGTGGAGTACGTACTCTGGAAAAACTGGCGTGGGAGGATGAGCAAAATTTCGTTGTTACTCTCACTGGCCCGCTCGAACGCTGGCGGTTCACCATCCGACGATTCGGCGTTCCCTTCCTTCACCCACGCCTGACCGCGACCAGGGTCTGAGTCAATCAGACGGCCAATGTGCATGCGCTGCTGAACGGCGGCGCGCACGCCCTGCACGATGCCGAACGTTACGCCACCTCGTCCGGCCCGGTGCTGCACTGAAGCACGGTACTCACTGGCCGCTCATTGGCCAGGTGTGCGGCGGACATTAAGGTTTGGCGCACCTGGCGTGGCCAGGTCGCCCGTCGCGGTCACCGACGTGCCGGCCAGATGGACGTTGGTGAGCGGGTCTATCCGGACCGAGGCGGATGCCACGAAATCCGCGCAATCGTTGTCGCTGTCCTCGCCATCGGGATAGCGCCCCGTGCTGCCGTTTGTCGGATCGACTTGCACAACTGCGCCGCTGAACGGGATGCCCGGGAGCGCGCGGTCCCACCTTTGCACGCCGGGGATGCCCGGCGTTTGCGCGTGACAGGTGGCGGCCTTGCCGGCGGCCCCGCGGAATCCGCCGGATGCCCAGGGATCGACGAGATCGCCGTAGTTCAGGCTGTCGACCACATGTCCCGCCGCGTCGCGCAATACCATGCTACCCGCTTCCCGGGACAACACCGGGCCGCCAAACCACTGGTCCGGGGTGCCCTGGAATCCCGCGCTGGTCACGGTGTCCACCCGCACCACGGCATCCGTGTCATGGGCCCGGGTGAGCGCACGGTCCAGCACGATCCCGCTGCCCGCCGGGCGCACGGGCTCGTTGCTCGAGTGCGCATGGCGGGTGGCGGGGCTGAAGCGGATGCCTGTGCCGCGCACGCTGAACGGCAGGTTGGCGGCATGGCCGTACTTCAATGGCGCCGCCAGGTCGAGGCCCGTGCCCGGCTCCACGAACGGTTCGCTGGCCACGTGGCTCTGCGCGAGTGCCGGAGAAATCGTCAGCGTGAGATTGCCACCCGGCTTGCCCTCGACGCTGACGATGTCCACGGTTTCGAGCTTGCCGGGCGCGCCGATCACGGCTTTGCCGGGCGTGTAATCGACGTTCTTCTTCGTGGGAAAGCCAATCGCGCCATGGACGACGATCGTCGTGGCGCCGGCAGCGGCCTCGCGGGCCAGGCTGGTGCGCCGGGCGGCCGTCCCCACGTGCTTGACGGTGACCGTATCGATGCCGTGATCGACGCTGTCGATGTCGAGCCGGACCCTGTCGCCGACGGCAATGCCATCGGTCGACGTCACCTGGATATTGGTCGCCCCCGCCGCCGCATCGAGACCGAGCCACGCCTGGCTGCCTGCCGTGCCGACGCCGGTAATGGTCACTTTCTCGTAGTGTTCGGTCGCGCGCCCGTCGACGGGATAGGTGGTGCCGTAGCCGAGCGCCAGGATATCGCCGACGGCGAAACCCTCGGTGGTGGTCACGGGAACGCTCGTCGATCCGGCAGGAATGGTGATGATGGGGCCATCGGGCAGCGGCTGCCACAGCGGCGTCGCGTGACCGGCCGCCGTGCCGACGCGGACGACCTTGCGGGTTTCCCGGTCGGCACCGCTGCCGACCACGATGGTGTCGCCCGGCTTGATCCCATCGGTATTCCGCACGTGGATGGTCGCGTCGCCCGGCCGGGCGGGCAGCACCAGGCCCGAATTGGACAGGCCCAGTACATAAAAGCCGTGCGGCGCCAGCCTGGTCCCGGCAGGCATCTTCACCGCGGAGAACAGCGGTTCGCGCGTCGCGTGTTGCGCGAACGTCCAGTTCGAGATGTCGACCTCCTTCTCACCCGCGTTGTACAGCTCGATGAAGGCATTGGTCGGGTTCGCGCGTGCGCCATCGCTCAGGCGGAATTCGTTGATCTTTACGGGCGCCACATTGCGCACCTTCGCGGCGGCCGCTTCGGTGCGGCGTGCATGGCTCGCCGGATCCGACCACGTCGCCACGCCTTTCAGGTCGCCATTGAACGGCGCGGCGCCGGACCGGATCGTGAACACGGCGTGCACGCTTTGGCCGGGCGCGATCGCGTCGCCGAAGGTTTTCCCGGCCGCGTTGACGTTCCAGCCCTTCGGCACCGCCATCGACAGCGTGAGGCCCCGGACAGGTTGGCCCGTCGTATTCGTGAACGTGACCGTCAGGTCTTTCGATTGCAGCGGCGCGAACGTGTGCAGGCTGGACGGGACGTCGGACTCCGCCCGGGTGCCGACACTGACGGCCGCCACATCGTAGCGCGCAGCCGCCACGTTCTGCGCGACCAGTTGGTCCGTCGCATTGGACGGATAGGTCCGCGGCGCCGTCATCGCGCCTTCGTAGAACGTGCCTTGCGACGCGGTACTGTTGTCGCCGCCATTGCCGAGAATGACAGCACCCTGCTTGCGCATGGGATCGTAGGACGCATCGATCCGGCGGCCTTCGTACATGACGGCCAGTTGCCCCCGTTGGGCATCGCCGCCCAATGTCGCCCACTGTCCAGGTTTGCCTTTCGTGACGGCGGTGACGAAGCGCGTATCGAGGCTGGGCAGATTGGCGCACAGTTTCGATTTATCGTCGTTGACGCAACCGACGAGATTGTTTTCGTGGTCGGCCATCACCCAGGGACCGGGCCCGCTGCCGTGATACCAACTTCTCCCATTGCCGAAAAAGATCGCCTCCATCGTGCCGTTGTCGTCGTCGATGCTGTCGATCTCGCCGTTGCCATAGTCGAAGCAGCATCCGCCGTTGTAGTGATAACCATTGATGACGGCATATTGCCCACCCGCTTGATCATCGACCGGCACGCCGTGCGTATCGTTCAGGCGCAGGCCCATGCCCGGCGCGATGTACACGCCATAGACCTTGTGTCCCATGATGGTGACGGGCGCCAGGTCCGCGAGCGGCAGATTGTCCATGCCGCCCAGCGCGGGCCCCGTCCACGTGCCGCGCGGCGCCTGCACTAAGTGATTGCGCTTGCCCGACTGGTCGTACAGGATCGTGATCCAGCAATAGGTATTGGCGCAGAACGCGTCTTGCGCCGCCGCGTCCGCGTAGCCGCCGGCGCCACGCACGACACCGATGTCACGTGTTTTGCCGTCCGACTGGCGCATGACCTGGTACAGGGGTCCATCGTACGCGGCGTAGAGCGCGCGCGTGGTGCTGTGCGCGGCCACGCAGGGCGCGCCCGCCCTGGCATAGATGTCGCAGGGGCCCTCGGGCCGGGCCACTTGGGCGGATGCCCAGGCCGGCAGGCTACCCAATAGCAACGCCAGCGTGAGCGCCAGCCTGACGGATAATTTCAGCATATTCATGTTATCGATCTCATCAAGGACCTAATATCCTAGAGTCGATTGCATGACCTGAACCAATTACTTTTTTTCGTCGACCGATACCGGTTTTGCAATACCCGAGGCGTTCCGCCCCCGCTGGTCCGCCGCGCGGGCAACGATCGCGTCCGCGCGCGCCTGCGCATGGGCCTTCTGGTCCGGCGTCAGGCCGGCGCCGATCTCGTCGAGGAACGGGCCATTGAAGGGGATGGCCTCCTGCTCGGACACGCCGTCCAGCTTGACCATGATGTCGCGCAGCGCCATGCCATAGGCCAGCGCGCTCTGGCGGTCCGCCGCGATGGCCGGATGGCCGAACCAGAAGCCGGTGAACACCTGGTACAGGCTGGCCCAGTAGCCCTGCTCGGCCTGCGCGTTCAACAACCCGTTGACGCGCGCCTTCCATTCTTTCACGAGCGGATCGTCGGGGCGGGTCATGAGGGCGGTCGGATCGCCGAACGGGCCTTCCTCGACCAGTTCCGCCAGCGCCCCATCGACGCCGGCGCGCGCGGCGCGTTCGAGGTGGTCGATGCGCGCCATCTTCATTCTCCCGTTCACGGTGGCGCAGGCGGATGCCGGATCGGCAACCGATTCGCCGGACGCATCCGTCCCGTCGCGTTCGGGCAGGCGGCCCGTGCGCTCGAATACGACACAGGCATGCAGCAGCCGCCAGGCACGCCAGGCGTCACGCGGATCGCCGCTCGCGGCCAGGCGCTCGATGCGCTGTGCCAGCGGTTCGGCCGGGGGCGCGGCGGGTGACGGC
>Ga0105242_10004661_pt1 | contig 10619 bp, 10 predicted proteins | sample KBSM24metaG_FD_81521 | JGI IMG/M metagenome (GOLD analysis project Ga0105242, IMG submission 81521) | Miscanthus rhizosphere microbial communities from Kellogg Biological Station, Michigan, USA - KBS M2-4 metaG | ecosystem: Host-associated > Plants > Roots > Rhizosphere > Soil | place... | reverse complement strand
GGTGCAGCCCGCGGCCAGCGCCGGGCCGACCTTGGCGGTGATCTGATAGAGCGGCCAGTTCCACGGCGTGATCAGGCCGCAGACGCCGATGGCCTCGCGCACGATGGCCGTGCCGTCGCGCTGGATGACGAAGGCATAGCTGCCAGCCAGGTCGCGGGCCACGCGGATGTGCTCCGCAGCCACCGGCACCTGCGCATTGCGGGCCGCGGTGATCGACGAACCCATTTCCAGCGAGATCATCTGGGCGAAAACCTCGGCACGCTCCAGGATCAGGCCATGCAGTCGATCGAGCAATGCGCCGCGGGCCTGAGGCTCCATGGCGGACCAGTCCGCGAAGGAGCGCCGGGCGGCGCCCACGGCCTGCGCCACGTCCTGCGAATCGCCCATGGCGATCTCGGCCACCACCTGCTCCGTGGAGGGGTCGGTCACCGGGGCCCTGCCCTGCCCGGACGGCAGCGTCCATTGGCCGTCGATGTAGAAGCGGTCCAGGCGACCCGCTTCGATCAGGCGCTTGAGGATGTCAGAAGAGTTCATGGCAACGGTCGGGCTGGTGGAGCGAGGGCTGGAACCGCCACAGAAAGCACATGGCCTGCTGGCCAGCGGCGCGCCTCGCCAATCGATGGACGATTGCACCATGCAGCGCACTGCAAGCCATTCGGAAAAATGAACCGCGCTGGAACGAAGCTGCGGTTTTCAGGGGCGATGACGGCATGGCATGCGGTCTGCCACATCCGGGGGCGCGCATGCACCCCGATGTGGCACGCTTTACCTGCGTCGGGTCGTCACTACGGCTGGTCATCCACATAGAACACATAGCCCGCCGCCGCCCACAGCAGGCCATGCACATGCCAGCTACCCTCCAGCGATGCCGGAGCCCCCCATTGCGAGCCGAGATGCTTGTCGCCGCTGCCGTAGCCATCCCAGTGGAGATCGAAGGACGCCGATGGCTGACGTCACGGCCTTGCTGGTCGGTCGCCCGATGTTCGACGATGTCGGTCTCCACGCCGGTCCCCGTCGGATCGCCCGGGGGCTTGCCCACGGTGGGCGACTGCAGCCAGAAGGCTTAATGGCTGGCCCAGGATGCGGACAACGGATACGCCATGATCGACTCGACCATCGCGCGAGCACGCCAGCACAGCAGCGGTGCTCAAAGGGGGCTCGGCACAAGCCATCGGACGCAGAAAGACTGGTACCAGGAGCGCCCCAATCCGTTCCACAAGCGCACCCATGATCGTCCGGGATGCGACACGCAGGATTCGTTTTGGGACGAATCTGGCGCCGGGAATCACAATGTAGAAGCCAGCGTTGTGAAGGTTCGACACCGTGTCAGGCCGACTGTTGGAGCACGCTCAAATAAGCAGTACCCAGTTTTGCATTTGGCCGCCGACAAGGCGGACCCGAGCGCAAATGTGGCCTGCGAAACGCTTCAGATCGCCTCGATGACGGCATTGATGGCACGGCTGCAGTCATCGCGCGTGAGACTGCCGCCGAGGCAGAGGCGCAGGCCCTCCGGGGGCTGCCTGTTGGTACAGAAAGCGCTGCCGGCGACCGCCGCCACTCCGAGATCGCGCAGGCGGCCGGCCACTTCGCTCGCCGTGTTTTCGCTGCCCTCCGACGTCTCCAACGGCAGCCACGCATGGAACCCGTGTGGCTGCGTCCTCACGCCGTAATCCGCGAGGCGCTGGCTCAGCAGATTGCTGCGCCAACGACACTCCGCACGAATCGCGTCCAGAACCTCCGCCGCAGTCCCGTCCTGCAGCCACCGGGACACCAGCATGTTAATCAGGGGCGAGGCCATGACCGTTGTCGCCCGCATAGCACCGGCCACGCGCTGGCTCGAGGCGAGATTCGGCGCCAGCACATACGCAGTGCGGACACCTGCGCCCAGCCACTTCGACATGCCGCTGACGTAGTAGGTGAGCTCCGGGGCGAAATCCGCCAGGGCCGGCGGTATGGCTGCCGGAAGCATGCCGTAGGCGTCGTCCTCGATGATCGGCACGCTGTAACGCAGCGCGATATCTGCGATCTGCTCGCGCCTTCCCATAGGCAACGTGGCGGTCATGGGGTTGTGCAGGTTCGGGCAAAGATAGATCGCCGCCACCGGTGTGCTCTTGCAGGCCGACTCGAACTCGTCCGGGATCAGCCCGTCCAGATCCATGGCCAGCGGTTGCAACTGAACGCCAAGCTGTGCCGCGATGGCCTTGAGCCCTGGATAAACCATGGCCTCGACGCACAGGCTTTGTCCCGGCTTCACCAGCATGGAGATCAGTCCCAACAGCACGCTATGGATCCCGGGCGCGATGAGCAAGCGTTCGGGCACCGCGTGCGGCACCCACTGCGCCAGCCATCGAGCGCCCAGGTCACGGTCGTGCGGCGTTCCGCCGAAGTCCTGGTAGCGCATCAGGTCGTGCATCGCAGCGCCCGCCACCACGTCAGCCGCTGCCTCCTTCATTTTCTGCATGGCCGGATGCCCGTCGATCTCAGGCGGCATGTTCATCGTCATTTCCGCGCCGGTGCCGGCCCGCAACGGCAAGCCGATGAAAGAGCCACGGACATACGAGCCGAGGCCAGGGCGCGAGGCGATGAGGCCGCGCTCGCGCGCTTCGGCGAAACCCCGCACGACGGTGGTGTAGTTCAACTGCAGGATGACGGCCAGATCGCGTAACGGTGGGAGCCGTTCACGCGGCGCAAGCCGACCTTGCCTAAGGTCCTCAGCGATGAGGTCTGGGATCACTTGATACGCGGGCAGCGCACTGCTCTTGATGCGTGTGGCCCAGTGGTTGAAAGACATGCCTTCAGTGTGCCTGTTGCCAATGGAAATTGCATGGCTGCTCACCGCTGTCATGCGGCCATCCTGGTGCATGCATCCGATTGATGGAGTGCATTGATTGCATTCGCCGAGAACTGCTTTGGTGCATGGCCGACGCCTCTCACCGCACCCCTTGCAGCATGGGCTGCCGCGCTCCATTCTTTGGTCGGCCATTGATCGCAGGGATTGCGGCGAGGGTGGAACAGCCATTGCACTGAACAGTTCGCTCGGCAATCGATGCCAGCCACTTTTCAACCCCTCACAAGGAACGTTATGCCCAAGGTCACACAACCCTCCCATCAGAAAGGCGACTTTCTGGTCGACTACGAAGAGAAAGTTTTCGAGGATGTCCAGGCTGAGCCCGGCGAGAAAGCCTTGGTCACCTTCCACACCGTGGCCTTCGAGGGCTCCATTGGCTTGGTCAACCTGCTGCAGGCCACCCGTCTGCAACGCAAGGGCTTTGAAACCTCAGTCCTGCTGTATGGCCCCGGCGTGACGCTCGGTGTGCAGCGCGGCTTTCCCAAACTGGGCGACGAGGCTTTCCCCGGCCATCAGAACTTCAACAACCAGATCACCAAGTTCATGGCCGAAGGCGGCAAGGTGTACGCATGCCGCTTCGCGCTACAGGCGCTGTACGGCCACGGCGAAGGCTCCTTGATCCCCGGCATCCGCCCAATCGCGCCCCAGGACGTGCTGGACATCGTGCTGGTGCACCGCAAGGCCAACGCCTTCATCCTGGACACCTGGACCCTGTAAAGCACGGACAGAAAGATGGCTGACACGAACAGAACCGTACGCGCCGCCGCTGCGCAGATCGCCCCCGACCTGGAAAGCGCCGACGGCACGTTGGCCAAAGTGCTCGAGTCGCTCCGCGACGCCGCCCGCCAGGGCGTGGAGCTGATCGTCTTCCCCGAGACCTTTGTACCGTACTACCCGTACTTTTCTTTCGTTCAGCCACCGGTGCTCCAGGGCAAGGACCACCTGCTGCTGATGGAGCGCGCACCCACCGTGCCCGGCCCGGTCACCGACGCGGTGGCCGCCGCCGCCCGCGAGCACGGCATGGTGGTGGTGCTGGGCGTGAACGAACGTGATCACGGCAGCCTCTACAACACGCAGATCATCTTCGACGCGGACGGCCGACTGGTACAGAAGCGCCGCAAGATCACCCCGACCTACCACGAGCGCATGGTCTGGGGCCAGGGCGACGGCGCCGGCCTGCATGCGGTGGACACCCGCGCTGGGCGGGTCGGCGCACTGGCCTGCTGGGAGCACTACAACCCGCTGGCCCGCTACGCGCTGATGGCCGACCATGAGGAAATCCATTGCGCCCAGTTTCCCGGCTCGCTGGTGGGCCAGATCTTCGGCGACCAGATGGGCGTGACCATCCGCCATCACGCGCTGGAATCCGGCTGCTTCGTCGTGAACGCCACGGGCTGGCTGCACGACGAGCAGATCAAGGGCATCACGCCCGACGAGAAGCTGCAGGGCGCGCTGCGCGGCGGTTGCCACTCGGCCATCGTCTCGCCCGAAGGCAAGTACCTGGCCGGGCCGCTGACCGATGGAGAGGGCCTGGTGGTGGCCGACCTGGACATGAAGCTGATCAGCAAGCGCAAACGCATGATGGATGCGGTCGGCCATTACGCCCGCCCGGAGCTGCTCAGCCTGGCGATCCGCCGCGAACCCAACCGCACCACCGTGCCGCTGCCGGGCGCCAACGCCGGGTTTGACGCACCGATGGCCATCGATCCCCCCGCAGCCAAGGAGCCGACATGAGTGCATCCATCGAACTGTCCCCTCAGTTGCAGGGCGAGACCGCGCGCCAGCTCATGACCGAGTTGCAGTCGCACGGCCTGCGCCTGGTCGACCCTGACGCCGGGGCATCCAGCCGGCGCGGCGGCGCCGGCCCTTCGGACCACAAGGCGATCACGGTGGACGGCATCACCCTGATGGTGCCCATCCACACACAGCCGGCCTTCCGTTCGCCCTTCGTGGCCGACGCGCCGGGTGCCGACGGTCGCAGCGTGCTACGCCGCAACACCATTCCCATCGCCAGCATCGCCTTTCCCCGCCAGCCGCGTTTCTACGGCCGCAGTACGGCCGAGGGCGTGCCCTATTCGCATATCGCCACGCTGCACGGCTCCGACGTGCTGGCCACCACGGTGCTGCAGACCTGCATCCGTTATGAAAGCCGCCGCAAGGCCTGCAAGTTCTGCGCGATCGGCCAGTCCCTCGCAGCGGGCCGCACCATCGAGCGCAAGACACCTCAGCAACTCGCCGAGGTGGCCAAGGCCGCGGTGGAACTGGACGGCGTCAAGCACATGGTGATGACCACCGGTACGCCGCCGACACGCGACCGCGGTGCCGCCATCTTGGCCGAGAGCGCCGAGGCGATCCGTGCTGCGGTCGACCTGCCGCTGCAGGCCCAGTGCGAACCGCCCGACACCGACGCCTGGTTCCAGCGCATGAAGAATGCCGGGGTCGACACGCTGGGCATGCACCTGGAGGTCATCGGCGACGAACTTCGCCAGCGCATCCTGCCCGGCAAGGCCGAGGTGCCCATGAGCCGCTATTGGGATGCCTTCAGTGCCGCCGTGGAGGTGTTCGGCCGCGGCCAGGTCAGCACCTACCTGCTGGCGGGGCTGGGCGATACGCGGGAACTGATTTTGTCGACCAGCCGGCGCCTGCTGGACATGGGGGTGTACCCCTTCGTCGTGCCCTTCGTGCCGATCAGCGGCACGCCGCTGGAAGACCAGCCCGCACCCAGCGCCGACTTCATGCGCAGCGTGCTGGAGCCGCTGGGCCGGATGTCCGCCGAGGCCGGCATCCGGGCGGCCGACATCAAGGCGGGCTGCGGCAAGTGCGCAGCCTGCTCCACCCTGTCCACCTACGAAACGCCGATGGCGGCCTAGCCGGGAGGCCCATGTCGATCGCCCCCACACACTTCGAGACGCCGGCCCGGATCAGTGCCGGCGCCCTGCCGGCCTTCTGCGAGCTGCCGCACACCTTCGCCTCGCCAGAATTCCGCATCCAGTGGGCCAGCGGCGCCTGGATGCGCCAGCAGGCGCTGGCCCTGCGCCGAGACGTCTTCTGCGCGGAACAGGGGCTGTTCGGGGGCGACGACTTCGATGCCATCGATGCCGAAGACCCCACCTGCCGCCTGCTGGTGGCGCTGTCGGCCTGGGGCGGCCAGCCGGACGAAGTCATCGGCACGGTGCGGATCCACGAATCCGAGCCTGGCCTTTGGTGGGGCTCGCGGCTCGCGGTGCGGCGCGGCTGGCGCCGCCACAGCCAGCTCGGCAGCGCGCTTGTCCGCCTGGCTGTCAGCAGCGCCCACGCCCTGGGTTGCCGCGAGTTCCTTGCCCATGTGCAGGCGCAGAACGTGGTGCTGTTCCGCCGGTTGCACTGGAGTGTGCTGGACGAAAAAATCATCCACGACCGGATGCACGCGCTGATGCGCGCCGACCTGTCGTACTACCCACCCTGCGACACCCCGTACGAGGGCTTCGTACTGGCTGAGGCAGACCGCCATGGCTGATCTCGCCCTCATCATCGATGAAGTGCGCGCCAGCCGGGGCTTCGCCCACAAGCGCGATATCGGCTCCGTGATGGCCCGCCTGGCCGACACGCCGGCCGTCCCCGGCGGCACCGCCAATGGCGACGACTGCGCGGTGCTGCCCGATCCGTCGGGTGATGGCCACCTGCTGTTCGCGATCGAAGGACTGGTGCGGGACTTCGTCGAGGCCATGCCCTGGTTTGCCGGCTACAGCGCCGTCATGGTCAACCTGAGCGATATCGCCGCCATGGGCGGCCGTCCGGTGGCCGTGGTGGATGCCCTCTGGAGCGACGGCGAGGAGATGGCCGGCGAAATGCTGGCGGGCATGCGCGCCGCGGCTGAGCGTTACGGCGTGCCGCTGGTGGGCGGCCACACCAACCTGCGCGCCGATTCCGCCCAGTTGGCGGTATCGGTACTGGGCCGGGCCGCACGGCTGATCCAGAGCTTCACGGCCCGGCCCGGCGACGTGCTGCTGATGGCGGTCGACCTGCGCGGCGCATGGCACGACCCCTACCCCTTCTGGGACGCCTCCACCTCGGCTCCGGCCGACCGGCTGCGCCGCGACATGGAGCTGTTGCCACAGCTCGCCGAGGCCGGCCTGGTGGACGCAGGCAAGGACATCAGCATGGCCGGACTGCTGGGCACGCTGCTGATGCTGATCGAGTGCTCGCGGGTGGGCGCGGTGGTCGACCTCGACCGCATTCCGCGCCCGGTGTCGCTGCCGCCGGGCGACGCCGCGCTGCTGCGCTGGCTGGCCACGTTTCCCAGCTACGGCTATCTGCTGAGCGTGCGCCCGGAGCATGCGGCACAAGTCGCCGCCCGGTTCATCGAAGCCGACATCGCTTGTGCCGCCATCGGCGAAGTCACCACCGGCAGCCGCCTGGAGCTGCGCGACGCCGGCGAACGCGCCACCCTCTGGGACCACACGCACGAAGCCTTCATCACCGCCGGAGCCTGCCATGCGTGACCGCCTTGCCATCGGCCTGCTGACGCATTCGGTACTGCCGCGCGGCGGTGTGGTGCATACGCTGGAACTGGCCGGCGCGCTGGCGCGACGCGGCCATTCCGTGACGGTGGTGGCCCCCGCCGAACCGGGCCAAAGCCTGTTCCGCCAACCCGGCGGCCCCGGCGCTCCGGTCGAGGTCGTGCTGCTGCCGACCGGGGGCATCCAGGGCCCGCTGGTCGAGCAGGTGCGCCGGCGTATCGACGCCCTTACCCACGGACTGCCCGGCGTGCTGGCCGGCGCTGGCTTCGATTTGCTGCACGTACACGACAGCCTGAGCGGCAACGCCCTGGCCAACCTGGCCGACGACGGCCATGCGCTGCCGCCCTGGGTACGCACAATCCACCACCTCGACCGCTTCCGCGAAGCGCAGCTCGAAACATGGCAGGCACGTGCCTGGCGGTCGGCCGATGCGATCGGCTGCGTCAGCGACACCTGGTGCAGCCAGCTGCACGAGCAGCACGGCCGGCTGCCGCAGCGCCTCTACAACGGCGTCGACCTTCAGCGTTTCCAGCCGGCCGGCGTGCCCGGCGACGCCGCGGCCCTGCGCGCCCTGGGCCTGCGCCCGGGCTTAGTCTGCCTGGCCGTCGGCGGCGTGGAGCAGCGCAAGAACAGCGTGCGGCTGCTGCAGGCCTTCGCGCGGCTGCGCAACAGCGACCCCGCCTGGGCCGGCGCCCAACTGGTGCTGGCCGGCGGTGCCAGCCTGCTCGACCATAGCGCATCGCAGCGCGGCTGGGCGAATGCGCTGGCTGCACTGGCCTGGAGCGAAGGCCCGGACCAGCCTGTCTGGCGCACCGGCCCCCTGCCCGACGCCCTGCTGCCGGCCCTGATGCGCCGCGCCCGGCTGCTCGCCATGCCATCGCTGGCGGAAGGTTTCGGCCTGGTGGCGCTGGAGGCCCTGGCCTGCGGCACCCCTGTGCTGGTCTCGCACCGGGCGCCCTTTACCGAACACCTACCCGGCGAACCCCAGGTGGCCTGGTGCGAACCGGAAGACATCGACTCCATCGCCTGCGGCCTGCAGGCCGCCGCCCTGCTGCCGCGCGCCAAGACCCCGCCCGCGGTCTGCCTGGCCCACGACTGGGACGCCAGCGCCGAACGGCACGAGACCTGGTACCGCTCTGCCCTGGCCACGGCCGGCCGCCGCCTGGCCGAACACTGACATCCGAAAACACGAAGAGAGAAAGAAAGAGCCCGCCATGCCCGCCATGCACTACACCATCCGCTGGCCCGATGCCACGGAAAGCACCTGCTACTCGCCCTCGCTGGTCATACGCGACTTCTTCCAGCCAGGCCAGAGCTACCCGCTGGACGACTTCCTGAGCCGCGTGCGCGAGGCCACCACCATCGCCAGCGACCGGGTGCGCGCCAAGTTCGGCTTCGCCTGCTCGATGGCCGCTGACCAGCTCATCACGATCGAGGCCCGCGCCTCGGCATTCGCCGACACGCCCGGCGCGCAGGTGCGGGTCGTCGCCTTCGACACCGAGGCTGCCTGATCTCGGCCCACCGCACGCATCCAACGCATCCAAGGAGATATCCCATGAGTCAGCACAACACCCCCGCCAATACCCCCCGGTACAGCGTCGTCATCGTCGGCGGGGGCCAGGCCGGGCTGTCAGTCAGCCATTTCCTGGGCCAGCAGGGCCTGGACCATGCGGTCTTCGAAAAGCACACCGCCATGCACAGCTGGCGCAGCCAGCGCTGGGACAACTTCTGCTTGGTCACGCCCAACTGGCAATGCGCTCTGCCCGGCCATCCCTATGCCGGTGACGACCCGCACGGCTTCATGAAGAAAGACCAGATTGCCGAGTACCTCGACGGCTTCCGCGCCAAGGTCATGCCTCCAATCCAGGAGGGCGTGACGGTGCAGAGCGTGCGCAAGGAAGGCGAACTGTTCCGCGTGCGCACCCGCGGCGTGGACGGCGAGGCCGAATGCCTTGCTGACCAGGTCGTGGTGGCCTCGGGCGGCTACCACCAGCCCATCGTGCCGCGCCTGGCCGAGCGGCTGCCCGCCTCCATCGCGCAGATCCATTCGTCCGATTACCGCAACGCCGCGCAAATGCCGCCGGGCAAGGTGCTGGTAGTGGGCTCGGGCCAGAGCGGCGCTCAGATTGCCGAAGACCTGCACTTGGCCGGCCGCGAGGTAGTGCTGGCCATTGGCGACGCGCCCCGCTGCGCCCGCTTCTACCGCGGCCGCGACGTGGTCGACTGGCTGGCCGACATGGGCTACTACCGCATGCCGGTCGACCAGCACCCCCTGCGCGAAGGCGTGCGCGACAACACCAACCACTACGTCACCGGCCGCGATGGCGGGCGCGACATCGACCTACGCAGGTTTGCGCTCGAGGGCATGCAGCTCTACGGCCAGCTGGAATACCTCGAAGGCGACATCCTGCGCTTCCGCCCCTCGCTGACGGCCGCGCTGGACAGCGCCGACCGCACCTACAACGGCATCAATGCGGCGATCGACAAATACATCGCCGAGCACCGCATCGAAGCCGGAGAGCCCTCGATCTACCAGCCCGTTTGGGCACCCGAGGGCGAGCGCGAGACGTTGTCGCTGGCCGACTCGGGCATCACCTCGGTGATCTGGTGCATCGGCTTCACACCCGATTTCCGCTGGCTGGACGCGCCGGTTTTCAACGGCCAGGGCCATCCAGTGCACCAGCGCGGCGTGACCCAGGTGCCCGGCCTGTACTTCATCGGACTACCCTGGCTGCACACCTGGGGTTCGGGCCGCTTTTCCGGCGTGGCCGACGACGCGGCCTTCGTAGCCAGTCACATCGTCCGGCATCGCCAGGCCTCGCAGGAGGCCGACACCCCGGTGCAGGAAGCCGAACCCCAGCCTGCCTGACGAGGCCCGCGCCGATGCAACACACAGACCCATCGTCGGCTCGCACCACAACCGCAGCCTCTGAGGCCCGCCCCGTGGATGGCCGGGTGCGCCCCTGGAAGGCCCGCTCCTCGGTCATCCTCGGCATGTCCCGGCTCGACGGTTGTGGTCTCTCCGAGAGCTGGATCCAGAAGACCTGCGGTGAAGTCCATTGGCGCGGCCTCGCCGTCAACCAGGGCTGCACCGCCTCGGCGAACAGCAGGGCGCTGAAAGGCGACAGCTCGCTGGGCTTGAGCACCACGGTGCAGCCCGCGGCCAGCGCCGGGCCGACCTTGGCGGTGATCTGATAGAGCGGCCAGTTCCACGGCGTGATCAGGCCGCAGACGCCGATGGCCTCGCGCACGATGGCCGTGCCGTCGCGCTG
>Ga0105242_10004660_pt1 | contig 10627 bp, 10 predicted proteins | sample KBSM24metaG_FD_81521 | JGI IMG/M metagenome (GOLD analysis project Ga0105242, IMG submission 81521) | Miscanthus rhizosphere microbial communities from Kellogg Biological Station, Michigan, USA - KBS M2-4 metaG | ecosystem: Host-associated > Plants > Roots > Rhizosphere > Soil | place... | reverse complement strand
GTCGGCGGCTACACGCCGGAGAAGATCGCATTGCGCCGCGCGATCAGCATGGCGCACGACGAGAAGGAGTTCCTCCGCGTGCTGCTGAAGGGCCGGGCCGCGCCGGCGCAGAGTCCGATCCCGCCGGGCATCGCCGGCTACGATCCCAAGCTCAGGACGCAGGCGCAGCTCTACGATCCCGCCGCGTCGCGCGCGCTGCTCGATCGCTTCGGCTACAAGGATCGCGATGGCGACGGCTATCGGGAGACACCCGAGGGCAAGCCCCTTGCGCTCGAGTTCTGGTCCGCGCCGACGCTCATCGCGCGGCAGACGGACGAGCTCCTGAAGAAGAACCTGGATGCGATCGGCATCCGTATCCTGTTCAAGAAGGACAAGCTGCCGGAGCTGCGGAAGATGGCGAGGCTCGGCAAGATTCCGATGCGCGCCGACGGCTGGAACGCCGACTATCCGGACGCCGAGAACTACATGCAGCTCCTGTACGGTCCCAATGCCGGGCAGGAGAACCAGGCGCGCTTCAAGCTTCCCGAGTTCGACGCGCTGTACGACCGCGCGCGCAAGCTGCCCGATTCATCCGAGCGCACGGCGCTGTTCGACAAGATGACGGAGCTCATCATTGCATACGCGCCGTGGCGCCTGACCGAGCACCGGTGGGAAGACCAGCTGCTGCAACCCTGGGTGGGCCCGTATTTTCCTCACCCCATCAAGGGACAGGTCTGGCAATACGTCGATATCGACATGAGCGCGCGCCCGAAGTGAGACTGCATCGCGGCCGTGCGGGCGCGATGCAGCGCTAGCGATCGTCGGACCGATCCGCAGCGTCGAGCGCGAGGCGCACGAGGATCGCGTCGTCATCCTCGGCATGTCCCGCAGCGACGGCCGCCGCGAACGCGCGGCTCGCAAGCTTGCTGAAGGGTGCGTCGACGCGGAGCCGCTCGGCGAGTGCGGCGGCGATCGCGACGTCCTTGGCGAGAAGCTTGGCCGCCGCGCGCGGCGCGAAATCGGCAGTCAACGCGCGTTCGATGCGATCGGCGAAGATCCAGCTCGCGCCCGAGCTTGCGTTGACGACATCGCGCGCTCGCTCGAGATCGAGCCCTGCCGCCTTCGCGATCGCAAGGGCCTCGGCCGCCGCTGCGAGGTTCGCGCCAGCCAGCAGGTTGTTGACGATCTTGAACGTCGATGCGTCGCCTGCGCGAGGCCCGAGCTCGAACACGTGGCCGGCGATGCGGTCGAGGACGGGACGCGCGCGCACCAACGCGGCCGGATCGCCCGACACCATCATCGACATCGTTCCCGCGGCAGCCTTTCCGGGGCCGCCGGAGACCGGCGCGTCGAGGAGCGCGAGCGTCGCGACGGCAAGTCGCGACGCGAGCGCGTTCACGTAGGCTGGGTCGACGGTGGACGACAGCAGCACGACGCGATCGCGGGTCCCGGCAGCCGCGACGCCGTCGGCTCCGAACAGCACGGTTTCGACCTGGTCCGCATCGACGACCAAGATGATGACGATGTCGCAAGCACGTGCGAGCGCTGCAGGGGACGCGCAGGACGAGGCACCCGCCGCGACCGCACGCGCCGCCGCATCGGCCCGGATGTCCCGCGCGAATGTCGCGATGCCGGCGCGAACGAGGCTCTGCACGACACCGCCGCCCATGGCGCCCGTGCCGATGACGCCCACGCTCAGGGCGTCTCGCGGCGAGGGCGGGGTCATTTCAGGGCCGAAAACGGCTGACAATCCTTGAGCGGGGTCGCCGTCCCAAAGCGCACGAGCTCGAGGTCCATCCCTTTGCCGCGAAGCTCGACGTTGCCATTCGAAAAGCGGACGCCGTCCGTTGCGGGAATCTGATAGAGCGCCACGCGATTGCCGTCGGCCATCAGGAGCCGGGCTTCGCCGACGTCGAAGCGGATCACGATGCGCTCGCTACCCGAAGCGCACGCGAACGTGTTCTTTGCGGCTTCCTCTTCCTCCTTGCTCGGCGGCATCGCGCACGCTGCGACGAGCAGCGCGATCATCGCGGCAGCAAAGACGAGTGGGCGCGAAGACGGGGCGGTGCGCAGCATCGGTTGGCTCCGACGAAAAAAAGAAGGGTCCGCCGAGGGCCCGATTCAGGATAGCACGCGGTGCGCGCGCGCCGGAAAGCGCAAGGCGTCGCCGTACGACAGCACCTCGACCAGCGCTCCCGTGCGCAGCTGCGCCTGGTTTGCCTGCCACCACGCCGGATCGAGGAGGTCCGCGTGGTAACGCAGGAAGCACTCGCGCGTGCGGGAATCGGTGAGGAGGAAGGTCTCGAACTCTTCCGGGAACACGTCGCGCGGCCCCACGGGGTACCAGACGTCGCCCGACATCTCGTCCCAGTTCGGAGGCGGCGGGGGGATCTTGCGGAAGCTGCAGTCGGTGAGGTACTCGATCTCGTCGTAGTCGTAGAACACGACGCGGCCGAACCGGGTGACGCCGAAGTTCTTGAACAGGAGGTCGCCGGCGAAGATATTGACCGCGGCGAGCTCCCGCACCGCATCGCCGTATTCGCGCATTGCGTGCTCGCGCTGCGCGGGGTCGGCATGCTCCAGATAGAGGTTGAGCGGGATCATCCGCCGCTCGATGTAGAGGTGGCGGACGACGACGTGATCGCGCTCGAACTCGAGCATCGAGGGCGCGACGGCGGACAGCTCTTCCAGGAGCTCGTCGGAAAAGCGCTCGCGCGGAAAGGCGACATCCGAATACTCGAGAATGTCCGTCATGCGGCCGACGCGGTCGTGGTGCTTGACGAGCCAGTACTTCGCCTTGACCTTGGCCCGGTCGGCGTCCTTCGACGCCACGATCTTGTCGCGGATCACCTTGAACACGTACGGATACGACGGCAGCGTGAACACCGTCATCACGAGGCCCCTGATTCCGGGGGCGATGATGAACTTGTCGCGCGAGTGCTTCAAATGGTGGAGGAAGTCGCGGAAGAAGAGGTTCTTGCCCGCTTTCTGCAGCCCCACCATCGTGTAGAGCTCCGCCGCCGTCTTGTCCGGCAGGATCGCGCGCAGGAAATCGACGTAGGCCGACGGCACTTCCATGTCGACGAGGAAATAGGCGCGATTCGCGGAAAAGAGGATCGCGAGCTCGACTTCGTCCATGACGAGCGCGTCGAAGTAGAGCTTGCCCGCGGCGTCGTGCTTCACGGGCACGACGAACGGATGCATCTCCCCGCCGTTGACGACGCGCCCGACGATGTACGCCGTCTGGTTGCGGAAGAACGGCGAAGACAGCACCTGGATCTGGTGATTGGCCTCGAGGAGGAACGGCCGCGGGAACCGGCGGCGGAACGCCGCGAGCACGTTGCGCAAGTCGACGCCGAAATCCGCGAACCGGCGCTCGAAGCCGAAGTCGAGGATGATGTCGATCAGCGCATGGCGCAATCCCTGCTGCAGCGGATAGTAGCTGCGATAGGAGGGCGGATCGGCATCGATGTGCTCGGTCGAGATCGTCGGCCGCACGAAGATGCAGCGGTTGTGGTAGTAGGTGCGCCGCAGCGTCTTCACCGAGACCGAATTGAAGAACGTCTCGGCGCACTCCGGCTGCTTGTGATCGATCAGCAGGCCGATGAAGTCGAGCTTGACCTTCTCCCAGAGCTGTTCGCCATCGGCGCCGTCGTCTCCGGCGTGGCGATGCTCGCGCTCGATCTTCGCGGCGGTCTCCAGCACGCGGCGGTCGTAGAAATCGATGCGGTCGCCGGCGACATGCTGAATCGCAAGCCAGTTGCCGGCCTCGAAATGCCGCTTCGCGGCGCGGGCGCATTCGCGGAACACGGCATAGTGGCGGTCGAAGCCTTCGAGCACCCGTTGCGCGATTTCGTGCGCCGTCTTTGCAATCGAATCAGGAGTGGCGCTGGTTTCGGGTGGCGACAGGGACGTGGGCATGGCGGGTTCGATCGGCGTCACTGGCGGGGCCGTCAGGACGCGAAGGTGTTGCAACGTCGCACATCGCCCGTTTCGAGCCCCGTCTTGAGCCAGCGCATTCTCTGCTCGGCGCTGCCGTGCGTGAACGACTCCGGCACGGCGTAGCCTTGGGAGCGCTTCTGGATCGAGTCGTCGCCTACGGCGGCCGCCGCCTTGAGCCCCTCCTCGAGGTCGCCCGGCTCAAGCTTGTTTCGGCGCTGAACGAAATAGCCCCAGACGCCGGCGTAGCAGTCGGCCTGCAATTCGAGCCGCACGGACAGCGCGTTGCGGCCGCGGGCGTCGGTCCGGCGCATCTGCTCGTCGACTTTCCGCATCGTGCCCATCAGGTTCTGGACATGGTGCCCGACCTCGTGCGCGATGACATAAGCCTGGGCGAAGTCGCCCGGGGCGCCGAACCGCCGGGTGAGATCGGCGAAGAACGACGTGTCGAGATAGAGCTTGCGGTCGGCGGAGCAGTAATGCGGTCCTACGGCGGACTGCGCACCGCCGCATGCGGAACGCGTCGAGCCATGAAAGAGCACCAGCCCCGGGGGTTGATACTGCGCGCCGAGGGTCTTGAACACCGCTTGCCACACGTCTTCGGTGTCGCCCAGAGTCGCTCGTACGAAGTCCTTTGCGGCATCCGGCGGGGCGCGGACGCCCGGAGGCGCCGGGGAGCGCTGCGGACCGTATCCGGGAGGCGGCGGGGACGGCTGCCGGGTTTGCGGCGAAGGAACCGGTCCGCCGCTGTCGAGCGCCCCGATCATCTCCAGCGGGTTGACGCCGAAGATCAGGCTGGCGATCACAATCACGACGAGCGCGCCGCCCCCCAGCCGGATGCCGCCGCCTCCGGGGAATCCTCCTCCCGAGAACCCGCCGCCGGAATTCTCGGCGGTCCGGTCTTCGACGTTGTCGCTCCGGCGAAAATCACCCCAGCGCATCGCGGCTCTCCTCGATCACCGGCACGTGCGACTCGAGCGCCGATACCCCGTCAGGGCTTCAGCGCTTTGTAGAGAAACGGCAGGCTCACGTCCATCCTGTAGTCGACATCCGAGTGATTGTCGTCGAATTCCTCGTACCTGTGTCGGATGCCCGCTTCGGCGAGCCGCAGCGACAGGATTCGAGTGCCGTAATGGATGTGATACTGGTCGCGCCACCCGCAATCGACGTAGATTCCCTTGAGCGTCTTCAGGTTGCGGGCGTATTTGCCGACGAGGCGGATCGGGTCGTGCTGCTGCCAGCGCTTCCAGCGGGCCGCGAGGAATTCGCCGGTTTCGAGGTGGAATGGGAGCCTGAAGCCGAGCGGTGCCTTCGGATCGGGATCGTAGGTTGCCGCCATGCAGACGTTCATGATCGCGTGCACTTCCGCCGTCGACAGCTTTTCCTTCTTCCAGACCGCATCTAGAAAGCGCCCGACGCGGCCGTCGTCGGCGCCGTCGGCGAGCATCTTGCGCGAACGGGACTCGACCAACGCGTCGTAGGCGCCCGCCACGCGCTTCGGCTCGCGATACTTGCCGAGCTCGTTGAGCGTGTTCGGCCAGTCGTGGTGGTAGACGATGTCGAAGTAGGCGTCGCCCGAGTGATCGGCGATCGCGCCCCAGTGCTTCGCGTATTTCATGCCGTGGATGATCGCCCCGTAGCCTCCGGACGACTTGCCGAAGCACCCGCGATGCTCGCGCGAGGCGAGGGTGCGGAACTCGCGATCGACGAGCGGGATGATCTCCTGCGTCAGGTAGTCTGCGTAGGCGCCGATGGCCGACGAGTTGACGTACTGGTTACCGCCGAGCGACGTGAAGCAGTCGGGGAAGACGACAATCGCGGCCCCCATCTTGCGCTCGTGAATGAGGCGCGCCGCCCGCTCCGGCAGGTTGTCGCCGAATGGTTTCCAGCTCGTGTGCGCGAGCCCCGAGCCGGTGAAGCCCACGAGGTCGTAGAGCGCCGGGAAGCGGCGGCCACGACCCCGGGCCGCGCCTTCGTCGTACTGCGCCGGAAGCCAGACGGCGAGCTTGCGCACGTGCGGGTCGCCGAGCGGATTGTCGGCGAGCACGCGCGAATCGTGCTCGAGCACGACGACCGTGCCGGAAGGCGATGCGGGGCGTTTCTTGGCCATGGGCTTGAATCTCCAGACTTGTGCACGTCGACTTGACGAAGAGGCGACGAGCGCCGCCCCCAGCGGCACCGCGCAATCAGGTTTCGAGCAGGAGCGAGCCGCGGCAGCGTTTTGCGCCGCAACGGCAGGCGTACTCCTCGCGAATCTTCCGCGTGATGCGGCCGTCGAGCGACAGCCGATAATCGTACGTGAGCTCCTCGCCTGGGGCTATCGCGCGCCGGGCTTCGATGAAGACCCGCCCATCGTCATCCTCGAACGACTTGCAGTTCGGCGCGCACGAGTGATTGATCCAGCGCGCGACGCTGCCGCGCACGCCCGCATCGATCACCCTGCCGTCGGAGAGCTCGAAGATGAAGGTGTGCGCCGGGTCGTCGGGATCGCTCGCCGGGCGCTCGCAAACGATCTCCCACGTCGTGCGCTCGCCGCGGTATTCAATGATCTGCGTGCCTTTGGCGATCGGGGTTGCCGCGAACACCCCCCGACCGTGGATGACCGAATGGCGAACGCGATAGCACTTCTTTTGGGCAGGGGCTCGGGTCATCGGACGACAGCGATAAAAGTTGGCGGCACGTCATCGGCCCTTGGGGCTCGCCTTGGTCCGTGGGGCGACGCGCGGCACGACCGCCGAAGGCGGCCGGCGCGCCTGTGGAAACTGATTTCTCGGTCCCGTGTGTCCCTTGGGGTTGGGATAACTGCCACCGCCTTTGCCCTTCGTCATCGTTGCCTCCGTTCGTGTGCGGATCGTCCCGCCATTCCCAATGCTACGCGAGTCCGACGCCGCGCGGCAGGGTGGCGCGCGCTACACGCCTTTGACGAGCATGACGACGAGCGGCGTCGTGAGCGACGCGAGCACGGTCGATAGCACGAGGCTCGCGGCTATCGGCCCGGGGAGGGCGTCGAACTCGCGCGCCATCAGGTAGACGTTGGCGCCGACCGGCATCGCCGAAAGGAGCACGACCGCCTGGGTCTCCAGCGCCGGCAGGCCGAGCCAGCGGGCGAGCGCGAACACGGTCAGCGGCTGCACGACGAGCTTCAGCACTGAGATCGCGGCGCTTTGCCGCCATGCCTCGCGCACGCCGAATTCGGCGAGCCCCATGCCGAGTGCGATGAGCGAGAGTGGCACCGCGGCCTGGCCGAGGAGCTCGAGTGTGCGGTCGGCGACGGCGGGCAGAGGCCACCCTGCCCACCCCCAGGCGGTTCCGGCGAGAATGCTGCCGACGACAGGATTGGTGACGACGTTCTTTGCCGTTTCCGCAAAGCCCGCCAACGACGCGTGTCGCGTGCGCGCCCATTCGACGGAGACGGTGACGAGAGTCCACAGCACCATCGAGTTGAACACCAGCACCAGCGAGACGACGGGGAGCGCCGCGTCGCCCAGCGTGACTTTCGCGACCGGGATGCCGAGCAGGAGCGCATTGGCGAAGATGCCCCCGACGGCGAACACCGACTGCTCGCTGCCGTCCATGCGGAAAAGCTGCGATGCAATCGCCCGTCCCAGCGCGAACACGGCGAAGCAGCCGCCGAAATACGCGATCAGCAGTCGTGCGTCCACGGGCGGCAGTGCACTGAAATCGCTCATCAGCCGGAAGAGGAGCGCCGGCACTGCCACGGCGAAGACGAATCGCGTCAGTGCGTCGGAAACGCTCTTCGGCCAGTGCATGAAGCGCACCAGCACGTAGCCGAGTCCCGCCAGCAGAAAGAGCGGCGATGTGAGCGAGACGACGTGGGCTATCGCCTGCATCGGACGGTGACTGCCCGGGTCGCGAAGCCCGCTAGCGGCCGCGTCCGCCGAAGCGGTGGATGACGCGCGGCTTCTTCGCGGCGGGAGTTGCCGCCGCCGGCCGCGAGTGGGGAACCGCACCCTGACGCGGTTGCGGGGTTGCGCCCTGGCGCGGTTGCGCCGTTGCCGCTTGTGGAGCCGAGCCTTGGCGTGACTGAGGGGCAGCACCCTGCCGTGACCGCGGCGTGGGCTTGTTCCTTGCGCCACCCTGCGGCCCCTTGCCTTGTTGCTTACGCTGTTGCCCGCGCGGTTGCTCTCGCGGCTGCCCACGCGGTTGCCCGCGGCCCTGGCGCTGCAGGATCGGCTCGGCGCGCGCATGGGGATCGGGCTCGAAGCCGGCGATTACGGTCCGCGGCAGCGTCCGCTTGATCAGCTTCTCGATGTCGCGCAGGAACTCGTGCTCGTCCACGCAAACGAGCGAGATGGCTTCGCCCGGGGCGCCGGCGCGACCCGTGCGCCCGATCCGGTGAACGTAGTCGTGAGGCACATTGGGGAGGTCGTAGTTGACGACATGCGGCAACTGGTCGATGTCGATGCCGCGCGCCGCGATGTCGGTGGCAACGAGCACCTGGAGGCTCCCGTCCTTGAATTCCGAGAGCGCCCGCGTGCGCGCGCCCTGGCTCTTGTTGCCGTGGATCGCGAGCGCCGTGATGCCGTCGTGGTTCAACTGCTCGGCGAGCTTGTTTGCGCCGTGCTTGGTTCGCGTGAACACGAGCACCTGGTGCCAGTTCTGCGTCTTGATGAGATGCGAGAGAAGCTCGCGCTTGCGGCCGCGATCGACCGGGTGCACGGTCTGCGTGATGATCTCGACCGTCGAATTGCGGCGCGCGACCTCGATCAGCGCCGGGGCATCGAGCAGGTTGTCGGCGAGATCCTTGATCTCGTCCGAGAACGTCGCCGAGAACAAGAGGTTCTGCCGCTTCCTGGGCAGGAGCGAGAGGATGCGCTTGATATCGCGGATGAAGCCCATGTCGAGCATCCGGTCGGCTTCGTCCAGCACCAGGATCTCGACCTTCGACAGGTCGAGGTTGCCCTGGCCTTGATGGTCGAGGAGGCGGCCGGGGGTCGCGACGAGGATGTCGACGCCGCGCCTCAACTTCGCGGTCTGCGCGCCGATGCCCACGCCGCCGAACATGACCATCGACGCGAGCTTCGAGAATTTGCCGTAGATGCGAACGCTCTCCTCGACCTGTGCGGCGAGCTCGCGCGTCGGTGTGAGGATCAGTGCGCGGATGGACTTCCGGGCGCTGCGCTGCGGCTCCCCGGACGCCGCATGCGAGAGAGCGAGCCGCTGCAGCATCGGCAGCACGAAGCCGGCCGTCTTCCCCGTGCCGGTCTGCGCGCCGGCGAGAAGGTCCCCGCCGGCGAGGACTGCGGGGATCGCCTGCTGTTGAATCGGAGTGGGTTGGGTGTAGCCGTGTTCGGTCACGGCGCGGACAAGCGCGTCGGACAGCCCGAGCGAAGCAAAGGACATGGTGACTTTCGAAAAAGCTCGGCCCGTCACCCATTGCGGGGTGCCAGTCGCAGGCAAGTGCGGAGAATGGAGTCGGAACTGACAGCGGCAGGAGGACTGGACAATTGCCGCAGGGGCGCATTATAGCCCGAACATTCGGCTAGAATCCCGCTGCGATTGGCGAGCCGGACTTGTGCGGGACGTCCCGCCCGAATCGTTCCAGTCTTCCGCAGAGGCGCTTCCGCGATGAATGCACCGCCGATCTACCATACGGACTTCCCGAAGCTCGACGCCAACGAAACGGTGGGCGAAGCATTGCGGCGGATGCTGGCCGACCGCGTCTCCGACCTGCCGGTGGTCGACGGTGCCGGCAAGCTCATCGGGATGTTCAAGCTGGAAGAGTTGTATGCGTCGCTCCTGCCGAAGGCGGCGCTGATCGGCCACGGCATGGCCGACCTCTCGTTCGCGTCGGAGACGCTCGAAGAGTTGCGCGAGAAGATGGACGAAATCGACGACCGGCCGGTCCACGAATTCGTCGTCGTGCCCCGTCACGTCGTCCACGAGGACACGACGCCGCTCGAGATCGTGCTGCTCCTGCATCAGGGGGAGAACAACGTCCCGGTGGCGGATCGCGCCAGCGGACGCCTGATTGGCATGGTGTCCGCGCGCGACCTCTTGGCCGCGCTCCTGCCCGGAGGAAAGCGGTGACGCCAGGCGCGGCCCCGCACGCCACGGCGCTCCTCTTCGGCCTGTCGCCGCTGTGGGTGGCGACGACGCTCTTCGTCGTCACGTATCTCGTCATCATGAGCGACAAGCTCAACCGCGCGATCGTCGCGCTCCTGGGCGCGGGGCTCCTGATTCTCGCCGGCGTGCTGAACCAGGAAGAGGCGATGGGCGCCGTCGACTGGAACACGCTGGGCCTGCTCCTCGGGATGATGCTGATCGTCAACATCACGCGCCGTTCCGGACTGTTCCAGTACGTCGCGATCTGGTCGGCGAAGAAGGTCGACGCGCGGCCGTGGGGCATCCTCCTCATGATGTCGACCGTCACCGCGGTGTTCTCGGCGTTCCTCGACAACGTGACCACCGTGCTGTTGACCGTGCCCGTAACGCTCCTCATCACCGAGGAGCTCAAGGTCAAGCCCTATCCCTATCTGTTCTCGCAGATCTTCGCGTCGAACATCGGCGGCACGGCGACGCTGATCGGCGATCCGCCCAACATCATGATCGGCTCGGCGACAGGGCTCACGTTCAACGATTTCGGAATCCACCTGGCGCCGGTCATCATCGTGATCTTCGTCGCGACGATGATCCCGATCTACTACTACTGGGGCCGGCATCTCGTTGCCACCGAAGAGAACCGGCG
>Ga0105242_10004658_pt1 | contig 10627 bp, 8 predicted proteins | sample KBSM24metaG_FD_81521 | JGI IMG/M metagenome (GOLD analysis project Ga0105242, IMG submission 81521) | Miscanthus rhizosphere microbial communities from Kellogg Biological Station, Michigan, USA - KBS M2-4 metaG | ecosystem: Host-associated > Plants > Roots > Rhizosphere > Soil | place: Michigan... | reverse complement strand
GTTCGATGCTTACGTCGGCGAGGTCGAGGGGTACGCACGGTTCGCGACCTTCCGCGATCCGGACGGGAACCCCGTCCAGATCATCGAGTACGCACATGGCCGCTGAGCCGTGCCGTCGGTGTGGCCGCCCGCTCCCGCCGGGCGCGAACTTCTGTCCCAACTGCGGGGCGCCCGTTTCGGTGCCCGCGGCCTCGGAGCGCCGTCTCGTGTCGGTCGTCTTCGTCGACATGACCGGCTCGACCGAGCTCGCCTCGCAGGTCGACCCGGAGCGGTTCCGCGAGATCTTGGCGGCGTTCCACGGGATGGTGGCCGAGGAGGCCGCGTGGTACGGCGGCGTGGCGGAGCGTTTCATCGGCGACGCGGTGCTGGTCGTGTTCGGCATCCCGTCGGCGCGCGACGACGACGCGCTCCGGGCCATCCGTGCGGCGCTCGACATCCGGGAGCGGGCACGCGACCTGTGCGATGAGCTCGGGTTGCGCATGCCGCTCGAGGTCCGGATCGGGGTGCGCACCGGCCAGGTCGCGGTCGGTACCGCGGAAGACCGCACGATCGTGATCGGCGCCGAGGTCAACCTCGGCGCGCGGCTCCAGCAAGCGGCTGCCCCCGGCGAGATCCTCGCCGGCTCGTCGACGAGGCAGCTCTCCGGCGACGCCGTCGACTTCGACGAGCCGCGCACGATCGAGGCGAAGGGCTTCGAGCGGGCGATCACCGCGTGGCCCGTGCTCGGCCTGCGGCAACGGATCGTCGACCGGCGCCGGATCGCGTTCGTCAACCGGCGGCGCGAGCTGTCCCTGTTGAACGATGTGTTCGACCGGGCCGCGTCGCGCGAGCGTGCGCACCTCGTCACCCTGCTCGGGGAGCCGGGGATCGGGAAGTCCCGGGTGGTGACCGAGTTCCTCGCCGGGCTTCCGGAGGGCACGAAGGTGTTGACCGGACGTTCGAGCCCGTTCGAGGAAGACGTCGAGTTCTGGCCGGTCGCGCAGATGCTGCACCGTCAGCTCGGCGACGATGGCGCGCCGGCGTCGCCCGACATCGAGGAGAAGTTGCGTGCGGCCGTGACGGAGTGGGTCGACCCCGACGACGTCGAGTCGGCGGCGCGCAGGCTGGGGCTCGCGCTCGGGCTGCACGACGACGGCGGTGACGACAGCCGCTATCAGCTGGCTGAGGTCCGTCAGGGCGTGCTCGCGATGCTCGCCGGGCTCGCGCGCAACGGCCCGGTCGTCCTCGTCTTCGAGGACCTGCACCAGGCCGATCCGTTGTTGCTCGACCTGATCGAGCAACTCGTCAAGGAGGCTCGCAAGGTCCCCTTGCTCGTCGTGTGCGTCGCACGGTGGGAGTTCCTAGAGGACCGGCCGAACTGGGCGGGCGGTCTGCCCGACGCGGTCACGTTGTGGGTCGAGCAGCTCTCGCCCGACCACGCGACCCGATTGGCGATGGACGCCGGCGGCCTGGAACGAAGCGATGCCGAGCGGGTCGCCGCGCACGCCGGTGGGAACCCGCTGTTCATCATCGAGATCACCGGGATGCTGCACCACGAGGACGGCACCGAGCGGCACACCGGCTTCGGGGACGCCGCCGGGCTGGCGCTGCCGACGACGGTCCAGGCCGTGGTCGCCGCCAGGATCGACCTGCTGTCCACGCCCGCTCGCGAGCTCGTACGGCGCGCCTCGGTGTTCCCGCGCGGGCGCTTCGACATCGACGAGCTGTCGCTGATCGCGGAGCCCACGCCCGAGCTTCTCGCGGAGGCCGAGAACGAGGAGCTGTTGCAGCCTGACGAGGAGCACCCCGGCGTGTGGCGCTTCCGCAGCGACGTCTTGCGCGACGTCGCCTACGACTCGCTCGCCAAACGGGAACGCCGGCGGCTGCACCTTCGCGTCGCCGACCGCCTCTCGGAGCCGGGGCTCATGGAGCGCTACCCGCGCACGATCGCCTTCCATCTGGAGCTCGCGGCGCGTGCGTCGCTCGACCTCAGCCCGGACGACCGCTCGATCCCCGACCGTGCGGTCGATGCGCTGACGAGGGCCGGCGACGCCGCGCGCCGCCGGATCGAGTCGCGCGCCGCCGTCGACCTGTACGGACGCGCGCTCGCGCTCGCGGGGCCCGAGAGCGGGTGGGGCGTCCGCGAGTCGTGGATCGTGAGCATGCTCGGCGAGGCCAGGTACTGGCTCGGTGACTTCGATGATGCGGAAGCGAGGTTCCGCAAGGCGATGGCGCTCGCCGAGGGCGACGATCGCGTGACGGCACACGCCGCACGGTTCCTCGCCGACATCACGCTGACGATCCGCGGTGACGATGCGCTCGCCGCCGGGTTGTTCGAGCGGTCGCTCGAGGCGGCGCGCCGCCTCGGCGATCCTCGGGTGCTCGCACGCACGTTGTTGATGGCGGGATGGGTGCCCTACTGGCGGGACCGGCTCGACGACGCCGAACAGCTGTTCCAGGAGGCGCTCGATGTGTCGCGGTCGGGCGACGTGCCGGATGCGTGGGCCGAGGTGCGCGCCCTCGTCGGCCTGGCGGGCGTGACGTCACCACGGGGGAGCGAGGCCGACGTGTTGACGATCGCCAAAGATGCGCTCGCGACCGCCGAGGCCTCCGGGCAGCAGTTCTCGGCGGCGATCGCGCATCAGCTCGTGAGCGCGTCCTCGTGCCGGATGCTCGACCTCGACGAGGCGATCGAACACGCCGACACGGCGGTGCGGATCATGCGCGAGCTCGGTGCGCGATGGGAGCTCGCGAGCGTTCTCGGCGACCGGGGCGCCGCCCACCGGGTCGCCGGCCGGCTCGACGCGGCGGAGCTCGACCTCCGCGAGGCGTTCGTGCTGTGTCGCGATCTGAACGAGCGTGCCCTCGTAACCTGGACGGCCTCCGAGCTCGCGCGAACGCTTGCCATGCAAGGAGACGTGGGCGGCGCGCGGTCGGTCCTCGCCGACCCGGTCGCGAGGACCGCCGAGGGCGATCAGGGTGGGTCGACCGCCCTGCTGTACGCGGAAGCGGTGACCGACCTCGCGGAGGGTGATCGCCCGGGGGCTCGGAGCCGTTCCCTCGCACTGCTTGCCGCCGAGACCGGGGAGCGCCAGCAGCCCAACCGCCGGGCGGCGGCCGTGTGGTGGACGGGGTCCCTCTTCGGTCCGGAGGCCGCGGGCGGCGAGCACGCCATCGAGGAAGCCCGGGACACGTTGGAGCGCAATGGATGGCGCCAGGCGCTCCATGAGCCCGAGCTGGTGGCCGGCCTCGGGGTGGTTGCAACCTCCTAGTTGGCACGCGACGCTAACTCCCCCTCATCAACCGTCGGTGTCCGCCGATGTCTGTACGGTGAGGCGTTCACGATGACCCGATCGGACCGAACCTTCCCCGTCGGCCCGCGTCTGCTGGCCCTCTGCGCTGCGATCGCGGCGGTGCTCCTCGTGGTGCCCATGGCCGGCGCTTCCGCGCCCACGAAGAGCCAGGTGGAGAGCGCGCATCAGGCCTACCAACAGGCCCAGGCGACGATCCAGCAGTACCGCGCGCAGATCGAAGCGGCCCAGATCCAGCTGAACGCCGCCGTCGAGAGGCTCGATCACTTGCAGGCGCAGCTCGAGGAGATCCAGGGTCAGATCGCCGAGACGAAGGCACGGATCGCGGACGCCCAAGCGAGGTACGAGCGGATCCGGGCGCAGCTCGAGCAGCGGGCAGCGCAGGCGTTCATCGCCGGTCCGGCGTCGGACCTCGAGATCTTCCTCGGGGCGACGTCGATGGACGATCTGTCGGACCGGATGGAGTTCGTCGACGCGGTCACGCGCTCCGACGCGGCGCTCGCGCAGCGGGCATCGAACCTCAAGGTCGTGTTGGAGATCGAAGAGAAGAGTCTCGAGGAGCTGGAAGCCAAGCAGCAGACCCAGGTCGACCAGCAGACCGCGCTGCGTGATCAGATCTTGAGCAGCCTGTCGTACATCAGCGCCAAACGTGATCAGGCGGTCTCGTACGCGCAGCAGGCCCTCCAGAAGTACAAGGACATCAGCAAGCAGCGGAAGGACTACCTGGAGCAGCAGGCACAATCCAGCGTGTCGCCACCGTCACCCGACGTGCAGCTCCCGCCCGGGTTCGTCAACCCCCTCAAGGTGTGCCCGGTCGACCCGCCGCGGGCGTTCGGCGACGGCTTCGGCGCCCCGCGGTACACGGGAAACTTCCATCTGCACGCAGGCGACGACATCCTGTCGGACTATGGGACGAAGATCCGCGCGCCGTTCGACGGGATCGCCAAGCCCACGTACAACTCGCTCGGCGGGAACGGAGAATACGTGTACGCGCCGGACGGCTCCTACGTCTACAACGCGCACCTCGACCACTACGCCGTGAAGTCCAACGGTCCGGTGCAGGCCGGCGACGTGATCGGCTATGTCGGCGACACGGGAGATGCGAAGGGCACGCCGCACGACCACTTCGAGTGGCACCCGCTGTCGGTGCCGGCGCACTGGCCGGCGAGCTTCTACGGCTACGTGACGATCCCGGGAACCTCGGCGGTCAACCCGTACCCCGTCCTCAACGACGTCTGCAACTGATCACGGCGTGACCGTCGCCTGCCACGACACCTGATACGCCTGTTCGTCCTTGGTCGTCGCGACCGCGTCGATCGTCCAGGTGCCCGGCTCGAGCGTCGGGCTCGCCGCGAAGTGGCCCGGCGAGAACCGCTGCACCTTGAGATGGATCGGCGCTCCGGTCGCGGGGCTCGCGGCGAGCTCGAGATCGGACAGCGGGAGCTCGGTCTGGTTCGCGGCGAACGCCGTCAGGTGGATCTGGGTCGGCGTGCTCGGGGCGGAGGTTCCTTGCAGGCGGACGCCGTCGGGGAACGAGGCGTTCGCGACGGTTTCGTTGTCGGGGGCGAGGCCCGTCGTGATGGTCCCGGCCGACCGCGTGACCAGGGTGAGCGGCACCTCGGTGACGCTCGCGCCGGTGCGGATCTGGGCTTGCATCGCGAACGTTCCGGGTGTCGAGGGATCGAGCGACTGTGCGACCCACCCGCCGCTGCCGTCGGGCCTGAACTTCACGGACGTCCCCGGCAAGGTCGGCTGCGTGACGGAGTTGAGCTGGAGCGTCAGCGCGTCGGCCTGGACCGGGGTATCGGTGCCGAACGCCGTGACGCTTGCGCGGTAGAGGTTCGGCCCGGGCTGCGCGGGCGTCACGGTGAGCGCGACGGTCGTCGTCGTCCCGAGGTCGCTCCCGGTGAGGGCCACCACGTTGCTAGGAGGCGGCGGCGCGCTGCCGCCGCCGTTCGTCGGCGGCGCGAAGCTTGTCAGCGTCGCCGTGAGCAGCAAGATCCCGACGGCGGCGACCACCTCCGTGCTCGCGATCCGTCGCAACGGCGATGGGTCGGTGGCGAGTCGCCCGACCGACCGGTACCGGTTGATCGCGCCGAGCCCGATCACGACCAGCACGGCTGCGACCTTGATCGCGAGCGTGCGTCCGTACGAGGAGTCCCAGATGTGCACGAGCTGGCCGATGCCGCCGAGCTCGGAAACGCTCCGGAGCAGACCCGTCGCGACGACGACCGCGATCGAGGTGAGCGCGACGGTCGAGTACCGCCTGGCGAGCGCCACCGGCGGATCGTCGCGACGCTCGCGGATCAACAGGATCAACAAGACGAGGCCGCCGGCCCAGCAGGCGCCGGCGATCATGTGGACCCACTGCTCGACCTGGCTGAGCACCGGCGTGGACGTCGCGGTGGCGTGCCCGCCGTGGGCGCGAAGGGCCATCGCGATCGCCGCGGCGATCCCCGCCGCCCAGGGCAGCCATCGCTCGGGCCTGCGCGTCGCGACGAACGCCAGGATCGCCCCGATGACGCACACGACGACCAGCGCGATCGGCGTGCGCGCGACCTGTGAGCTGAGGAACCTGCGCAGCGCGGCGTGCGTGCCTTGCTCCTGTGAGAGCAGCAAGCCGATCGACCCGACGACGGCGGCGACGCCGGCCCAGGCTGCGATCCGGGGGCGCGCCTTCGGCGCGCCCCCGAAGACGCCCTCGCCGACGACGGCGACGGCGACCACCAGCATCAGGCCTGCGTACAACAGCGCCTTCCCGGCCACACCGAGCGCGGTCGGCCCCGACGCGGTCGGCGGCGCGGCAGCCGCCGGCCCGGGCGGCGGCGCCTTGACGCCGACCCCGAACGAGAACGAATCCGTGGTCGTATGTCCGTCGTCGACCGACACCGCGCTCCAACTGACCGTGTAGACGCCGTCCGGCATGTCGCCCGTGATCGGAACGACGAGCGTCTTCTGCCCCTGCAGCGTCGGCGCGCCGGTGTCGACCGTGGCCCCGGAACTGTTCAACAGCTCGACATGCGATAGCTGCGGATCGGGCTCTTCGGAGTAGTTCAGCGTGAGCTGGGTCGGTGCCGTCTGGACGGTCGATCCGCCGGCCGGGTCCGATGAGAGGAGGTTGGCGTGCGCGTGGGCGACGCCCGCCATCGCGACGAACGCGAGCGTCGCGACCGATGCGACGACGAGCATCCGGACCGCCCGTCTCATCCCGACGTCCGTTCGAAGGTGACCGATGTCGTGACCGGCGGATCGAACGGCAGGTGGTCGGCCGCCACGAAGTCGGCGGTCAGCGTGTGTTGCCCGGGCGCGACGGTACGGAGGTCGAGCACCTGCAGCGTGTCCCCGCTCATCGAGATCAACGTGCCATCGAGGCTCAGGTGGATGTGGCCCGTGTCCGGGGTGATCGCCGTCGTCGTCAGCGGCGTGAGGGTCGCGTGCTGCAGGTTCATCTGCACGGTCATGTCATCACCGGACTCCTTCGCACCGGGGCGAGGCGCGGCGAACGTCAGGACGGCGGGCGAGGAGGGACGCGGAACCCCCGCCGCCGCCGTCGGGATGCCGGGCCCAACGATCATCCGGGGAACGAAGGTCGCCGTGATGACGAGCGTGGCGGCCACGCCGATCGTGGCCCACGCGCCCCAACGCGGCAGGCGGGGGAATCCCGTGCCGCGCAAGCGCGACCAGCCGATCCAGCCCACCCAGATGCCCGCGAAGAGCATCACGAGGCTCATCGTCTCGTCCGCGCCGGACGCGTGGGCCACGACGGGGTTCACGCGGCGGTCGTCCTCCCGCGACGCCAGCCGATCACCGCGAGGACGACCGCGACCAACGCGATCACGACGGCGATGATCGCCACCGTCTTGGCCGAGTCGGCCGCGTCCTTCGCTGAGGAGATCGAGGCGTCCGCCTGCGTCGTCGCCGCATCGATCTTGGTCGACAGGTCGGTCGTCGACGGGGCCTCGACCGCCGGGAACATCGCCGGTGCCGGGTCCTGGACCTCACTGAACGTGGCCGGGCCCGAGGTCATCGAGTATCTGATCTGTTCGCCGGCCACGGTGCCGTCGACGCGGAAGGTGTACTTGCCGGGCTGCGTCGGGATGAACGAGGCGATGTAGTCGCCCGGCGTTCCCCATTCTCCGACCTCGAAGTTGGGCTCGAGTGTGAGGGCGGTGCTCTGCCCGCCGAACGAGACGCCCACCTTCAGGTCTCCCTGCCCGACATCCGTCACCGGCTTGCCGGCCTTGGAGATCTCGAGCTCGACCGCGTTGGGTTGGCCGACGTACGCGGGCTCGGTCTGGAACCCGGTCGCGATCGCGATGTCGCCGTGGTCGTATTCCCCGTGCGCGAGCGCGGGTCCCGCCACCAGCAGGACCAACGCGCCCACGAGCGCGGAGATCGTGAGGACACGTCGCATGGAGGTGCTCCTTCCGTTCGTTCGTGGCTGGCCGCGCATCGCGCGCGGCGGTGTGTCAGGCAGCGACCACGAGCGACGGGGGACCGCGGCCGGGAGGCGAGCCCGTCCGGTCGGGGCGACGCGGCTCGGCGGATGCCCCGACGAGGACGGCGGCCGTCTCTGCCCAGGCGGGCCTGCGGAGAAGCAGATCGGCGATCGCCGCCGCGACGCGGAGGAGGAACCGGGCGAGGAGCGCGACGAGGCCCGCGATCAACGCCTGCACGGGCAGGCCGATCACCAGGACCGCCGGGAGATGCTGCACGCCGCCGCCGGAGGCGATCCGCTCGAGGACCTCCATCGCCAGGAACGCGGCCATCTGGAAGCCGATCAATCGCATCGCCAGGTTCCGGGGCACCGCCTCGTGCGTTCGAAGGACGCCCCCGAGGAACAGCGCGGCCAGGGCGACCACGGCCGCGACGAGTCCGACGACGTTCGCCCCGCTCAGGTAGCTGTGCCCCGAAGCCGCGAGCTCGAGCGCGCGGGTATGGGCGTCCGGGATCAGCAGGCGGTAGGCGGCCGTGTGCCCGAGCAGGACCCCGCCGAGGGCGAAGCCCAGCACGAGGGCCGGCCGGGAGGACCCGCGAGCAGACATCTCGTCTATCGTACGCACCTTCCGAGGCGGGGGTTCGTGTGAACGCGCAGGATGTTCGGCATATCGGCGTCGTCGGATGCGGCTTGATGGGCTCCGGGATCGTGGAGGTCTGCGCACGCGCGGGGCTCCAGGTGACCTTCGCGGAGGGCAACGCGGAGCTGATCGCGGCCGGCCGGGCTCGGATCGAGCGCTCCCTCGACGCTGCCGTTTCCAAGGGGAAGCTCGAGCCGATCGATCGAGCGGCGGCGCTCGGAAGGATCGACGCCGTCGACGATGTCGGAGCCTTGACCGCGGCTGACCTCGTCATCGAGGCGGCCACCGAGGATCCGGACGCGAAGCGCGCGATCTTCGGCCGGCTGGGCGCAACGGTGCGCGAGGAGGTCGTCCTCGCTTCGAACACGTCCTCGATCCCGATCGCCTTGCTCGGGGACGCCTCGGGTCGCGGCGACCGCGTGATCGGGATGCATTTCTTCAATCCCGTTCCGGTGATGGGGTTGATCGAGCTGACGCCGTCGGCTGCGACCAGCGAGGAGACGTTCGCGCTGGCCGAGTCCTTCGGCACCCAGGTGCTCGGCAAGACCTGCGTACGCTCCTCGGACGAGGCCGGGTTCATCGTGAACCGGCTGCTGATCCCGTACCTGTTCGACGCGATCCGGCTCTACGAGCGCGGGTTCGCGACGAAGGAGGACATCGACACGGCGATCCACCTCGGGCTCGCACACCCGATGGGACCGCTGCGCCTCTCGGACCTGATCGGGCTCGATACGGTCGTGTCGATCGGCGACGTGTTGCATCGTGCGTTCGGCGAGGCCCGCTACGAGGCGCCGGCGCTGCTCCGGTCGCTCGTCGCGGAGGGAAAGCTCGGGCGCAAGACCGGGGAAGGCTTCTACTCCTACTGATCGTCCTGATGGGGCCGAACGCGGCCGGTGAGCCGGTCGGCAAGGCCCAACGCGTAGCCCCACATCTTCGCGACGTCGGTGAACGCGAGGAGCGCCGGCACCGCGACCGTCGCCACCGCGCGATCGCGCGGGTCGGTCAGGCGGGCGTGCGCCCTGGCGATCGGCGTGCGCGCGTAGGCGACGGCCCCACCCACGGCCAGGAGCTTCGGCCACGTCCGGCGCGACGCGAGCGCGGCGAGCAACCCACCGTAGACCGCGAAGCGAAGGGCGTGCCGTTCCGGGAACATGCCGGCTTGGCCGTCCCCGCGCGCGTATCGGACGTACTGGTTCCAGATCGCGGCAAGCGAGCCGCGTGGGTGCCATGATGCGACCGCGTCGGGGGCCATCCGCATCGCGAACCCCCGCTCGCGCCACCGGTGGTTGACCCACATGTCCTCGCCGATCGCGAGCCACTCCGGATAGCCGCCGATCGCGTCGATCGCCTCGCGCCGGAACGCCACGCTCCGGGCGCTCGGCATGAACGTCGTCTCGTCGACCTCGGCCGCGGCGAGCGGGAACCCGAGTGACGCGACGCACGCGTCGAGCAGCGAGGCGATCACCGGTTCGGTCCAGCCCATCGCAACGTCGGCGCCAGCCTCCAGCGGCGCGACCAGCGCCGCGAGCCACTCCGGGCCGTAGGCGCAGTCGGCATCGGCGACCGCGATCGCGTCGTGGGATGCGGCGGCGATCGCGAGGTTGCGGCCGCGCGCGATGTTCGCGCCGGGTTCCTCGATCAGCGTGATCGCGTCGCCCGCGTCGCGCAGGCGCTCGAGCGTGCCGTCGGCCGAGCCGCCGTCGACGACGATCACCTCATCGGGGACACGGTCCTGTGCTGCGACGGACGACAGGAACGCGCCGATGTGGTCGTCCGCGTTCAGCACGGTGGCGATCAGGGACACCTTCATGTGTGGGCTCGCTCCATCGCGTCGCGGTAGGCGTCGAGGGTAGCGCGGGCGGTCGCCGCCCAGGAGAACGATGCCGCCCGTGCCGGACCCTTCTCCATCAGTTCGGCACGAAGCGCCTCGTCGCTGAGGATCCGAACCAGGCCCGCCGCCAGCGCGTCCTCGTCCTCGGGGTCGACCAGGAGCGCGGCGTCGCCCGCAACCTCGGGGATCGCCGAGGTGCTCGAGGACAACGTCGGCTTGCCGTACGCGAGCGCCTCGAGCACCGGCAGGCCGAACCCTTCGTAGAGCGACGGATAGACCACCGCGTCCGCGCCGCGGTACAGCGCGTCGAGCTCGTTGGACGCGACCCGGCCGGGGACGTGCACACGCCCGGAGCCCTCGGCCGCGAGCTCGTTCGCGAGCGGATCCTGCTGCCATCCAGTGGCACCGGCGAGGACGAGCTCGTGCGG
>Ga0105242_10004657_pt1 | contig 10630 bp, 11 predicted proteins | sample KBSM24metaG_FD_81521 | JGI IMG/M metagenome (GOLD analysis project Ga0105242, IMG submission 81521) | Miscanthus rhizosphere microbial communities from Kellogg Biological Station, Michigan, USA - KBS M2-4 metaG | ecosystem: Host-associated > Plants > Roots > Rhizosphere > Soil | place... | reverse complement strand
CGATCCGCAAGCCCGAGCCCTACAAGGGCAAGGGCGTGCGCTACCTCGGTGAGAAGGTCCTCCGCAAGGCCGGCAAGACCGGCAAGAAGTGAGCGAACGATGAGCAAGGTTGCACAGAAGCGTCAAGAAGGCCGGGCCATCCGGCACCGGCGGGTCCGCAAGAAGATCCACGGCACGGCGGCGCGTCCGCGTCTCGCGGTGTTCCGTTCGAACAAGCACCTGTCGTTGCAACTGATCGACGACGAGGCAGGTCGCACGCTGGTGGCCGCATCGACCGCCGAGGCAGACATGCGCGCCGAGGGCAGCGGGGCGACGGTCGCCGCCGCTACCCGTCTCGGCAAGCTGCTGGCCGACCGCGCCAAGGCCGCCGGCATCGACAAAGTGGTGTTCGACCGTGGTGGGTTCCTCTACCACGGCCGCGTTGCAGCGGTTGCCGCTGCCGCGCGTGAAGCAGGTTTGGAGTTCTGATGGCTGCACCGACGAATTACGCCAACAACCCGGCCGGCCACACGCCGGTCGAGACCGGTGGCCTGCGCGAGTCGCGCGTCATCCACATCAACCGCGTCGCCAAGGTCGTCAAGGGCGGCCGTCGCTTCTCGTTCACCGCGCTGGTCGTGGTCGGCGATGGCAATGGTCGCGTGGGTCTCGGTTACGGCAAGGCCAAAGAGGTGCCGTTGGCCATCCAGAAGGGCACCGAAGAGGCCAAGAAGAACCTGTTCGACGTACCGCTGGCCGGGAGCACGATCACCCACCCGATCATCGGGGTCACCGGGGCTGGTCGGGTGCTGATGAAGCCCGCCGCAGCCGGTACCGGCGTCATCGCCGGCGGCGCGGCCCGCATCATCCTCGAGGAAGCCGGCGTGCACGACGTGCTGTGCAAGTCGCTCGGTTCGTCGAACGCGATCAACGTCGCCAGGGCCACCATCCACGGTCTGCAGTCGTTGCAGCGGCCCGAAGAAGTGGCGCGTCGTCGTGGTCTGGCCGCCGACGAGTTCGTGCCCAAGGGCATGCTCAACGCGTACAACGACCGCAAGAAGCAGATCGCAGCAGGAGATTCGCACTGATGGCCGCCAAGAAAGAAGCCTCGAGCGACAAGACGATCACGGTCACGCAGATCCGATCGACGATCGCCAACAAGCCCAAGACCCGGGGCACGATGCGCGCCCTCGGCCTGCGCAAGATCGGCGACAGCAACACGCTGCCCGATCGCAAGGAGATCCGCGGCATGATCGCCCGGGTCGGTCACCTCATCACCGTCACGGAGAACTGACATGCGTGTCGATCAACTCGCACCATCACCCGGCTCGACGAAGCCGAAGCGGCGCGTCGGCCGCGGCATCGGCGGCAAGGGCGGCAAGACCGCCGGCTCGGGCACCAAGGGCCAGCAGTCGCGCGGTCGCGGCAAGGTCGCTCGCGGCTTCGAGGGTGGCCAGATGCCGCTCAAGCAGCGTGTCCCGAAGCTGAAGGGCTTCAACAACCCGTTCCGTGTCGAGTACAGCCCGGTCAACCTCGATCAGCTCGAAGCTTGCGGCGAATCCACCGTCGATCCCGACGTGCTCGTGGCCAAAGGCCTGGTGCGCAAGGGCGTCTTCGTGAAGATCCTCGCCCGTGGTGAGATCACCTCCAAGGTCGACGTCTCGGCCCACGGCGTTTCCAAGGCTGCTGAGGCTGCCATCACTGCCGCAGGCGGTAGCGTCACCGTGTTGCCGCTCCCGTTCAAGCAGGGTCGCCCGCCGGTCAAGGGCAACCAGTTCACCAACCGCTGATTCTCATCACTACCGCCGAGACGACAAGGGAGTCGCTGTGCTGTCGAACCTGAAGAATGTCTTCAAGGTCCCCGATCTGCGGAACAAGATCCTTTTTGTCATGTTCATCATCGCCCTGTATCGGCTGGGCGTGGCAATCCGAGTTCCGGGCATCGACCCCGACGCAGTGAAGCAGTTCAAGAAGGGCGTGGAGTCGCAGGGTGCGCTCGGCTTCCTCGACCTCTTCTCCGGCGGTGCCTTCGGCAGCTTCTCGATCTTCGCCCTCGGCATCATGCCGTACATCACGGCCAGCATCATCATGCAGGTCCTCGGCGTGGTCATCCCCAAGCTCGAGAAGCTCCAGCAGGAGGGCGCTGTCGGGCAGCGCAAGATCACGCAGTACACGCGGTACATGGCCATCGGCATCTCGACGATGCAGGCCACCGCGCTGACCTTCATCTTCGGCAACGGCAACGGCAACGCCTTCTTCGGAGCTGCTCAACGATTGCCGAAGAACGTCAAGTTGCTGCCGGATGGGATGTGGCCCCGGGGGTTCCTCGTGATCCTCACACTCGTCGCGGGCACGGCCTTGTTGATGTGGATGGGCGAGCTCATCAGCCAGCGCGGCATCGGCAACGGCATGAGCATGATCATCTTCGCGTCGGTCGTCAGCCGCCTGCCGTTCGGCTACTACGCGATCCTGCAGGAGCAGAAGTGGTTCGCGTTCGGCCTGCTCGTCGTGGTCAGTCTGCTGATCGTCGTCGCCGTCGTGCGTGTCGAGTTGGCGCAGCGCCGCATCCCGGTGCAGTTCGCCAAACGTGTCGTCGGCCGGCGCATGTACGGCGGCCAGAACACCTACATCCCGTTGAAGGTCAACCAGAGCGGTGTCGTGCCGATCATCTTCGCCAGCTCCGTGCTGTTGCTGCCGGTGTTGATCTCCAACTTCCTCGGCGGCAGCAGTGCCACGAGCGGTTGGAGGGTCAGCGTGCAGCGCTGGGTCGACACCAACCTCGTCAACAGCCGCAACCTGGTCTACATCGTGCTGTTCTCGGTGTTGATCGTGGCCTTCGCCTACTTCTACAACTCGATCGCGTTCGACCCCATCCGTCAGGCCGACCAGATCCGACGCCAGGGTGGTTTCATCCCAGGTGTGCGGCCAGGTCCGCAGACGGAGCGGTACCTGTCGAAGGCGGTGAACCGGATCACGCTGCCGGGCGCGCTGTTCGTCGCCGTCATCGCCATCACGCCGTACATCATCTTGTGGTTGTTCGACGTGCAGAACTTCCCGTTCGCCGGAACCACCGTGCTGATCGCCGTCGGCGTGGCACTCGAGCTCATGCGCCAGATCGACAGCCAATTGATGCTGCGCAACTACGAGGGCTTCCTGAAGTGACCTTGTCCCGTCTTGCGACAGGCGGGTCGACAGCGGCATGATCCCCGGCGCGCGACTCATCCTCCTCGGCCGGCAGGGTGCGGGCAAGGGAACGCAATGCGTTCGTTTGTCGCGCCACTACGTCGTTCCGCACATCTCGACGGGCGACATGTTGCGAGCGGCCGTTCGCGAGGGAACCGACCTCGGCCGTATGGCCAAGAAGGTGATGGACGACGGCGGACTGGTCGGTGACGACATCATGATCGGCATCGTCAAGGAGCGGCTCGGGCACCACGATGCCAAGGGTCGCGGCTACATCCTCGACGGCTTCCCGCGCACGGTCTTCCAAGCGCAGGCACTCGACGAGATCACCGCCGAACGGCCGATCGACCTCGTCCTCGATCTCGACGTGCCTCGGGAACTCGTACTTGCACGGCTCAGCGCCCGGCGGGTCTGCCGCGACTGCGGTACCAACTACGTCGCCAGTGGATACGAGAAGTTGCCGTGGATCTGCGAGGTGTGCGGCGGCGACGTCATGCATCGCGACGACGACACACCGGAGGCAATCGAGCACCGACTCGATCTCTACGAGCAGCAGACCGCACCGCTGATCGAGTACTACCAGAGTCAAGGCCGTCTGGCGGTCATCGACGGCGTGGGCACGCCGGACGCTGTGTTCCGGGTGCTCGCAGCGGCGGTCGACGGCTCGCGGTGAGGGACCCGTGAGGAAGCTTGTCCGGCGTTCTGCGGATGAGCTTCGACACATGCGCGCCGCGGGTCGAGTCGTTGCCGAGATGCATCAGGCGATCCGTGCCGCAGCCGCTCCCGGAGTCACCACGCTGCACCTCGATCAGCTCGCACGCGACGTACTGACAGCCCGCGGCGCCGGCTCGAACTTCCTCGGCTATCACGGCTTCCCCGCGGTGATCTGCGCGTCGGTGAACGACGAACTGGTGCACGGCATCCCCAACGAACGTCCGCTGCAGGACGGCGACATCGTGTCGATCGACTGCGGCGCCATCGTCAACGGATGGCACGGCGACGCCGCTTTCACCATGGGTGTGGGCGAGATCGATGCTTCGGCACAACGGCTGATCGACACCGCCGACCGAGCTCTTGCTGCGGCGATCGCGGCCATGCAACCCGACGGTCACCTCGGCGATGTCGGAGCGGCGGTCGAGCGAGTCGTCAATGCGGCCGGATACGGGAGCCCGCGTGAGTACTGCGGTCACGGGATCGGACAAGCGATGCACGAGGATCCCGATGTCGAGAACCGAGGCCGGCGCGGCAAGGGCCCACGGCTCGAACCGGGCGTGGTGCTGGCGATCGAACCGATGCTGATCGCCGGTGGACGCGACGACGTGTTCGTGCTCGACGACGACTGGACGGTCGTGACCGCCGACGGCTCGCTCGCCGCCCACTCCTAACACACGGTTGTGGTCACCGAGAACGGCCCCGAGATCCTGACGCAGCTGTAACTCGCTCTAGCGTTGGGCGGTGCCGTCGACCACGACCGGGACTCCGTCGAGGAGGGTGTGGCGCACCTTGCCCCGCAGGGTCCGCCCGGCGTACGGGGTGTTACGGCTCTTGCTGGCCAGCTTGGCGGGAACGACGGTCCACTCGGCATCCGGATCGAACACGACGAGGTTCGCCGGTTCGCCGACGGCAACCGGGCGACCGTGGCGATCGGCAAGGCCGGCGATGGCTGCGGGCTTCCAGCTCAGCGCCGCGAGCACATCGGCAAGTGGCATGTCGAGCTCCGTGAGCGCGAGGGCCAGGGCAGTCTCCAGCCCGAGCATCCCGGGCGGTGCCTGGTCGAGCGGCGCCTCCTTCGCCTCCGGAGGATGTGGGGCGTGGTCGGTGGCGATGGCGTCGATGGTGCCGTCGGCCAAGCCGGCCTTGATCGCGGCGATGTCGTCGGCGGTGCGCAGCGGCGGGTTGACCTTGAACACGGGGTCGTAACCGGCGAGCAGCTCGTGGGTCAGCGTGAAGTGATGCGGTGCGGCCTCGGCGGTGACCGGCAGGCCGTCGATCTTCGCAGCGCGCACGAGCTCGACACTGCGTGCCGTCGACAGGTGCAGCAGGTGAACACGCGATCCGGTGAGCCGGCACAGCTCGATGTCGCGATGCACCATCAACTCCTCGGCGATGGCCGGCCAGCCGGGCAGACCCAGCCCGCTGCAACACGAGCCCTCGTGCATGACAGCGCCTTTGGTGAGCGAGGCGACCTCGCAGTGTTGGGCGAGCGTGATGTCGAGAGCTTTGGCGTACTCGAGGGCGTGGCGCATCAGCTGCGGATCCTGCACTCCGTTGCCGTCGTCGGTGAAGAGCCTGACCCCGGCGGCGGCCAGCTCACCGAACGGCGCCAACGCTGCGCCCTCACGATTCACCGTGATGCACCCGGCCGGGTGCACGTCGCACAACCCGGCCCGCCGGCCCTGGGCGCGCACGAACTCGATGACCGCCAACGAATCCTGCGCGGGTTCCGTGTTCGGCATCGCCACGATCGCAGTGAACCCACCGAGCGCCGCGGCGCGACTTCCCGTCTCGATGGTCTCCGCCTCCTCGCGACCAGGTTCACGCAGATGGACGTGGAGGTCGACGAACCCGGGGGTCACGATGCAACCGCTGGCGTCCAGCGTGACGTCTCCATCGACGGTCGCACCAACGTCGACGATCCTGCCGTCCTCGATCGCCACGTCGGTGCGTGATTGGCCCGACTGGTCGAGCACCGTGCCACCGCGAATCGCCAGCCGGCTCATGACGCTTCACCCCCGAGATCGGCGCCGGAGCCGAGCAGGCGGAAGAGCACTGCCATGCGCACGGCCACTCCGTTGGTCACCTGGTCGAGGATCACCGAACCGGGCAACTCGCCGGGGTCGGCGACCATCTCGACGCCGCGGTTCATCGGGCCCGGATGCATCACCAGCGCGTGCGCCGGCAGCCGACCGGCTCGTCGGGTGGTCAGTCCGTACATCGTGGAGTACTCGCGCAGGCTGGGCAGCAGGGCGTCGTCCATCCTCTCGCGCTGCACCCGCAGCAGGTACAGCACGTCGAGATCGGGCAGTACTGCGTCGAGATCGTGAGAGACGTCGACAGGCCAGTCGTCGACGCACGGTGGCAGCAGCGTGGGTGGCGCGACCAGCGTGACGTGCGCACCCAGCGTCGTGAATGCTTGCACGTCGCTGCGGGCGACGCGGCTGTGCTTGATGTCGCCGACGATCGCGATGCGCAATCCGTCGAAGCCGTCGCGTCGGTTGAGGCTCGTGCGAATGGTGTAGCAATCGAGCAGCGCCTGGGTCGGGTGCTGGTGCCAACCGTCGCCGGCGTTGATGATGCTCGCTGTCGTCCAGCGGGTGATCATCTGCGGTGCGCCACTCGAGCGGTGGCGCACGACGAACGCGTCGACGCCCATCGCCGCGATCGTCTCGATGGTGTCGCGCAGGCTCTCGCCCTTGTTGACACTGCTCGACGAGACGGTGAAGTTCATCGTGTCGGCGCTGAGTCGTTTGGCCGCGGTGTCGAAGCTCGTTCGTGTGCGAGTGGAGTCCTCGAAGAACAGGCTCACCACGTTCTTGCCGCGAAGGGCGGGCACCTTCGGGATCGGGCGCTGCGAGATTTCGACCATGTGATCGGTGAGCTCCAGCAAGCGCAGAATGGCAGACGCGTCGAGATCTTCGATCGACAGCAGGTGCTTCATGCGATCACCACGCCGGCCGCGCTGACGCGTACATCCTCATCGCCGGCAGTCGGCAGGTTCTTGCCGACGTAGTCGGGACGGATCGGTAGCTCACGATGGCCTCGATCGATGATGACCGCCAACTGCACGGCCCGTGGTCGTCCGTACTCGTTCAAGGCCTCGAGCGCGGCGCGCACCGTGCGGCCCGTGAACAGCACGTCGTCGACCAACACCACCGTGGTGCCGTCGAGCGACACAGGGATCGATGTGACGCTGCCGGGCACGATCGGTCGCAGGCCGACGTCGTCCCTGTGGAAGCTCACGTCGAGCGCCCCGACGGGTACGGCTTGCTCGATCGACTCCAGCACGCCCGCCAGTTCGTCCGCGATCCACACGCCTCCGCGTTGCAGGCCGACCAGCACCACACCATCGGTGCCATGGTTCCGCTCGACGATCTCGTGGCCGATCCGGGTGAGTGCCCGGCGCACGTCGTCGGCGCTCAAGACCTCTCGCAGGCCCGTGTCTCCAGGCATCTCTTCCTTCCACGTATCGGCCTCACGGGACCGATTTCACGTTCGGGGAGCGATGTTACTCTTCGACCTGCATCGTTCACCCCTTGGGCCGACGAACGGCGGAGGTCGAAACACTGCATGAGCACACATTGGATCGTCGAAGGCAGGATCGACCCGCGCTGGCCCATCAACACCCGCGGCAACATCGGTGAGGTCTTCCCCGAAGTGCTCACGCCGTTGACGTACAAGCTCGCCGTCATCCCGGCCGAGCAAGGCTGGCGCGACGCGTTTCGGCGTATGGGAATCCTCAGCCCGAACGATCTCGGCAGCACGGAGCCGACCATCATCGGCCTCTACGGCGGATACGGCTATCTGAACCTTTCGTATCTCCGCATCGTCGGCGTGCGCGCCCCCGGGTCGAATCCCGAGGCGATCGACCTCAGCCTGTTCGGCGAGGGCAACCCCCCGCCGTATTCGGCCCGCAAGGGCGACAAGAACCTGTGGTGCTCGGCGAAGATGCTGAAGACCGTGTTGAGTGCCCTGTCGATCAAGCAGGTTCCGTCGCACGTTGCCGATTCGAAGCAACGCGCCGACGAGTGGACGGCGCGCCGCCCGCAACTCTCGGCCTCGAACGAAGTGCTGCTGCGGTACTTGCAGGAGTACCGGAACGTGTTCGCCCCGGTCTTCGAGAACCACATGATCACCACGTTCACGGCATCGATCGTCGGTGGATTGCTGAGCGACGGTGCCACGGCCGCGGGAGATCCGACACTGGTCACCGATCTGATGGGCGCCTACGGCGAGGTTGCCTCGGCGCAGTACGCCCGACAGATGTGGGTGGTCGCCAAGGTGGTGCGCGACAACCCGGTCGTCGCAGCAGAGTTCGACAGGGGCGTCGATGGTCTGCTGCAGCGACTCGACGGAGTTGCCGACGCGACCGAGTTCCGAACGGCATTCGGTGGGTTCATCGCCGAGTACGGGCACCGCGGGCCCAATGACTGGGAGATCTCCAGTCGCACGTGGGAGAACACTCCCGAGATGGCGCTGGCGGCGATCGACCGAATGAGGTTGGCCGAACACGACCTGGACCCGTCGTCGCGAATGCACGATGTGGAACGAGTGCGCAGCGAGGCCGTCGCCAAGGTCCTGCCGCACCTGAACGTGATGGACAAGGGCAACTTCAAGAAGGCATCCAAGGTCATGGGGTACTGGTTCCGGGGTCGGGAGGGAACGCGCGATCAGGCGATACGCATGCACCTGCCGACGCGGCAGGTGTTCTTCGAGCTCGCCCGTCGCATCGTCGAGGGCGGAGGCTGCGAAGACGCACGCGATGTGGCTCTGCTCGACCCGTTCGACGAGTTGCCCAAGGCGTTGGTCGAGCCGACCGGGTGGTCGGACGTCATTCGGGAACGAGCCGAGTTGCGCGATCGATTCGCGGACGTCGAGCCGCCGTTCTTCATCAACTCGCAGGCCGAGGTTCCCGGCATCGAAGAGATGGAGGCGGCCCGAGCCCAGCGGTTCGAGACAGCGACAGCGGGGACAGTGCTGCGCGGTGCCGGGGGTTGCTCCGGTGTGGCCCGGGGTAGAGCTCGCGTGGTGCTCGATCCTGCCGACCCGAGGGGCCTCGAACCCGGCGATGTCCTCGTCGCCCCGTTGACCGATCCTGCATGGACTCCGCTGTTCCTTCCTGCCGCGGCGGTGGTGGTCAACGTCGGAGCATTGATGAGTCACGCGATCATCGTGTCGCGCGAGCTCGGCATCCCCTGTGCCGTCAGTGTCGAAGGCGCAACGGAGCGCATCGCCGACGGCGACATGATCGAGGTCGACGGTTCTGCCGGCACCGTGACGATCCTGCCGCGATGATCGAACGCGAGATCAAACTGGCCGCGGACGTCGGCATGGTCATGCCCGACTTCGGCGACGTGGTCGCCGACGTTTCGGTGGGACCGGTGTCTGCCCTCCATCTCGATGCCGTGTACTACGACACTCCCACCTTGTCGCTCGCCCGCGCGGGCATCACCTTGCGCGCCCGCACCGGCGAACCGGGCCCGGTGTGGACGTTGAAGCTGCCCACGCCGGAGGACGGCGACGCGATGGCGCGCCACGAGTTCACGTTCGACGAGCCGCTCGGCTCGGTCCCTGTCGAGGCCCGATTCGCGGCGCGCGCTCACGTGAGATCGCAGTCGTTGGGCCCCGTTGTGCTGCTGCACACCGAGCGTGCCGAGTTCACGATCTCCGTGGCGGGCTCGGAACAGGTGAAGGTGTGCGACGATGTCGTCACGGTCGAGGGCGGCGCGGCGCCGGCGACCGAGTTCCGTGAGATCGAGGTCGAGTTCTCCGAGGACGGGGGAGATCCGGCGGTCGTCGAGGCGGTGCTGACGCGTCTGAAGGCAGTGGGGTGTCATCAGCAGGACGACCCGCTGCCGAAAGCGCTGCGCGCCCTTGGTGCCCGCGCATTCGATCCGCCTGACGTCGTGGTGGTGAGTGTCGACAAGCACGCAACGGTTCGGCAGTTGGTGCGAAGCGCGCTCAGCCGGTCCGTGTTGCAACTGATCGACCACCATGCCGGTGTGTGGCTGACGCCCGGCGCCGAGGAGCTCCACCAGTTCCGTGTCGCCACCCGCCGTCTGCGGTCGGACCTGCGAAGCCTTGCACCGTTGCTCGATCGCCACTGGACGACGTTCGTTCGCGACGAGTTGCGATGGTTGGGCGGCGAGGTCGGCCGGGCACGCGATGCCGATGTGCTCGTCGAGCGCCTGGAGTCTCAGGTGGAACGCTTGGCACCCGAGGACGCGAAGATGGCCCAACGGTTGCTCGACCGAGCTTCCAACGACGCGGCCGAGGCCCGCCGACACGTCACGGCGGCGATGTCGGCCGATCGCTATCTGGCGTTGCTCGATGTGCTCGTCGAGGCGGCCACCGACCCACGCCTTGCCGTCGAGCCGACCGACATGGCCGATCTGCCGAGCCGCGACTTCGTCGCCGACATCGTCCGCAAGCCATGGAAGCGCCTCGCTCGCTCGGTCAAGGCGTTGGAGCCCTATTCGCCGGATGCCGTGTACCACGCCGTGCGCATCAAGTCGAAGCGCGCCAGGTACGCCGCGGAGGCGGTCGCCCCTGTCGCTGGTCGTGACGCCCGCCGCTTCGCGGACGCGATCGCCGAGGTGCAAACGGTGCTCGGTGAGCACCACGATGCGGCAGTCGCCGAGGCCTGGCTGCGAGCGGCAGCAAAGGCCGTCCCATCGACACGGCTCGTCGCCGGTGAGCTGATCGAGATGGAGCGCGAAGATCGGGCCCGGCTGCGCAAGGAGTTCACCGACGT
>Ga0105242_10004655_pt1 | contig 10631 bp, 13 predicted proteins | sample KBSM24metaG_FD_81521 | JGI IMG/M metagenome (GOLD analysis project Ga0105242, IMG submission 81521) | Miscanthus rhizosphere microbial communities from Kellogg Biological Station, Michigan, USA - KBS M2-4 metaG | ecosystem: Host-associated > Plants > Roots > Rhizosphere > Soil | place... | reverse complement strand
CTTGCGCGTAGCTACCTCATCGGAGGCACACGCAGATGCACAAAACTCCCTTCGTCGATCCACGGCAGCTGATCTTTCGCGGCCTGCCCGGCATCGATCTCGTGTTTCTCCTGGCCCTCGGCGTCGCTGGGCTGGCCGCCTGCCTCGTGATCGGACTCCGCTAGTCCCGCGCTGGCCTCGCGCTTCGTCCATTGCATCCTGAGGTGTTCCAGGGAGACTATCTCTCCGGGCGGATGCACCTGGAGAAGCCATGGACTCGCAACCAACTCCACCAAGCAATCGATACGTGCTGGGCAGCGATGCTCAGGAACTGGATCGGCTGGATCGACAGGCAGCGTTCATCGCCCCGGCGACCCAACTGCTCCTCCAGGCCGCCGGGCTTTCAGCCGGCATGCGCGTGCTCGATCTCGGCACCGGGCTTGGCCACGTGGCACGGCTGGCAGGTGGACTGGTCGGCCCCACCGGCTCGGTCGTCGGCGTCGATCGAGCCGCTCAAGCGCTGGCCGTCGCCCGTCAGCGCGTAGAGGCGTCCCAGGAGACGCACCTCTCGTTCGTCGAGGGCGACGTCGTCAACTGGCGGGGCGGCGAACCGTTCGATGCGATTGTCGCCAGGCTCCTGCTCTTCCATCTTGCCGATCCGGCAGTGGCGGTGCGTCATCATCTGCAGAACCTTCGCCCGGGCGGACTGTTCGTCGCCGTGGACTTCGACATCGGCGCGCTGCGCGCGGAACCGCCGGTCAGTCTCGTGGACGAAGGGACCGGGTGGGTCACGCAGGCGTTCAGCGCCGCCGGCGCGTCTCCCATGATTGGGGCGAGGCTCGGGCCGATTCTGACGCAGGGCGGACTCGACGGCGTGAAGACCTTCGGCGTCCAGGCGTATCTGCCGCCGCACGATCCGGCGGGACCCGCGATGCTCGCGGGCGTGGTCCGCAGCCTCGCCGGCGAGATCACGCGGCGGGGGATCGCCACTGCCGAGCAGGTGGACATCGCCACGCTGGAACGGCGGATTGCCGATGAGCTCAATCGCCACGACGCCGTCCTCCTGCCGCCGACGGTCGTGGGCGCGTGGGGCCGGCGGCCGAACAGCGTGTAGCGCGCTCTCGACGGATTATTTCGTCGCGGCCAACAGGTCCAGCAGTGCCGCGGCCACCGCGTCCGGCTTCTCGTGCGGGACGAAATGTCCGGCGCCTTCCACGATGCGCTTGTCGATGAGCTTCGGCAGGACGGCGCGCTCGGCCACCGTGATCGCGGCGTCCGGGCGCCCGAACGCATCGTCTCCGCCATGCATGGCGATGGCCGGAACGGCGATCGGCGGTCTCTTCGCCAGCTGCTGCTCGGTGTCGATGAACCGCGGCTCGCCCGGCGCATTGAAATTGCGGTGCCGGTACGAGTGGATCACGCAATCGACGAAGTCCGGGTTGTCGAAGGAGGCCGCGGTGAGGTTGAAGGTCGCCTCGTCGAACCGCCAGGTCGGCGACCATTCCCGCCACATCAGCTCGCACAGTCCCCGTCGGTTCTGTTCCAGACCGGCGCGGCCGGCGGCCGTGTTGAAGTACCACTGATACCAGAGCCGGCGGACCGCCTCCGGTGCGCCGGCGCGCGCCGGCGTCACCGTGTTCTGAATCGTGTAGCCGCCAATCAGCAGCGCCGCGCGCACCCGATCGGGATGGAGCGCCGACGCGACGCACGCGGCGCGGCCGCCCCAATCGAAGCCGGCCAGAGCGAAGCGCGGCAGCCTGAGCGCGTCCGCGAAATCAATCACGTCCTGCCCGATCGCGGCCTGCTCCGCCGTGCGCGCAACCGCGGCATCCAGGAATCGCGTCGGGCCGTAGCCGCGCAGGTAAACGGCGAGCGCCCGGTACCCGGCCCTGGCGAGCGCGGGAGCCACGCCGTCGTATGCGTGCGCGTCGTCTGGAAAACCGTGGAGGAGGATGACTGGAAAGCCGGCGGCATTACCGCTTTCGTGATACCCGATTTCCAGAGTGTTCGTGCGGACCTTGCTGAGCGTGGGCACCGGCGGCGTCTGCGCCTCGGCGCCTTCGAAAGATGCCGCGGCCATCAAGCCCGCCGCGCCCTGAATGAACAGTCGGCGATTCATGAATCCCCTTGGTCGCTGAGTTTGCCCTTTTTTTCGTGCAGATACCGCTTCGCCAGACGGCTCATTGATGTATAATACATACATGAATCGTTAATTAGGCTGGAAATTAGGGGAAAACGATGGATTTCGGGATCTTGTTGCTTCGTTCGGTCGTCGGTTTGACCATGGCGGCGCATGGCGCGCAGAAGCTGTTTGGCTGGTTCGGAGGTCCGGGACTCGACAAGGTCGCGGTGGGCTTCGAACAGCTTGGCTTCGCCGCGCGGCGTCAGCGCGGCGCAACGCAGGCATCCAGCTGATCACATCGCCGCTCGTGCGAGGAGGCACCATGTCCATACGTCGACGCATCACGCGCACGGTCGATACGCCGGCGCTCGCTCCCGGTTTCATTGGCGCGGGGCACCTCATGACCCCCGTCCTGTCGATCGACGACTACGCGCTGAACGACCCGTTCATCATGCTCGCCGACGATCATCTCGATCTCGGCGACCGTCCGGTTGGCGGACCCCATCCTCACGCCGGCTTCGAAACGGTGACGCTGCTGATCGACGGCGAGATTTTCGATCGCGACGAAGGCGGCACGATCAGGGCCGGCGAAGTGCAGTGGATGACGGCGGGCAGCGGAATCATCCACGGGGAGAACGTCGCCACACGCGGCAAGGTACGGCTGCTCCAGCTCTGGCTGGTGCTGCCCAGGAGCGAACGTTGGGCAACGCCTGGTTTTCAGGATATCCACGACGCTGCGATCCCGGTGCGCCGTGAACCCGGCGCGACCGTACGTGTTTACAGCGGCACCTCCGGCACTGCGCGCGGCCCGGCGCGCAATCACGTACCGGTCACGATCGTGGAGGCTGTGCTGGAGCCAGGCGCTTCAGTTGAACAGGCGCTGCCGGCGTCGTATAACGGATTCGTGTATCCAATCAGTGGAGATGTTCTCGCAGGCGACGATCTCTTGCCGTTGCAGGTCGGTCAGGTCGGATGGCTGGATCGTCCCGCCTCCCAGGGCGAGACGGTGCTGCGGTTGTCGGCGGGACCTGCCGGAGCGCGTCTCGTGCTCTACGCCGGCGAGCCGCAACACGACCCGATCGTCTCGCACGGACCGTTCATTGCCGATACGCGCGACGATATCGTCCGACTGTTCGCAGAATATCGCAGCAACCGGTTCATTCGTCTGAGTGAGCTGGCGCATGCGCACGGAGGAAGAGCATGACGATCCTGCTTTGGGTGTTCCAGATACTCCTCGCGGTGGCGTTCTTTGCTCACGGATGGTTGCTGCTCGCGCCGCCAGCGGCGATCGTCGACCAGATGAACGCGTCGCTCCCGCGCTGGTTTCAGATCTCGCTCGGAGTCGCCGAGATACTGGCGACGGTGGGGCTGACACTGCCCGCGTTCACGCGCATTCAGCCGTGGCTAGTACCCACCGCGGCCGCCGGCGTCATGATCGTGATGGTCTGCGCCACGGTGTTCCACCTCTCGCGTGGCGAGCTGAGTTCGGCCGCCACCACTCTCGTGCTGCTGGCGATGGCCACCTTCGTCGCCTACATGCGCTGGCGGGTCGTGCCGATCCGCCCTCGACGCTTCGCATAAGGAGCCTGTCTACGGCGGCGACAGGCGCTTCAGCCACGTTTCGTAGCGCTGCAGCAGCGAGGTCAGCCATGCCGTCACCGAGGCCGCGCCGCGCGTCGGCTGGTCCGCTCGAACCGCGCGATGTCCGCCGCCGCGACCGCTTTGATCCGTTGCATTGCCAGCCCGGCGGCGGCCAGCTGGTCGGGCTCGGCGTCCGCCAATGCGCCGCGGGCGCCGGCTGGAAGGCTGACGGCGCGCCGGCCGTCAGCGACGACATCACGATCGGCAACGCACCGGCTCTCCAATCTTGCGCGGCCATGGGCTGCTCCTTCGTCCGGTTTCATCGCAGCAGATCGCCGCTGGCTCGCTCCATTTGATCTTCTAATGGAAAGACGTATACTGCGGCGTCATGGCCGGCAAGCCTCGCGTCGATGTGCTCCAGGGCACGCTCGACATGATCGTGCTGCAAACGCTGCTGACGCTGGGCCCGTCCCACGGCTACGCGATCGCCGCGCGGCTGGAGCAGGTCTCCCACGGCAGCCTGCGTCTCAACATGGGGACGCTGTATCCGGCATTGATGCGACTGGAGCAGCGGGGCCTCATTCGCGGCAAGTGGGTCGTCACCGAGAGCAGCCGCAACGCGCGCTCCTACCGGCTCACCGCAGCCGGCAAGCGCCAGCTCTCGGCCGAACGTGACGGCTGGGAGCGGATGGCGTCGATCATCCATCTCCTGCTGCGCGGCGAAGGTTGAGCGGAGGATCGCATGCTGCTGATTCGCGAGTGGTTCAGTCGCATCCTCGGCGCCTTTCGTGGCGGCCGCAGCGACCACGATCTCGAAGCCGAGCTCGGGTCGCACCTCGAGATGTCGAGCGACGAGGCCCGGCGCCGGGCCGGCGGCTCTGAGGCCGTCCCGCCACCCTCCTCGATGCGCGCTGCGGGGCTTGCGCAGGCCATGGACGCGCTCCGCGATCAGCGAAGCGTGCCCTGGCTCGACGACGTGGTCCAGGACGTCCGATACGCGTGCCGCGGCATGGTCCGGAACAGGGGTTTCGCGGCCACCGCGCTGATCACCCTCGCGGTCGGCGTGGCGATGACGGCCACGGTGTTCTCGGTCGTCGACAACGTACTGCTCAAGCCCCTCCCCTTCCCGGCCGCGGACCGGCTCGTGCGCGTGTGGGAGGAGCACCCCGGAGGGACGCCGATCACGAACGACCGATGGTTGAGCAATCGCACCTTCTGGGCGTGGCTGGACCACCCGCGCACCATCGACGTCCTCGGCGGCTTCGGCACCTACGAATACACCGTCGCGATCGACGACGACAGCGTTCGGATGTTCGGCGCCGAAGGATCGCCGCAGCTGCTGGGCGCGGTCGGCGCGAAGGTCGTGGCCGGGCGACTGTTCTCGGACGAGGAAGCCGAACAAGGCGCCGACCGGGTCGTGCTGGTCGGTGAATCGATGTGGAGAGATTTGCTCGCGTCGGATCCGCACGTCATCGGCCGATCGATCCGTATCGACGACGAACCAAGGACGGTGGTCGGCGTGGTCGCCGCGGACTTTGCGTTTCCGGACCGGCGGGCCCGATTCTGGCTGCCGTATGTAGTGCCGCGCGTCTCCACCGATCCGAAGTTGAATCAACGGACGTCGGGCCTCAGCACGATCGGCCGCCTGGCCCCGGGTGCGACCGCGGCGCAGGCCGAAGCGGAAGGAACGGTTGCCGCGCGCAGCGTCCCGATCACGATGTCGACCGAGTTGTTCTTTGGCAAGGGCGGCCCGCCGGTCGTGCACGCCGTCTCGCTTCTGGCGGATCAAACCGCGACCGTGCGGCCCGCGCTGTGGGTGCTCGCGGCGGCGGCCAGCTGCATCCTGTTGATCGCCTGCGCCAACGTGGCCAACCTGCTGTTGTCGCGCGGCGTCGCCCGCCAGCGCGAGCTCGCCGTCCGCGCGGCGATTGGCGCCGGCCGGCGCCGCCTGGCTCGCCAGCTGATCACCGAAGCCGCGCTGTGCGCCGTGCTCGGCACGATCGGAGGGTTGGCGATTACCTGGGCGCTGGTGCGCGTGCTGCCGGCGATGGCGCCCGCGCGATTCCCCCGGCTGGAGGAGGTCCACGTCAACCTGCGCGTGCTGGCGCTCGCGGCAGCCAGTGCTGTCGTGGCGACGCTCGCGTCGGGACTTGTCCCCGCGATTCGTGGGGCGCGGCTCGATCTCTTCGAGTCGCTGCACGGTGGCGGCGCTGCGAGCGCGGGCGGATCCCGGGTCAACCGGTACCGCGATCTCCTGCTCGGCGCCGAGGCCGCCTTCGCCGCGCTCCTGCTGGTCGGGGCGGCATTGTTCGCCCGCAGCCTGATCCGCTTGACGCATGTCGATCCCGGCTACACCGCTGACCAGGTCTTGACGGCGCGCGCCCTCCTGCCCCGCAGTGCATCGCCGGACCGGACCTCGAATCTCATCGATCGCGTGTTGACCGCGTCTCGCTCGCTCCCGGGCATCACCGCCGCCGGCGCAGGGACGATGATGCCGCTCTTGCCCAATACGGCGATGACCACGTTCAGGATTCCGGCGGCCGTCGCCGCTGAGGGCCTGATCCAGACCCGCCAGGTCACCTACATCGTCACGCCTGGGTACGCGGAGGCGATCGGACTCCGGTTGCAGCAAGGCCGGCTCTTCAATGCGGGTGATGTCGGCGCCGGCATCCGCCCGATGATCGTCAACGACGAATTCGTCCGCCGATACTTTCCGCAAGCGACGATGATCGGGCGGCGATTCAGGAACCTGTACCCGAGCGACCCGCCCATGGATACCGAGATTGTCGGCGTCGTCGCCGCCGTCCTGAAGGATGGCAACGACCGCCGGCCGGAACCCGAGGTGTATTTCGTTCACGGCACCGGCAATCGCCGCATCGTCGGGACGGTCAATTTCGTCATGCGTACGTCGGTCGATCCGTCGACGGTCACCGCGGCGGTCCGAGGAGTGATTCACGAGACCGATCGCACGGCGACCATCGGAACCGTCGAGCCGCTGGCGGACAAGGTTTCGACGTCGATCGCGCAGCCGCGGTTCGCCACGACGGTGCTGGTCGCGTTCGCGGGGACGGCGCTGTTGCTGGCCTCGATTGGCCTCTATGGGGTGCTGTCGTATGCCGTCTCGCAGCGGCGCCGCGAGCTCGGTGTTCGCGCGGCCCTGGGCGCCTCGCGTGTCCAGCTGCTGTATCTCATTCTGACGGAAGGTTTGTCAGTGACGCTGATGGGTTTGGCGGTCGGGTTGGTCGCATCGGCGGCGCTCACGCGGTTCATGCAGGCGGCACTGTTCGGCGTGGGCCCTCTCGACGCGACATCCTTCGCGGCGGCGCCTGTCGCCCTGATCGTCGTCGCCATGGCCGCGTGTCTTCGACCGGCGATCCATGCCGCATCCGTCGATCCGGCGCAGGCCCTCAGAACCGAATAGCTCGCATCTGCTCTTCGCCGGTCGCATACCGCTCGGCTTCGCTTCGCGTGGCCGTCCATTTGCATCCCTTCGACCCGCTGCTGTGAGCGTCCAGAACGACGCTCATCAATTGCGAGGTCACAGAATGCGTGGACGACGCTGGCCGATCTGGATTCTTCTCTTCACGTTCGCCGGTGCCATCGATGCGCGCGGCGAGGAAACCATCGTGTTTTTCCGTCACGGGGAGAAACCGGCCGCGGGAAACGGTCAGCTCACCTGTCAGGGATTGAATCGCGCGCTGGCGCTGCCCAGCGTGCTCATCAACCAGTTCGGCATGCCGAGCTACGCGTACGCGCCCAATCCTGCCGTGAAGATTTTGGATCCGGCCGGCTCGTTCTATTACGTGCGTCCGCTGGCGACGCTCGAACCGGTGGCGATTCGCGCGGGGATCTCGGTGAATACGAACTACGGATACAACAACATCACCGGCCTGCAGTCGGTGCTCATCAACTCCGCGAAGGCCAACGTCACCGTGTTCGTCTCATGGGAGCACGAGTACCTCGTCAAGATCGTCCAGAGCATCATGAACAAGTACGGCGGCGGAGCCGCGGTGCCCGCGTGGGTCACCGGCGACTACGACAGCCTCTACATCGTGCACGTGAACTACGCCGCCAGCGGCATCGACGCGTGGTTCGAGCACGCTCACGAGGGGCTGAACGGTCAGCCGACGACCTGTCCGGCCGGATGATTCACTCCCGTCCCGCGAACCAGGTCGCGACGACGGCGCACAACAGGACCATCGGCGCGAGCGCGAACCCGACGGCGTGCATGACGAAGATGTCCACGAGCATCGCGCCAATCATCGTGCACACCAGCATCGCGGCGCCGAGCGTCCGCGTCCACCTCGTCAGCAGCAGCACCGCGCCGGTCACCTGGATCGCTCCGGTGACGTAACGGAACCACTGCCCGAACCCAATCTGCTCGAAGATCTTGAACCACTCGCCGCGCGGGTCGTTGTTGAATTTCGTGATGCCGATGAGCAGGAACACCAGGACCACGGGGATGCGAATCACCCAGGTCTTGAACACGTCGATCGCGCCTCGCCGCTCCTCGACCAGGAACGTCAGTTCCGGTGCAGCCGGCATCACTCCTCCCGCGCGCGATACACCAGCACCGAGAGGCCCAGCAGGGCGGCCGGCCCGGCGAGCAGGATCATCATGGGCCCCAGCGGCGGCGGCACCGCGACGCCGGCGACGAGGATCACGCTGCCGAGCGCGACAACCAGGTAACCGGCGATCCGATGCGTCTGCATCCACGCGGCCCGATCGGAGAGCGTCCGGGAGGTGCGGATGCCGATCGCCAGGTTCGGACGCGTTCGAGGGAGGAGGTTGCCAATCCCGATCATCGTCAGCCCCAGGAGCGTGGGGACGAGGTGAGCCGCCCACGCCCTGCCCCGCAGCACCCCCAGCAGCCCAATGAGCACGACCGCGTGCACGCCCATCAGGAAACAGACGAACCGCAGCATGACGGCATCGTAGGCGGCCAAGGCCGGGGACGTGTTGACATCATCGACCGGGTGGCGGACGCACAGTCCTCTGAGGAGGAAATAGGTGACGGCCGCCGCGGTGGGGAGCAGGAAGGCCACCATCGGCCGGCCAAGATAAATGCCGCGATCGGCCACGATCCAGGACGGCGGGATCTCGCGAGGGAGCCTCCAATACAGGGCGGCACCAAGCGCGTAACCGGCGGCGATCACCAGGACGTGAGGCGATCTCGGCGAGGCCATGTCACCCCTCTTGATGGCGGGCTCGAGGCAGCTTCCGGCTCCGGTTCGCGGCGCCGCGGACGGTGGGCCGGGTCCACTCAATCAGATGCTGGATCACATCCTGGAACACCGACGTGTTCAGCTCGTACCGGATTTCCTGGCCGTGACGCTCGGTGGCGACGAGGCCGGCGTCTCGGAGCACGGTGAGGTGCCGCGAGATGGTGGGCCAGCTGGAATGGAACTGATCGGCGATCTCGCCGGATGCCAGAGGACCGTCGCGAAGCAGCCGGAGGATGCCGCGCCGCGTCTCGTCGGCGAGGGCGCGAAAGACCCGGTTCGACGCGTTCACCGGCGCTCTCCGCGTTCTTGCATGATTAGCACATTAGCTAATTAAGCCGCGGCCTGTCAACTCGGGACGCGGGCCGATCAGCCGTTCATCCAGCCGACGATTGCAGTGAGGGTGATGGGCTGCGTCTGGGTGATGCGGACGCCGGAGCGGCTGATGAACTCCGCGCCTGAGATCTGAATCGTCGCGCGATAGCGCCCCGGCGCCCGGACCGGCAGTCCCGCCGGCGACAGCTGGATCGTGATGGTCCCGCGAGTCGGTCGCCACACATCCTCGACCAGGCCACCTGTGACGACATCGGTGCAGAAGGGAAACGACGACATCGCGCGCTCGTAGACATGCAGGCCCACGTCGAGGCCGACCGGTAGCTTCGTGAGATCGAACGTGCTGCCGGCGGCCATCCGGAGCAACTCCTCGTCGGCCTGTACCAGAATCGCCTCGGCCCGTCCGGACGTCCAGCCATACACGACGAGGTTGCTGCAGCCGTCGGCGTCGGCAGCCGCGTACGCGAGCTCAGGCCGCCGATGGACGTCGAGCACACGCTTCGGGTCGAGTTGAGGCGGCGCGTTGTGGGCGCGCGCCCACTGCGCTTCGACGCGCTTCCATTCCTGCCGCTCGGCGTCCGATTCGACGACTCCGGTCTGGCGTGCGTCCCCGGCCAGGACCGCGTACTCGGGATCGCCGTTGCCGTTAATCCGCAGGCTGACCAACTTCGACAAATCCAGCGTGCGCTCTCCAGGCGGCTCTTCACCCTCGGCCTTCGTCAACGGCTGCGTCGTCACCGAGATCAGTTCGTCGCGGACGACCTCGAAGAGCGTCCAGGTCAACGTCCAGGTGCGCGGTTGTGCGAGAGGCGTCCACCGGACGACCTCGACGAAATGCCGCCGTGTCGACAATTCCCTGCCGCCGGTCAGCTCGGTCTGGCGGATGCCCGCCAACCTGGCGTGGTGCTGCACCAACGGTAGATCGATGCGTTTGTCGGCGCCTCTGTAGGTGACCGTGGCGCCTTTGCGATCCCAGGCGATCCAATGCTCCTGATCGAGCGCAAACGTGACCGGCTCGAACCGGTCGTCGAGTCCGTTGGATGCGCTCCAGATGCAGCTTTCGAATTTCTCGCGGCCAAGCGTGCGCTGACGCTCGCCGATCAGACTCGTGGCGGCCGTGCCAAGCGGGCTGTCTGGAACCAACGTCGCCCTGATGAACAACGCGCACGCCCGCAGTGAATCCTGCGACACCCCGAGACCGCCGTCGTAGAGCACCGCCATGAAGAACTCGGCGGTGTGATCCGGCCCCCAGGGTGTTTCGGCAAGCGGCTTCAGGATCGCCGCCGCGCGTGGGTAGTCGCCGCGAAGGAGTGCGTCGACGCCGTCGGCCGTCCGTGTCTGCGCGTACGTCGAGCCAGAGATCACCACGGCAACGGCGGCGAGGAACACGCGCG
>Ga0105242_10004653_pt1 | contig 10634 bp, 8 predicted proteins | sample KBSM24metaG_FD_81521 | JGI IMG/M metagenome (GOLD analysis project Ga0105242, IMG submission 81521) | Miscanthus rhizosphere microbial communities from Kellogg Biological Station, Michigan, USA - KBS M2-4 metaG | ecosystem: Host-associated > Plants > Roots > Rhizosphere > Soil | place: Michigan... | reverse complement strand
GTGCCGATCATCGCCCTGGTCGTCGGCCCGTTGCTGCTGCGGGTGCAGGCGGCGGCCGGGCGATACCGCAAGCGCCAGGGCGGCCTCGCCGCTCAACTCGTCGACGTGATCGACGGGCTGCGCATCCTCAACGGCCTGGGCGGCAAGGAAGGCCACCTGGCCCGGTACCGGCGCAGCTCGGCTGAACTGCGCGACCTCGGCTACCGGGTCGGCCAGGTGAGCAGCTGGGTCGGCGCGCTCGGCGAAGGCCTGCCCGGCGTCTTCCTCGCGGTGGTGATCTGGGTCACCGGCCAGTCGGCGCTCACCGCGTACCGCTACGGCCGCGTCTCCGCGGTGCTGCTCTACCCGCTGTGGGTGCCGATGCTCCTCATTCCCGCCGGCCTCTTCCTCATGGCCCTCTGCATGGTGGAGACGCTCCGCCGCCAGCTTCGCGCCGCGCGGGGCCCGCGGGCCCGCCGCGACGAGGTGCCGCCCTCGCCCGAGGCCATGTGAGCGAGGCCGGGCTCGGCGCGCTGCTGATCGCGCTGATGTTCCTGCTGTTCGCGATGGGCATGGAGATCGCCCTCGCCATGGGCATCGTGGGCGTCCTGGGGCTGCTCTACCTCAAGGGCTGGACGGTAGGGCTCGGCGTGGTGGGCTCCATCGCGTGGTCCAACGCCACCAGCTTCACCTTCGTGGCCGTGCCCCTCTTCGTGTTCATGAGCGGGATCCTCTTGCACTCCGGCATCGGCAAGGGCCTCTTCACCGCGGTGGCGCGCTGGGTGGGTTTTCTGCCCGGCGGGCTCGCGGTGGCCAGCATCTTCTCCTGCGCCATCTTCGCGGCGGTGTCGGGCTCCAGCGTGGCCACCGCCGCCACCATCGGCATGATCGCCATTCCCGAGATGGAGCGCCGGGGCTACGCCAAGCCGCTCATCATCGGCTCCATCGCCGCGGGCGGGACGCTCGGCATCCTCATCCCGCCCTCGGTGCCCATGATCATCTACGGCGTGATGACGGAGACCTCGGTCGGCCACCTCTACATGGCCGGCATCATCCCCGGCATCGTGCTGGCGCTGCTCTTCGCGGGCTGGGTGATGGGCTATGCCGCGTACTGGCCGGAGTCGGCGCCGCGCATGGCGTCGGACCGCGGGACGTTCAGAGAGAAGCTGAGGTCGTTCGGCGAGGTGGCGCCGGTGGCCATCCTCATCTTCACCGTGCTCGGCTCCATGTATCTCGGCATCGTGACGCCGACGGAGGCGGCCGCGCTCGGCACCGTGGTGGCCCTGATGCTGGCCCGCTGGTACGGCCACCTCAGCTGGGCCACGTTGAACCAGGCGTTCCAGGAGACGGTGCGCACCACCGCCATGGTCATGCTCATCATCGTCTTCGCGGCGATCTTCTCCCACGTGATCGCGCTCCTCGGCGCGCCGAAGGCGCTGCTGACCCTGGTCACCGGGCTGGGGCTGCCCAAGTGGGCCTTCTTCTCCGCGGTGTTCGCCTTCCTCCTCGTGATCGCCTACGCGCTGGAGGAGCTGTCCGTGATGATCATCCTGCTCCCCATCCTCTTCCCGCTCATCACCGGGCTCGGCTTCGACCCGGTATGGTTCGGCATCATCATGGTGGTGTGGCTGGAGATCGGGTTCATCACCCCGCCGGTGGGGCTGAACCTCTTCGTGATCCAGAACCTGATGCCGGGCTGTCGCGCCCGGGACATCACCGTCGGCACCACTCCCTACGTCGTGCTGATGATCGTGCTGGTGGCGCTGCTCTTCGCCTTCCCGGATCTCGCACTGTGGCTGCCCCGGCAGATGATGACGGGGCCGCGCTGACGCGCGCTCAGCGGCTCCGGCCGCCGCGCCGGCGGCGGGCCGCCACGCGGTCGTCGTCCTCGGAGGCGGGCGCCGCGCCGGCCATCACCGAGGACAGGTTGGCGTCCCGCAGCGGGCGGCCGATATGGTCGCGGATCCACCGGGCGTCCCACCACTCGAGCGGCGTCACCGGGATGCCGTGGATCAGGACCTCATAGTGGAGGTGGTCGCCGACGGCGAGCCCGGTGGAGCCGGTGCGGCCCAGCTCCTGCCCCTTCTCCACCTTGTCGCCTTCCTTGACCGAGAGCGAGGAGAGGTGGGCGTAGAGCGTCTGCAGTCCCCAGCCGTGGTCCAGGACCACCGTGGTGCCGTAGATGGTGAGCGGCGCCGCGAAGACGACCACGCCGGAGTTGGCGGCGGGAACCGGGCTGTGCCGGCTGGAAGCGAGATCGAAGCCCAGGTGCACCTGCACGTCCACTTCCTGACCCTGGTAACGGTACGAGCGCGTCTCCGCGAAGTTCGAGAACACCTTGGTATTGCGCGGCTGCACGAAGGCGCCCTCCCACAGGGGACGGGGCTGGCTGCGGGCGGCGAGCTCGCGCTTGGTCTGCTCCGCGGCCTTGCGCTGGTCGCGGTTGATCCGGAGAAAGGCGGGAACGAGCTCGGCGGGGCCCGCGTTCGCCTTCTCGGGAAGGAGCTCCGCCACCTTGTCCCGGAGAAACTCCTCCTTCAGCTCGATGGTGTCGCGGGGGAAGCGCTTCGCCTTGATCTCGGCCGGCACGCCGCGCGTCACCGAGTTGCCCGCCTCGTCCTGGGCCAGCACGCTCACGCTGGCGCGGGCGGCCAGGTCCCACGGCAGCGCGAGCATCGCCACCATCACGCCGGTGCCCTCGGGGCCGGCGGGCACGGCGGGAAAGAAGACGCCGCCGGCATTCACGCCCACGCGCGAGGCGCCCCGGGCGCGCAGCGCCACCAGCCCGCCGCCGCCCTGGGCGAGATAGCGGGTGCTCCCCAGCACCTCCAGCGTGGGCGGCGTGAAGTCGAGCGTGACGGGGACGGTGAGCACCGGCCGGTCGTCGACGCGGAGGAGGCGCCAGAAGTTATCGCGCGCGCGGACCTCCAGCGTCGCCTGTCCCTCGCGCAACCCGGTGGCCCGCCCTTCCACCGTGAGATCGAGGCGCTGCTCGGCGGGAGCGCCGGTGAAGGTGGGACTGGCCAGGATCGCGCGGCCCTGACCTTGCACCAGCCGCAGCTCCGCGCTCACCAGGCCGCCCCTCGCCGCGCGCAGCACCACGGTGAGCGGGGTCTTCACCCCGAGAAAGCGCGGAGTGGGCACGAGCTCGGCCTGGACGCTGGGAACGGTTTGCCGCCAGGCGAGGACCGACACGCCCCCCACGATCGCGAGCGCGGGGATGAGCACGAGGAACAGCCAGAATTTCGCGCCGGGGCGTGCCACCGACCGATCATACCGACCCCTCCGGGAGCCGTCAATTTCCGTGATAGAAGAGGCCATGCTCGGGCGCGCGCTCCACGCGGCAGCGGCGGTGGGATTCGGCGCCAGCGCGCTCATGCATCTGGCGAGCTTCACCCCGCTGGGAGAGCGGATTGGCGACGCCTGGGTGCTGGCGCTGTTTCTCGGCGCGTTCGGCCTCCTCGGCGCCATGCTGGTCCGGCTGCGCGGCGGTGACACGCCGGCGCGGGACTGGAAGCACCTCCGGATCTACGACTGGCGGGCGCTCGCCCGACGCGTGCCGCTACCGCTCCGCGCCCTGGTGGCCGCCACCGCCGCCTACTCGGTGCTGAACTTCGGCCTGTCGCTCCTGTCCGAGGCCGGGTCCGTTCGCATCGCCTCGGGCCAGCTACTCCTGTTCTACCTGATCCCGCTGGTCTATTTTCGCTTCGTGGATCCCGCGCGGCCCGCCAATTGATGGCATACGTGCGCCGGCGACGGGTGGCGTGCTACGGTCCCGACCATGTCCGGCCCGAGGCCGTGATGGAGCGACGCACCTTCCTGGCGCTGGTCTCAGGCACTCTTCTCGCCGCGCCGCGCGCCGCCCAGGCGCAGCCACCGCCGCGGATAGGGTTCCTGAGTGCAAACTCCCGCGCGGCGATGGCGGCGCGCACCGACGCCTTCCGGCAAGGTCTGGGCGAGCTGGGGTACGTGGAAGGCCGAAACATCCTCATTGAATACCAATATGCGGCGGGAAGGCTCGATCGGCTCCCCGCGCTCGCGGCCGACCTGGTGCGTCTGAAGGTCGCCGTCATCGTCACGGAGGGCACCACCGCGACTCGTTTTGCCAAGGAAGCCACTTCGACGATTCCCATCGTCATGGCGCAGGATCCGGATCCGGTTGGAACCGGGTTCGTTGCCAGTCTTGCACGGCCGGGCGGAAACATCACCGGACTGTCCAACTTTCGCCCGGAGCTCGGCGGAAAACGACTGGAGCTTCTCAAGGAGGCGGTTCCCAAGCTCGCCCGCGTAGCCGTCCTCGGCACTTCGACCACCCCGGGCACCCCGCAATCTTTAAAAGAGACCGAACGCGCCTCGAATGCACTCGGGGTGCAGCTTCAATACCTGGACGTACTCGGTTCCAAGGACATCGAGACGGTCTTCGGGGTCGCGAGCAAGGGAGGCGCTGATGCCGTCCTCGTGCTCGGGAGCCCGTTCCTCCTTTCTAACCGCACGCAGACTACCGACCTCGCGGCAAAGAGCCGGCTCCCGGCGATCTACTACACCGCAGAGTTCGTTCAAGACGGCGGGCTCATGAGCTACGGCGTGAGCAGTGCCGATCTGTTCCGGCGCGCGGCCGGCTATGTGGATCGGATCTTGAAGGGCGCGAGGCCCGGCGACCTTCCCATCGAGCAGCCCACCAAGTTCGAGCTGGTCATCAATCTCAGGACCGCCAAAGCGCTGGGCCTCACGATCCCTCAGCCGCTACAGCTGCGGGCGGATCGGGTGATGGAGTGACGGAGGGACGCTGGCCGTGATGGAGCGACGCGCCTTCCTGGCGATGGTCGGCGGTGGCCTCCTCGCCGCGCCGCCCGCCGCCGAGGCGCAGCTGGCATCCAAGGTGTACCGGATCGGTCTTCTTGCGACCGGCACGCCCGCCGATACATCTTCCCGCCTCGAGACCTTTCGGCAAGCGCTGAGAGACCTGGGGTATGTGGAGGGTCGGAACCTCGCGATCGAGTCCCGCTGGGGCGAGGGACGGGCCGAGCGGTTCTCCGACCTCGCCGTCGCGCTCGTGGGTCTCAAGGTCGATATGATCGTGGCAACAAGTACCCCGGCGGCCCTCGCCGCAAAAGAGGCTTCCAGCACGATCCCCATCGTCTTCGTTACGGCCGCCGACCCGGTGGGCTCGGGGCTGGTGGCCGGCATCGCTCGCCCGGGCGGGAACGTAACGGGGGTCTCGCTCCTCGCCCCTGAGATGGTGGCGAGGCAAATGCAGCTCCTCAAGGAGGCCGTGCCTAAAGTTTCACACGTCGCGGTGCTCGCGAATCCGACCCTCAAATACAACCCGTCCCTGGTCAAGGAGGCGGAGTCGGCGGCTCGATCGCTGAAGATACAGTCTCGAATCCTGGGGGTGTCAGGGCCCGACGCGCTCCACAGTGCCCTTTCGGCGGTCACCAAGCAACGTCCGGACGCTCTCTTCGTGCTGTTCGACCCGGTGATGTTCGGTTACCGAACGCGGATCACGGAGTTCGCGAGCAAGAACCGGCTGCCCTCGATGTACCCGCATCGAGAATATGCGGAGTCCGGTGGGCTCATGGCCTATGGGGTGGACCTCCGCGACAACTACCGGCGCGCGGCCAGCTACGCGGACAGGATCCTCAAGGGGGCGAAGCCCGGCGACCTGCCCGTGGAGCAACCGACGAGGTTTGAGCTGGTGATCAACCTCAAGACGGCCAAGGCTCTCGGTCTCACGATTCCACGGTCAGTGCTGGCGCGGGCGGATCAGGTGATCGAGTGATGGACCGAAGAACCTTCATCTCCGGCGTCAGCGTCGGCCTCCTCGCCGCGCCGCTCGCCGCCCAGGCGCAGCCGGCGGGGAAGGCGTGGCGAATCGGTGTGCTCTCGGCGGGTTCGTCTTCCGCTACTAGGGAGGCCAACATCGACGCGTTCAAACAAGGGCTCCGCGAGCTCGGCTATGTGGAAGGTCATAACATCGTGATTGAGTCCCGATGGGGGGCGGGGAAGTACGAAAGCCTCCGGGGCCTTGCTGCCGAGCTGGTCCGTCTGAAAATGGACGTCATTGTCACGGTGGCGGTGCCAGCGATCCGGGCGGCCAAGGAAGCGACCAGTACGATCCCCATCGTCATGGCGGTCGTTGTTAATCCGGTGGCGACTGGTCTCGTTGCCAGCTTCGCGCGGCCGGGAGGGAACATCACCGGGCTGTCGGTGAGGACCCCTGAGCTGGTGGGTAAGCAGTTGGGGATGCTCAAGGAGATCGTTCCCAAGGCCTCACGGGTGGCTGTCCTCTGGAATCCCGAGAATCCAGGCAACCTTCCGCAATTGAGAGCGGCGGAGCTTGCGGCCCAAACATTGGGGATGCGACTGCAATCCCTGGAGGCGCGCAGCCCTCGTGAGATCGACGCCGCCTTTGCGGCGATGACCGAGGAGGCGGCAGGCGCGGTCGTCGTCCTCGGAGACGTGATGTTCATCGATCAGCGGACACGTATCGCAGAGCTCGCGGCGACCCGCCGTCTGCCGGCCGTGTATGGGCAAGTGGAGCATGTGGCGTCCGGCGGCCTGATGGCCTACGCCCCGAGTTTCCGCGACAACTACCGTCGTGCCGCGGTCTACGTCGACAAGATCCTCAAAGGCGCCAAGCCCGGCGACCTTCCCATCGAGCAGGCGGCCAAGTTCACGCTGGTCATCAACCTCAAGACCGCCAAGACGCTCGGCCTGACGATCCCGCCGACGCTGCTCCTGCAGGCGGATCAGGTGATCGAGTGACCGAGGCTCGGACTACGAAGTCAGGACGTTAGCGCGCGCTATGTCCTCCAGGGCCCGGGCATTTGACACCCGGACGCCCCTTCTTATAGAGTGATGCGGGTTTGTACCCGAAAGCACAACCATGTCCCGACTCGTCTGGCTGATTCCGCTCTTCCCGCTCCTCGGTAGCGCGGTCAACGCGCTCTTCGGGCGGGTCGTCGGGCATCAGGCGCACTGGATCGCCGTCCCCGCGCTGGCCGCCTCCTTCCTCGCCTCGTGCGCCGTCTTCGCGCGCGTCTGGTCGGGCGAGACCTTCGTGGGCGAGCTGTTCCCGTGGATCGCCGCCGGCACGTTCAAGGCCGGGCTCACCGTGCAGGTGGACCAGCTCACCGCGGTGATGCTGCTGGTGGTGACCGGGGTGGGCTTCCTCATCCATCTCTACTCCGCCGGCTACATGCACGGCGATCCGGGCTACGCCCGCTTCTTCACCTATCTGAACCTCTTCGTGTTCTCGATGGTGATGCTGGTGCTGGCGGGCAACTTCCTCGTCCTCTACGTCTTCTGGGAGGCGGTGGGCCTCTGCTCGTACCTCCTCATCGGCTTCTGGTACGAGAAGAAGTCCGCCGCCGACGCGGGCAAGAAGGCCTTCATCGTGAACCGGGTGGGGGACTTCGGCTTCGGGCTGGGCATCATGCTGATCTGGGTCACCTTCGGCACCCTCGACTACGGCGCCGTATTCGGCAAGGCGGACGCCTCGGTGAGCGTGGGGACCTATACCGCCATCGCGCTCCTTCTCTTCATGGGCGCCTGCGGCAAATCCGCCCAGCTCCCGCTCCACACCTGGCTGCCCGACGCGATGGAAGGCCCCACGCCGGTGTCGGCGCTCATTCACGCCGCCACCATGGTGACGGCGGGGGTGTACATGGTGGCGCGGTGTCACAAGCTCTTCGAGATGGCGCCGGTGTCGCTGGAGGTGGTGGCCTGGGTGGGCGGGATCACCGCGCTCTTCGCCGCCACCATCGGCCTCGTGCAGACCGACATCAAGCGCGTGCTCGCCTATTCCACCATCAGCCAGCTCGGCTACATGTTCGTGGGCGTCGGGGTAGGGGCGTACGCGGCGGGCATCTTCCACCTGGTCACCCACGCCTTCTTCAAGGCGCTCCTCTTCCTCGGCGCGGGGAGCGTGATCCACGGTCTCCACGGGGAGCAGGACCTGCGCAAGATGGGCGGGCTCAAGTCGAAGATGCTCACCACCACCATCACCTTCCTGGTGGGCGCCCTGGGGCTGGCCGGCGTGCCGCCCCTGGCGGGCTTCTTCTCGAAGGACGAGATTCTCGCCGCCACCTTCTTCGAGGGGCACCGCCTCCTCTTCCTCATCCTGCTCGCGGGCGCCTTCATGACCGCCTTCTATACCTTCCGCCTGGTCATCCTCGCGTTCTTCGGGGCGCCGCGGATGAGCCAGGAAGCGCGCCGTCACGTGCACGAGTCGCCCGCGGTGATGACGCTGCCGCTGGTGGTGCTGGCGGTGCTCACCGTGGTGGCGGGCGTGGCCCTGGGCGCGCCCTCGTCGCACGGCACCGTCTTCTCCCGCTTCCTGGCGCCCGTGCTGCCGCTGGCCGAGGAGGAGCACGGCGCGGCCGGCAAGGTCATCCTCCTCGTCTCCGTGCTGGTGGCGGTGGCGGGCGTGTTCTTCGCCTGGGTGATGTACGGGCGCCGGCCGGTGAAGGCGGATGAGATCGGGGAGCCGCGCAACGCGCTCCACACGCTCCTGCTGAACAAGTACTACGTGGACGAGCTGTACGACGCCGCCATCGTGAACCCGCTCCTCCGGCTCTTCCGCTGGTCCGCGCGGGTGTTCGACCTCCGCGTGATCGACGGAATCGTCAACGGGGTGGGGAGCATGGTGGTGGGCTGGGCCCGCTCGCTCCGCCGCGTGCAGACGGGCTTCGTGATGAACTACGCGCTCACCATGCTCCTGGGCGCGCTGGCCGTGGTCGCCTTCCTCCTCGCGCGCGGCCCCCGATGAGGGGCATGCTGCTCTCGGCGGTCGTCTTCGTGCCCGCCCTCGGCGGGCTGCTCATCGCCCTGCTGCCGCGAAATCGCGAGGGCCTGGTCAAGCAGGCGGCCCTGGTGGTGGCGCTGCTCACCTTCGCGGTGTCGCTGCCCGTCTACTTCGGCTTCGACGCGCGGGTGGCCGACTACCAGTTCCAGGAGCGGCGGCCGTGGTTGCCGACGCTGGGCATCAGCTATCACCTGGGCGTGGATGGCATCAGCCTCCTCCTCGTGCTCCTGACCACCTTCCTGATGCCGCTCACGCTCCTGGCCTCCTGGCACTCCATCGAGAAGCGATGGAAGGAGTTCGCCGTCACCATGCTGCTCCTGGAGACGGGAATGCTGGGGGTGTTCGTGGCCCTGGACCTCTTCCTGTTCTACGTCTTCTGGGAGGCCATGCTGATCCCGATGTACCTGATCATCGGGATCTGGGGCGGGACCAATCGCGTGTACGCGGCGGTGAAGTTCGTCCTCTACACGCTGGCGGGCTCGGTGCTGATGCTGGTCGCCATCCTGGCGCTGTTCTTCCAGCACGGCGCCGCCACCGGCAACTACACGTTCGACCTGCCCCTGCTCGCCCAGTACGTGCTGCCGGGCGGCCAGACCCAGAACCTCCTCTTCCTCGCCTTCGCGCTGGCCTTCGCCATCAAGGTGCCGATGTTCCCCTTCCACACCTGGCTCCCCGACGCGCACGTCGAGGCGCCCACTCCGGGCAGCGTGATCCTCGCCGGCGTGCTTCTGAAAATGGGGACCTACGGCTTCCTCCGCTTCTGCCTGCCGCTCTTTCCCCAGGCCAGCATCACCTTCGCGCCGTGGGTGATCGCGCTGGCGGTGATCGGCATCCTCTACGGCGCCTGGGTGTCCACCGTGCAGGCCGACATCAAGAAGCTGGTGGCCTATTCCAGCGTGAGCCACCTGGGGTTCGTGATGCTGGGCGTGTTCGCGCTCAATCCCCAGGGCCTCGTGGGCGGGATCATCCAGATGGTGAACCACGGGCTCAGCACCGGCGCGCTCTTCCTCCTCGTGGGCATGATCTACGAGCGCCGCCACACCCGGCTCATCGAGGACTACGGCGGCCTGTGGAAGGTGATGCCCGCCTTCAGCGTCATCTTCCTGGTGGTGACCTTCTCCTCCATCGGGCTGCCCGGCCTCAACGGGTTCGTGGGGGAGTTCCTCATCCTCGTCGGGGCCTTCCAGTGGAACCGCACCGTGGCCGCGCTCGCCACCACCGGCATCATCTTCGCCGCGGTGTACATGCTGTGGATGTACCAGCGCGTGTTCTTCGGCGAGATCACGCGGGAAGAGAATCGCCACCTCCGGGATCTGAGCGTGCGCGAGTGGGTGGTGCTGGTGCCGGTGCTGGTGTTCATCGTGTGGATCGGCGTCTATCCTGCCCCCTTCACCGGTCTCACGGAGGCGAGCGTGCAGGCCCTCATCAGCCAGGTGCAGGCCAAGGCCGCCGCCACCGCCGCGCTGGCGGCGCGCTAGCCCATGAATCCCACCCTCGCCGCGCCCGCCCTCGTGGCTCCGGTGATCAGCTTCCAGGCCATCGGGCCGGTGCTGGTGCTGGCCATCACCGCGCTGGCGCTCCTCGTCCTCGACCTGCTGCCCCCGCGCGACCGCAAGGAGCACCTCGGCGTGGTGGGCCTGGCGGGGATCGTGGGCTCGCTGGTGGTCTCGCTCTACCTCTGGGGCGCCGACGAGCGCGCCTTCAAGGGGATGGTGATCCTCGACGGTTTCGCCATCTTCTTCAACCTGGTGATCGGCTTCGGGGTGGGCCTGGTGCTGCTGCAGTCGCTCGACTATGCGCGCCGCCAGGGCGCGGGGTCCGGCGAGTTCTATATCCTCGTCATCCTCGC
>Ga0105242_10004645_pt1 | contig 10643 bp, 20 predicted proteins | sample KBSM24metaG_FD_81521 | JGI IMG/M metagenome (GOLD analysis project Ga0105242, IMG submission 81521) | Miscanthus rhizosphere microbial communities from Kellogg Biological Station, Michigan, USA - KBS M2-4 metaG | ecosystem: Host-associated > Plants > Roots > Rhizosphere > Soil | place... | reverse complement strand
TATTCACCATTCTATTCACGCCTATTCCGCCAATAACCCTGTGTAATGCAAATACAAAGCGGCCCCACTCGCGTCGGGGTGCGGCGCGGGTGGGGCCGAATGCGGGGCCTAATCTACATGAAATTGTAGAATATCTTTCGATCCTTGCCGAAAGCAATAGAATAACAACTACGGGAATGCGTAGTTTCACCGTCGTCATATTCCACGAACAATCTTACTGAACCCTCTTCCCAACGTGGAATAACTTGCATTTGTTTTATATCGTCAGGAATTGTTTCGGGGTGACAGTCTCTCCATTCCTTCATTTAGTCTCTCCCGGTCGACCCGCTATCTCACGTTGTCGCTGATCTATATCTTCAGCGCGCTTTGCCTCATCAGGTTCAGCCATCAGCTAATACCATCCTCATGCAAGTCAACAGCAAGAGCGTTGAATGCGCCGAGAATCCGTGCAATCTGGCTGAACGAGTACAGGTTTTCGAAAACGAATTCTTCGCTAGTTGTGAACCTCTCTCCCGTATATCCGTTGTCTTCCCTAAGCTTGTTTATTTCCACCCGGACCAATACTGCATATTTGTCGGACATTACTTCAACCACCAATCTACTAGTTTCTTAATGTCTGCCTTTGCTTGTTCCCGATCCTCCCAAATCATTGGAATGAGAATCAGAAAGTATCCCAGAACTACAACAGACTTAAACAGTCCTACAATCGTCTGTCGCATCAGTGCTCAATTGCGTGTGCGATAGCCCACTCGTTCAGCACATCCAAGTCTGTCGAATGCACGTCGGAAAGGTTCCCGCATGACGTACATGCGAGCGTGGGTCCGATTCCCTGGATTACCACGACCATGTACTTCGGTCGCTTTTGAGCCATGTCCCGTTCCCTTGTTACGGATTCAAATACCGGAGTAGCCATTATCGCCCTTTCAAACGATCGGTTCTGCAATGCAGACAACGCCATGACAGTGTGCCTGCTTCTCATTTCTTGAGTACCACCAGGGCAACCGTTCCGCATACTGCGAGTACTGCGAGTGTTGCCATTCCGGCGACAACGATTACGGTAATGCACATTGCAACTACGATAAGAGCGAATGCCCAATACCAGGGAGGGTAATTCTTCACAGTTCACCACCTATCACATTGATGTATTTCACGGGTTCGATACAGGAATATGAACTGTCTTGCTCCAATCGAGTAAGAGTGCCAGCGAAGCCAACAGGCTCACGCCACCCACCCAATACCTCAGTCTCTCTTTCAGCCTCCTTTACAGCTTGATCCTGAGTGGGATGAATGGATCGAAGCCATTTCCCATCACTATCTTCGTTGCTATATACGAATAGGTTCACTTTGAAGATACCTCATATGTAGCAGTGAATACCGTGGCACCATATTTCATTGCATCTTTAAGCGATCCATTGCAAGCACAAATGCAGTCACCTGAATGGTTTACGGCTTTCTTACAGCCGTGACTGCCCCACAGTGTCGGACATGGAGGCTTACGGTTTGGTGGGAGACGTTTGCGACTCATTACCACGGTCCCATTTCCTCGTACTCCATTTCCTCTATTTCGCTTTCAATCTTATCCAGCGGGTTTGCAGTGGTGGGACCGACTGGCATTTCGAAGGGTTCGACACCGACCACAGAAGTAGTAACCGGCCTGAACGTCAACAGAAACCGGGAGTAGTCGACATCCATCGACCATTCTCCAGGCACTCGCGCTGTCACTATTTCCTGAATCATTCGCAGTTGCATTGGACCCGCGTGCCAGTCCATCGGGAGTCTTATTAGTATCGGCTTTCCAGATTTCTTCGGCACTCGGACGAATGATGAAGGGTTCTGGCCAATATCCCACCTTGACCCATGTAGACGACACAAAGTCAAATACAACGGCAGTACCACTAGACGACGGTGGCGTGTGAAGCGAAAGCAGACAGCCACAGATGCGACACTCACGCTCGTACCCAGGGTCAGCATCATGTACCACGGCCAAGACGATATCAGCCACATGCAGGCCGCACCGATTATGACACTGAAGGCAACCGCCTTCCGCGCGAATCGTTGCGTCACACTCTCGGGAGTCACACTGTCCCGGTTGCGTTCGTGCCCGCGCGCCTGTAGTTCCCGAATCCATTCCAACTTCAGCACGTCGGTTGCCAACGACGAAATATGCTTCGGTGCCAGGCGATACAGCGCGAACATAATTCCGAATACGAAGAACCATCGCATCGAATTCTTCCTTTCCTATCTCGACCATTCGCATTCCTTCCATTCCGATGTTGAAGTGACCACGGCCGGATACGACGTGTCCGCGAATACCCGATCAATGGTCTCGGCCAAGTGGTCCCGACAGCTCCACCGGAGCTGAGGGGTTGCGTGTCGCATGGCTCCCTGCGGCACGTAATCGTGCCTCTGCCGCGCTATTACGCGATATCCGGCCAGTGCCTCACACATGGTTCGGCCAATCGGTCTTAGCCCTACTGAGGGTCTTTCGGGGTCGACCCCCGACGTTGCGTGTCGCGGGGATCACGTCGTCAGTGCACCTTCCGTGGACTACTGCGACCCTCCTACCGTCGGAAGCGGTTTCAGTGCCAACCGTGTGCAGTTCGCCCCGGAGAGCGGCGTTCAGGAGTGCTCCCAGGGCCACTGCGGTATAGCGGTGAATCTCTCCGCACGGGCATTCAATGTCAGCCACTGTCAATCCAATCAGTTGTATTATGCAACTATTAGGTCAAAAGAAAACGGCCGATCATCCCGCAGACAGGATGATCGGCCGTTCTCTAGTTCGCTCGGACAACCCACAAATCCGAAGCGTCTCCGTTCCCAACAACTCTCGGGTGAGGTGCCGCACTGGCCCGCATCCCAATGCGATACCCATCCGGTCACCCGAAAGGAATCCTTTACGGAGTTCCCATCGGACGATTACGCCCGGACCAGCACCATGGATGCGGCGTCAAAGCAGATGATGCGACCACCCTTGGCGTTCGGGGTGTCGCCACGCCGTGCGAGGTAATGCGCGCCACGACATGACATGGTGTCCCGAACCGGTTCCACAATGTACTCATCAACCTTCAGGCCGTGAGCAGTCTCCCTGTAAAGGCGCGTCCCCGGCGTGAGACCGAACGGGCTGATCTCACGCGTTGCGAATTCGTCGGACATCAGCCGTTGACCTGCGGAGTGCGGGGACGCAGAACGCGGTCCTTCGCGGTGAAGATGACGGTCGCCTGGAGTTCCGCGCCGTTGTTCTGTTCGGCATACGCCTTGATCGCGGTGTCCAGCGTGTCCCAAAACTTCTTATTCGGGACGAACTTGTCAGCACCGACCTTGACGCGGGTGATGAGTCCCAGCTCAGCGGTCTCGGCACCACGGGTAAGCAGGTTCACCATGGTCTTTGCGTCGGCGGCGGGAACGGTGACCTGCTTGGTCACACCCTCGTCCTTGCTCGCCTGAATCCAGGGCACGGTGGGGTTGACGGTGGTGTCCAGAACCTCAGCGGAGGTTTCCGGGACCAGGCTGTTGAAGTCGAGTGCCATGATGTGTTTCTCCTTTTCGGGTGGCCCCGGACCGGTGCGGTCCGGGGCATGAGTCCAGTTTAAAGCAGGTGGTCAGAGATATCCACCGACGTCAGCGCTTTCCGGTGCGGTGTCGAATCCGAGGAAAGTGACCATCGGTTCTTCGATGGGCTCTCCGCAGGTTGCGTCGGTGGTGTCGAGGCTGGTGATCAGACTCTGACACTTGGTTCGCAACCGCTGGTGAGTCTTGAGGAAACTCACGCTGTTGCACTTCTCATCACCGCACCCGTTGTTCAGGTGCATCTGGTAGTAGACCTCAGCTATTGCCATGTTGAGGCCGACGCCCATCCGGATGTCCCTACGCGCAGCGAACATGGCTTGGTGGTTTTCCGGGATGCCGAGTTCCTGGCACGTCCGGTATGCCTCCAATGCTGCCTTGACGTCTCCGCCGGTGAGCGACATCAGGTGGCGTACTTGATCGAGCGTTTCGAACTTCAGTGTGTAGTCGGTCATTCCGGGGTCCTTCCAAAGCTGTCAGCGTAGTGCCGTGCCTCAATGGCGGACCAACGGAGTTCGTTGGCCATTACCTCACACTCATCCGGCGTGAGTTCACGGATGCCAACCGTGCCAGCGTTCGCCTGATCTGTTTCGCCCCGAAATGCAATAGTCACCATTCCGAGTTTTGCTGAGGACACGACCGTGAAATACTTAGCGACGTGTCGCGAGACTTCATGCGGTTCCATGTCAGTCCCCGGTCGCGTCGTATGCCCGGTAAGCAGTGTCCGCGTAGTCCCGTGCCGATACGTACTCGGCATCAGTCTCCGGGGTCCAGTTGGCGTCAAGTTCGTCACGTTCGCGACTAGCTTGACGTGCTTCCAAGTAGGCCCCGTGCACTTCCATCCTTTTCTCCCACCATGCATCCATGGTGTCTCCCTTCGTGGAACGGGCCGCACCCGTGTGGGTGCGGCCCGTTACTGGTCTAGCAGGGTGCGCCGCACTGGGTGCAGCGTCCGCGCCATTCCCCACTCTGACCCGGTGTGCAGGGTCCGTCGTGGCTCAGGGTGTCCATCAGTAGGACTCCGTTCCGTTGCCGATGCCCTCACGGAGCTGGATCTTGCTCTCCGGTGTGAGCTTGGTCCACTCGTTCTTGAACTGAGTGGCGGTCATGCCGAAGTAGTTGCGGACCTCGGTCATGGTGGCAACGCCGTTTGCGTCGGGCATGTTGTCCTCTTTCAAAGGAAGGTGTTTGACCTATTACATCGCGGTCCCCGCCCGCTCGCTCGCTCTCCGAATGCGCAGGTAATGCGCATCTTCTGAGAGGTCGTGGCAAATGCCGGTTCTCCGTTTTAGGAAGGCCATCTGTCCGTTCCCGCGATCCTGACTGCTGATCTTGGTACTAGGCGGATCATGCTCGCCCCGCCGTGCTGTTCTGTTGTGTCTCCAGACTAAGGCTAGAAAGGCGGCAGATCTACAGTCTCGACAGACCTTCCGAGCAAAGCTTTGGTAAATTCTCCTTTCTCCATCAGCGCCTCAATGAGCACGGTCCAAGTGTGATGCACGTTCGTGCCATACCACACGGTGACTTCGTGTTGGGGATTGAGTCGGTGGTGTCGACCTGCCATTCGTTCGGCAGTCAATACAGCCTGGCCCGACCGGCGACTGAATCGGCACTTGTCACACTTGACCCGATACTCGTCCTTCCATCCGGTGACGAATGCCATTGCATGACACTTCAAACACCAGATCATTTCTCCCGTTTGCGGTACATACATGAACTTGAAGTCCCTGGTGTGTCGACAATCGAATGTGACTACAACGGTTCGCTCCCGTTCCTGCTTGCGTGTCATTGCCTTGGGCATGGTGACCCTCCGTGTTATTACCCTACAGTATGTAGTGATCTTGTTTGAAGGCCCCTCTCGCGCCTGTTGATCATGCCCAACGTCCTGCCTATCCAGGGACCTCGGGATAGGCCGGTACAGGCGAAATTACTCTCTGTATGGTCTAGACCGTGGTCTAGACCATACCCCTGACCTGCGGTTATGCCGTTCCGGTCTGACCGTCGCTACAGGTAGTGACTGTCTATTGCTTCCTGCCTACGCGCCGCCTGCACACCCAACAGTTGATCACGCGTCTCCCACTTCAGTCTGTGCTGTTGTGAAAGGATTGGTGATGTAATGCCCGCATTTGAGTGGATCACAAGCTGATGCGGTGCGTCCCAGGCTGTCAGTCCGTCATTGCATGCTTTGCAATGCTGCGGAACATGAATTCTCTTTCCGTTACCACCCGGCAATACGTCTCTAGTTCCGGGAGCCCATACGCAATGCTTTTCTTGCACACCTTCTATTCCACTAGCCAATGCAGCACCAATGCCTATAAACCTGTCTTTCAATTGTACTTCTAGAACCGGAAACGCACCGGGCCCACATGTCCGCAAATACTCTTCGACTCTTTCCCGTGGAACTGATGAAATATCCAGTCCTCTAGATTTCGCCTTACTCCATTTGTCACCAGTACGCCTATGGTAAATGCCATTCCGTAGATAAACCATTTCGTCATACTGACTTACTCCCCAATCTCCTAGGTTGTCACCGAATACAGCATGGTTGAATTCACTGGGAGCCATTGTCGTAAAGATGCCGTCTGTTTCAACAGCAACCAATTTCTCCGGGGGAATCTGAACAAGCATTTTATACAACTGTGCCCGACACCATGATGTAATCCACCCTGCCAACATCAGGCAATGGGAATCCGGCGGCAATGAAGGCTTTCCATACTTACCCTCAGTGAATCCAACTTGTTGGGCAAATTTCCCGTACATAGAATTCGGTCCGAGTTTGTACGGCATGGAAATGATATTGTTTTTGCCGAGTTCTACTCTTCGGTTATACATTTCCTGGAGAAATAGAAATGGCCTAGTTCCGTCGTGTTCCCAGACCCATCCCTCCAATATAGTGACCCCGCCAAACCGTTTTCCCAATTCCTGTACCACTTTAGCTTCGGGACTCCAATACCAACCCTCAACAACTCCAGGAAATGAAACCCCTCCTGCTTTGTCACGGTGGAATAGCGGCATGGCTCGCTGTTCAAATAGATTCGTCGAACCCTTGAACAGAATGTGATAGACACCGAATTCTTCAATACGCTTAGGCTGAGCGACCGCTCTCCATTCCCCATGTTCAATACCAAGGGATGGCGCTCCCGATAGTGCATACGGATAAGCACTGTTCAAATCCAATCCGTAGATAGGCTGACCGGTGAAGCGGCCTAGTTGAAACAATTCGAATCGACCACCCGCATATGCCCATTTGGAAGCTTCATGGATCTCGGGAATATCCGGTGCTGTCTGGATATGGTCTTTCAGCTTGTGCGTCTTAATCAGGTAGGTTGCAATCGCTCCCGGTCCGTACCAAGCAGTGAGTTTCAATCCAGCCGCATACATGATGTCCCGAAACCGCTCGGTCATCCTCTGCATAATACGTATCTCTGCCTGCCAGTACTCTTTTACGGAATCAATATCCGTCCATTCGTTATCACCGCGTTCACCCTTTCCATGCTCGATTACAGCCCTGTCTTCGTCATTCAATTCATCCTGAAGAATCGACTCTGCTGCATCTAGGAACTTCCGTGCAAAGAAACTGAATATGTCATAGATGCGAACCGACACCGTCTTGTGTGTTTTCTTGTGCATCCTGGATACACGGAATATCTTTCCCGGAATGTATTCCAGAATCCAGCGGTAGTCTTCCTGCCCCGGAATCCTGATGTCATCAATGACAATTTTACCCTCTGAATGCATCTCTGCTTTCTGCAAGGGTGTCAGGCTACGGATTATCATGTTGTAGTCGTATTTGAAGGAATACGACACATGCACTGCCCGAGGATATTTCACTCCTATTCCGATGATGTAGTGCAGCAGTTCGTTTGTCTTGAGATTCTTTCGAATGAGGGGTGCATCGGTTTCAGCCGAGCATCCGAACAATACGTAGTGCTGTGGCTTGCCACGGCCGGAGAGGTTCATTCCCTCCCCGTCCCATGCAATGATGCGCTTCTTTTCGGGCGCTCGCTTTTCAGTAGGCGGTACGTTCTCAATGCCATAACCGGGGAGTGCCCGAAAAGTATTAACCATCGGATTCGCCGTTCAGTCGGTATGCTTCCCAATCGAATTCGTCTTCGAATACGATTCCATAATCGTAGAAGAGTCTTTCGATCAAACCCGTTCTCACTGCCTCACGAAACGTGTAGTCCTCCCCAGGACTGAATAGGACCGTATCGAACATCATCTGTAGGAAACGATCGTCATGTGCTTCCGGTGGAAGCGGAAGGTTATCGAACAGACGGAATTCGTTGTTCGACCATTCGTTGAATTCCTTTGACATTCTGCATCCTGATAGCAGTGTGCCCCGCCCGCCGCACGGGGTGCGGCGGGCAGGGCACGGGGCGGATCGGGTCTAGCCCTTACCAGGGCACTGCCATCCCCATCTCATGGGGTGTGCGGGATGCTTCCACCATGCATTGCACTGCCTGTACTTCATCAGGCAGACAGGTCGAGATAATGCGTGGTAGCCGGAGTCATCTTGTGAGTGCCGGGCTCATCGCACTCGGTCGAACGGCACTCGCCGCAGAAGTCATACGTGGACGACGTCAGACCGTTCCTGAAGACAACGCCACCCATGCGGTCGGTACGGGCGCTGAATTCCTGGAGTTCGCGGGTAATACCGGCTCCACCGTCATTCATGAGGTACCGGTCACCGCCTTCCGTGACAAGCAGAATGTTCGTGTAATCCCGGCCGAAGTCCCCCGGCAGGAACTTCCACTTGAGAGCCACGAATGCAACTCCGACCAAGAGGTCCTTATTCTTCAGCAACTTGAATCCGTTGCCGATAACTTCGTCTGCCGCGAGTACGTCGCCGTACGTCTCCTGAACCAACGCCAATGCGTCTTCGAACGTGCCGATCGACAACAGTTCGTCGTTGGTCAGTTCACGAATAGCGACCGCCTTAGCGTCGGAATTCGCGGAATTCGCGGGTGTGGCCTTAGCCATGATCACTCCTTGGTGCTACGATGGATACTAGCAGGTCAGACGGCTGATGATCTTGTTCCGCTTCACCCGCCTGGACCTCTATTGTCTCCCGGCCGACCCCTCCCGGTGGGTATAGCGGAAGTCAAAACAGGGTCAAGCTTCGGTAAAGGGGAATTACATGCCCGGTCCACACGGAATCATTGTTGAAAATGATCCGAATGAAAACCTGCTGAAGGTATTGTTTGCCATTCACCGGCAGGCTTCGATTCAGTCGAAGATGATGCGGAACTACGCAAACCCTGTCGATGAATACGAATACAATCAGTCCGCAATCGACATCACCACATTGCAGGGCAATGCGATCAACATTCAGCCCGCATTCTCGTCCGAAGTACGCATCGAAAGCATTATCGCTTCTCTTCCGGTTGGCATTACGGCCGCATCCTTGCAACTGGGAAAGCGTTTCATTCCGATGTATGCCGGTCCCATCACGACCGTTCAGACGATTTTTAAAATAGAGCACACCGGGATTATCATCAATGGCTCCGATGACCGATTCCTTTCATGGACCGGAACCGCAACATCCGGGTACTACATCGGTCTGTCGGGACACACTGCTGAAAGGGAGCGAAACTAATGAATACAACCCTCCTCTACATTGATACGGCACTACTCGCTGTTCCCATGGCATTCCAGTTCGTAAAGAAGTCGATTCGGGCATGGGCAGTAGCGAAGATGCTTAAGTCAGTGAAGGCGAATATCAGCAAGCACACGGAAGGGACAGCCGGTGTCGGAAGCATTGGTAACGGAGCAGGAAGTGTCGGCGGAAGCGCAAGTGGCAGCGTCGGCGGCAGCAGCAGCAGTTGAGGAGGTACAGACCCGGCAAGAGGTCACAGATACTGCCGTTGAGGCAAGTGTCACTGCCGAGTCTGCTGCATTCACAGCGGTTGAGGCAGAGGGGACCGCATTGGCGGCGGCAGAAGCGGCCACAGTTGCGGCTGTAGAAGCATCAGAGGCCCAACAGCAAGCCGCACAAGCCACCGTGGCAGCATCGGAAGGCATGGACTACGCACGGGCCGCATACGACGAAGCGCAAGCGGCGCGCGGTGAAGTCGGACAGCTGGTCCAGAGAATGGAAGCGTTCTTTGCAGCTGCAACTGCCCCGGCCAATGACGAAGTCAAGGAAGTTAAGGTGAAGGATGATGGCGGATCAGCCGAAAACACAACGGAGCAGTCTGGAACGACTTCAGAATCTAACCAGTCTGGAACAGAGCGACGTAGCGGCGGACTCCGCAGACGACGTCGTTGACGTAGACGCGGAGATATTGGATGTCCAGACACTGGATATCGGCAGCTCCCCTTTTGGGCCGAAGGACTATATAGACGACGATCCGATAATCGCAAAGTCCGAAAAGCGGGTCGAAAGCAAGGCAAAGAGCACTCCGCCGAACGCCGACGAATGGCAGAGGTTCTTCGCACGTTTCGTAGTGCGTGGAATCACACGCGGATATATGGCACTCGTTCTGAGGGATTTGGAAGACGAATTGAGCCCCGCCGATAAGGCAAAGCTCAAACTCACTGATGATGACCTGATGGAATTGGCTGCACCAATGGCCGGTTTCAGCAGCAAAAATGCGTACATGAAAAAGCATGGACGCACAATCATTTCAGCTGTGGAGTCTTCAGAATCCCTTATCGGTCTGGTCTTTTGGATGCGTCGTGTCAATAAGATTGCATCCAAGTACCGCAAGAACCAGCCGGTACAGGGAACCGTAACTGAATCACGTACAGAAAGGATTCCAGACAATGTCTTTCTTGGATCGGATGATGGGGAACAGCTCCCCGGACCAAGATACAGCGGACAGTTCTTCCCTGGCACTTCAGGATGACGCCCCCGTCGTTATCCGTATCAAGCGGGTACTCGGGTACATGTCCACACGCGGCGGCAACCGCATTCCTTCCGTGTTTGTCCGTATCGCAATGGAAATGCTTACCGAGCTTTCCGAGGTGCCCCCGCCCATCCTGGAATTCTATACCAAGCAGGTCGGTGCAATGTTGTATTGGGTTTCGTCCGGTGAAGCCGACCCCAATATCCCACTCCCGGAAGACTTCGTTAT
>Ga0105242_10004644_pt1 | contig 10644 bp, 10 predicted proteins | sample KBSM24metaG_FD_81521 | JGI IMG/M metagenome (GOLD analysis project Ga0105242, IMG submission 81521) | Miscanthus rhizosphere microbial communities from Kellogg Biological Station, Michigan, USA - KBS M2-4 metaG | ecosystem: Host-associated > Plants > Roots > Rhizosphere > Soil | place... | reverse complement strand
CTCGCGGCGTCGCGGCTGCTCTTCCTCTCCTTTCTCGAGACGAAGGGCTGGCTCGACGGCGACCGTGCCTTCCTCGCGCGGCAGTTCGACGCGTGCATGGCGAGCGGCGGGGCGTTCCACCAGCGCGTGCTGCTGCCCCTCTGGTTCGGCACGCTCAATACGCCGATGCGCCGCCGCGCCGCCGCCGCGCGACGATTCGGCGCGATCCCGTTCCTCAACGGCGGTCTGTTCGGCAAGACGATGCTCGAGCGCCGCTACTCGCGCGCTCGGTTCTCCGACGAAGCACTCGGAGAGTTCTTCGCCGAAGTGCTCGGTGCGTACCGCTTCACCGCCCGCGAGGAGCAGGACCGGTGGAGCGAGGTGGCGATCGACCCCGAGATGCTCGGCCGAGCTTTCGAATCGCTCATGGCGGCGCGCGAGCGACGGAGCTCGGGAGCGTTCTACACGCCGCAGGCGCTCGTGGCGTACGTCGCGGAGACTGCACTCGCGGCTCGCCTCGGCGAGGCAGGCCTCCCGGAGCACCTGGTGACGGCAGCGCTGCACTGGCGGACGCGCGGTACTCCGACCGAAGGTGCGGAGCGCCGCAGGGAGGAGTCATGGGATCCCCTCGACGCGAACGACGCGGCGCTGCTCCGCCGCGAGCTGGCCTCGCTCGTCGTCCTCGATCCGGCATGCGGCTCAGGCGCGTTCCTCGTCCACCTGCTCGAGACGCTGGCCGACCTCCATCGTGTGGCGGGCGACGTCCGCGGCATCGCCGACATCCGGCGCGACGTGCTCGCCCGTACCATCCATGGAGTTGATGTGAACCCAACGGCAGTGTGGCTCTGTGAGCTTCGGCTCTGGCTCTCCGTCGTGATCGAGAGCGGCGAGACGCGCATGAGCGCCGTGCCGCCACTCCCGAACCTCGACTGCAACGTGCGCGTGGGCGACGCGCTCGCCGGTGAGGGATTCGCCGAGCCTGCGACGCTCGTCGGGCCACCTGTCGTCCTCGCGCGACTCCGCGAGCGCTACGCGCGCGCGGCCGGAGCGCGCAAGGCGCCGCTCCGTCGAGCGCTCGACCGCGAGGAGCGCCGCCGCGCCATCGCGGCGATCGATCGGCGCATCGCCGTGCTGCGGAACGAGCGACGCGAGCGCGTCCTCGCGCTACGTAGCCGCGACCTGTTCGGCGGACGCGGCGGAACGGCGACGGTATCGCGCGGCGAGTCGCTCGCACTGCGTCGTCGCGCCACTGCGCTGCGTCGCGAGCGACAGCGGCTTGCCGACGGCGGTGCCCTGCCCTTCTCCTTTCCGTCGCACTTCGGCCACGTGCACGCGCGGGGCGGATTTCCGTTGATCGTCGGCAACCCACCGTGGGTTCGCCTTCACAACATTCCACCCGCCGAACGCGCCGCACTGCGCCGGCGTTTCGTCGTCTTCCGCGATGCCGCATGGAGCGCCGGCGCCGAACGCGCGCGTGCCGGTGCCGGGTTCGCCGCCCAGGTCGATCTCGCCGCGCTGTTCATCGAGCGGAGTCTCGCGCTCGCTGCGACGTCCGGCGTCGTCGCGCTGCTCGTCCCGGCGAAGCTCTGGCGATCGCTCGCGGGAGGCGGAACGCGAGCACTCCTCGGCCGCGAAGCGCGCCTCCTCCGGTTGGAGGACTGGTCGGAGGCATCATGCGGGTTCGACGCCGCGGTGTATCCCTCCGTGATCGTGGCGACGCCGTCCAGCGGCGCACCCGGCGAACTTCGCGCTTCGGTGCGACGCCGCTCGCTCGTCGTGGAATGGAGCGGCACACCGGAATCGATCTGCCTCGACGCGAACGATCGAGCGAGCCCGTGGCTTCTCCTGCCGCCAGATGTGCGCCGCGCACTCGACCGCGTGACGGCGCATGGTCGGCCACTCGCCGACAGCCCGCTTGGCAGACCGACGCTCGGCGTGAAGTGCGGCTGCAACGATGCATTCGTCGTCGAGCGCGGCCCGCGCGACGGTTCGATGGTCGCGGTGACACAGGGCGAGCGGCGCGGCCATGTCGAACACCACATGCTCCGTCCGCTGCTGCGAGGCGACGCCGTCATGGCGTGGCGCTCGCAGCCGACGACCGCGGCGATCGTGTGGACGCACGCGCCCAACGGGGCGCCCCTGACGGCATTGGCCGAGGGCGCAGCGCGGTGGCTCGCACCCTCGCGCCGGCAGCTTGCCGCGCGCGCCGACATGCGCGGAAGGCGCGCGTGGTGGTCGCTCTTCCGCACCGAGGGAGCGACGTCGTCGCAGCACCGCGTGGTGTGGAGCGACTTCGGCCGACAACCGCGCGCCGCCGTCATTCCGGCCGGCGACGAGACGGTGCCGCTGAACAGCTGCTACGTGCTCCCCTGCCCCGACCTCGACGATGCGCTCGCGCTCGCCGCACTCCTCAACTCGGGGCTCGCGGCAGCGTGGCTGAACACGATCGCCGAGCCGGCACGCGGCGGTTGGCACCGCTATCTGGGTTGGACCATCTCTTTGCTTCCTGTGCCAACGGACTGGCCACGCGCGCGTGAGATCCTCGCGCCGATCGCCGAGCGTGCCGTGAACGGAGCGCCGCCATCCGATCTCGACCTGCTCGACGCCGTGTGCCGAGCATATCAGCTGAAGCACGCCAACGTCGCACCGCTGCTCGCATGGGAGCACCGAAGCTGATCTCGTCTCGCACGCCGGCGGAAACGCTCGCCGAGGCGCGCGCACGGTTCGCCCAGTCGCTCGATCTCAGTGACGTCGGTTCCGCGCTTGGAGCGGTCACGCTACGCCCCGACCAGATGGAAGCGGTCCGTCGCGTGCGCTCGATGCTCCGGAGTGAAGGTGGTTGCCTTCTCGCCGACGACGTCGGCACCGGCAAGACCTACGTCGCGCTGGCGATCGCGCGTGCCTGGAAGCGCCCGCTCGTGATCTTGCCTGCGTCGCTCCGCTCGACGTGGGAGGGTGCGATGCGACGTGCCGACGTCCCCTGTGCGACGACGACACACGAGTCGCTGAGCCGAGGTGCGACGCCTCCTGGCGCGTTCGACGGGATCGTGGTCGATGAATCGCATCGCTTTCGTCCGACGTCGAACCGACACGCCACGCTCGCTCGACTCGCCTCGCATACGCCACTCCTCCTCCTCTCCGCCACGCCGCTCCAGAACCGTGCACGTGAGCTGGCGGCGCAGATCGCGCTCTTCGTCGGGGAGGCTGCGTACGCACTGGACTCGGCGGCGCTGACGCGCTGGATCGTACGCGCGACTTCAGATGTCGACCGAGCGTTGCCCGCGGTCGCGCCACCGAGCTGGGTACAGCCCGAGGTGAGCGACGGCGAGGTGCTCGAGGCGCTCCTCGCCCTTCCGCCGCCGCCACGCGCCGCCGATGCGGGAGACGGAGGCGCCCTGCTGATGCTCTCGCTCGTGCGCGCGTGGGCGTCGAGTCGCGCCGCACTGCTGGCGACGATCCGCCGGCGCCGTCGGTCGCTTGTCGCGATCGAGCAGTGTCACGCTGAAGGGCGCGTGCCGACGAAGCGGGAGCTGGCGAGCTGGCAGGGCGGCGATGCCGTGCAGCTCGGTTTTGCCACGATGCTGGCGACGACCGCGACCGACCGCGCCGACGCTGAGCAGCGCGCGCAGGCGATCGAGAATGAGCGCCGCTCGCTGGACGCCGTCGTGCGCGCCATCGAGCGCGCAACGGATCCTGACCTGACACGTACGCGGGCCCTCCGCGATCTATGCGCACGCCATGCCGGCGTCGCCATCCTTGCATTCAGCGAGTACGCGAGCACAGTGCGCGCATACTTCGCCGCGATGCGCGCGGACCGCGGCGTCGGTATTCTCACGGCGAACGAAGCGCGGATCGCCAGTGGCCGTCTTTCGCGGGCCGAGCTCCTCGCGCGCTTCGCGCCGGTCGCGCAGGGCGTCTCGATGCCACACCCGCGCGAGCGCATCACGCTGCTGCTCGCGACCGACCTGCTGTCGGAGGGGGTCAATCTTCAGGATGCCGCAGTGGTCGTACACCTCGATCTGCCGTGGAACCCGGCTCGGCTCGCCCAACGGCTCGGGCGGATTCGCCGGCCCGGTGGCGCGAGCGAGGTGACGAGCTATCTCATGGCGCCGCCGGCAGGCTCGGGCCTCCTGCTGCGCGCGGAGGTACGACTGCGCGACAAGCTCGCGCAGGCCGAGCGCACGATCGGGCGTGGGTTGGACACTCTACCTGCACTGTGCGCTAACGGGGTCGGCGCGACGCACGCTGCGCTCGCCAGTGGGGAAGCAGAATCATTCCTCGCCGTCGCGGAACTCCGAGGAGAGATCGATCGGATACTCACCCATTGGCGAGAGGAATCGCGCTTCCTGGTCTCGAGCGAGAGCAGCGAGTGCTCTGTCATCCCGAGCGAGCGGAGCGAGTCGAGGGATCTGCACCTCGCCGAGCCAGTCATCGCCGCCGCTTGCTCGGAGGTCACCGGCTGGATCGCGGCACTCGACGACGGGCGCCTCATCGCGTCGCTCGGCGACCACCAGCGCACTGCGGAGCACGAGAACAACGCCACCGACGACGTCGAAGTACTTCTGCGGGCGCTACGGCTCGCGGACGGCGTTCAGCGAGTTGCGAACGACGCCGAGTCGATCGCCGCGCGACGCCACGTCGAGCAGTGGATCGCGCACGACTGGGCGCGTCGTGCGTGTGCCATCGCGCCGTACCGGTCGCCGGGGCGTCAGCGCACACTTCGCAAGCTCGAGTCCGCGCTGAGCTCCGTCCCGCGGCACCGACAGCGTTCGGCGCTTTTGCTTGCCTCGTCCATTCGCGCGGCGCTCGAGAGCAGGCTGACTCTGGGAATAGAGCGCGCGCTCGAGGAACTGCCGGCTGAGGAGGATGGCACGCGCTGGCTCGACCGCGCGGTCGCGCTCCTATCGATCCCCAGCGATGCCAATTCCCCGCGTGAGCCTACCGAAGTCCCAGCACGTGCCCGCGCAATCATCCTGCTCGGGCCGAACCTGGGTGACGCTGCGGGAGCTCACCCGCAGAGTGTGCCGCGCTAGAACCGGAATCCTAGGCGGATCGAGCTACGCGATGGCATCCGGTCGCCCAGCACGCCGTATGGCGAATGCTGGTATTCCACGAAGAGGCGCCGATACTGAAGCCCGATGCCCGCGTCCATCTCCAATGCTGTTGTGCGCGCAATGGGGATGACGCGCGGCACGCCTCCTTCCACCACCTGCTCGCCCGAAGGCGACACCGTCGCGATGCCGAGGCCGCCGACCAGGTAGGGACGGATGCCCCACACTGCGGGCAGGGGCCGGAACACTGCGTCGACCATGAGCGAGGTCGCCTTCAGCGTGAAGGACGGCCCACCGCGAAACTTGTCGTACGAAAGCGTCGCGCGAAGAGGCACCGGGACGAGCAATGCCTTGAACTCGACGCTGCCGCCCACGCCGAAATTCTCCACTGGAAAGGCAAACGAGCGATCAGCCCCCGCCGCCGCCGAGATCGTGCGGCCCGCGAAGATGGACCAATGGGTGCTGTCGGTGGATTGCGCGTCGGCACGCAGAGCACTGAGCACGAGCAGCGCGTAGGCGAGCAGCAGTGCGGTGGACACGCGGAGGGCGATGTTCGGACAAGGCTGCATTGGACATTCGGAGTCAGGGGATGCGGCGGCTCTCCTGCTTCGACCCACGACGGGCGAGAAGCGTTGCCTCGTCAGTCGTCGGGAGCAACATGGCGCGGCGACTCATCTTCCGGTCGCGCGTTTATTTCGCATTCCGCAACGCGCCAACCCATCGCGCGATCCGACCCTTCGGTCCCACCGCCCAGCCGAACGCCTCCGACGCGAACCCCACGCTGTTGTACGCCGTCGAGTCCACGTGCATCCATGTCTTGCCTCCGTCGCGCGACTCGTCCGTCCCCGTGAGGCCGACCGCGACGAGCGTCGGCCCGCGCGCCCCCGGCACGAACGCCACCGCCGAGCGAAAACCGCCGGGAGCGGTGGCACTGTCCACGAGCGCCCACGTCGCACCGCCGTCGTTCGTCAGCGCGACGTCGCGGCCGAAGAGCGCCGGCTTCTGATAGTCACCACCGACGATCACGCCATGCTGCGCATCGCGGAACGCGATCGAGAAGATCCCCGCCGACGGGATGCCGGCGCGCAGCGGCGTGTCGTTCACTGCCCACGTGCGGCCACGGTCCGCCGAGTGATACACGCGCGCCTTCGCCGCACCGCCCGTCGCGATCCACACGTGCGATGATCCCCACACCGCGAGACAGGTCCCGCTCGCCGCGAACCCGCCCTCCCCTTCGATCGCGGGCGGGATGCGATCGGCCGGGATCTCCTGCCAGGAGTCGCCGCCGTCGCTCGTCGTGAGCAGGAGGAACTTGCCGTCCACCGGATCGCTCATCGCAATCCCGTTCTGCGCGTCCCAGAAGCGGATCGCGTCGAGGAAGGTCCCCTTTCGCGTCGCCGACCAGCGCCGCGACCAGGTCCGACCGCCGTCGGTGGTGCGATAGATGCGCGACGAGTCGGCGATGCTGATCGCGTGCGCGGTGGTGGCGGACGTCGCCGCGATCGCGCGCAGATCCAGCGCTCCCGCGCCGGGGATCGTGTCGCGCGTCCAGTGCGCGCCGGCGTCCAACGTGTGCAACACGCTGCCGCGCTGCCCGCTGGCCCACACCACGCGCGGTGACACAACGCTCAGCCCACGCAGCTCGACGTCGGCCGGGCTCACCTGCGCCACCCACTGCGCATGCGCGACGCATGGTGCAATCGCGAGCGCGGGTGCGAGTGACATCACGAATCGCGACAAACGGATGATTGGGAAACGCATGGTCGACGGCGGTGCGAGGGATGGTTGGCGTGGAGTATGCCTTTCCAGGCAGTGTGGAGCCAGTTGCGCGTCACTCGGCACGGGCTCGGAGGGCGACGCGCGTTGCAGGATCGGTGCTGCGGATCATTACGACCTCGGAGGATTTTCCAATGATGATCGGAGTCGACCGCGAGGCCTTCGCTCTCCAGGTGTTGAAAGAGCTGCGACGTTGGCCGGGAGTGCAGATCCGTCCGCACCTGAATCCCACGTCGCCCGATCCGGACGACGGTGTCGAGTTCCGGCTGTACGGACGACAGATCGGGCACATTCACCACGATTGCTCCGTCCACCTCTCGTTCACGCGGTCGCTGAAGCAGATGGTCCTCGAGCAGGGTTTCGCGCTGCCGCTCGAGCAGGCGGGAGGCGTCGGCTGGGTCGCGTTCGTTCCGGAAGTCACGGCCGATGCACAACGCGCCATCTGGCTTCTTCGCCTCAACTACGTGCGCCTGCGCCGGCAGCGTTTGAGCCCCGACGCCGCGGCCGCGTCGTCGCTGCTCCGGGAGCACGAGGGTGCGCTCGGCAACTTGAGCCCGTCGATCGCGGACGCGCTGCAGCGCACGCAGGCGAGAGCGCCTCGACCGTTGCCTTCCATGTGATCGCGCGCCTGCCAGCCGCGACGCAAGCTCGCGCCTGGACGCCACGACCCCCGCAGTAGGCGCGCCGAGCGCGCCTACTGCCCCCGGAACACGAAGAACACCGCCCCACAGATGCACATCGCCGCCCAGAGGAAATCGAGGCGCAAGGGCTGGCGCATGTAGAACACCGCGAAGGGGATGAACACGATCAACGTGATCGCCTCCTGCATGATCTTGAGCTGGCCGAGTGAAAGCGCCGTGAAGCCGATCCGGTTGGCCGGCACCTGAAGCAGATACTCGAACAGGGCGATCCCCCAGCTGATGATGGCGGCGATCCACCAGGGGCGATCACTCAGATTCTTCAGGTGGGCGTACCAGGCGAACGTCATGAAGACGTTGGACGCGAAGAGCAGGCCGGCGGTGCGCAGGAAGACGGGCATCTAGAAGGGTGAGATTGGGGCGGGAGCAAGCTGGTAGTCGGTTGCCGGTCGATGGTTTACAGCCGGCCTCGGGAAGTTTCTGCGTCCCGAGGCCGGCCGTAAACTATTAACCGATAACCGGACACCACGGTCGCCGCGAAACCGGGGCCTCCGCCCCCCCGTATGTCTCCTCGCACCCTCAAGACGGAGTCCGGCTCATGTGGACGGTTCTCAAGGCGGTCGCGCTCAGGTTCGCCATCGGACGGACCCTCGGCGGGATGCTCGCCACCCTCTTCTTTCTCATGGTGCCCATCGCCGGCGTCCTCAAGGTCGTCGGCCTGCCGATCCTGATCGTGCTGGGCATCGTCGGCGCACCGCTCTTCCTCCTGCTCGCGGCAATCGGGCTCCCGGTGCTCGTCGTCGTCGGCTTCGGCGCCGTCCTGCTCCTCCTCGTCGGCCTGCTCCTCACGCTCGGCCTGATCGCGCTGAAGATCGCCCTGCCGATCATCCTGATCGTGTGGCTCGTGAAGTGGATCCTCGGTCGCAAGAAGAACGGCGACGTCGCTCCGCCGCCCGTGCCGCCGGACCTCGGGGAAGCGGGACTGCCCTGACGCAGTTATCGGTTCTTGGTGATCGGTTTACAGCCGGCCTCGGGACGCTCCTGCGTCCCGAGGCCGGCTGAATACCAATAACCGATCACCGGCAACTGCTTTCACGAGTAGTACCGCCGCATCTGCGCCGCCACGCCGTCCAGATCGGGGAACAGCCGCCGCTCGTCCATCCCCGTTAGATCCAGCTGGTCGCGCACCATGCTCCGCGCGGACTGCGGGATGACGAATCGCGTCAGCGCGTCCTCCAGCCCGTGATCGACGAGGAACTGGTCGAGCGACGTCGACGTGTCGGAGCAGAGGGTGAACGTCGCCGCCTGCGCCGAGATGCGCGCGTCGAGCGTGGGCGGCTCGATCATGCACGCGAACGGCTTGAGGTGGCTTCCCTCACCGATCATGCGCCACGGGGTGAAGCGCCCGTCGCGGCCGACGAGCCGGTGCAGGTCGTCGATCAGCAGCGCCAGCTCGGGGAAACCGAACTGCCGGTGCACGCGCTTCCAGTCCAGCTGCCAGATCACGCGGTCGGCCTGCGCGTCGCCCAGCGTGGCGAAGTGCGCCGCGACGAGCGGTGAGTAGCTCCAGTCGAGCAGCCGCGTCGGCACGCCGTGGTGCTGCGCCGCCACGAGCAGCTCCCACTCGTTCGTTGCATGCGGCAGGTGCGGCCGCGAGTAGCGCGCGAAGTTCCGCAGGACGTGCTCCTCGAGCTCCGTCTTCGTGTGCGGCGGGTTCACGCCACCCAGCCGGTCGAGGCTCGTCAGCAGCGTGCGCGCCGAGTCGGCGGAGCCGTGGTACACGCACCTGTCTCGCCGGCGACCGGTGCGCTCATCCGGCTTCTCGGGAGTCACCCGGTCGATGAGCTCGCCGAGCGAGCTCACCTTCGTTTCACGCAGTGCCATGTGGGTCCCGAGTTACAAGAAGCGTGAAAGCTCCAACGCCGCTCCGCTCACGGCGCCGGCGGCTCGACATCGTTCACGGTGTCGTTCCGATCGCCGCGCTCGGTGCCGGTGGACTGTTCCTCACGCCGCGCACGCCGCCGAGCGAGCGACCGGAAGTACCGCCAGCGTACGATCGAGATCACGATGAACATGACGGCGAGCGTGATCGCGAGCGGCCAATCGACGTTCTGCATCTCTTTTCAGAATCCGATCGAGACGCCGAACATTCCGACGTTGTCGTACGCCTTCGGTCCGCTCACCGTCGTCAGGCGACGGAACCAGCCCACCCGCCCGCCGACGCCGACGAGGAACATGAGATGCCCCTCGACTCCCAGGTACGTCGTGCTCTCCGACGCCTTCCACGGATCATCCGCCGTGCGCAGTACTGCCGCGCGAACGTCGTATCCCTGGCCGAATCGCAGCGAGCGGAAGTAGCCGAGGGAGAACTGGCCCCCGCTCTGCCCCATCTCACCCATCGCGATGACACCATCGTTGCGGCCGCCGTTGAAGTCGAACAATCCCCCCGCGGCGACCGAGAGGCGCAGCGGCGTGCCGTAGTGGACGCCGATCGCCGGAGAGATGCGCACGAAGTGCGTCGTGTCGTCGGGGGTCGACGCCTGTGCGGCGGCAACGAGTGGCAGGAGAAGAACGAGCAGTGCGGGAAGTACGAGTCGGCGCATGTGCAATGCTGTGGTGGTGCACGCCCCACGTCCAGCGTGATGTCCCGTGAAGCGCAGAGAGCGTTCCTACGACGCGGCGGCCCGGCGTCGCGCGTCCACGCGGCGCGTCAGCAGTCCCCCGGCCAGCGCCGCGAGCGGGTTCACGACGACCACCGCCAGCGGATACCAGGTTGGCTGACCAGCGGCTGGTGGCGTGTGATGCAGCACCGGATTGAGCGCCGACATCATCAGGATGAGCGCTAGCAGGAACACGCTGTACACCGAGCGCCCCGCCGTGATGCGCGCCGTCACCGCACCCCCGGCCGCTGCGCCCAGCGCGACGATGAGCAGATGCGTCGGATACGTCCATGACGGCGCGACGAAATCACGCACATCCTTGGTGCCTTGCGCGACGGCGGCAGCGAACGTGGAAATCACCACGCCGACGACGATGATCAGCACGGCGATTCCCAGCCCCGCCAGCAGGCCGAGCACGGGGCGCAGCAAGGTGGACGCCGGTGGCGGCGACGGCCGGTTCGGTGCCGTCACCCGAGCACCTGCGCGAGGTGGTGCTCCAGATGGTCGACGTAGTCGCTCATGAAGTAGTCGAGCGTCACG